>JACCDW010421398.1_pt1 | contig 15089 bp, 11 predicted proteins | sample 7449781 | NCBI WGS metagenome assembly JACCDW01 (sample SAMN15323449, study PRJNA562643) | freshwater metagenome | isolation source: river surface water | place: USA:Blue River Watershed | collected 2017-08-18
ATTATTGGTTTTAGGTACATTATTGGTTTTAGGTACATTATTGGTTTTAGGTACATTATTGGTTTTAGGTACATTATTGGTTTTAGGTACATTATTGGTTTTAGGTACATTATTTGTTTTAGGTACATTATTAGATTTAGGTACATTATTTGTTTTTCTAAAACCTAAAAAGTTAAAAAATCCTTTTTGACTTTTATTTTCCTGGATTTTTTGATTTTTTGTAGATCCTGAAACAAAAAAATTATTATTATTTTTATTCATTTTTATATAATTATTTACTAATATATAAAAAGATAAAAAGATAAATCAAAATAAAAGATAATTATATATTTTTATCCAAATGTAGGATTGTATGAAATCAATTCTTTCATAGCAGATTGTGTTTCTGTTGGCGGTGTCAAGTCATCTGTAACAGTATCAGGTTTTTCTTCTTCTTCCTTTGCTATAAATCGCAAAAATGGTTTCTTTAATATTAATTGTTTTTTATAGGAATTAAAATAATTTAATATAGTCTCCATATTTTTATCAGGAACATACACATATACTAATCCACTTTGACCTCCATATTTTGCTACTTCATTAAAATTTGGATTAAATAAACCTGCTTTCGATTGTAATTTAGCATCTTCTTTATTATATGAACTATTTGGGTTTGTATAAAAGAAATTTATATTCATGCGATTATCTTTAATAATATCATTTTTTGTATAATCAATTAATAACCCTTGTTTATCATATGTTACATACTCTTTCTTAAACTCTTTCATTTTTATTGAACTTAATTTATCCTCTACATTACAATTAATAATCTCATCTAATACTGTATATGTTGGATATACATTCGTTAATAATACTACTTTTCCCAAAGCGTCTTTAATTGGTAATTTACTTATTGGAAACAAATGATTACGTTCATTAAATCCATGTAATTTGTCTACTAAATAATTTCCAAAATATTCGTCGATATATTGATATGTTTTTTGATATATATGTTTATTATTATCAACATTAAAACGTAAATATAAAAAGAGTGGTAATGATTGACTTCCATCGTTCCATACATATTTTGAAATTACATTTAAACAATCTTCAAGGGGAATTGCTTTTGCTTTTGAATTCATATTTTCACATCTTACAACTGGTTTAGCAACGGATGAACCAATATTATTTGGCAAAGATGAATATATATCTAAATGAATAATACGACATTTAAAATCACGTACAACACCTTTTAATGCGTTTAAATCAGGAGTACCATTTTCGGGTGATCCTGCTAAATATGAATAATAAGAACCCATATAATAAAAATCACGAATACATAAATCTTCATATTGTTTTGTATTATTATTATAATATTGAATAGGTATACCAAATTCATATTTTAAATTTTCTTGATCATCATCTTCTTCTTCACTTATTGTATTTGGTTTTATCACATTTTCAATATATTTATCTTTTGGAATATCTTCAATACTATTATCCATTTGATCCATTCCTGATGTAGATTTATTAGATGTACCTAATAAATCAAAATGTTCAACTTCATCATCTTTTATATTAAATTTTTCATATAATGTTTCATAATTTTCTACTAAATTACGGAAACTTTCATTTTCTACTTTTTTTATATATGGTTTTGTTTCAATTGTACCTTTTTTACCTAATAAACATATTTTTGATAATATATCTAACTTCTCATTTTCCATTTGTACTGTTAAACTATTTGCGCTTGATACTAAATATAAAAAATGTATTATTAAAAATACAACCATAAATCCACATAAATACATAAATGCTTCATTATATTCTATTTTATTATTATTTGATAAATAAATCATAAATAGTGATATATATATAAATATTACACACGCAACAATTCCATTTTTCATATCTTTTGCTTCCGCAAATGTAATAATATTACTTTGAAACATAAAAAAACCAACAATTGCTAATATAAAGATACATGGACATAATACTAAAAAGAATAATGATACTGGTTTCATTGGCAAATCTTCAATGATCATGTCTTTTATCTTATGATATATATAAAATGTCATAATAATAACAAAAGTTGATACACTATAAAACACAATTTTGGGAATTTTACGATTTTTGTCTAAATTATGTTCTGCTGCTTTATTTAAAAATAAATTACGATTTACCCGATATAAACTATGATATGTATATAAAAAGATAAAAATAATCGTACTTATAATTAATACATACGGAAAAATAGGATAAATCATTTGTGTAAATTCATGTATTTGATTCATAGTATGAATCAATAATTCAATCATTTTATTATAACCTTCTTTTTTATCCATATTTTAATTTTTATAAATCCACTATTTATACTTTATATTTTTTATTTTTATTTTACACTTTATACTTCTTTTATTTTTTTATTTAATCCTCATTCATTGAATGAACATATTTTTTCGATAAATTAATCGTTACCATTTCAGGTGTTTCTACACGCTTTTCTAAATAATCAAATACACTCTTCTCCTTTGGTTTATCCTCCACATTTGCTTTCATCGGAATCAAATCCATAAATGCCTTCATCTTCGCATTCTTTTTCTCTTCACGCACTTTCTCCAACTCTTCACGTTTTAATACCTTCGATACTAATCCACTTTCAACTCGTGGATCTATGATTGGTACATCACCAAATGTTCTTGGTGTTTTCTTCATATTCGTTATTGATATACTCTTTAACATACTTTCATTATCATTTCCAACACTAAAATCAATTTTATTAACAACATCATCATTTAATGGAGCATCATTCTTTATAAATGTTTTTGTATGTCGCTCTTTAATCATTTCATCTCGACTCTTTACTTTAAGATCATTCGGTTGGATTTGTGTATTCTGTACAACTTGTGGAACAAATTGTTGAATAATACTCTTCTTTTCCGGAAGACATACATTTTGATATAATTTTACATACATCTTCTCCAATCGACACAAATCTTGATCATTCAAATTCTTCGTTAACTCCTGATTTACATATCCATACATCATATTTACATTTCCGATCGCTTGATATATAAATGGTAAACGCGGATATAAAGTATAGTCCCAATGAATCATATTTTTTAATGCGTAAAAAGATAAATATAATAAATATTTCTTTCGATTATATTGTGCTGGTTTAAAATCATCAATAAAATCTTGAAAAGCATTTTCAATAAAAAGTGATGTTTCTTTACTAACTTCACGATGATGTTTATAATCAATCAAAAATTTCCATATTTTCCATACCCAATGTGTTTGATACTCTTCTTTAATACCTTCAATAACTGTTGGAATACATTGAAACTCTTGATGTGTTTCAAAAAGTGATATTTCCGCATTATTTTGTTCCCGTTTTTTATAAGCACTAATTTGTTCTAACCAACTAATCCAAAAAGCAAAAAGTGGAAAATTACCTTTTGTTTGAAATATATTACTATAAATCTCATTTAATCCCAATTTAATCTCATTTGGATCATTCGTATCTACATATGAATATATTTGATGTATCGGTAATCCCATCATGCGCTTCTTTAATTCATTTCGATCATATATTAGTTTTTGCGTTAATTTTGGTATGGATTTATTATTAAATAATGGACTCTTTTTTGAAAAAGCACATATACTTATCAATTCACTATACAAATTTCGAATCGATTGATCATTTCGACTAAATAATTCGTGATTTTCTGGATAAGATTGTATAAAACGAAAATAATCACGACGACGTTTTAAATAATAACGAAAAAAGTTAGGATTATTTATATGAATATATTGAAGATAAACATTGTAAATAATTTCCCATATTTTCGCATTCATACCAGTACAATGCATTTCTACACCCCAACGAAGAGCATCTTCAACTTTGCTATTAATTAACGAGTTTTGAAATGCTTTACATACATCTAACTTTTTATAACCACTTATGGAAATTGTTTTAAAATCTTTTGTTTGACGCATATCATAAACTACATATTGTGAGTTACACCGTAATTGACTCATTTTTATAAATATACTTATTATGAAAAGTGAAAAAAAATAAAAAAGTTAAACATATTATTTTTATATTTCTTTATATTAGTATATTTTATAATTATGAATATTCAAAAAGAGTCAAAAATAAATATTTCTTCCAAAACAAAAAGTAAAATAGAAACAAAATCAAAAAGTAAAATAGAAACAAAATCAAAAAGTAAAATAGAAACAAAATCAAAAAGTAAAATAAAAACAAAATCACAAAATGTAAATATAAATAAAAAACATTTCGCGTATAATAAAGTAAATGAAGAGTATAATCCAAAATTATTAAACACATTTAATCCCAAAAACTACTTTCCTCAAGAAGATTTAAACAAATTAAATCAAAATGATCTTTCAAAATTACAAATGACAAATATTGGAACTTACTCCATTACTAAACCCAAAAAATCAAATTGGACCACTCATTCAATTATAAATCATTATACTCAAATTTATCCAAATTATAATCCAAATGTAGAAAAAAATATGAATAAAGTAACCATTATTGATGGAACTGCTGGAATAGGTGGAGATCTAATATCATTTGCCAAAAAATTTTATCGTGTAATTGGTGTTGAATATAATAAAATTCATTATGAAGTATGTAAAAATAATATAGAATTATTTAAATATAAAAATGTAGAAATGTATAATGATAGTATATTAAATTATTATAAAACATATGATATTAAAAATAATCATAATAATACCATATTCTATTTTGATCCTCCATGGGGAGGAAGTCATTATAAAAATCAAGAATTTGTAGATTTAGCAATAGGAGGGAAAAATATAACCTATTTTTTAAATCAATTATATAAAAAAGGATATAAATACATTGTATTAAAAGCACCACGTAATTTGATGATTACAAAAATTATATTAGATTCAGCAGTATATCAATATGTACATGTTTATAATTATTATAATATGATTTTATTATTTATTTTTTAATTTTATGATTTTTTTCGCGCCTTTTGAGCACTACTTTTTTTGTTTTTTTTTGTTTTTTTTTTGTTTTTTTTTTGTTTTTTTTTGTTTTTTTTCAAATCTTTGCGAGAACCATGGAATCCATAGCTCCGGCAACGGCATTAAACATATCAAACTGATCAACAACACCAGTTTCTCCAACTACTCCACGATCCTTGGGACCGCATTCGAGGAGATACTGACCCTCACGCAGAGACTCGCCACCAGTTGTGTACATCGGGCGTTGTCCTTGCGATCGAAGGCTTGGTGTCGGGATAGACTTAGAAACAGTCTTTTCATGAGAAGCGATTGCTTTGTCGATGTCGAAGGTTCCAGTCAAAGCTGCCTCAAGAGGCCAACTAGACTGTGTCCGACAAGATCGTCTGATCTCTTCGATTTTAGCAGATCGGTCATATTCAAGCACAGTGGTCGGTTTCCCGGCACTCGTGAATCTGGCAATCTTCGCATTCATTAAATAGAGTTCCTTGACTAAAACAAGAAAACGTCCATAAGGCTTAGCAGAAGCCACCTTGCTCATAATAGGAGCAGGTCTACCACAGCGTTTCAGCGTGTGGGCCTCCCGAAGGGAGCCGCTACCCTCCACAAGTGAAGGGTTAGCGCTCGCAGCCGGGAGATCAGCAGTCGCGGTATTACCGGACATTGCCAAAAAAAGGAACAATCATATTATTTATAAAATATTTTATATAAAAAAGTATCTGTCATTTTTTATATAAATAAACGTAAATTAAATATAAAAAATTAAAAATAAGAATATATATATACGTAAATAAATTTATATAACGTAAAATCGTAAAAATCATAAATATATTTTATGATATTTAAATAGTATAAAAATGAATTCTAAAAAACCGCATTATTTAACTTTTCATAAACCATTAAGTTGTTTTAGCTCATTATATAAAAGTTTCACTCAAAATAGTAATATTAATCTTATTCTTCACGGACAAGGAGTCTTTTTATTTAATACAAAATCTCAAACACCCTTTTCTTTAACTTTTTATAATGAATCTAAAAATGATGGATTAAAAGTTGATTTTTTAACAAATTCTGTTTTAATTACACGAATTAGTAACTCTGATCAATATGCTTCTCAAAACGTTTCTGGTGGTATTACAAATAAATCTGGAGCATATTATTGGATTAGTTTTGACTCTCAAAATCAATTATTACAAGCAGGTATTGGTGAACCACGTATTGAAACCGCTATTTATAAATATCAATTTGATAAAAGCGACAAATTATATGAAGCAAATAAAATCTTTTTAGAAAGTATCAAAAGCATTTGTATCCCAAATCATATTATCCCCATGAAACTCTTAAAAGATCCTATTCAATCGCATATACCCTTAATTGTGAAAAATACAAATGAACTTACTATGGAAGATATTGCGAATAACACATTTTTACCACATGCTTCTTTGTCACAAGATGCTCAAATGTTATATAATTGCGTATCGGGTAACAATTTTATATTAAATACATCTGATTTTCCCGATTTTGCCAAAGCAGTTGAATATAGTATTGCTACAGACGGTTGCTGGTGTAATACACGTCTTAAAGAGAAAGCAACTGAATTTGGTAAAGATCCGAATCCATTAGAAACATATTTGCGAATTACACTTGGCGAAAATAATGGTGAATCCCCTGGTATTCCGTATGTAATGGAAATTTGGCCAATTGGTCATTATTCACCTATTCATAATCACGGTGGCGCAAATGCGATTATTCGTGTTTTACATGGATCTATACAAGTAAATTTATATCCTTATTTATGTAATGATGTAGATGGTATAAAACCTTTTGAAGCGCGAGAGTTTTATCAAAATGATATTACATGGCTTAGTCCAACATATAATCAAGTACATCAACTTAAAAATTTGGAAAATAATAAAGATACATGTATTACAATACAATGTTATTTATATGATCATTCTGATAAATTACATTATGATTATTTTGATTATCTTGGTGAAGAAAATTCAAAACATCAATATGAACCGGATTCAGATATGGATTTTATACAATTCAAAAATAAAATGAAAGAAGAGTGGGAAAATAGAAATAAAAATAATGAAAATGAAAATTAATATTGAAATTAAAAAAATAGATTTTTATTAAATACTATTTAATAAAGATTATTTAAAAAAAATAAAAAATGCTGGAAGTTAATCTCGATCACGTAAATCCCGATATCGCATTTTAATTGACGCAAAATCTTCAATATTCGGGTTCATTATTGGAATATCTTTTAAATTATCAATACTTACATTCATATTTTTACGAACATTTTCACTATTTCGATTAATGGTTGAAACCATTTTATTTAAATATTTGTCACGAGATCGAAAGAGACTACTATTGGAGGTATAAAAGAAGCGTTGTTCATCTACATTATAATCTTTGTAAATGGTGTCATGTTTATATTGACCTTTTAATACACTATAATATTTAACAATAAATGCGAAATACTCTTGTGCTTCTTTATCTTGTTGATAATATAATTGATTAAAAGATTGACTTAATTTGTCAAGAATAAGATAACCCGCTTTATCAGAACTCATTTTATTGAGTTCATTGTCGGTATAAACGATTGCTTCGTTATTGGCGAAAAAGATATTTTGATTTTTTTCGTTTTCCATAATCATTTTTAAGAAGTTATTGTATAAAAAGAAATCTTTTTGTTGATAAAAAGAGTCTTTAATGTGACTAATATCATAACGTTCATTTACAAAATCGCGCAAAGATAATTGAAATGTGTTGTTTTGACTATTATTATTGTTACTTTGAATATTGTTAATATTTTGAAAATTTTGATTAATGTTTTGATTAATATTTTGAATAATATGAGATTTTAACTCTTCTTCATCTTTTTTCTTTTTTTGTAAAATAAGTTCTGTTTTTTGTTTATTTAATTCAATCATTTCATTTAATTTTTTTTTTGCTTCACATTTTTGCGTATTTAACAAATGTTTTTTCATATTTTGTTTTGAAGTATATTCAGTATTACAAACTTTACATTCATATTTATTTTTTTCAAAGTTATAATACATTATATTAAATTCATCATCTTCATCTACAAATTTATCTGTTTCTTTTAATTTATTACATTCTATTATATCATTATTTTCAATTAATGGTTTTTTATATATATGATCATTATAATTTTCATAAATATTATTATTTTTTTCATTATAAAAACTTATTATTTTAATAAAATTATCTCTTAACAATTGAGTATAATCAAAATAAAAATGAAATTTTTTATATAATGTTAACTCTTTTGCTTCTTCATATGATAAAATTGTATTACATTTACATTTTTTTTTGCGCTCAAAATGTTTAATCATATCCTTTCGTTGAGTTGTTTTATAATCAATACAATAATGACATATATATAGTGTTTTTATATCTTCATTTTTATAATCATCCATTTTTTTATTCTATTTTATATAAATACATTTTTTCTTTATATTAAACTATTTTCGACTTTTTAGTATTTTTTAGTATTTTTAAATCATTAATAATTAATTAATTAATAAAAAAATAGAGTTTTTAGATCTTTTTAGTATTATTATTTTATTTATAAAAATAGAATAATAAATCATGTATAGAGTATGCTCATAAAATTTATTTTTATATATAAGATAATTATAGTTTTTAAATAATCAAAATATTAAAAATAATTATAAAAATCGTAATAATTAAAATAATCAAAATAATCAAAAGTACGAAAACAGAGAATTCAGAAATTAAAATTCGAAAATATTCTCGACTTCAAACGATTTTTAAAAACGGATAATTTGCCCCAACTTGCATTTCTGAATTCTCTGTTTTCGTACTTTTGATTATTTTAATTATTTCAATTATTACGATTTTTTATAATATTTTAATTCTTTTGATTATTTATTTTATTAATATATTAAACATTTTATATTTAAATTTGATTACTGTAAATAGTAGTATAATATATATTTAAACTATTAAAAATAAAAAAATACCTAAAAGTACGAAAAATAATATTTATTTTTTAAAAAAAATACCTAAAAGTACGAAAAATAATATTTATTTTAAAAAAAAACACCTAAAAGTACGAATTTAATATTTATTTTTTTATTCATTTTTAAATAAATATATATTTAAAAAATAGTAAAATATGTTTTCTTCTTATCTAACCAAAACCAAAAGTAAAAGTAAAAAAGAAGATCAAAATATAATATATTTAAAAAAAAATAATATTATTATTTATTATCACAAAATATTTAAATATCCTCTAATGGTAATAGAATTATTTAATGATGCACCTTACAACTGTGGCATAAAACGTTCCAATATGGGAGAACCTTTTAAACCTGATGATGAAATACCTTTTGAATATCAGCATTCTATTCAAGATTATATTGAATGTAGTAAAAAAGGATATTCTTATGGACATAATGCTGCTGCTTTTATTCATAAAGATAGTGTTGAAAATTATAAATCAACTTATTTATTTAGTAATATTTGTCCACAAGAGGTTGTTTTTAACTCCGGATTATGGTTATTATTTGAAGGAATAAGTGAAAATATTTTAAATAAATATAAAAATGGTATGATTATTAATGGATCTATATCTGGTAAAACAAAGATTTTTAACAATGTTCAAATGAATATTCCTTCTTATATGTATAAAATCATACTTTATAAAAAAGATGATGATAAAACCTATTATTTATGTTTTGTTGCTAAAAATAAACCTTATTATATTGATCAAGATATCGTAAAATATAAAAATAAACCTTATTCTTTATCTCAATATACAATGAATTTAGATATGTTTCAAAAAAAGTTTGGTTTAACTTTACTTTCTAAAAATAATACTTTCGAAAAGAGTAATGAAGATTTTATTGTAGCAAATAGTAGTCGAATAGGACAAATGAAAAACGCCTCTTTATACGGACATATTATTTATTCTAAATCATTACAAGAGTTAAAAAGAGTTGCTCCAGATTTTGATAAACTTCCGGATTTTCATAAAATTTATTATCAATACAAAATTGAAGAGTTTTCTAAACACCCAAATCAAGAAAAAATGAACTCCATTATCCAACAATCCATGAGCAATCCAATCTTTTGAATTTATTAACAAATTATTATTTATTAACAAATTATTATTTATTAACAAATTATTTTATAAAAAATAATAAAAGTTATCATCTTAAAGGAGTTTGAACATAATAAAGTAGGATTTCATACAGCAATCTTTAAAATAATAAATTATGCTAATTTAAATTTTTAACGAAATCCGACCTTTCCCTTCTCGCAAAAAAATAAAAATAAAAATAAAAATAAAAATAAAAATAAAAATAAAAATAAAAATAAAAATAAACTTTTTATAAATAATTATATAAAATTGAGAAGTCTATGAATGAATAATACTAGAACGTCTTAACAACAAATACCAGTTACCTTATTATATAAGAAAGTAGAAATACATATTCTATATCATGAGTAGGTATTATGTGTTATACAGTTTGATCCGTTACCTTTCTAGGGGATAACGTTGAATAAATTATAAATTTGTATTTTTTTCTTTTGTATAACTTTATAAAAAGTAGGATTTCATACAGCAATATTCCAAACACTTATTAATTAAAAATATTGTGAAATCCGTGGGAAAAACCATAAGAAGATCTTATGTTTTTTTTAAAAGTCTAATTTAGGTAAAATGTTATGACAAGTTTGAAGAGCACCTTCAATCCAAGCTTGATTTAATGAGTAATTTTCGCCAATGATAAAAATATTTTTAGTCGGATTTTCTAAAAATGCTGATATTTTTAAAGAATCTTTTTTAGGTTTCCACATTGCGATGCCTTCTTTCCAATAGCAAACTTTTGTATAAATTGGTTTTGGGATTTTTCGATTTAATGTGTGTTCCCAACTTTCTAAAATATGATTTATCAATTTTGATCTTCCGTATTTTTGATCATATTGATATAGATGATTTGCGTAAATACTATCGGTATAAGAGATCATAATAGACCCATTTTTTTTATCAAGAGGTATTAAATAACGATTATAACTATTTGTGGTTGTTTTAGATAAATCTTGAAACCATATGGAATTGGTACCACGTTTAAAGATCATATAAATGCGACATAATGCTTTGGCATCAACGGCGTTTAAGAGTGATTTGTAAGGTTTTAAAATAGATTGTTTGAGTAAAGCGGCTTTTTGGATCGCAAAAACAACATGTTTGGAAAGTATATTTTTAATCTTTTTATTTTTTTGGTTGGTTACTTTACAAAGATATAATTCTGAATCTTTATCTTTACTTTTTACAACGTTTAATATATGATGATTTTTATGAAGAGTAATAACACAATTTTGTGATTTTGCCATCTTTTGAATCACAAATATCATTTTTTGAATTAAATAGGATAAACCGCAAGAAAGAGAATAATATTTATATTTTTTATTTAAATCAGTACGAAACATATGAAGAGCGTTAAAAGCGTTCATAAATGATATTTCTCCGGAATAACCGAAACTATCATATAAATATTCTAATTCTTGATTGGAAAGTAAGTGATATTTTTGGATGAGTTGTGGAAAAGAGTATTTGATAAGAGTAGAATATGAGAAACATTTACTTTTTTGGAGTACTTTTGAAATGTAAAAATAGGGTGATTTTTTAGAAATTTCCGCAAATATAGGTTTTTGATACTTTTCGGTAGATGGTATAAATTGAATTTCAGCACTACCAGATGTTAAATATTTATTTAAATGTAAGTCATAAATAAGTTGTTGAAAATGTTTGTGTTTATTTTCGCAAAAACGAGCGGCACCAGCTTCGAATTTGTAAGTATGATTTTGTATTTTTTTAAAAAAGGTAAAAATACGACCACCAAAATAATTATTTTTTTCATATAAAGAAATATTTAATTTTTTATGTTGATTTTCATTTTTCTTTAATATTTGATATAATAAATATAAACCAGATATACCACCTCCAACAATAACTAAATCTTTCATTTATATACTATTTATAAATAAGATATAAAAATAAATTATAAAAATAAATTGAATGTAAAGAAGTTTATATAAATAGAAAGTAGACGTGGTATAAAATTATGAAATATTACAAAATTATACAAAATTTATTAATTTTTTATGATTTATGTAATCATGGTAATACATATACCAATGATATTAAGTTTATAAATATTGAAAAAGAGATATATGAATTAAGTAAAAATACTTTATTATATGAGGATTATAATTATTTTTTAATGAATTTTGATACAATAAAAAATTATTATTTAGAAAAGGAAGATGAAATTCGTACTAATAATATAGTTTGTTCGTATAGTGTTGATGATGAAGATGATATTAAAGAATCTTGTTTAGAAGTGATTAATTATATGTATGAGTTATTTTTAGTACATCGAAATGTTTATATATTAGATTTATATAAAAAATATTTTTATTCATATATAGATAAAGATTTATTATGTAAAGAAATATAAAATATAAAAAAAAAAGTAAAAATGATTTTTAAAAATAGATGTAAGATGGAGAGATAAAGGAGAAGTAAAAAGTAAAAAGAAAATTTATTAAAATAAGTTATTTTAATAAAATGGATTTTAAAAAGTGCGGCATTTTTATTGATGGTGATAATTTTATGTATAATGGTGTAATTGAACTATTTGATCATATTAAAAGTTGGAATATGAAAGTACTTGTAAAACGTGTATATGGTGATTTTTCGGATATTGGAATGACAAATTGGAAAGATACATGTATGGAGCATAATCTTACGTCGATTCATTTATGGTCAAAGCACGGTAAAAATTCAGTAGATATGAAAATGACATGTGATATTCAAGAAATGTTATATAGTAATGATTATAATTTGGATGTATTTATATTGTGTACGGGAGATCGGGATTTTATTCCGATTATTGAGAAGATTCATTTAAAGAATAAGATTGTGATAGGGATGTCGACGAATTATTTTGGAACATCGGTGAATTTTCGGAATGAATGTGATCAATTTTATTATGTAAATCGTCGAAATAGTGAAATTGACGCATATAAAGAGAAGAAGAGTATAATGGAAAATAATACAAAAAAGGAATCGTTAAATAAGGTAATTATTAGTAAGAAGAAAAGTATGAATGATAAAAAAAAAATTGTAAAAAAGAAGAAGAGTAGTGAAAAGGAGGAGTGTTATAGTTTGAGTTCAGATGATTTTTCGATGGAATCATTTTTTGAACATACTTTTGATAAAAAAGATAAGATTTATGAAGTTTCAAAAACAAAAGTATGTAATGATCAACTCAAAAAGATTGAAGAAGAGATTAAAAAGAAAATTCATCTATTTTCATCAAAAAAAATAAAAGAAGAAGATCTAAATAAAGATGTAAATAAAGATATATTAGAAGGAGTTGAAGTAGAAAAAATGGATTATAACCAAGAAAAAGTAATTGAAGTAATCAATCCGATTCAAAAAGTAATTAATAAAGATGCGAATCCAACGTTTCAAGAAATAAAAAATATTGTGATCTCGTTGTTAAAGAAAACGAAAAATGGAATATTTATTTCGCAAATTAAGGATGAAATATTGAAATTATATCCGAAATTTAACGAAAAGTCGTATAATGTTAATTATACATTTTCAAAGTTTATTAAAGCGCTTGAACCTCAAGTAAAAACACGTAGTACTAAAGTAGGTGTGTTATATGCTTATGTATAATAAAAATAAAAAAAATAAAAAAATATATAAACTTTTTTTTTTAATAAAAAATAAAAATAATTTTTTATATCATACATAAAATAGTAAATCTATTTTATTTATAAATGCCACATACTGTAAAACGAATAAGTTATGAATTAGCAAATGAACGTTGTGCGGTATGTTCAGAAGGTAGTATATTAAAAGGTGGAAAAGTTGTTAAAAAGAAAGAATCTTATACATGTTATTCATTAAAATCATTACAAAAGATTGCGAAAGCAATGAATGAAGAGCGAAAGTATGAAAGTAATTATAAGAAGATCAAAGTGGAAGGTGTATCTAAATATGAATTATGGAAATCAATTCAAGAACATTTAAAACCATTTTGTAATGATGATGAAGAGTGTTGGAGACGTCAGGAGTTTATAAGAAAGTTGAAGGATATAGATATTCAGGCGTATACATTTAAACCACAAATGCCGGAAGAGTGGAAGCATAATAAAAATACATGGTTAAGTAATTTTGATATTGATTTAGTTTTAAAACAATATGAGCGAATTTATCCTGAATTTAAAACATTTAATTCAAGTCCATCTGATTGTCCAGTATCAGTAGATTGCCCTTTATCAACAATGGATCCATTTAAATTGCGAAGTGAAGGAAAAACAAAGATAGGTATTGTATTTAATTTAGATAAAACGGGTCAATCAGGTAGTCATTGGGTAGCAACATTTATTGATTTAAAAAATAAGGAGAAGTCGTCGCAAAAAGATCCAGTAGAAATCAATTATTATGATAGTTATGGTGATCCCCCGATTCCATTAATTAAATTATTTTTAGTGCGTTTAGGTGAGAAGTTTTTATTAAAAGGTGAAAAAGTGAAAATATTATATAATGATAAGCGTCATCAATATGGAAATAGTGAATGTGGTGTATATTCAATGAATTTTATTTTGGAACGACTTCACGGAACACCGATGAAGAAGATATCGAAAACAAAGATTATGGATAAAGAGATGAATAATCTTAGAAGATTACTTTATTATGTTCGATAGAAACTATATTCTAAGAATTATTGTACCCCGAGCAATATTATAAAAATAATTTATTCAAGAATTGATACATTTTTTTATAACGTTGCTCGGGGAGATATTTTATATTATTTTATTTATTAACAAATTATTTATTTATTAACAAATTCAAAAGTGAATAAAAATAATCGAAAATAAAGATAGTAGATTATCAATTATGAATGATCAATGTTATGTATTGGAAAGATTAAAAGTGAAGAGTGGTATATTTGATGAAATTATAGATGCGTGTTATATTATTCATTTAACAGGAAGTA
>JACCDW010568714.1_pt1 | contig 15089 bp, 10 predicted proteins | sample 7449781 | NCBI WGS metagenome assembly JACCDW01 (sample SAMN15323449, study PRJNA562643) | freshwater metagenome | isolation source: river surface water | place: USA:Blue River Watershed | collected 2017-08-18
GGAATTTGGCTTACTACTAGAGATTACATAAGAAAGCCTAGATTTAATTTCGAAGGACAACCTAGTGCAAAATTTATTTGGACTTGGGAAACGGATGATGTGAAAGAAATGTTTATTTATGATTTCACCGGTGACCAACTTGAGACAACAGGATCTTACAGGTATATCGGTGAGAAGCCTCTGAAAAACATTCAGCTTAATAAAAAGCCAAACAGAGACTTGACTAAGATTTCTGTGCCCGAAGCACAACAAACTATATTTTCAGAAATTGTAAATGAAATTGACTATATAAATTCTTCTTATAATATTTCATTTAGTCCAGAGCCGATGGAGTGTTTCTTAGGCTATAAAGCAGACGAAGAAGGAACACACGACTCAGTCTTGTTATTAAAATTAAAAGAGGATTTGAGTTATACATTAACTTCAACTTCAGCTAATGGGCTCATTGTGACGTTTACAAATGTAGAAGAAAGAGCTGACTTTTATGGTAAAATCACTATTAGTACACAATCGGTTTCTACTTTCTTTAATGATGTAGATGGTAATGAAACTGGATTGAAACCTGGTCAAATAATTCGAATCAGTGTAGCTGACACTACTAATTTAAAAAACAAATACATTTCATATAATAGTGGTATAGAGGTTAGAATCAGAGAAGTATATGTCCGTGAGTTAATAGTTGACTTCTTTGATTTATTCTTTCAACCAGAAGATACTGTAGTAGAGTATGAAGGTATCACAACTTATTTAGAAGTTAAGTTCGACGTATTAGACCGTGAGATAGCTAGAATAAGAGTTATGGGTCAAACCGAAATCGAGGATGTCAGATATAAAATAAATCTCGGAAATAGTGGCAAGCTAGTAAATTCTGATGATACATTTATATTCAAGGGCTATGACGTAAACGAGCAGGGCGTCGATTGGCAGTTTCTTAATCGTAAGAGAAAAGAAATGCTACTAGTTAAAGATCAAATTTATCCTTACATAGGTTCTTACAAGGCTATAATCAATGCAATAAACTACTTTGGATATAATGACCTCGAGTTTTATGAATATTATAGGAACATAGACTTTAATTCTGCTGATTATGGTAAGCTTATAAAATATGAGGTTCCAGATATATTCGATAACACGGTTGCTGGCTGGAAAGAAAATGATTGGATAAAATGGACTCTACCTAATCCAAAGTTTCAAGACACTAATTTATTCAATTTAACTTATCGAATAACTGATAGAGAAGGTAACAACGTTTTGGCATACTCACTAGCTGAAGTAGTGACAAAGCTTATGGGCTTGAAGCGTTGGTTGGAATCGAACGTCATTCCAAACACTCACCGAATATATGATATTACAGGTAGAGCTGACTTTGTACAAACAAACAGCATAACTCATAAGTCATATTCTATGAAGGCATATAAGATAACTCAATCGATGTCGCCGATAGACTTTAAACTTAATGAGGCTTATCTTATGCCTGTTAATTCGGGTAGTTCAGTCTATAATTGCGTAATTGATTTTACTAATCTAAGCAAGGATTATATTCCTGATTACTTTGAGCTAAGAGTCAAAACATACAAGACTTATCCAGAATGGCAGCCATTCAAGACTTATAGTCGTGGACAAATAGTTTCTTATTTTCAGCAGAATTATGAATCCAGCACGGATAATAACAGACTTAATAATCCTAGAAGATATGAAGACACACCAACTTGGAGTGATGGTGTTGACTATTATTTTGGTGCATCTGTTGAATACAAAAATAGATATTATGTTTATAGCGCAACGCAATCGTCATTGTCTCTGACCGCTAGTAATCCATTTGTTGATATCTTAAACGGTCAAGGAGCTTGGACTGAGATTACTCAGTGGAAAAAAGTTGACTATGTGCCAGTGCAACATCTTAGAGAATATAGGACCGGCACACATTCTTTCAACTTCACAGTTGATACTAGTATAGACCCATATATAGTAGCCGAAGTCACAAGCGATAATGGTTATGGCTTAACTTGGACAACAAAGAGAGCATATGAAATAAGGGGAATTCTTGGATTGCAACAACCCTTAGAAAATGTTGACACTCCGGGTCCAATAAAAATCTGGGATAGAATCATCTCAGCAACACCTTCAGTTGTTGTTAGCAATGAATTCATAAGTTTCTGGGAAGCAATCACACCAGTGTGTGAGGTTGAATAAAATAATTGAATTAAAATGGCACAAACAGGATATAAGAAATTTCTAAACAGAAGAAAATGGCAGGCTGACTTGAGTTTAGCGTATGTCGAACCTTCGGCACCTAACACTTTTTTATCTGGTACTCATTCTTTTGAGTTTGAGACCTTCTTGGAAAAAGACGCTACTATTAAATTTTATTTAGATCCAGAAGGATCATCTTCGGCGACAGCTTCATATGAGGTTAATTATACTTTCACTGGTGCGTCAAAGAAGTACAAGTTTGATGTTGGTGGTTTGGAAGAGGGTCACTATAATTTTAGAGTCGAAGTAATAACTGCTACGTTCTCTGGTGAGTTTAACGCTGCGTACATCGGTGGTAGTTTCGAACCAAACAAAGAAGCAGCTGGTAGTGGACCTTACTTTGCACCATTATTAGATACTGGTAGTTGTCCGATAGAATAAAAAAAAGCAACTGATTAACAGTTGCTTTTTTTTATTTAGAGAGTAATCTCTTGTTGCTCTTCTGCCTGCTTATCGGTTTCAGGTTCGAAAGATGCTACCCAAGTCTGAATATCTTTAGAAAGGTTCTTAGCTGCGGTATCGTAGTAAGAAATGACTTTACTGATGTCACCAATCTTTCTCAGCACTTCGGCAAACATATAGGCTTCGTTAGTCAACCCTTTGATCTTGTGCTTTGCAATTAAGTGATACATATAAGTTACCTCAGTTGCATCGGCAGTGTAAGTTTTAAAGTCAACATCATTCTTGTTGGTTCCCTCTTTTTTCCAACTACCAAGCATATTTGTAAGCTCGATTGCGAAGAATACTGTATTCACATCATATTCAAGCTTTTCGAGAAGGAGTGTAGTGATGTATTGAAAGTGCTTACGATTCATCCAAAATGTATACTTTACGTCACGAAGTACACTTGCATACTGTTGCCATAGTTCTTTGGCGCGTGCATAGAGTTCATCTTTATATTCTTCAGATTTACCGAAGCCGTTGTTATTTGCCATGAAAGTCGAAATAATATCGATTTTGGTATCAAGTTGAATCTCGTCTTCCGATGAAATAAGTCGGTATTCGTTACCGTCTACATTAAACGAGATTTTGGGCTTGATTACGTTGTTGTCTAGTTGTTGTTTTTCCATATTTGAAATTTAAGTTTTTATATTAATTCTACTTGTTGGTCTTCTTTTTGTTGGCTATAGAGTTCTTCTAAATTATTTGCCTTGGCGATTTTATCTATGCCGTACTTATTGATAAGTGATGAAAATGTAGTCAAGTCAGGTTTAACCATTTTGATTTTACCGGTATCGATGTTGATAGATACTTTATCTATCTCTTGTTCAATCAAGATACCTACAGACTCGTCATCGAAGACTGCCATAATATCTTCATTAATACTTACTAGTAGTTCTTTATCTAGAATAAAGGCATACGAATCAGCTATTTTACTGATTTTGATTAAGTGTTTTTGTTTGGAGTTACCTACAAACTGAAATCGCATATCTACCGGAAATGCTTTTTTCTTAAATACTGAATTAAATTTTTGGATGGTGTCATCCTGAAGTGAATAAAAATTGCTCATATTGTTTCTGTTTTTATTTAAAAAAAATTGTGATTAAAGCTAATAAGGTAGTTACAGCAATAGTAGGAAGAATTTTAAACCACAAGTTATTCGCTACTTTTTTTGTATCAAAAAGACTGAAGCCTATTATGACCAAATAAGAATACTTATCTACCTTTTTTGTTTCATAAGTCTTGAATAATTCGCTCAGTCCAATACCATTCAATGTTTTTGATACATTTCTTAGTCTTTCTGCGATATAGCTCTGTGAGACTCTATTAATATCGCTTGTTTTCAAGTCATAAACACTTTCGAATAGTGTCTCAGGTACATTTATTACGGTGTAAATCCTTTTGACTCTATCTATTCTTAGACCTGACTCTGAAAGTATTTCTGAATTATTTACAAGAGCCTTGCGATATTGAAGATAGAGTTTAAACTTTTTCCATGCCGAAACCTTCATGGCTCTTATATGTAGTATAGATTAATTTGTTTCTTATTTTCTCAATCCTACTTTCGTGGGTGATGACCTTATTTCATTTACATAGCTTGAGATATTACTGTTGGAAGAAGCAATTGCTCCTAACTTCAAGTCGATTTGTCTTATCAGTCCTATTATATCATTCATTCCGGGTCCTTCATTCGTTATTGCAACTGGTTGTTTTACCGAAGGTAATCCTGACTCACCAGCTCCAGCAGCTTTATCTAGAATATTACCTAGAATCTCGCTTTTTTCTTCAAGTGCATCCATAACATCTTCAAACTGATCGGCATCCATGAGAGAAAGAAGCACGACACTACCAGTTAAAGCTCTCAATCCCGTTACCTTATCTATATCAATACTATTAATAGCAGCAGATACCTTTTGTATACCAGCAGCTAATTTTTCATAATCTGAAGCCATCCTAGATATTCCCCTTCCGATTGATATGCTAACACCGAGTATTTCTGTGCTCATGCCTTGTCCATCGAGTAGGTCTAGAATCTTGAAGTATGACTTCATATTCTCGTAAACTGAACCCATCCAATCTTTTGGCATGTTTTTGTAGTCACCCATTGAGATTATTTTGGAAAGCGCAACTATGTTGGCTGCTACAGACTCAGGAGTCATTTCTGGTCCTTTTCGTTCCAGTCCAAAAAAGTCTGCTATGGTATTACCTACTGCAGTTATTGCCCTACTAAAGAATCCAGGATTCATTGTTTCAACTACATCGGTTATTTTTTTATAACCACTGAATAAAGCCGATACATTCGCACCCCAATCTCTTGGTATGGTCTTCGAATAGTCTCCCTTGTTTATTTCTAAAGATATATCAGCTATACTTGTTGCATTACTTACGGCTATGCCTGATAAGAATGGATCGAAAATACTAACGTTTTCTAGTAGCTTTGAGTAGTATTTGAATGCATTTAGAAGACTTTCATTGTATTCTTGGCTGATTATTTTTGTGTAAATGCCAGAGTTTATTATCAACGATATACCTGCTATAGATGACGCTATACGTTCTATTAGTCGTATGTTAGAGCCATCGATTGTATCAGCGACCTGTGAAATTTTGGCATATTCTTCAAAGCCTTTTCTTGTACCAATCGACCACTCTTCAGTAACAGTTTTGCTGTAGTCTCCAGCAGCTAGAGTCAGTGAAGTATCCTTTATAGACGTTGAAATTAGTGCAACAGATTCGGCTCCAGCCAATAATCCAAATATTGAGCTTGCATACTCAAGCATGACATTGCTGAACTCCTTCAGTGTTGATGTAACACTTGTCATATATTCTTTAGATGGAAACTTCGTGTAATCCCCTGTGCTTAAAAGCTTATCCACCGCGTAAATAGTACCGGCTACTGCAAGCATAGTCAATCCACCTGCTATGACTCCAAATAAAAGTGGAGCTGCGGCTACAAGTGCAAACGCAACAGTTGTTAATAAAGTTCCGACAGCACCAAGATATTCCAAGCTTGGAAATTTCGCATACTCACCAGTTGATAGCAGCTTATCGACAGCATATATTGTTCCAGCTATTGCTAAAACGGTTAGACTTCCTAGTATAACACCAGGTAGCAGCACGGCAGCAGCAGCTATTGCAATTCCCATAGATGCAAAGATTGCACTAACTGAGGCTATCCATGTAAGGCTTGGATACCTTTCATATTTGCCTTGTGAGAGTATACCGTCTGTATCGACAATTACCTGAGCAATAGCTAATACTGCTTTTGCGCCTACCATACCAGCTAGTGCGCCTAGCCCGAAAGATGCAGTGATTGCTGCACCAGTAGCAGCCATTACCAAAGCAAATGCCAATAGAGATGCACCTACACCAAGTGCCCAGTCTAACTTTGGATAAACGGTGTAATTACCTTTAGATAATATTTCATCGGTCTCTACAATAACCTTAGCTATTCCCAGAATTGCTACAGCACCAGCTGCGCCAGCAAGTGCTCCGAGTATGAAGCCAGAGGACATCAGGACGGCTCCGACTGCTCCAATCAAAAGTCCAAAGGCTAATATACTTGCACCAGCACCGATTGTCCAATCAAGACTAGGAGCATTTGTATAATTACCCATCGCCAATATCCCGGAAGCAAGTGCAATTGTGCCTGCTATTGCTAAAATTACTAAACCTGCGGCAACGGCTTTTTTGACACCGGCTGCTGAGGCAAGTCCCATTTTATCTAAAGCAAATATTGCTAGACTTAGTGCAATTGCTACGGCAGACAGTGCTATTGCTTGTAAGACTATATTAAACAATAGTCCTTGTTCTATAATTTGTGTGTTGTTTAGAATCATCGAAGAAGCCATTATTGCAGCAGACATTGCTATCATCAAAACAGGCAATGCTACTGAAGTAGCTATTATCTTTGGAATACTTAGCCTTTCGAATGCTTTCGAAATAAAAACAATTGAAAAGGCTAGTGGTACAAATACAATAGCAATGCCTATGCTTGTGAAAAATTGTTCAAAACTCATAGGTATAACTCCTGCCAAAAATTCTGATGACTTAGAAATTGCATATGAGGCTGCAATGAGTGCTATTGGCATCGCTAGTAAACCTTTTAAACTAGCTTTCTCTATATTGTTGGCTAGTTTGGCTAGACTGAACGACAGTAAAGCAAAAGTTGCACCTATCATAATTATTGTAGCTCCTTGTGCAAGAGACAATGGTTTCACAAAGCTTAGAAGATAAGAAGACCCCATTATAGCTAATGATGCTGCCATCAAAACAACTGGCATCTTTAAAAGTCCTCTTAGTGATACTTTTTCTATTCCGTTTGCTATTTTCTCTAGTGATATGCTTAAAATAGCGAACGTAGCAGCAATTAGAATTGCGGTTTTGCCTTGCTCATCAGTTACGTTAGCCATCTTTGATAGAAGATATGACACACCCACCATAGCTACACTAAGTAAGCCTAAAGCTACGAGTGATATCCCAAAAGACTTATAGTCTGTTATTTTCACCTTCGAGATTTTTTCCATCGTGATTGCCAGTAAAGGTATAGCTAAACTCAAAGCAATTATGCTTTTGAAATCTACACCACTAATAACTCTGAAAGCAAGACCTATCAAAAAAACTGCTGCTGCAATCATTACAATTAGTTTTATTCCATCTTTAACAGCACCTTGTTTATTCTTATCTATCATCACAGCATTAGAGTCTTTCTTCTCTGCTGCCTTTTTAGTAGAATCTATTTTACTGGAGTCTTCTTCTTGTTTTTTGAATATTTTTTGGACCATCGTTAATAGTCTTTTCTGTATTGTTGCCTTTTCACCTTCTTCTTTTTTCTCAGTCGGCTTCTGCATAGCAGATAAAATATTCTTTTGAGAGGCTATGATTTCGGTGTTTCCCTCTATTACCTGCCTTACACCTTGGTCTATCATTTTCAACTGTTCCGTAATACCCAGTTTAGAGATAGCATCTGTGACCATCGATTCTCGAGGTCCTTCTTTCTCGTTATTTTTTTCTAAAGCGTCCGCAAGGTTCTGCAGTGCTACTGAAAGATTATTAAAAGATTGTAAAAGCAATTGATCCATCAAAACAAAAAAATTTATATGATGTATATATAAAAATATTCCTTATCTTTAAATATATATCTCGATTATGAAACACGAAAACTCACTCAAGACAAGACAACTCAACAGTATTCTTGAAAAGCTTAGTCAGTCAGGAAAAATATCCATGAAAGAGAAATCTTTCTTAGATAGTTTCGAAGAAATATCTGATAAAGAATTTGGAGAATTCAGTATGCTGACTGCTTCAGAGGCAGAAAGTAAGATTGAATATTTAATAGATATAGGTATAGAAGTAATTTGTAATATTTGTGATGAGCTTGGTCCGATTGGCTACAAAGTTATTTCAATAATAAAAGAAGACAGAAATCACTTACAGCTTGAAAAAAACTATACTTTAGAGCTTAAACAAAACTGCTTTTATGACTTGAGATATGATATACAAAGACTAAGATTTTATTTAGAGTCAAATAGCGAATATTATGAGTTGGTTCCAGTAAATAACGATTAATTATGCGAATCAAAAATTTTAAATTATTTAGCGAAGCCATTAGCGGTACAGAAATGATTGGATCTATGGGTCCAAATTATGGTGAAGCCATCGGACCTAAAACTATTACAAGTAGCGATACTGACACAGTTTATTCTGAGCTGAAAGATAAAATATTCAGCAGAGATGAATATGAAGACTTATACCATAAGTATCTAGCTAAGGGTGGTAAGCCTTTACATGGTTTCAATGCAGACAATCTCGAAGAAGTATTGTTAGTCTTGAGTAGGTGACAATTTGTCATAATTTTAATCCTGGCACATAAGTTGTTATATCATAGCTAAAACAATTAATATTTATGAGTAAAAAAAATCCCGTTTTAGGAGTTGATTTGGGGACCACAAATAGTTGTGTCTCTATTGTAGAGGGCGGTGAGCCAGTTATTATTACTAACAATGAAGGAAAAAGAACCACACCATCTGTGGTTGGCTTCACTGACAAAGACAGAAAGATTGGCGATCCCGCCAAAAGACAAGCTGTTACAAATCCCAAAAACACTGTTTATTCAATTAAAAGGTTTATCGGAAAAAACTTTAAAAGTGTTTCTGAAGAAGCAACAAGAGTTCCTTACAAAGTAGAAGACAATGGTAATGGAGTTCCAGTTGTAGACATCTCAGGTAACAAATACACACCACAAGAAATCTCGGCTATGGTTCTTCAAAGAATGAAAAAGATAGCAGAAGAGTATCTTGGATGCGATGTCGATAAAGCTGTTATTACTGTACCTGCTTATTTCGGAGACGCTGAGAGAAATGCAACCATCGAAGCTGGTAAAATTGCTGGACTAGAGGTATTGAGGATTATCAATGAGCCTACTGCTGCCGCACTAGCTTACGGTTTAGATAAAAAAAATACAGACCAAAAAATTATTGTGTATGATCTTGGCGGTGGAACATTCGATATTTCAGTTCTTGAAATCGGCGATGGTGTTTTCGAAGTAAAGTCAACAGATGGTGACACACACCTTGGTGGAGATGACTTTGATAATGAAATCATTGATTGGATGGTTCAACAATTCAAATCTGAGCATTCTATCGACCTTAGTAAGGATCCGATGTCTCTACAGAGGTTGAAAGAAGCAGCCGAGAAAGCCAAAATTGAGCTTTCATCTTCTGCTCAAAGTGAAATCAACCTTCCTTATATTACTGCTAAGGACGGTGTGCCTCTTCACTTCGTACAATCTCTTTCTAGAGCTAAGTTTGAGTCTATGATTTCTAAGCACATTGATAAAACAATTGCTTGTTGTAAATCTGCTCTTAAAAATGCTGGAGCTTCGGTAGCTGACATTGATGAAGTAATTCTTGTTGGTGGTTCGACAAGGGTACCTGCGGTTCAAGAAGCAGTAGAAAAGTTTTTCAATAAGAAACCAAATAAATCTGTGAATCCTGATGAAGTAGTAGCAATTGGTGCTGCGATTCAAGGAGCAGTTTTGACTGGTGAGATTGATGATGTGCTTTTACTAGATGTTACGCCACTTTCACTTGGCATTGAAACAATGGGTGGGGTATTCACAAAGCTTATTGAAGCCAACACAACAATTCCAACAAGAAAGTCTGAAGTATTCTCAACTGCTGCTGATAATCAATCTTCTGTTGAGATTCATTTGTTGCAAGGTGAAAGACCTATGGCAAAGGACAACAGGTCTCTTGGGAGGTTCCATCTTGATGGTATTATGCCTGCTCCTCGTGGTGTTCCTCAGATTGAAGTTACAATCGATATTGATGCTAATTCTATTATGTCAATTACTGCAAAAGATAAAGCTACTGGAAAGGAAAATAAGATTAGAATCGAAGGTGGCTCGCAGCTCACTAAAGAAGAAATTGAAAGAATGAAAAAAGATGCAGAAGCTAATGCAGACGCTGATAAAAAAGAACGAGAAAGGATTGAGAAGCTAAATCAAGCTGACTCACTTATTTTTCAAACTGAAAAACAAATAAAAGAGTTTAGCGATAAGCTCACAGAAGAAGATAAAAATAACTTGAATGATGAATTATCAAAACTTAAAGAAGCACATAAAAATGGCGATATTTCAGCAATTGACGCTGGTATCCAGAGTTTGTCTGATACTTGGTCTAAGATAAGTACAAAGCTTTATTCTGAAACAAAATCAGAAGACCAATCTAGACCTGATTCCACAGATGAACCAGATGTTCAAGATGTAAGCTTCGAAGAAGTAAAGTAAAAATTAAAAAGCCCTGTTTTATTCAGGGCTTTTTTTATATCTTAGTGATTTAAGTGTTTCTAAGTCATATTCATTTGCTAGAACATCCCACTGATACATCGTGCTATCTATCCCTACATGTTCGACACCACCTGGTAGGCACAGTACAAAATTATTATCAACTGTCTTTCCAGGTGACTTTGAGTTCCAATAACTCAACTCCCAATCTAGCCCAGCATGCCAAGAAGAGTTGTGTGGTTTATTATATTGTCCATCAAGCCTGATTGGAAATAGACTTTTCAAGTCTTTTACTCTCATAAACATGTGACCTGCTCTAAGCGTTCTTTTCTCACAAAGGTTACCCCAAGAAGATATACGCCATCCAATTTCAGTATGCTCTTTGCTCATATAACCGGTAACAAACCATATTTCTTTGTATTCGTTAAGTATTTCACAGTATGTATTCAATGGCTCATGAAAGATGTTGTCTTGGTCTGTAAATTGTATGAAGTCATAATCATCAATATCAATGTCTTCGAGCATTTGTAATAGCGCTCCTCTCTGTCCTAGATTGAATTTTGAGTCGTGAATTTTGTGTATGTCAGACATAAACTGATTGATAACTTCATGAGTCTCTTTCTTTTTCTCGGGGTTAGAATTTTCCACAATATATATGTGATTAATTGTGTTAGATTTACCTAGTCCAATCAATGATTCGAGAGTCTCTCTTAAATATTCTGGCCTATTATAAGAGGTTAGTAGAGTTATTATTTTATATTTTGGACGTAATTTGGGAAGTATGTCGCTTTCAAAATTAGAAACAACACTATCCCAAGAATATTTTGTTCTAACATAGTGTGAGTTTTTCTCCATAGCTCCTGAATCGATAATCCTTGTATAATTATCATATACAAAGCGCATATTACTTATGAGAGAATCAACATCAGGTTCTCCCCATTCGCCAAGCATCCATGGATGATTTTCTACTGGTACTAACTTACTATTCACTTTGTAATATCGACCATCTATAATTTCAGTCGCTCCTGGTAAAGTAGTAGATATGACAGGCATTCCACATGCCATAGCTTCGAGTAGTGTCATACCAAAAGAATCGGCTCTAGATGCATATACATATACATGGCAAGTGTTATATAAGTCAATAACTCTATTATGTCCATCATTGCCAAAATGTAGAAAGATGTTTGGATTATCTTTTTTAATAAGCTCCACTTGTTCTCTTCCATAGAAAAGCATATTTTCATTAGACTTTATATGCAATTCGACTTGCATATTGTCTTTGAATAATTCTAGGAACGATTCCAGTAGTTGAAATATTCCTTTTCTATCAGAGCACTCACCAACATACAAAAACCTAAACCTATCACCTTTTTCTAACCTTCTGAAGCAGAATAGATTCGGATCTACCCCATGTGGAAATACGTATATTGGTTTATTTACACCTAGTTTCTCCATGTTATCTTTTGAGAATTTTGAGGGTGTTAGTATATAATCTGCTTTGTTTATGTTTTCGGCGAAATTGGCTATACCACCAGTTGTATCAACACCAGAATATATTACACGACTTTGAAATCCGTCCAACTGAGCATACATATCTGGGTAGGAAAACATAATTCCAATTTCTCTTTTTGACTCCCTTCTCGATTTTAATATTATGTGATTAGTGGTCTCGGTCTCACCTATTATTTCCTTACAAACTACATCAGATTTTTTTATTTTTTCTATGATTCTCTGTGATAGAATACCCATAGAAGAATAATCATCAAACTTTGCTAACCAGGTAATCTCTAAATCATTTGGTCTGCCGATTTCGTTATATATTGATAAAATCTTTGGTATGTAATGTGGCTTCACAGCGCTTTCATAGCAACTAATAGCGAAGTGAGCATCAGCTTCGTATAAGTCTGATTTCCATAAATTCTTTTTTGCTAACTCTGCCGTTACAATAAAGTTATGGCTATCTATATTCCCGAAAACTACTGGATTACCTGTAACATTTATACCTCCACCTCTGACTGCTTGTATGAAATGTATAAAGTCACTATCTATGTCTCTGACTGATTCCCATAGTTGAGGATGTATTCTTGTGTCATCATCATTGAAATAGACGTGACCTTCCTCTACCAAGCTTATAGCAAAATTCCTTTGAGCGTTACCATATAAACTTGAATGGTCTTTGTGTAAGTAAAATTCGCAATTATTTGGAATAAGTGAGCCTTCTGGGTGTAGCTCTGAGTCGTATACTACTATCCACCTGTAGTTTTCTCTTGGTATATTGATGCTGTCACTTATTTTTTTTAAATTCTCTGGTCTACAGCATGGTGTTATAATATTAATAAACATAGCTCATAAAATTTTTAAGAAAATAACTTTTCAAATTTATTTCATTCAAAACATCATCTACAGTAATAAGTAACATACATTCTTTCCTTTCTGGTTGCTGAAGATCTAGCCAAAATTTTCTACTTGAAAAGTCTTTCCCACAGTCTTTCTCAATATATTTTACACCAGGATGCTTAGCATGATCATTGTAGAAAGGGGTCAAACATATTCCAACTGTTGGATTAATAGAAGCAGCAAAGTGGTGAAAAAAAGTATCAACACTGATCCAAATTTTTGCCTGTTCAATAAGCGATGCCAGTTTTTCTAATGGTTTGTCTAAAAATTTAGAATCTACGTTAGGTATTTGATTATCTGTTTCAGTGCCTACTTGTATAACATGATATCCGAGTAACTTCATTTCGTTTACTATCTTCATCCATCTTATTTCAGGCCAATCTTTATTAGAATCAAGACCTTTTACTTTTGCAGCACTTGTGCATATAAGTGCTATCATTTCTATATCTTTATACTCATGATTTACATCTCGCTTACCTATATACTGTAATATATCCGTATCGCCTCTTTCAAATCCGTGCATCTCAAAAAAAGCATCAACTATAGTTTTACTATAGTTAACATATGAAGAATAGTGATATACTGAAAAGTTTTGACCGCCGAATAGTTCGTCATTCCAATGAATGTATCCCTTTTTGTTGATGTGTTCGAATATGAATGGATACTTACAACAAATGAAAGAATCAGAGGAATTTTTTTCAAGAAAAGGTAAAGCCATAACATGGTCTCCTAAACCGCCGTCGATGTATATAATTTTCTCTTTGTATAAAGCTGACTCTATTTTTTTAATAAATCTATTACAATCATCAGAATTGTCTATAAAATATTTCTCATCAATATTACATTGTTTGTATATGTCTTTTAGAAACCAACTAAGTGAATGGTATTTTCTATCAAGATTCAAAAAAAGTAATTCTCTTCTATTAAACGATATACTTATACTTTCTGTATTATCTTCATCTACTATTACTATTCTCTCTGTTGTTGATGCGTATATTAATTGTATAGTGGACTCAATCTGATTAAGATTAGTTGGATTAGCTATATACTGCCCAAAGGTTATAATTACGTTTTTAATGTCTTCTTTTTCCCATGGGATGTAGGACTTGCAATTAAGCCTTAAGCTGACTTGCGTTTTATCATACTTAGACACTAACCCACTCAGTATGATTCTTAAACTGTCTTCTTTTTCTGTGTGTAAAATAATGGTGGTATTCATTCATATTTTTACTTTTATAGTAATAACTTAGCATTTTAATTAAGCTAATTTTACTATTAAGTATATATGAAACACCTTTGATAGTTTTGAATGAAAAGGTCTAGACCTATTTGCTTATCTTTCTATTCAATTCTTTTATTGCTTCAATCAGTAGCGGAATTATTTTTTCATACCTAACTGATAAATATCCATTGTCGTTAGTTCTTATAGCTTCACCAAGTACTTTTTCAATCTCTTGTGCTATTACACCAACATCTCGGCCTTTGTAACCGTGTATATCGACCATAGATTCTCTCCAATCAAAATATACACCTCTAAGACTTTCTAGCTTTTCGAGTGGTCTATCGATTTCTATAATATTCTCCTTCAGTCGCTCATCGGATGTACTAAAAGCAATCACATCGTCAGACGCATCGACTCTTCCAGAAATATATGAAGTAGGTACTATGTTTCCAACTATCAAGTGACCTATCACTTTTGCTCTGTTTGGGTTCGTAGAATAGTCAAAGGTAAAATTCGAATTTGCTCTAGCTTGATTAGTTGAGGAGCCAGTTGCTGTTAATACTCTATTTTCGCTAGGAGTATATATAGTGCTAAATCCAGTTCCAACCAAACCGCTGACGCCACTTATACCACTCATGCCGCTTATTCCTGTAGTGCCTTGTAATCCACTTATACCAGTGATACCCTGAAGACCACTTATACCAGTGACACCCTGAAGACCACTTATACCAGTGATACCTTGTAATCCACTTATACCAGTGACACCCTGAAGACCACTTATACCAGTAACACCTTGGAGACCACTGATGCCAGTGGTACCTTGTAATCCACTTATACCAGTGATACCTTGTAATCCACTTATACCAGTGATACCCTGAAGACCACTTATACCAGTGATACCCTGAAGACCACTGATACCAGTGATACCCTGAAGACCACTTATACCAGTGACACCCTGAAGACCACTTATACCAGTGATACCCTGAAGACCAC
>JACCDW010697496.1_pt1 | contig 15086 bp, 15 predicted proteins | sample 7449781 | NCBI WGS metagenome assembly JACCDW01 (sample SAMN15323449, study PRJNA562643) | freshwater metagenome | isolation source: river surface water | place: USA:Blue River Watershed | collected 2017-08-18
ACCACGTAGAGGGAGCCGTCCTTGAAGGCAGCGGTGGGCTGATCGAGCTTGTCGATAACCACGCGAGAGGTTCGGGTGGTACCGTTGTCGGTGATTTCATAGATGCGACCTAGCGGGCGGGTTCCGACGTAGTATTTGCCGCCGTCACCGCGGGCGATGGCACGGCTGCCCGGAATGCTGTCGGCCCACACCTCCACCTTGAAGCCCGGAGGAAGCTTGATTTTGTTGAGCGGTACATCGGCCGCCTTGGTGGCTGTCAATTTGCCCGCCAAGGGCGCCAGGGTCGAGTTGGCCATGCTGTCAGGCATGCCCTGCTTCCAGGCTGGGGGAGGTGCGGCTGGCGTTTGGGCTTGTGCTGCAACAGCACTCACGCCCATGGCCACCACAAGGCCCAGTCGGGAGAAAAGGTTCAATGCGTGTTTCAAAGAGGTCTCCTGGTTTGTCTAGGTCGCAGAGTATTCTCTAAATACTCGGGAAATCGGAGTCACCTTGGTAACGTTCGAGTGCAATGCCGGGTTATTGGGGTGAACCGAGGGGAAACCCTGTGCTGTGTGTATCGGATGGGCCGGCGGCGTGCTCGGTCCCCCGGGCTTCAATGCACTATTTCGACAACATCCGCATCGCTTCTTCCAGCCCCCTGAGGGTGAGCGGGAACATTCGGTTGCCCGTGAGTTGTTGGATGATGCTGATGCTTTGCCGGTATTGCCACACACCCTGCGGCTCCGGATTGATCCAGACAAATTTGGGGTAGGCGTGGGTGAGGCGCTGTACCCACTCGGCGCCCGGCTCCTCGTTGTTGTACTCCACGCTGCCACCCGGCTGCAAGATTTCATACGGGCTCATGGTGGCGTCCCCGATGAAGATGAGCTTGTAGTCCTTGTTGTACTTGCGGATGATGTCCCAGGTGGGAAATTTTTCGGCAAAGCGACGGCGGTTGTTCTTCCACAGGTAGTCGTAGACGCAGTTGTGGAAGTAATAAAACTCCAGGTGCTTGAACTCCGACTTGACCGCCGAGAAGAGCTCTTCCATGCGCTGGATGTGCTCATCCATGGTGCCGCCCACGTCCATCAGCAGCAACACCTTCACGTTGTTGTGCCGCTCGGGAATCATCTTGATGTCGAGATACCCCGCATTGGCCGCTGTGCTGCGGATGGTGTCGTCCAGGTCGAGTTCGTCGGGTGAGCCTTCACGCGCAAACTTGCGCAGACGGCGCAGGGCCACCTTGATGTTGCGGGTGCCCAACTCCTGGCTGTCGTCGTAGTCTTGGTACGCGCGTTGTTCCCACACCTTCACCGCGCTTTTGTTGCCGCCCTTGCCGCCAATGCGAACGCCTTGCGGGTTGTAGCCCCCATTGCCAAACGGGGACGTGCCGCCGGTGCCAATCCACTTGCTGCCGCCTTCGTGGCGTTCCTTCTGCTCTTCCAGGCGCTTCTTGAGCGTTTCCATCAACTCGTCCCAGCCCATTTTTTCGATGGCAGCTTTTTGCTCGGGGGTGAGTTCCTTCTCCAGGGTTTTACGCAGCCAGTCTAGCGGTACGTCCTGGGTGAAGTCGGTCATCAACTCCACGCCCTTGAAATAGGCCGCAAAGGCGCGGTCAAATTTGTCGAAGTGCTTTTCGTCTTTCACCAGGGCCGTGCGGCTCAGGTAATAGAAATCATCCATCGAGCTCGCGTCGCTGGCCGGTCCCACCACCTGGGCCTCAAGAGCCTCAAGAAGGGAGAGGTATTCCTTGACGGACACCGGCACCTTGGCCGCACGCAGGGTGTAGAAGAAATCGATCAGCATGGTGGTCGCCTCCTAGAGAACAGGCCGCGGGCGAGCCAGTTGATAGTCGAGGTGCGAGCGAACCGCCGGCCACTCGTTGGCGATGATGCTGTACACCGCGGTGTCTCTCAGGGAGCCGTTGGGCGCGATCTGATGCGAGCGCAACACGCCGTCCAGTTTGGCGCCCAGACGCTCGATGGCGTTGCGGCTGTCGTGGTTGAACCAGTGGGTGCGGAATTCCACCGCGATGCAACCCAGTGTGTCAAAGGCGTGAGACAGCAACAGCCGCTTGCACTGGGTGTTCAGGGCCGAGCGCTGCACGCTGCGCCGGTACCAGGTCGAGCCGATTTCGACACGGTGGTGGGCGCTGTCGATATTCATGTAGGTGGTCATGCCCACGGCTTTGCCTGAACTGGGCTCGATCACCGCGAAGGGCAGCATGCTGCCTTGCGATTGCAGTTGCAGGCGACGCTCGATTTCGGCCTGCATACGGTCAGGCGTGGGAATGAAGGTGAACCAGAGGTTCCAGAGTTCGCCATCTCGCACGGCTTCCACCAGGTCGTCATGGTGATGCGCAGCCAGGGGCTCCAAGCGCGCATGAGGGCCTTGCAGCACCAGCGGGGTGATGGTGATCATGGCGCATCTCCGGGCGGCGCAGAGCGGCTGCGCAGGTGGCGCATGGCCTGGAGACCCATGCCGCCACCCAGTCCAACCAGGGCAATGGCCACCAGGCTGCCCGCGCTGTACCCCTCGGCAAATAACTCCAGCCCCACCAGGTGACCCAGACCAAAGCCGAGCAACGAACCCACGACAAAACCGACCGCGTCGGTCAGGCCTTCGATCAGCAGTTGGCGTGACATGGTGTCCCCCGAGACTTAACGGTTGCGACTTTGCATGAACACCAGCTTCTCGAACAGCGTCACATCCTGTTCGTTCTTGAGCAGTGCGCCCACCAACGGGGGCACAGCCACTTTTTCGTCGGCCGATTGCAGGGCTGACAGCGGGATGTCCTCGGCCACCAGCAGCTTGAGCCAGTCCAGCAACTCGCTGGTGCTGGGCTTTTTCTTCAGGCCGGGCAGGTTGCGCACGTCGTAAAAGGTTTTGAGGGCGACCGTGAGCAGGTCTTTCTTGAGCGTGGGGAAGTGCACATCCACAATTTGACGCATGGTGTCGGCGTCGGGGAACTTGATGTAGTGAAAAAAGCACCGGCGCAAGAAGGCGTCGGGCAGTTCCTTTTCGTTGTTGGAGGTGATGAACACCAGCGGGCGCGTTTTGGCCTTGATGAGTTCACGCGTTTCGTAGCAATAAAACTCCATGCGGTCGAGTTCACGCAGCAAGTCGTTCGGAAACTCGATGTCGGCCTTGTCGATCTCGTCGATCAGCAGGGCCACGGGTTCTTCGGCGGTGAACGCCTGCCACAGCACGCCCTTGATGATGTAGTTCTGGATGTCTTTGACCCGCTCGTCACCCAGCTGGCTGTCACGTAAGCGGCTCACTGCATCGTATTCATACAAGCCCTGCTGGGCCTTGGTGGTGGATTTGATGTGCCACTGAATGAGCGGCAGTCCCAGGGCCTGGGCCACTTCCTCGGCCAGCATGGTTTTGCCGGTTCCTGGCTCGCCCTTGACCAGCAGGGGGCGCTTCAAGGTGATGGCTGCGTTGACGGCCAGTTTCAGGTCCTGGGTGGCCACGTAATTGTCGGAACCTTGGAATTTCATGGTGGTGAGCGGTTGGGCAAAAGCTACGTCTAGCTTACAGAATGACTCGGAAGGGATCGATATAATGCGCGGTTGGCGTTGGCCTGCCTGCGCCCATCTGGTCCCTTGTTGCACTTGATTGTCAGTCCAAAATGAACAAGTTATTGTCCTTTGTTTTTGTTTCGCTTGTCGCTTGCGTGACCACCCCGGTTTTGGCGCAAGACGCCCAGGGCGACGCCAAGGCTGGCGAGAAAAAGATTGCCATGTGCATCGGTTGCCACGGCATCATCGGGTATCAGGCCAGCTTCCCCGAGGTCTACCGCGTGCCCATGATCTCCGGGCAAGGTGCCAAGTACATCGTCTCCTCGCTCAATGCCTACAAAAAAGGTGAGCGCAAGCATCCGACCATGCGCGGCATTGCTGAATCGCTGACCGACCAGGACATGGCCGATATCGCCGCTTACTACTCCACACACGGCGCCCCTCAGGCCGCGCCTGAGACCGTCAAGGAGGCCACTGGTCCCGTGGCCGACCTGCTGAAAAAAGGCGCTTGCAACTCCTGTCACGGTGCCAATTACAGCAAGCCCATCGACCCGTCCTACCCCAAGATTGGTGGCCAGCATGCCGACTACCTGTTTGTGGCTCTCAAGTCCTACAAGACCGAAGGTCAGGCTTCCTGGGGCCGCAACAACGGCGTGATGGGTGGCATCGCCAAGCAGTTCACCAACGCCGAGCTCAAGCAGCTGGCCCAGTACATCGCCAGTCAGCCCGGTGAGATGAAGGTCGTGCCGCAGTCGCGCTTCCGTTGATCGTTGCACGACACCGGCCTGGCCGGTCTCCATGCAAAAGCCAGACCTTGTGTCTGGCTTTTGTGTTTCTGGCACTCAGTCTCGCGTGGCCCGGCGCTGTACCTCGTCGATGTAGGCCGCGCCATCGGGTGGCCTGCCGCTGCGCTGGCTTTCCCACACCATGCGTCCCAGGCACTCCATGGTTTCGTGGTGCGCCTGGTGAATCGAGTCGCGCCGTGCAGCCAACAACTCAACGGCTTGCCGAATCCCCCGGGGCTGATCGATGGAGCACTGCTCGCTGATGGACAAGTGCATGGACAGGTGCAGGAAAGGGTTTTCCCGACCCTCTTGCACTTCATACACCCGAACCACCGCTGCCTCTGCATCGGACAAATCGGCGTGGTACTCGGGGTGGCGGTCGACCCACTGGCCTGCCAGGGTTTCCAATGCATCCAGCGGCTCACCGGCTTGTTGTTTGCGATGGACGGCGCAGAAGAACCGGCGCACATCTTCTTGAGAGGGCGTGAACATGCTCGGATTGTGCTGCATGCGGCAGCCGCCATGGCAAGCGGCGTCAATCTCCCACGCTACTGCCCCGGTTTGCGACGCGTCCCATAATAGCCCCCATGATCAACAAGATAGCCCCCTCCATTGAACAGGCACTGGCTGGCACCCCCGATGGTGCGGTGGTGGCCATCGGCGGATTCGGCACAGCCGGCATCCCGGCCGAGCTGATTGACGGCCTGATTGCCCAAGGTGCCCGTGACCTCACCCTGGTGAACAACAACGCGGGTAACGCCGAGTACGGCATTGCCGCCCTGCTCAAGACGGGCCGTGTGCGCAAAATCATTTGCAGCTTTCCGCGGCAGGTGGATTCGTATGTGTTTGATGAGCTCTACCGCAGCGGCAAGCTCGAGCTGGAGCTCGTGCCACAGGGCAACCTGGCTGAGCGTCTGCGGGCGGCGGGTGCCGGCATTGGGGCCTTCTTCACCCCCACCGGGTATGGCACCGAGCTAGCGCTCAAGGCTGATGGCACACCCAAAGAGACCCGTGAAATCGATGGACGTCACTATGTGCTCGAGTACCCGATCCGTCCCGATCTGTCGCTGATCCGTGCCGAGCGCGGCGACCGCTGGGGCAACCTGACCTACCGCAAGGCCGCGCGCAATTTTGGGCCCGTCATGGCCATGGCAGCCAAGCGCACCGTGGCCACTGTCCACGAGGTGGTGGAGCTGGGACAACTCGACCCGGAGACCATCGTCACGCCCGGTATCTTTGTGCACCAGGTGGTGCTGATCGACCGCGTGGTCACCCAGGCCGGAGGTATCAAGGCATGAGCTACACCCGTCGCACCAAAGACCAACTGGCCGCGCGCGTGGCCCAAGACATTCCCGAAGGCGCCACGGTCAACCTGGGCATCGGCATGCCCACCACGGTGGGCAACCACATCCCGGCCTCGCGCGAGGTGTTGCTGCACAGCGAGAACGGCATTCTGGGCATGGGCCCGGCGCCGGCCCCCGGCCAGGAGGACTACGACCTCATCAACGCGGGCAAGCAGCCCGTCACCTTGCTGGCGGGCGGGGCGTACTTCCACCATGCCGACAGCTTTGCCATGATGCGTGGCGGTCATCTCGACATTTGCGTGTTGGGGGCTTTCCAAGTCAGCGCCACCGGCGACCTGGCCAACTGGCACACCGGCGAGCCCGGTGCGGTGCCCGCCGTGGGCGGTGCCATGGATCTGGCCATCGGGGCCAAGCAGACCTGGGTGATGATGGACTTGCTGACCAAGCAGGGCCAGAGCAAGGTGGTGTCACAGTGCACCTACCCCATCACGGGGCTGGCCTGTGTCAAGCGCATCTACAGCGACCTGGGCACGCTGGCGTGCACGCCTGACGGTCTGAGGATCATTGACCTGGTGCCCGGGCTCAGCCTGGATGAGCTCAGCCGTATCATCGGTTTGCCCATTGCCGCTTGATCGGCCCCCCTGCGCCGCTCACCCGGCGGCGCACGAACGATTGAAATTTTGACGAGGATTCGACATGACCCAAGCCTTTATTTGTGACGCCATCCGCACCCCCTTTGGCCGCTACGGTGGCTCGCTCAGCGGTGTGCGCACCGATGATTTGGGCGCCATTCCGCTGAAGGCCCTCATGGCACGCAATACCCGGGTCGATTGGCAGGCAGTGACCGATGTGATCTTTGGCTGTGCCAACCAGGCGGGTGAAGACAACCGCAACGTGGCCCACATGGCCAGTCTGCTGGCCGGGTTGCCTATCGAGGTGCCGGGCGCCACCCTCAACCGTCTGTGCGGGTCGGGTCTGGATGCCCTGGGCACGGCGGCCCGTGCCATTCGGGCTGGCGAGGCCGGCCTGATGATTGCCGGTGGTGTGGAGAGCATGAGCCGTGCCCCTTTTGTGATGCCCAAGGCCGACACCGCTTTCAGTCGCAGCAACGCGGTGTATGACACCACCATTGGCTGGCGCTTCATCAACAAGCTGATGAAAGAAAAATATGGCGTCGATTCCATGCCCGAAACGGCCGAGAACGTCGCCACCGATTTCAAGATTGAGCGCGAAGCCCAGGACCGCATGGCGCTGGCCAGTCAGATGAAGGCCGTGGCCGCGCAACAGGCAGGCGTCTTTGACAGCGAAATCACCCCGGTCACCATCCCGCAGAAAAAGGGTGACGCCATCGTGGTGAGCAAAGACGAGCATCCGCGCGCAACCAGCCTGGAAACCCTGGCCAAGCTCAAAGGCGTGGTGCGCCCCGATGGCACGGTGACCGCGGGCAACGCCAGCGGCGTCAACGACGGCGCCTGTGCGATCCTGTTGGCCAGCGAATCCGAAGCGGCCAAGCATGGCCTGACACCGCGCGCCCGTGTGGTGGGCATGGCCACCGCCGGCGTGCCCCCGCGCATCATGGGCATCGGTCCGGCGCCCGCGACCCAAAAGGTGCTGGCCCTCACCGGTCTGAGCCTGGCACAGATCGACGTCATTGAGTTGAACGAAGCTTTTGCCGCACAAGGCCTGGCGGTCCTGCGCCAACTCGGATTGCAAGACGACGATCCCCGCGTCAACCCCAACGGTGGCGCGATCGCACTGGGTCATCCGCTGGGCGCCAGCGGCGCACGACTGGCCACCACGGCGGTCAACCAACTGCACCGCAGCGGTGGACGCTACGCGTTGTGCACCATGTGCATTGGCGTGGGCCAGGGTATCGCTGTCGTTCTCGAGCGCGTGTAAGGCCGCTCACAAATCAAGTGCTTGTGGCCCGATGTCAGAAGCGGGCTCGGGTTGTGAATGTTGAATATCCATGGTGATGAGGAGAAATACATGGCAAACAAAGTAGGCTGGATCGGGTTGGGGCGCATGGGCGAGGCAATGGTCAAGCGACTGACCAAAGCGGGACATGGCGTGGACATCTGGAACCGCACGCGCAGCAAGGCCGAACCGCTGGTTGAGTACGGCGCCACACTGGTTGACCGCAAGCTCGACCTGGCCGCCTGCGAAACGGTGTTCACCATGGTGTCCACCACCGACGATCTGAAAGAAGTCCTGTTTGGTGAGGGGGGCTTGGTGACGGGCAAGACCCTGCCGCGTCTGGTGGTCGACAGCTCCTCCATTTCCCAGGAGGGGTCGACCGAGGTGCGCGAGCGCCTGGAGGCCCTGGGCGTGGCCTACTTGTGTGCGCCGGTGTCGGGCAATGCCAAGGTGGCCAAGGCCGGCAAGCTGCTGGTGGTGGCCTCGGGACCCAAGCATTTGTATGACCTGGCTGAGCCCTATCTGCGCGCCATGTCCCGCAAGTGCATGTGGGTGGGTGAGGGCGAACTGGCGCGTGTGTGGAAGATCGCTCACAACACCATGTTCGGCGTGGTCATTCAGAACTTGTGCGAGATCACCGTGCTGGCCGAGAAGGCGGGCATTCCGCGCCACGTGTTCTTGGAGAGCATCAACGACTCGGTGCTGGGCTCGATGTACACCCGCTACAAGACGCCGGTGCTGTCCAACCTCACGTTTGAACAGGTCACCTTCACGCCCAAGCTGTTGCTGAAGGACCTGGACCTCGGCATGGCCGCGGCCAAGGCGCAAGGCGTGTCGATGCCCGCCGCGGCGGCCACGCGTGAATCGGTTTCACGCCTGATTGGCCGAGGCTACGACGATGTGGACTTCTCGGTGCTGCTGGTGGAAGTGGCCAAGGACGCCGGCCTCGAGCTCAAGCCCGAGGCGGTCAAGATCAGCGACGGCCTGGAGTCCTGAGCATGGCTGCGCGCACCCTGATCCGTGGCGCGACCGTCATCACCCTGGACCGGCAAGGCGACTTGCCCGAGGCGGACATTCTGGTTTCAGGCGATGTCATCCAGGAGATTGCACCGCGCATCCAGGCCGACGATGCCGAGGTGGTGCCAGCCGCCGGTTGCATCATCATCCCGGGCTTGATCAATGCGCACTTGCACACCTGGCAAACCGCCCTGCGCGGGGTGGCGGCCAACTGGACGCTGCTGGAGTATTTCCAGAAGATGCACGCCGGTCTCGCCACGGTGTTCGCCCCCGAGGACCTGCACATTGCCACCCTGGTGGGCGCGCTCAACCAGTTGAACAACGGCACAACCACACTGGTGGACTGGTGCCACAACAACCGAACGCCCGCACACAACGACGCTGCCATCGACGGCTTGCTGCAATCGGGCATCCGGGCAGCGTTTTTTCATGGCACGCCCAAGCCGGAACCGAAGCCGGGCGAAACACCGTTCTGTGAGGTGCCACATCCGCGCGCAGAAGTCGAGCGCCTGCTCAAGGCCCACCAGGGACGAGCCTTACTCAGCATCGGTGCGGCCGTGCTGGGTCCGCACTACTCGACTCTTGAGGTGGCGCTGCACGACTTTCGGATGGCGCGGGACCTGGGGGTCATCGCCTCGCTGCACCAAGGGGGTGGGCCGGCGCGCACGCCCGAGGGCTGGGACACACTGCAGGCTGAAGGCTTGCTCGGTCCGCATGTCAACATTGTGCACGGGCATGCACTGAGCGACGCACAACTCAAGACCTTCTGTGACTTGGGCATGAGTTTCTCGGCAGCGGCTGAGAGCGAGATGTCGCAAGGCCATGGCCACCCCCTCACCGGTCGCTTGCGTGCCCTGGGTCGCGCGCCTTCCCTGGGGGTGGATCTGGAAAGCGTGATGAGCGGCGACATGATCAGCCAGGCACGCATTGCGCTGGGCATTCAGCGCAGCCTGGACAACGTGGCCTACCGTGCCGAGCACAACACACTGCCGTCCACCTCGACCATTCCTGCGCGTGAGGCGTTACAGTGGGTGACGGTGGAGGGCGCACGCATGCTGGGCCAACTGGATCGCTTGGGCACGCTGGCTGCAGGCAAGCAGGCGGACCTGGTGGTCATACGCGCGAGCGACCTGAACATGCAACCCGTGCACGACCCGGTGAGCAGCGTGGTGTTCCAAACCAGTCTGGCCAACATAGACAGCGTGATGGTGGCGGGACAGTGGAGAAAGCGTCACGGGCAGTTGCTGGGGGTCGAGTTGGCACCCAAGCTCGAGGCGTTGCGCGCGTCGGGACGCAAAATCACGCAGGCGCTGGGCTTGCATTAACCATTCAACAGGAGACAACCCATGAAGACCCCCTCTTTCTCGACCCTCCGCCGCACCTGCCTGGCCGCTGCCGTTGCGATCACCGCATGGCCCGCGTGGTCCCAGAATTTCCCCACCAAGCCGGTGCGCTTCATCGTGCCCTTCACGGCAGGCAGCGGCACTGACATCGTGGCACGCTCGGTGGCGGATGTGATGTCCAAGTCGCTGGGCCAACCCATCGTGATCGAAAACAAACCCGGCGCGGGGGGCACCATCGCTGCAGCCTTGGTGGCCAGGGCCGATCCGGATGGACACACGCTGCTCATCCCGTCGTCGGGCCATGCGCTCAATCCTGCCATCTATCCCAACCTGTCGTACGACACGCTGAAGGATCTCACCGGCATCACACCGCTGGCCTCACTGGCCAACGTGCTGGTGGTGTCGCCAGCCAAGGGCTGGAAGACCGTGAATGATTTGGTGACAGCAGCCAAGGCCAACCCCGGCAAGTTCAACTACGCCACGGCGGGTGTGGGGGGTGCCACCCACCTCAACGCCGAGAAGTTCAAGCTGCAAGCGGGTTTCGATGCGGTGCATGTGCCGTTCAAGGGCACCCCGGAAGCCATTTCTGACGTGATCGGTGGACGCAGCGACTGGTACTTCTCGCCGGTCTCTGGCGCGCTCCCACTGGTGCGCGAAGGCAAACTCACCGCACTGGCGGTGAGCACACCCCAACGCAGCCCCATCCTGCCGCAGGTGCCCACCACGGTTGAAGCCGGTGTGCCAGGCTCTGACTACATTTTCTGGGTTGGCATGATCGCTCCCGGCGGCACCCCGCCGGCGGTGATCAAGCGACTGAACGAGGAAGCCATCAAGGCGCTCAACAACCCGGAGGTCAAGGAACGCCTGGCCAAGCTGGGCGCCGAGCCAATGCCGATGACGCCCGAGGGCTTCAACGCGTTCATCCGCACCGAGATGGAGTCGGCGGCACGCATTGCGCAAGCGGCTGCCCTCAAGGCCAACTGACAGATCCCCATCATGCGCAGTCTCTTCGTGGGCGTGGGCAAGATGGGCTTGCCCATGGCGCGTCATCTGCAGCAGGCTGGTCACGACGTGTCCGTCACCGACCTGGAGGCTGCACGCTTGCAACTGGCCCGTGAAGTCCAACTGACCGTGTCAGACGATGCCTCGGCCGAGTTGGCTCGCGTGGACCGCGTGTACTCGTCGCTGCCGCATGACCCCGCTTTATTAGCCGTGGCCGACCAGGTGGCCCGTCACGCGCGCCAGGGGGCGATCTGGGTGGACACCAGCACCGTGTCCATGGCGGCTTCTGCAGAGGCTGCACAACGCTGCCAGGCCCGAGGCATCCGCTATTTGCGCGTCACCGTGTCAGGCAACAACCACATGGCCGAGTCGGCACAACTCACCGTGCTGGCCTCCGGCAAGCGAGCCGATTACGACGAGCTCCTGCCCGCCTTGCGCTGCTGGGGTCCTCACCAGTTCTATCTGGGCGAGGCCGAGCAGGCGCGGCTGATGAAGCTGGTCATCAACCTGATGATTGCGCAGACCTCGGCGATGCTGGCCGAAGCCATGACGCTGGGACGGCAAGGCGGCCTCGATTGGCAAACCCTCTGGCAGGTGGTGGGGTCGAGTGCGGTGGCCTCACCCATCATGAAGGCCAAGTCGCAGCAGCTCGGACGTGCGCTGGGCGAGCGTGATTTTTCGCCGACCTTCACGGTGCATCAGATGCTCAAGGACATTGGGCTGATCCTGCAAGCAGGGGCGGATCTGCACGTACCGCTTGCGCAAACCAGCTTGACCCAACAGTGGATGCAGTCGGCCATCGCGCACGGCGATGGCGAACTCGATTACGCGGCGATCATCCAGGTGGTGGAGCGCGCAGCGGGTCTGTCCGGCGAGCCCTGAACAGGCTTATTGCTCGGCAAACGCCCGCTCGATCACGAAGTCACCCGGACGCGTGGTGTTGCCTTCCTGAAAGCCGCGCTGTTCCAGCAGGCTCTTGAGGTCTTTCAACATCTGCGGGCTGCCGCAAATCATCACGCGGTCCTGTGCGGGGTCGAGGGTGGGCAGGCCCAGGTCTGCAAACAGCTGGCCGTTCTCCATCAGGTCGGTGATGCGTCCTGTGTGCTTGTAGGGCTCGCGCGTGACGGTGGGGTAGTACAGGAACTGGGAAGACACCATCTCGCCCAGCAGTTCATGCTGGGGCAGCTCCTGCGTGAGGTAGTCGTGGTATGCCAACTCGTTGACCTGACGCACACCATGCACCAGGATGACCTTTTCGAAGCGCTCATAGGTCTCGGGGTCGCGCAGCACACTCAGGAAGGGCGCCATGCCTGTGCCGGTGGAGAGCATGTAGAGGTTCTTGCCCGGCAGCAGGTAATCGATCAGCAGGGTGCCGGTGGGCTTTCGGCCCACGATGATGCTGTCGCCCACCTGGATATGCTGCAGGCGTGAGGTCAGCGGGCCATCGGGCACCTTGATGCTCAGGAACTCGAGGTGCTCCTCGTAGTTGGGGCTGACAATGCTGTAGGCGCGCAGCAAAGGCTTGTTGTTGACCGTCAGGCCGATCATGGTGAAGTGGCCGTTGGAGAAACGCAAGCCCATGTCGCGCGTGGTGGTGAAGCTAAAGAGCCGGTCGGTCCAGTGGTGAACGGACAGGACTGTTTCTTGGTGCAGAGCGCTCATGGTGGTTTTATGGCTGAATACGAGACTGTACAACAGGACATCCAACCTGCAGTCATATGCGCTGCGGCGAACTGGCATATGCCGGGCTGGCGTTAGGCTGTCGGTGGGTCCGGCAGTAGCCCTCCTCTTGTGTCGACTGTCAGGTCTCTGCCCAGCCGTTAAACTGGGCGCCCTTTTCTAGCCGGGAGAGCCGTCATGTCATCAACCCCCCTCCACCAGCTACGCCGTCGCATGCTTGGCCTCAGCCTAGGGCTGTCTGCCCTGGTGTGTGGGCCCGCGGCATGGGCCCAAGGGGTGATCAAGATTGGTGAAATCAACAGCTACAAGGCACAGCCAGCGTTTCTCGAGCCCTACAAAAAGGGCATGGAGCTGGCGATCGAGGAGATCAACGCCGCCGGCGGTGTGAACGGACGCAAGCTGCAGCTGTTCATCCGTGACGACAATGCCACCCCCGGAGACGCGGTGCGCGCGGCGGAGGAGTTGATCGCCCGCGAGCAGGTCGACGTGCTGAGTGGCACCTTCCTCTCCCATGTGGGCCTGGCGGTGGCCGATCTGGCGCGCCAGCGCAAGATGTTCTTCCTGGCGGGTGAGCCGCTGACCGACAAGATCGTGTGGCAAAACGGCAACCGCTACACCTTCCGCTTGCGTGCTTCCACTTATATGCAAGTGAGCATGCTGGTGCCCGAGGCCGCCAAGCTGCGCAAAAAGCGTTGGGCCATCGTCTACCCCAACTACGAATACGGCCAATCCGCGGCCGCCACCTTCAAGCAATTGCTCAAAGCCGCGCAACCCGATGTGGAGTTTGTGGCCGAGCAAGCCCCGGCGCTGGGCAAGGTGGACGCGGGCGCCGTGGTGCAAGCCCTGGCCGATGCCAAACCCGATGCCATCTTCAACGTGCTGTTTGCCGCGGACCTGGCCAAGCTGGTGCGCGAGGGCAACACGCGGGGGCTCTTCCAGGGCCGCGAGGTGGTGAGCCTGTTGACGGGCGAGCCCGAGTACCTCGATCCGCTCAAGGACGAAACCCCCAACGGCTGGATCGTCACCGGCTATCCCTGGCACAGCATCAACACGCCCGAGCACAAGGCCTTTCTGGCGGCCTACCAGGGCCGTTTCAAGGACTACCCCCGCCTGGGCTCGGTCGTGGGCTACACCATGATCCATGCCCTGGCCGCTGGTATCCGCAAGGCGGGCAGTACCGAGACCGAGAAACTCATCACCGCCTTTCGCGGCCTTACCTTTGACAGCCCTTACGGCAAGCAGAGTTTTCGCGCCATTGACCACCAGTCCACCATGGGGGCGTTTGTGGGACGCACCCGCAATGAGCAGGGCAAGGGGGTGATGGTGGAGGCGCGGTACCAGGATGGTGCCGCATTTCAACCCAGCAACGACGACGTCCGCAAGCTGCGTGCTGCGGACTGAGCGCATCGGGTTGGACTGATCAAGGATGGATGCCTGGGGCTGGACAGTCCAACTGCTCAACGGCTGGGCCGGGGCCTCTTCGCTGTTTCTGGTGGCGGCCGGCTTGTCGCTGATCTTTGGTGTCACCCGCATCGTCAACTTCGCGCACGGCTCGTTTTTTCTGCTGGGCATTTATCTCGCGTACTCGCTGGTGGAGTTCATCAGCCGCCCGCTGGGTCAGGCCTGGGGCTACGCCTTGGCGGTACCGCTGGCGGCGCTTATCACCGGGGCGCTTGGGGCGGTGGTGGAGGTGCTGCTGCTGCGCCGTATCTACCGTGCGCCCGAACTCTTTCAACTGCTGGCCACCTTTGCGCTGGTGCTGGTGATTCAGGACGGCGTGCTCTGGGCTTGGGGGCCGGAGGATTTGCTGGGTCCGCGCGTACCCGGTCTGGCGGGCGCTGTGGAGATTGGCGGGCGCCGCTTTCCCAGCTATGACGTGCTGCTGATCGTCGTGGGTCCGGTGGTGCTGGGCAGCGTGTGGTGGTTGCTGCATCGCACCCGCTGGGGGCTGCTGGTGCGCGCCGCCACGCAGGACCGTGAGATGGTGAGTGCCCTGGGGGTGCCGCCCCGCCGGGTGTTCACCAGTGTGTTTGCGCTGGGCTGCGCCCTCGCTGGATTGGGCGGCGCCTTGCAATTGCCGCGTGAACCTGCCAGCTTGGGGCTGGATTTGCAAACCATGGGCGACGCCTTTGTGGTGGTGGTGGTGGGCGGCATGGGGTCGATTCCTGGCGCCTACGTGGCGGCCTTGCTGATTGCCGAAATCAAGGCGGTGTGCATTGCCATCGGCACCGTGGAGTGGGGCGGTGTGAGCGTGTCCTTTTCCAAGCTCACCCTGGTGGCGGAGTTTGTGGTGATGGCGGTGGTGCTGGTCTTGCGGCCCTGGGGCTTGATGGGCCAACCGCCGCAGCAGCAACGCACGCAGACCACGGCACAAGCGCCCCTGCGCGCGGCCTCGGCCACCACGCGACGCGTGGTGTGGGTGGCGCTGATCATGGCGAGCCTGCCTTTGTGGTCATCGGTGTTCCCGTATGCGCTGGTGCTGGGCATTGACGTGCTGGTGGCCGTGCTGTTTGCCTGCAGCCTGCACTTCATCCT
>JACCDW010083283.1_pt1 | contig 15085 bp, 13 predicted proteins | sample 7449781 | NCBI WGS metagenome assembly JACCDW01 (sample SAMN15323449, study PRJNA562643) | freshwater metagenome | isolation source: river surface water | place: USA:Blue River Watershed | collected 2017-08-18
AGAATGAGGGATGGAAGGTTCATCCGTCTCGGTAGAATAAGGCGATAGATGTGCACAAGCGCATGGGATTTCCTGCACGTCCTACATGAAGAATTAATGAAATGAGCTGCACAGATGATCGTCATTGCAATCGATGGTCCTAGTGGAGCCGGAAAGTCAAGTACTTCGAGAGAGATTGCACGTCGTGCTGGCTGGAATTACCTCGATACGGGCGCGCTCTATCGCGCAGTTACCTGGTTGGCGCTCTCATTAGATAGTCAAGATGCGAAAGAAATTATTCAGGGACTGAAAACTTCACCGATTAGATTTGTTGCAAATCCGCAAGATCCCAAAGTATTTTGCGGCGATACAGATATCACTGACGAGATTCGCACCTCACGTGTCACAGATGCAGTGAGTGCGATCAGCGCTAATCCTGCGATACGGCAAGAACTACTTGGCTTGCAACATAAAATTATTGAGAAGGCAGATCGAGGAATAGTTGTTGAAGGACGCGACATCGGAACGGTTGTTGCGCCGAAAGCACCGATGAAGATATTTCTCACTGCAGATCTTGAAGCACGTGCAGCAAGACGAGATGCTGAACTGGCTGATACATCCCAGGGCGTTGACGTTGTAGGTCAATCATTGAGTAACCGCGACCACGTTGATTCAACACGCGCTGTTTCGCCACTCGCAGCGGCAAGTGATGCCGTAGTGATTGATTCAACCTTGCTTGATCTGGATGAAACTGTTGAACGCATATGGGAATTGTTAAAAGAGAGAAACCTATTAGGCTTGCCAATTGTTGCAATTCTTGGACGTCCTAACGTAGGAAAATCAACACTTATCAATCGATTCCTTGGACGTCGTGAGGCGATTGTCGAAGATACTCCGGGGGTAACACGCGATCGCGTTCAATACGAATGTGAATGGAATGATCGTCGCTTCATCATCATGGATACCGGGGGATGGGAATCAAAACCCGATGGAATCTCGATTCAAGTTTCTGCAAGTGCAGAGATCGCAATGCAGGAAGCCGATGTTCTCTGTTTCGTCGTAGATGCCCAGGTTGGCGCGCTAGATGAAGATGATGTTCTCGTTCAGGAGTTGCGAAAAGCTAAGAAACCAACGTTATTAGTAGCAAATAAGGTCGATGGAGATTCAGATGAATCTGACGCCCACGCGCTGTGGAATATCGGATTAGGCGAGCCCCACTTTGTATCAGCACTCCATGGACGCGGCAGTGGAGATCTTCTCGATCTGATTGTTAATGAGTTGCCAGAGGTAGGTGCCGCGCAAGCGCAAGATGGATATCGCCGTATTGCGCTCATCGGACGTCCGAATGTTGGCAAGTCGAGTTTACTCAATGCACTTGCTGGAGAATCACTTTCGATTGTCGATGACGTCGCAGGCACAACTCGTGATCCTGTTGACTCACTTATTGACTTTGGCGGATCGATCTGGCGTTTTGTCGATACTGCTGGATTGAAGAAGCGAGCGAATCAGGCAAGCGGTACTGATTACTACGCAACCTTACGTACACAAGCAGCGCTCGAGCGATGCGAGTGTGCAGTAGTTGTTCTCGATGCATCGTTGCCGATCTCTGAACAAGATTTACGTGTCATCACGATGGTTGAAGAAGCGGGTAAAGCGCTTGTACTTGTAATGAACAAGTGGGATCTGGTTGATGAAGATCGCAGAGATCAATTAGATAAAGAGATTGATCGCCACTTAGATCAAGTTGAGTGGGCCCAGCGAGTAAACGTTGCCGCGAAAACTGGTTGGCATCGTGATCGCCTTGCCCCTGCTATACGTACAGCGCTCGATTCTTGGGAACGTCGCGTGCCAACAGCAAAACTCAACTCATTCTTGGGTGCACTTATCGGTGCAACACCCCCACCGGTTCGCGGGGGAAAGCAACCAAGGATTTACTACGCAACCCAAGCAGGAATTGCTCCACCGAAATTCGTTATCTTCTCGAGTGGTTGGATCGAGCCTTCCTACCGACGCTTCATCGAACGACGCTTGCGTGAAGAGTTCGGCTTCCCAGGAACTCCGGTCATGGTCGCCATTCGCGTCAAAGAACGCGATAAGGAGAACGGCTAGTAGGTATGACTTCTTCGATCGCAACGTGGCCTAACGCGCTTACTGGTCTGCGCGCACTTGGTATTCCACTCTTTATCTATCTGGCATTGGGTCCGGAGGCGGACGGTTGGGCAATAGCTGTCTTAGCCGTTGGGGGAGCAACCGATTACTTTGACGGAAAACTTGCACGTGCACTCGGCCAGGAGTCAAAACTCGGCGAAATTCTTGACCCCACCATCGATCGCCTCTACATAGTTTCAACTCTGATTGTGCTCTATATGCGAGAGGCGATCCCTTTGTGGTTAATTGCTACCTTGGTCGCTCGTGATGCGGTTCTCGCGGTTGTGGCACTAATTCTCAACGCTCAAGGTAAACCTCCTCTTAAGGTTACCTTTATTGGTAAAGCCGCCACCTTCAATCTTCTCTACGCATTTCCATTCTTGCTTCTTGCTTTGAGCGATTCGATCGCGGGTGAGGTCGCCTTCATTTTTGGTTGGGCATTCGCAATTTGGGGTGTGGCACTCTACGTGGGAACTGGAGTTTCATACTTCCTCACCGCGATGAAAACTATTAGAGTGTGAACACTCTTCACGCCGTTGAATAGAACTATCAATTAGGAGATTCACATGTCGCTCATTCCTGACTCGCTCAAGTACACAAAAGAGCATGAGTGGGTACTGGAGAGTTCTCCAACCGTGATTCGTATGGGAATTACCGATTACGCGCAGGGTGCACTTGGCGATATCGTCTATGTGCAACTTCCAAAAGTTGGCGATGTAGTCGTTGCCGATAAAGTGTGCGGCGAAGTTGAATCTACCAAGAGCGTCTCTGAGATTTTTTCTCCGGTCAGCGGCAAAGTGATTGCGATCAACGAATCCCTTGAAGCAAATCCCGAAGTCCTCAACAGCGACCCTTACGGAGCTGGTTGGTTGGCCGAGATTGAAGTGTCGGCGGCTCCTGAGGGACTACTCTCCGCCGACGGTTATCGTCAAATTACCGCGTAGATCTTCCCAAAATCTCCGCTTTACTTCCGCTTGATTTATCCCGAAGAGCGATCTAGTGTCAGCCTACAGTTGATGTTGAGCTATCTCTAAGGCGTAAGAAAGCGGGTGATTCATGGCATCTCAGGATGATCGCGAACTCACCACCACACTTCGTCTCGGTTCACAATCGGAAGTTTCCCCCACTGAGAGCGCCCTTCTTGAAGGCTATCTCTCAGCAGCTTCTGGTGACGAAAAGGCAACACTGGATGAGATTCTCAATGGATCGCGCGATAAATCAATGCTGATCATCTTCAAGGGACCAGCAAAGGGTTCTCGATATTTGATCACACGCGATGGAGCAACCATTGGTCGCTCTCAGGAAAGCAATGTTTTTCTTGATGATGTGACGGTCTCCAGATCTCACGCAGCAATTACATATGACGATCTGAAATCACAGTTCGTGCTTTCAGATCGCTCAAGCCTTAACGGGACCTATGTCAATGGTTCAATTTCAGAGAAAGCAAATTTAAGTCATGGTGACGAAGTGCAAATCGGTAAATTCCATTTGCTCTTCATTACAGGTCAGAAATAATTAACAGGGGAGAGACAGTGAGCGTTCCAGCACGTGCCTACTTAAGTATCGGCGAAGTTTTATCTAAACTCCGTGGTGATTTCCCGGATATCACCATCTCTAAAATTCGCTTCCTTGAATCTGAAGGGTTGATTGAGCCACAGCGCACACCTTCGGGATACCGTAAGTTCACAAGCTCAGATCTCGAACGTCTTCGCTATGTCCTACTTGCCCAGCGCGATCACTACCTTCCTTTGCGTGTAATCAAAGAGAACCTTGATGCAATGGATCGTGGACTGGAGCCCGCTCCACTCTCTGGGGGGAGCGCAGCACCTCGTCCAGCACTCGGGCTAGCCACTGTCGATGGAGAGTTATCTCCTTCAAACTTTGCTCCATCTGCCGATATGCGACTTTCACGAGATGAACTTGTGAAGGCATCAGGAATTACGGATTCTGCTCTCACCGAACTCGAAAGCTTTGGTCTTATTACAATTCGCGGTCGTCACTACGATGCCGACGCTCTCTCAGTGGCAACTGCAGTTGCTGCAATGTCAGCATTCGGAATTGAACCTCGCCACCTTCGCTCATTTAAGTCAGCAGCTGATCGCGAGATCGGTCTGATCGAACAAGTTATTACTCCATTGAATCGTCAGAAGAACACTGATTCAAAGGCGCGAGCAGAGGAAGTCTCCAAGGAGATTGCCGCTCTCTCGATTCGTCTGCACGCGTCCCTTGTGCGCGCAGGACTCAACCGTCCGCGATAGAGTCACAACATGAGCGAAGAAGTCACTCCATTCATCAGCATGGAGGTAGTTGGTGTTCGTGTCGAGATGCCATCGAATCAACCGATAGTCCTTCTCAAAGAGATTGATGGCTCACGGTTTCTACCCATTTGGGTCGGAGCAGCCGAGGCGACAGCAATTGCATTCGCTCAACAGGGGATTAACCCGGATCGACCTTTGACTCACGATCTGATGCGCGACCTTCTGCAGACTCTGGATGCGACTTTGCTCGCTGTCCAGATCACTCACATTCGAGATGGCGTTTTCTTTGCAACCTTGCAGTTGCGAACCTTCGAAGATGCCACGCTAGCGGTCTCGGCTCGGCCATCAGATGCGATAGCCCTAGCGTTGCGAAGTCAGAGCAATATCGTCGCCTCGCGCGAACTTGTAGAGTCGGTCGGCATTGAGATACCTGAGCGTTTGATCCAAGAGATGGATGGGGAGGGTCAGCCGATTGAGCCGGCCAGTGCCGATCTCGACGCCTTCCGTGAGTTCCTCGATCAGATCAACCCAGAGGACTTTAAGGGATAAGTCTTAACCTCTACTTGAGGTTTGGCTCGTGTCGGTCATTGAATGCGCTGCAGGCGCTGCGTATATTTGGGGGACAGAGCAACTCTTCCCCAAGAGAAATGAGAAATCCGTGACCTCCCCAGTTACGCCAGGCACACCCGCTACACCTGAGATCGGTTATCGCGGAGCTACTGCTTGTTCTGCAGCAGGAATTTCTTATCGCCAACTAGATTATTGGGCACGTACCGGTCTAGTCGAGCCAAGTGTTCGTAGCGCAACTGGATCTGGAACTTCTCGTCTCTATGGTTTCCGTGACATTCTCGTTTTAAAAATTGTTAAGCGTCTCCTTGATGCTGGAATCTCTCTCCAAAATATTCGTACAGCAGTTACACATCTACGCAGCAGGGGAGTGACAGAGCTCGAGCGCATCACCTTGATGAGTGATGGTGCATCAATCTATGAGTGTGCAAGTCCTGATGAGATTGTTGATCTTCTTGCAGGCGGCCAAGGCGTATTTGGAATTGCAGTAGGCAAGGTATGGCATGAAGTAGAAGGTTCACTTGCCAACCTTCAAGGCGAGGTTGATGGTTCACCGTCACGTGTTGAAGGTAATGACGAACTCTCACTGCGTCGCAAGGCTAAAGGCGCGTAAAGGAGCGCTCTCGCCTCTATATTTCTCCTCTGTCGAAGTCAACAGGGGGTTTCGTGGCTATCGAGCGTAAGTTTTCGGATCGACATATCGGTCCCACCCATCGCGATGAATTGGCGATGCTCAATGCACTGGGCTATAAAGATTTAGAAAGTTTTATTAGCGAAGTAGTCCCATCCAACATCGCAATCAAAGGCGTTATTGAAAACGCTATTGAACCGGGCGTAAGCGAAGTAGAGGCGATTGCAGAACTAAAAGTCCTCGCATCAAAGAATAAAGTTTTAACTTCCCTCATCGGTACTGGTTACTACGGAACGATTGTTCCACCGGTAATCAAGCGCAACGTCTTAGAAAATCCGGCTTGGTATACCGCGTACACGCCATACCAACCTGAAATTTCACAAGGGCGATTGGAAGCTCTCTTTGCTTTCCAAACCATGGTTTGTGAACTCACGGGGCTAGATATTTCAAATGCATCAATGCTCGATGAATCAACTGCAGCCGCTGAAGCGATGACATTGGCACGACGCTCATCAAAACTCAGCGATGACGCAGTTTTCCTGATCGAAGAACACGTTCATCCGCAGACTAAGGCCGTTGTTATTACACGAGCGAAACCCTTGGGCATTACCGTCGTTGAGATCGATTCCGGTCACATAGCGCGCGATGGTTATGACGGGGAATTCTTCGGTGCGCTTGTGCAGTATCCAGATACAACCGGCGAGATCATTGATTACTCGGAGTTTGCAACGTATGCACACGAACGAGGTGCGCTAGTTATTGCTGCAACAGATTTGTTAGCGCTCACACTTCTAAAAGCTCCGGGGGAGTGGGGAGCGGATGTCGCAGTAGGAACCTCACAACGTTTCGGTGTTCCGATGGGATTTGGTGGGCCGCATGCAGGATTCCTTGCCGTACGTTCTGGTCTAGAGCGTTCCATGCCTGGACGACTTGTTGGTCAAAGCATTGATGCAACCGGGGCACCTGCTTTCCGTTTAGCGCTACAAACTCGCGAACAACATATTCGCAGAGATAAGGCGACCTCAAACATTTGTACGGCTCAAGCGCTGCTTGCAAATATGAGCGCCTTCTATGCCATGTGGCACGGCCCTGAAGGGTTGAAGGGGATTGCATCAAGAGTTCACGGATTCGCATCTCGTCTTCAGAACGCATCTGGTTCAAAGAACGATAATGTCTTTGATACCGTTACGGTTCCAGTCAAAGATGCGGATGCAATTCATATCGCTGCTATCAAATCCGGATTCAATTTTGCTCACGTGAGTAAGAGTGAAGTTCGCATTTCATTCGATGAAGAGACCACTGAAAGTGACTTTGCTGCGGTTCTTTCGATCCTGGGAATTTCAGATGCCAAGTCGAGAGAGATTCCTTCAGAGTTCTTGCGTACGTCAGCTTTCCTTACTCATCCGGTTTTCAATACCAATCACTCAGAGACTGCGATGATGAGATATCTCCGTAATCTTGCCGATCGCGATCTCGCACTCGATCGCACAATGATTCCGCTTGGTTCATGCACGATGAAACTTAACTCGGCTACCGAGATGGAAGCGGTTTCATGGCCTGAATTCTCTAAGCTGCATCCATTCGCGCCAGCAGACCAGAGCGCTGGTTCACGTGAGCTCATTGATCAACTTTCTGAGTGGCTTGTTTCAATTACTGGCTATGACGCGGTTTCACTGCAACCTAATGCAGGGAGCCAAGGGGAGTTTGCTGGGCTTCTGGCGATTCGTAACTATCACGATTCACGCGGTGATCAGAACCGCACGATCTGTCTAATTCCATCGAGTGCTCATGGCACCAATGCGGCAAGCGCCGTTATGGCGGGCATGAAAGTTGTTGTCATTGAATGTGATGAGAACGGAAATGTCAGCGTCGCTGATATCAAGGCGAAGATCGAAGAACATCGCGACAATCTCGCAGCGCTCATGATTACCTATCCAAGTACTCACGGAGTATTTGAAAGCGCTGTCAGCGATATTTGTGGACTCATTCACGAGGCAGGTGGTCAGGTTTATGTTGATGGCGCAAATCTCAACGCACTTGTTGGTGTAGCGCAGCCAGGAAAGTTTGGAGCTGACGTTTCACATCTGAATCTCCATAAAACATTTGCAATTCCGCACGGTGGTGGGGGACCAGGTGTTGGTCCCGTTATCGCTCGTGCACACTTAGCACCGTTTTTACCTAACCATCCAATGGATTCGGCTGCAGGTCCGGCAACAGGTCCTGGTCCTGTCTCGGGTGCGCCATTTGGTTCTGCCAGCATTTTGCCAATCTCGTGGGCATATATTCGATTACTTGGGGGAGCGGGACTCACACATTCCACTCAGGTTGCTATCTTGTCTGCGAATTACATGGCGGCACGTCTTCACGATGCGTTTCCGATTCTTTATACCGGCGCACATGGTCGAGTAGCTCACGAATGCATTCTTGATATCAGACCGCTCACGGCAATCTCCGGCGTGAGCGTTGATGACATTGCTAAACGTCTGATGGACTTTGGATTCCATGCACCAACGATGTCCTTCCCAGTTGCGGGAACGTTGATGATTGAACCTACCGAATCTGAAGACATCACCGAGATCCATCGCTTCATCGATGCCATGATCGCCATTCGGGCTGAGATTCAAGAAATCATCGATGGGGTAGTCGCTGTAGAAGATAGCGCCCTGCGCCATGCTCCACATACGGGGCGAGTTGTTACGTCATCCCAATGGGATCGCGCCTATAGTCGCGAAAAAGGTGCTTATCCAGCACCGCTAGATGGCCTTGTGGCTGGTGAGCTGATTGGTTCTCGAATGAAGTATTGGCCACCAGTCGGTCGTATTGATGGCGCTCATGGAGATCGAAACCTGATCTGTGCATGTACGCCGATCTCAGACTACGCGTAAATCAGGGGTAAATCCGTTCGGGGATGGGCTGATTTCTCTTACTTTACATAATGTAACTTATCGGCGTTAGGCCGTAGCCGACGTTTCACGCCCCAACGAGTGGTCTGGATTAACGCCTCAATAACTATCGCCCGCGACATCTTTGATACTCCGTTAATTCGTTCGACGAATGTAATTGGAACCTCTCTTGAAGTCGCGCCAGCCAGATGTGCAGCTAAAGCCATTTCGATCTGAAAACAGTAACCAGTTGCATCCATTTTGCCCAGATTTAGTGACTCTAGTAATTGTCGACTATAGATTCGGAAACCACCTGTGAGATCTGCCAATTTAATTCCCAGGGCAAAAGAGGCGTACTTTGTCCCGGATTTAGAGAGCAATTGTCTGGACTTCGGCCAGTTAACGACAGAACCGCCATGGATCCAACGAGTACCAAGAACTATCGACTTTCCTGGTGATATCGCTGCAAACATGGCTGGTAAATCTGCGACGCGATGAGACCCATCGGCATCCATGGTGACTATTTGATCGTATCTGTCCTGATCTAGGACACGGGCAAATCCGGCGCGATAAGCGTTGCCTAGGCCATCTTTCTTACTTCTTTTTAATACAGAAACCCAATCTAGGGCCAACGATTGAACAACTTCTGCAGTTTTATCGGGCGAATTGTCGTCAATTATCGTGACATCAAAATCCAATTCGCCAGTTTCTCGCAGCTTTCCGAGTGATTGGAGAAGTTCTACAACCGAGGTCGCCTCGTTGTAGGTCGGGATCAGAATCATCGCTTTCATCGAGATCTCACTATACGCAAAACGATGGGGAAAAGCATGGATAGGAAGATGACTAACGCTGGGGCATATCCCCCTAGTGAATTGGCGATAGTTTGAGAAGTGTTTGCGCGAGCGCTCCCTGATAATTGAGCGGCAAGATTTTCTTCAGTACGGGTCAAAACATTGCCGTTGATATCGATATGAGCTGAGATGCCGATGGTCGAAACGCTCACGATCTCTCGCGCATTCTCCAGAGCGCGAAGTCTGGTGATATTTAACTGTTGAGCGCTCTCAGATGTACCAGCGAAGGTTGCGCTATTGGTCTGTGCAACCATTGCATCAGCACTCCTAGCTGATTTCTGCACCAATGAATCAGATAATAGTTCATAACAAATAACTGGCGCCAATTTAAATCCGTTTACATTGTGGTTCTCAACTCTTGCACCAACGCTAAAATCTGAAACGTCATCAACATAGGGTGAAACTAAGCGCGCAAGAGAGCGAAGAGGAACGTACTCCCCAAAGGGCGTGAGGTACTGCTTTGAATAATAGGAGACGACTTCCCCACTCTCGTTATACATAAGAGAGACATTCTCAAGTTGGCCACTCTGCCTGGTAATCGCACCGGCGATCAGTGGTGTTTGCAGAGAGGCAGTTAGGCTCTCGATGGAAGTATTTACCCTTTCATTTGCGAAGGGATCGACATCGATTGCGTTCTCTGGCCAAATAATGACATCCACATTGTCTCTTGCAGACTTCTTTGTCTCAGTCAGATGTAGATTAAAGACAGCCTCAGCTCGACTATTGAATGTGAGCCCGACGGATGGAGTATTTCCTTGAATGCCCAGAAACGAGATTTCTCGATCTGTTGAGTATGAATTGTTCAAAAGAAGTGGAATGAGAATCACGATCAAGAGCGGAACAGCAAAGGCCTTCCGAGCGTGTACCAACATGGCTGAGATTGTTAGCACCCATGCCGATAAGGCAAGCGCTCCCCCGATCGATATTACAGATGCGTATGGAGCATCTGCCTGCGAAAATGCGATACGCATCCAGGAGAATCCGCCGAATGGGAATAAGGAGCGAACTTCTTCGATAACAAGAAGCGCCGGAATAAACCAGAAAATGTTCTTTGTGTATCGACCAAGCAACCCCAGCGGCAGATAGAAAAGACCATGTAGAAGAGCAAGAAAGGCAAGTGGAAGCAAACCGACATACTTGCCCGCCCACCATAGAGTTATGGCGCTGCTCAAGAAGCCAAAGAGAAAAGCGTTGCGATAAAGGCTCTTACCCTTGCGGCAGATTGTCAGAAAAATTGCATATGAAATTGGCGCTAAGAACCAGAGACCTATCGGCTCGAAAGAGAAAGCGAAGAGAAGCGCCGCTAAGGAAGTTACCACTTGAGAGCTGCAATCAATCGATCGACGCTGGCCCCCAAAGCATATTGATCTTTGAGTTGATAAATCTTAGATAAATCTTGTGGTGCCTTTGGTAGCGATATCTCAAGTGTTGGAAGTGGAACATTTCGGGCACAGTTAACAACGGTAGGAGCAATCGCCAAGTAATCACTACCAGCAATGATCTTCTTCGCCAGAGCTGAAGGAAGCCGTTCATCACCATTCTCAGCAGCGGTAATCGACTCCTCAATCGACGCGAAATGTGTTGCAATCAGGGCAGCGCCTTTCTCACCAATTCCTTTGACTCCAGGTAACCCATCAGAGGGGTCTCCTCTATAGGTGGCAAAGAGTGCGTATCTATCCCCAGGAATTGCGTATTTGTCTGCGATGAATTTAAGGTCGACAAGATCGTGAGCTGATATTCCCTTTGCAAGGTAGGCCACCTTGATATCTCGCTTATCGTCAACAAGTTGAAAGAGGTCTCGGTCACCAGTGACGATTCGTGTTGGACCCTTATGCGTATCGGCATAAGTAGCCATCACATCATCTGCCTCAAAGTCATCGACCCCAACCATGGGTAATCCAAATTCATCAAGAAGGTCGAGCAAAATCGGAATCTGTGGAGTGAGCGTGTCCGGCTCTGCTTCTTCTTCGCTATCTTCATCTTCGAGACGATTCGCTTTATATTGCGGGAAGAGCTCCACGCGCCATGATGGGCGCCAATCTCCATCGATGCAGACAACTAATCGATCTGGTTCATAAATCGAAATCAGTCTTGCGGTCATATCCAGAAAACCACGAATTGCGTTGACTGGTGTTCCATCTGGTGCCACCAAGGTATCTGGCATTCCGTAATAGGCGCGATACCAGAGGGATCCACTATCCAGGAGCATCAGTGTCATAAGTCGGCCAACATATAAGAAATTACTCCGCGATCCAAACGCGCAACTCCTTCGCGGCATGTCTTTCTCAACTCTGGACTCGCACCAGCAATCTGAGTCAGGAGGTCGATCAATTGTTTTGTTGAGCGAACGAAATCACCGACTGACATGTCACTACCTTTGAGAACACTCTGTAGAGAATTTCCTTGTGCCCACTTGTATGAGATGAAGGCGAAACCGAAGTCAGGCTCACGCTGTGTCTTCACGCCAAAGCGTTCTTCGATCTCTTCCAATTCGCTCCAAATTGAAACCAAAGATACGAGAGCTTGCGCAACATTGTTGTGCGGCATCTTCGGTGCGTAGTTCTCTGTAGTACGGGATTGGAATATCACTGCAGAGGCAACTGCAACTAGCTCCTGAGCTGAGAGAGAATTTAAGACACCACGCCTGATTGCTTCAGTAAGAAGGAGATCGGATTCAGCATAAATCTTCGACAGAATCTTGCCCTGTTCGAGCGTCTTCTCCCCTTCAATATATTTTAAGTGCGTCAAAACATCACAGATGCGATCAAAGGTTTTTGCAATAACGTGGGTGCGGTTCTCGACTCGACCACGAAGACCTTCGGACTCTCGACGCACTCGCTCCGCTCTCTCGGCGATGCGGACGTGAGATTCGCGATCATTGCATGAATGGCAGGGATGTGAACGTAAACCCTTACGCAGTCCTTCTATCTCAGATTCAAGGAATCTTCGCTGCTTCTGGTCAATAGTCCTGCGGGCATCACGCTTTGAAAGTAAACGCTCAATCTCCTTGATATCGCTACGCATTCGAGCATATTCTGCAAAGTCACCAAGATGACAATTGACATCTGCCATCAATTCATCAATTGCAACTTCATTCTTCTTGATCTGACGAACCAAACCGACCACAGCCCGATCAGCTTGGAATTGCGCGAAGGAAGATTCGAGCGAGCCGCGCGCTCTTTCTCGACCGAATCGGTGAATGAGATTAATCGACATGTTGTATGTAGGAGTAAAGGATGAACGCAATGGATATGTGCGCGTGGAAGCGAGCCCCGCGACCATTGCACTATCGATAGTTGGCGACCATTGCACGATTGCATTTCCCTCAATATCAATTCCACGACGTCCCGCGCGACCAGTGAGTTGGGTGTACTCCCCCGGAGTTATCGGAACATGTGCCTCGCCGTTCCATTTTGTTAACTTCTCAAGGATTACTGTCTTCGCCGGCATGTTGATGCCTAGTGCGAGAGTTTCGGTTGCAAAGACCGCCTTTACTAGCCCCCTCTTGAATAAATCCTCAACGGTCTCTTTAAAAGTCGGCAATAGCCCAGCATGGTGTGCGGCGATACCCCGCTCAAGTGCATCTAGCCATTCGTCGTAACCCAAAACATCGAGATCCTCTTGAGCTAGATTGGCATTTAAGCGCGATGCCGTCTCGAGAATTTCTTTTCTTTCTTCTGTATTCGTTAGTCTTAAACCGGAGTTAACACACTGGTTGACTGCGGCATCACAAGCTGCTCGCGAAAAGATAAAGGTGATAGCAGGAAGTAGACCTTGACGATCGAGAGTCTCTATTACTTCTGGACGAGACAATTTATTTTCAGATTCTTCAAAACGCTCACGACGGTGTCTAGGCATCTTAACTTTGCGCATGGATTCGCGCTCCAACGCAAGAAGTTCAGGATTTATTTTCCCAGGCTCTTTAAAAAGATCAACAAGTCGACTTCCGATGAGTACATGTTGATAGAGAGGAATGGGGCGTATTTCTGAAACGATGACATCGGTACCGCCACGCACGGTTCCAAGCCACTCTCCGAATTCTTCTGCATTAGAAACGGTGGCACTCAGGGAGATGACCTGTACTGACTCCATGAGGTGAATGAGAACTTCTTCCCAAACGGCGCCTCTGAATTTATCTGCCAGATAATGAACTTCATCCATGACAACTGATTGCAGATTTGTGAGAGTTGAAGAGCCGGCATAGAGCATGTTTCGCAGCACTTCCGTTGTCATGACAAGAATCGGAGCTTCGGAATTAATATTTGTATCGCCTGTAAGGAGTCCGACGTTCTCCTCGCCGAACTTTGCCACGAACTCAGCGAACTTCTGATTTGAGAGAGCCTTAATTGGTGTTGTGTAGAAGCATTTCTTGCCTTTTTCAATGGCAAGGAAAGCAGCAAATTCGCCAACAACGGTCTTGCCCGCCCCTGTCGGAGCGGCGACTAAGAGTCCGCCTCCATCTTCGACACAGTGCAGAGACTCAATTTGAAAATCATCTAACGGGAAATCAAATCCTTGTGAAAATTTCAATGTGAGTGGATGCGCTGATCGGATCTTCGCTGCAGCCATACGTTCGGCCGGAGTACTCATGCCGCCCATACCTTCAAAGCCCCGCTGATGCATTGAGCTCTCAATGGGAGTTGCGCAATTGGCTCACCGTCAGCAAAGGAGGAGCCAGAACCGTCAATCTCAATCTCGTTACATCTGTAGAATGTAACGGCAGGATGCCCTACGTGTCCTCCTCGATACACCTTCGGAAAAACCTTGAGTAGTTCTATGCGAGAGACTTCACCGAGCACCATGACATCAAAGAGCCCATCATTCAAAGAGGCATCGGGGCAAACCTTCATTCCTCCACCATAACTCGATCCATTGGCTACAGTTACTAATGTGGCCTGGACTTCTAAATATTTTTGATCCACACGAATTCGATAACGGTGCGGTCGAAGACCAATCAACTTCTCGATCATGGCGATGTTGTATCTCATTCGACCACGAGGCCAGCGCATGCTGTTTGCACGGTCGTTAACCAGAGCGTCAAAACCACTAGAGAGAATTGCCGCAAACCATTGATCCTGAACTCTGCCGAGATCAATATGTGTGGCATCGTGCTTTTCGATCAGTTCCAGTTGACGGCTGAAAGGAAGATCAAAGACACCAATACTGCGGGCAAAGTCATTGCCAGTTCCGCAAGGTATGACTCCTAACGGAATATCTCGTGAGACTAGATGTTGAATGATTTCATGGATAAATCCGTCTCCGCCCAGAGCGATAACCCCGCTCACATTTTCACTATCCAAGCAAATAAGAAGCTTTTTTCGGAAATCTTGCAGTGATCTACCTTCGATTTCTCTCACATCGATATCGCGAGATCGAAAGTATTCGCTGGCTAATTTCGCCTGCCTTTGAGCCCGACCTCTGCCAGATGCTGGATTAATCGCCAGAATCAGCACGTAAAGCCTTCTTTTCGCGCCTGCGATCATTGGCCAATGAGATCAGACCCGCGAGGAAATATAAGGCGATAAGAGGAAGTGCCAACGCAATCATTGAGAGTGGATCTGGACTTGGAGTAAAACCTGCAACGAAGAGCGTAATCATGAAAATCCAAATTCTCCACGGCCGCAAAATACCTTTGCCCGTAACCGCGCCGATCAGGTTTAAAGCAACCAAGAAAACTGGAAGCTGGAAACCGAGCCCGAAGAAAAAGATAGTTCTTGAAACAAAGTCTAGATAATCATCGAAACGTACCAAGTTATTGAGCGCATCGGG
>JACCDW012055625.1_pt1 | contig 15083 bp, 17 predicted proteins | sample 7449781 | NCBI WGS metagenome assembly JACCDW01 (sample SAMN15323449, study PRJNA562643) | freshwater metagenome | isolation source: river surface water | place: USA:Blue River Watershed | collected 2017-08-18
ATCTTGGTTGAGCGCGATTTGATCTTGTATGAATCCAACATCATCAACGAATACATCGACGAGCGTTTCCCTCATCCACAGCTGATGCCTGGCGACCCTGTTGAACGTGCTCGCGTGCGTTTGTTCTTGTTGAACTTCGAGAAAGAATTGTTCACACACGTGTCTACTTTGGAGTCTCGCGCTGCCAAAGCCAACGACAAAGCACTGGAAAAAGCCCGTGCGCATATCCGTGATCGTTTGACACAGTTGGCCCCCGTGTTCTTGAAGAACAAGTACATGTTGGGTGAAAACTTCTCCATGCTTGACGTGGCGATTGCACCATTGCTGTGGCGCTTGGACCACTACGGCATTGACTTGTCAAAGAACGCAGCACCATTGCTCAAGTACGCCGAACGCATCTTCTCGCGTCCTGCTTACATTGAGGCATTGACGCCTTCTGAAAAGGTCATGCGCAAGTAATTCGTATGTTGAACGCTCCAGACGCATCTTCAACCCGTCCGTACCTGCTGCGTGCTTTGCACGAGTGGTGCACGGACAGTGGCTTCACCCCCTACGTGGCAGTCTTGGTTGACGAGACAGTGCAAGTGCCTATGGAGTACGTGAAGAACGGTGAGATTGTGTTGAACGTGGGCTATGACGCCACGGCAGGTATGACACTGGGCAACGAGTTCATTGAATTCAAAGCCCGTTTCGGTGGCGTACCTCGTGAAATCATCATCCCCGTTAACCGTGTGATGGCGATTTATGCACGTGAAAATGGGCAAGGTATGTCCTTCCCAATGAATGCTGCTTCCACCGAAGCCGTGCCTGTGCAAAAGAAATCAACACCTGCTCGTCCAGTGTTGAGTGCGGTGGAGACATCGTCTACAGAGGCTGGTTCAGATGATGAGCCACCAACGCCTGCGCCTCCATCTGGCCGTCCATCACTGACACGCGTGAAATAAAGCTGAAAAGTTAGGTTAGAATTTCGCCTGCGCCGCTTTAGCTCAGTTGGTAGAGCACCCGCCTTGTAAGCGGTAGGTCGTCAGTTCGAATCCGACAAGCGGCACCAAAATAAAACCCGTTACGCCTTTGGCGTAGCGGGTTTTTCTTATTCAGCTGGCTCATTTCACGTTAACGCGTTGCGCTGACTTTCACACGAATGGTGTTCACATTCCAGCCCTTGGTGCGCAAATGCGCGCACAGCGCTGGCAAAGTTTGGCGCAGCTTGGCGGCTGCCGCACTGTTGGGCACCAGTAGGCACCAAGCGTCATCCTCCACGCCGCCAGATTGCACCAATGGGCGCAGAGAGGCAGGTAGCAGTGGGGCAATGGCTTTGAGTCGGTTTTGGCTGTCCCGCGCAATCGCTGAAAAATGCGCCAAACTTGGGGCGGAGTCGACCACTTGCGCTAAGGTTTGCGATTTACCGCGTATCGAGACTTTGGCTTTTGGGGGCGAGCTGTACCCCAGCGCGCGATAAGCAGCGAGCGTGTCTGGATGGGGTGTGGAGCGAGTAGCCATGCAGCAATTATGGGGCTGTGGACGGTTAAAATTCGAGGCTTCTATTACGCCTTTCAAAAAGGATTTTGCGGCCCTTGTTTTCAAGCGAAAACATGGTCCCCGCAGTGCTCGCATGGCCCTATCTTTCCTGACTCATATTTTTGGTAGTCGCAATGAGCGCCTACTCAAGCAATACCGCAAAACCGTCGCGCAAATCAACGCGTTGGAGCCATCGCTGGAGAAGTTCAGCGATGAGGCCTTGCGTGCCAAAACTGACGAATTCAAATCACGCGTGGCCCATGGCGAAAGCTTAGATGCTTTGCTGCCCGAGGCCTATGCCGTGGTGCGTGAAGCATCCAAGCGTGTGATGAAAATGCGCCACTTCGATGTGCAGCTGCTAGGTGGTATTGCCTTGCATCAAGGCAAGATATCTGAAATGCGCACGGGCGAAGGTAAAACTCTGACGGCCACATTGCCCGTCTACTTGAACGCGCTCACTGGTAACGGCGTGCATGTGGTGACCGTCAACGATTACTTGGCCAGTCGTGACGCGCAATGGATGGCGCGTTTGTACAACTGGCTTGGCTTGTCTGTGGGCATCAATTTGCCCAATATGCCACGTGCAGAAAAGCAGGCGGCCTACCGTGCCGATATCACTTACGGCACAAACAACGAATACGGCTTTGACTACCTGCGTGACAACATGGTTTACGAAGCTGCGGACCGTGTGCAACGTAAGCTCAACTACGCCATCGTGGATGAGGTGGACTCCATCTTGATCGATGAAGCTCGTACGCCACTCATCATCAGTGGGCAGGCCGAGGACCATACCGAGTTGTATGTTGCGATCAACCGTGTGGTGCCCATGCTCAAGCGCCAAATCGGTGAAGCTGATCCGCGAACTGGTGAAGGCATCATCGAAGCGGGCGACTTCACGGTGGATGAAAAATCGCACCAAGTGTTCATGACCGAGCAAGGCCATGAAAATGCAGAGCGTTTATTGAGCGCCAACGGCATGTTGCCAGAAGGTGCGTCTTTGTACGACCCCGCCAACATCAGCTTGATGCACCATGTGTACGCTGCTTTGCGTGCCAACCACCTGTACCACCGCGATCAACACTACGTGGTGCAAAACGGTGAGATCACCATCGTCGACGAGTTCACAGGGCGCCTGATGTCAGGCCGCCGCTGGAGCGATGGTTTGCACCAAGCGGTGGAAGCCAAAGAAGGCGTGGAGATTCAAGCTGAGAACCAAACACTTGCATCGATCACGTTCCAAAACTATTTCCGTCTGTACAAAAAACTCGGCGGTATGACTGGTACAGCCGACACCGAAGCCTACGAGTTCCAAGAAATTTATGGCTTGGAAACGGTGGTCATTCCGCCCAACCGCATCAGCAAACGTGAAGACCAGTTGGACCGCGTTTACAAAACGACGGCTGAAAAATACAAAGCCGCCATTGACGACATTCGCGAATGCTACGAGCGCGGCCAGCCTGTACTGGTGGGCACAACGTCGATTGAAAACTCAGAGCTTATTTCGGAGATGTTGGACAAGGCCAAGTTGCCGCACCAGGTGCTCAACGCCAAGCAACATGCCAGCGAAGCGACCATCATTGCCCAAGCAGGTCGCGCCAAGATGATCACCATTGCCACCAACATGGCGGGCCGTGGTACTGACATTGTGTTGGGCGGTAACGTTGAAAAAGCGATTGCTGATGTGGAGGCCAACGATGCGTTGGACGCGGCAGAAAAGCAAAAGCAAATTGACGCCTTGCGTGTGCAGTGGACCAAAGACCACGACTATGTGAAGTCCCTCGGTGGTTTGCGCATCATCGCGACCGAGCGCCATGAGTCACGCCGCATTGACAACCAATTGCGTGGTCGTTCAGGCCGTCAGGGTGACCCAGGCTCTTCACGTTTCTACTTGAGCTTGGACGACTCACTCATGCGCATTTTTGCGGGTGAACGCGTCAAGGCCATCATGGACCGTTTGAACATGCCCGAGGGCGAGGCCATTGAAGCGGGTATCGTCACACGCAGCATCGAGAGCGCGCAGCGCAAAGTTGAAGCACGTAACTTTGACATCCGCAAGCAACTGCTGGAATACGACGATGTGTCCAACGACCAACGCCGTGTGATTTACCAGCAGCGCAACGACATCTTGGATGCCACCGATTTGACGGCTCAAATTGCCAGCCTGCGTGAAGGCAGCTTCACCGACCTGGTGCGTCAATACGTGCCAGAAGAGTCGGTGGAAGAGCAATGGGACATCGCGGGCTTGGAACGGGCGTTGTTGAATGAGTGGCTCATTGAGTTGCCATTGCAAGACACTGTGCAGAAAGCCTCGGCCATCACGGATGAAGAGATTCTTGAACAAGTCATTGCAGCCGCGCATGCTGCATTCCAAGTCAAGCTCGACCGCGTGGGCATTGAGCAGTTCACACCGTTCATGCGTGTGGTCTTGCTGCAAAACATCGACAGCCATTGGCGTGAGCATTTGGCGGCGTTGGACTATTTGCGCCAAGGCATTCACTTGCGCGGTTACGCGCAAAAGCAACCCAAGCAAGAGTACAAGCGCGAAGCGTTTGAGTTGTTTGGTCAGTTGCTCGACTTGGTGAAGAACGAAGTCACACGCGTGTTGATGACAGTCAAGATCGAATCGAACGAGCAAATCGAGCAAGCCGCCACAGAGCTGGAAGACCGTGCCGAGAATTTGCACAACGTCACTTACACAGCACCCGATGAATCTGGCCAAGCAGTGACTACCGCTGACGAAGCCACCTTCGCAGCGCAAATGCCACCCGTGGGGCGCAACGATCCCTGTCCATGTGGCAGCGGTAAGAAATACAAACATTGCCACGGTAAGTTGGCTTAAATCACATGGCAGTTCATCTCAATCCTCCCAATCCCGCAGATTTGCACGCCATCGCAGGTGTGCGCATTGGCGTCACCCAAGCGGGTATTCGCAAAGCTGGTCGCAAAGACTTGACGGTCGTGCTGATCGATGAAGGCGCGTCTGTCAGCGGCGTATTTACGCAAAACCGTTTTTGTGCAGCGCCTGTGCAGGTGTGCCGCGAGCACTTGGATGCGGGTCAAGGCATTCGTGCCATGGTGGTGAACACGGGCAATGCCAATGCAGGCACAGGTGAAGAAGGCCTCAAGCGCGCCCGCGAAACTTGCGTGGCGTTGGCTGAGGCTTTGCATATTTCGCCGAATCAAGTGTTGCCGTTCTCCACGGGCGTGATCATGGAGCCACTGCCGCATGACCGCATCATCGCTGGCATGCCAGCAGCCATTGCCGCAGCCGGTACCGTGGGTAGTGCTCAGCAATGGGCCGATGCAGCCGAAGGCATCATGACCACCGACACGGTGCCCAAAGCGGCTAGCACGCAAGTGCCAATTGGCAATGCAACGGTGAGCGTGACAGGCATCAGCAAAGGCGCGGGCATGATTCGCCCCAACATGGCCACCATGCTGGGCTATGTGGCCACCGATGCATGCGTAGCGCCTATGCTGATGAAAGAACTGTCATTGGCCTTGGCCGAAGGTTCGTTCAACCGCATCACGGTAGATGGCGACACCTCAACCAACGATTCGTTCGTGGTCATTGCCACTAACAAAGCCAACCATGCGCCCATCACCAGCTTGCAAAGTGCAGAAGGCCAAGCCTTGTTGCAAGCCATGTTGCACGTGGCGCGTCAACTGGCGCAAGCCATCGTGCGTGATGGTGAAGGTGCCACCAAGTTCATCACCATCCGTGTGGAAGGTGGCCACACCAGCGCGGAATGTCGTCAAGTGGCCTATGCCATTGCGCACTCGCCCTTGGTGAAAACAGCGTTCTTTGCCAGCGACCCTAACTTGGGCCGCATCTTGGCAGCGGTGGGTTATGCCGGCATTGCCGACCTCGATCAAACCGCGATTGATTTGTATTTGGATGATGTGCATGTAGCCATTCAAGGTGGCCGTCACCCTGAGTACCGCGAAGAAGATGGTCAACGTGTGATGAAGCAATCTGAAATCACGGTGCGTGTGGCCTTAGGTCGCGGCACGGCCAGCGACACCGTATGGACGTGTGACTTGAGCCATGACTACGTCAGCATCAACGCTGATTACCGCAGCTGATGACAGACGCACATCACCCCCTCGAACGTTTGGTGCAACGCGCCGAAGCCTTGATGGCGCGCATCGAACAGGTGCTGCCACAACCTATGGCAGAACCTGATTGGTCAGCCAGCGTGGCTTTTCGTTATCGCAAGCGCAACAACGGTCGTGGTGGTTTAGAGCCCGTGCGTCATGTGGCCAAGCTGGGCTTGGCCGATTTGCAAGAGATTGACGGTCAAAAAGAAAAAATCCAGCGCAACACTGAGCAGTTTGTCAAAGGTTTGCCTGCCAACAACGTGCTGCTCACGGGTGCACGTGGCACGGGTAAATCGTCGCTCATCAAGGCGTGTTTGAATGAATACGGTTCACAAGGTTTGCGCTTGATAGAGGTGGATAAAGACGATCTGACTGATTTGCCAGACATCATTGAGTTGGTGTCTGAGCGTCCCGAAAAGTTCATGATCTTCTGTGATGATTTGAGTTTTGAAGATGGCGAGCCCGGCTACAAAGCCCTCAAGTCCATCTTGGATGGCTCGATTGCAGCTGCCACCCCCAATGTGCTGATTTACGCCACCAGCAACCGCCGCCATTTGTTGCCTGAGTACATGAAGGAAAACCTCACCTACACACACACCGACGATGGTGAAGTGCATCCAGGCGAGGGCGTAGAAGAAAAAATTTCTTTGTCGGAGCGTTTTGGCTTGTGGGTGAGTTTTTACCCGTTTAGCCAAGATGAGTACCTCACCATTGCGGCGCAATGGTTGTCGTCGTTCGGTTTCAATCCCGCACAGATTGAGGCCGCCAAGCCTGAGGCTTTGGTGTGGGCACTTGAACGCGCTTCGCGCAGCGGCCGTGTGGCGTATCAGTTTGCGCGCGATTACGCAGGCAAGCACGCTGCGTAAATCACGCGCATCAACACGATGACCGAAACTCTTGTGCGCGTGGTCGATGCTGATCAACCGCGTTCTGCTGACCGAAGTTTGGTGCAAGTGGCGGTGGGCGTTTTGGTGCGCGCAGATCATGCTTTCTTGCTCACCAGTCGCCCAGAAGGCAAAGCCTATGCGGGTTATTGGGAGTTTCCGGGCGGCAAGCTCGAAGCCAATGAGACTGTTGAACAAGCCTTACGCCGCGAGCTGCAAGAAGAGATCGGCATCACCATCTTAGATTGCACCCTGTGGAAGACAGAGCGCATTGACTACCCACATGCCTTGGTGCAGCTGAATTTTTGCAAAGTCACACAATGGACGGGCGAGTTGCAAATGTTGGAGTCTCAAGCATTTGCGTGGGAGCAATTGCCAGTCGCTGTGTCGCCTGTGTTGCCAGGTACAGTGCCAGTGCTGCAGTGGTTTGCGCAAGAGCGTGGCTTTGTGGGCGAGACGCACAACAACCAAGTCTGAGTTTGAATTTTTAGCCATCAAAAAAGCGCCTTTGAGGAGGCGCTTTTCTATTGCAAAGGTGTGTTCTCAAAGTCTGCATCGTCTTGCGGTGTTTGGTCGGGCAAGCGATGTTCTTCGTTGGCCCAAGCGCCTAGGTCAATATTGCGGCAACGCTCGCCGCAGAACGGACGGTATTTATTGGCAGTTTCGTAACGGCTAGGGCCACCGCATTGGGGGCATACGACAATGCGAACCTCAGCGTCGTTCATGGCTTAAACGCAAAGAGCCATTTCAAAAGGCACATCGTCTGTGCTGTGCTGCAAACGGCCATCGCCACCTTGGCGCATCATGCGTACCCAAATCATCAATCGGTTGCCGCTGATCTCTGGCACAAAACCCAGTGCAGGGTCAATGGCCACGCGCATGAGTTGGAACTTACCTTGTGCCAAGGATTGTTGGAATTGGCCGCCCATGGCCATCATCTTTTGTGTCGTGCCTGTATCACGCATGAGCGAGAGGAGCAGGTTGACTGACTCTTTCATCGGTATGAAGACTTCAAACCAGCGCAAGATGTCAGCGCGACGCACATCTGGGCTTTGCTGTTGCCAAGCATGGTAAGCAGGCAAATCAAAGCAGCAGGTGCCGCCAGGTATGGCGACGCGGTTACGCAAAGCACTCAGCCATTCGTTGTCGGTGATGTTTTGGCCAATTTTCCCCATAGGGCCATTCAGTCCTGTGAAGCAATGGTCGATGTTGTCGAGCAGTTGTTGCAACGCCGTTTCAGATACTGAGGGGTTGCCGCGCAAAGAATTGAATTGTTGTTTGTGGCGCTCTAAGTCTTTGAGCACATCTGACTTCAGGTCAGTGCGTCCACCTGCTTCGACCAACTCAAACAATGTGGTGAGTGCAAAGTGGTTGTCTACGGGATGATCGCGTTGGGTGAGCTCTTCGAAACGCTGAAACAGATGTTCCAACCGCAGGTAAGTGCGTACACGCTCGTTGAAGGGATGTTCGTACAGAATCACGCGAAAAACGTCTTAATGGTGGACTTTGGTAATTCTGCGAATCATACCTGTTCACACGGTGTTTTCTTTTGGATTACGTTAGATCAATGGGCAGATTGAGTACACGTCGATGCAGAGCTTCCAAAGAGGGGGCTTCGTTGTCAATGACCCAATCTGCAGCCGCTAGTTTTTGGGTGCGTGAGGCCTGTGCCGCGATGATGGCTTGTACGGTTTCACGGCTCCAGCCATTGCGAGCCATGACCCGTTGAATTTGTGTTTCTTCTGAGCAGTCCACGACCAAAACGCGATCGACTTGGGCGCGCCACCGAGCACCGGACTCCACCAAAAGCGGCACATCAAACACCAAGGTGTGGTGGCCGTTGGCGATGGCATGGTGAGCTTGGCGTTGTGTCTCTTGGGCTACCAATGGGTGGATGATGGCTTCGAGGGCATGCTTGGCCTCTGGATGGCTGAACACATGCGCACGCATACGTTCGCGGTCAAGTGCACCCTCAGGTGTGATGAAGTCAGTGCCAAAAGTTTGCAAGATGGCGGGCATGGCACTTCCATGAGCTGCCGTGACACGACGTGCGATGGCATCTGCATCGATGACAGCCGCACCTCGCTCTTGCAGCATTTGCCCGACGGTGCTTTTGCCGCTGCCGATGCCGCCCGTGAGGCCTATGCGAAGTGGGGTGTTTGCTGTCATGGGCTTGAGTCTATGCAAAAAATCACCAGCCCATCCAGCGCATGATGCTATCCATGCCGATGGCGGCAACTGCCATGCCGGCTGCTGCTAAAAAAGGGCCAAATGGCACATAGCCGTCAGCGCGCAATCGTTGGCTAAATTTCAGAGCCAAGCCCACCAAAGCGCCGCTGAAGCTGGCGGTCATTACCACGGGTAGCAGTGCCATGGGCCCTAGCCATGCGCCCAGCCCAGCAAAAAGTTTGAAGTCTCCAGCCCCCATGCCTTGTTTGCCTGTGATGCGCTCAAAAATGGCCGCAACGCTCCATAAAGAGACGTAACCCACCACTGCTCCCCATACCGATTGGCTCAGCGGTAATGAAAGCCAACCTATGGCACTGGCCAAGAGACCACTCCAGACTAAAGCTTGTGTCAGGTCGTCTGGCAGCAAGGTTGTTTGCCAATCGATCACGGATAACGCTAATAGCACGGTGGCAAAACCGGCCCAACAAAAGCCTGTGGCGTTGAAGCCCCAATGCCAAGTGCAGATCAGCCAAAGCAAGCTTGTGGCGAGTTCGATCAGCGGGTATTGCAAGCTGATGTGGTGATGGCAAAAGGCACATTGGCCTTGAAGTCCAAGGTAGCTCAGAATTGGGATGTTGTGCCAAGCTTTGAGCGGTGTTTGGCAGTGCGGGCAGTGCGATGCTGGCGAGCTCAAATCGTAACGCGATGCATTGGCATCGTGCGTATGTTCTGTCATCACCATGCGTGGTAAGCGATGGATCAGCACATTCACAAAGCTGCCCGATACCAAACCCAGCACAGCGACCAGGGCCATGTCCCACGTCATACGACTTGCCCCAGTTGAAAAATTGGAAGATACAAAGCCATCACCAAGCCACCAATCAATAGACCTAGCACCACCATGATGAAAGGTTCTAAGAGTGTAGACAGTCGGGCGACTGTGCTGTCTACCTCTCTTTCGTAGTGCTCGGCTGTTTTTTCAAGCATGTGGTCGAGCGCGCCAGATTCTTCGCCAATGGCGCACATTTGCACCACCATGCTGGGAAATAAACCATCGTGACGGTCCAAAGCTTGTGACAAGGCGCGACCTTGGATCAGTTGGTTGCGTATGTTTTGTGTCGCTGTTTGAAACCACAAGTGGCCTGTAACGCCTTGCACAGCTTCAAGGGCATCAGTCAGGGGCACGCCTGCAGAAAACAAAGTCGCCAAGGTACGTGTCCATCGGGCTGTGCAGGCATTTCGAGTCAATGGGCCTGCCAGCGGTAGACGCAATAACCAGCCGTGCAAGTGGTGTCGCCAGTGCAAGCGTTTGCTTAACAGCCACCTGAACCACCATGTGATGACAATGAAGAGACTCAGCAAAAGCAATCCGTGTTGTTCAACGCCCTCGCTCAGTGCAATGACCCCTCGTGTGAGCCAAGGCAACTCCGCACCGAACGAGCTAAAAATATTTTGAAATGCGGGCACGACAAAGAGCAAGATCAAAATCAGCACGGTGGCGGCAATACCAAGCACAGCAGTCGGATAAACCAGTGCGGTACGGATGGACGACCGTAAAGCTTCAGATTTTTCTAAATGACTGGCCAAACGCTCCAGCATGGTGTCGAGCATGCCTGCCAATTCTCCAACCGCTACAAGGTTGCAATACAACGCATCAAATGACGTGTGTTGTTGCAGTGCTTGGCTCAGCGCCATGCCGCCCTCAATCTGACCATGCAATTCGCGCAGCATGGATTTGAGTGCGGTTGCGCTTTCGCCACGTTCCAAAAGATGCAGCGCTTGTAGCAAAGGTACGCCTGCGTGTAGCAAGGTTGCGAGTTGGCGAGTCAGTCGCGTGATGTCGTGAGCGGAAATTTTTGTTTGATTTGGAAGTTTTAACCAAGGTGGCACAGCATAGTGACGCTGCACGCGCGTTGCTCGAATGCGTTGCTGTTTCAGTGTGTAACGCACGGTGTTGGATGAGTCGGCGTACATATCTCCTGCGACGACTTTGCCTTCACGGTCAACACCGCGCCATGCATACCGATGGTTAGCCATGGTGGGTGAGGGTCATGACCTCTTCGATAGAGGTGATGCCTTGCAATACTTTTAGCCAACCCGCTTGTCGCAAGGTGCGTACGCCGTCTTGTGCAGCTTGCATTGCAAGTGTGTGTGCATCGCTGTCGCGCATGATGAGGGCTTGCATGGCCTCACTCACAGGCATGACTTGGTAGAGCCCAATGCGTCCTTTATAGCCCTTGTCGCAAGCGTGGCAGCCTACCGCTTTGTAGGGGCTGGCTTGTTCACGCATGTGCGCGGGTATGGCGCGTTGGTCGGCTTCGTTTAGGTTGCGAAAATGGAAATCAATTTCGTTGCTGGCCATGACTTGCTTGCAGTGTTCGCACAAGCGTCGTACCAAGCGCTGCGCGGTGACCAAGCTCACGCTGGCGGCCACATTGAATGCCGCAACACCCATATGCCGCAAACGCGCCAAAGTTCCAGGCGCATCGTTGGTGTGCAAGGTCGACAGCACCAAATGCCCTGTTTGTGCGGCTTGAATGGCAATTTCGGCTGTTTCTAAATCGCGAATTTCACCTACCATGATCACGTCTGGGTCTTGCCTGAGTAAGGCGCGCAAGATGGTGGCAAAGCTCAAACCTGCACGTTCATTGATGTTGACTTGGTTGGCACCTGGCAAATGAATTTCAGAAGGATCTTCGACGGTCGAAATATTCACCTCTGTTCGGTTGAGTAGCTCAAGGCAGCTGTAAAGCGATAAGGTTTTGCCAGAACCTGTAGGGCCAGTCATCAAGATCAACCCATGTGGCTGACCTAGGGCCTGAATCAGTTTGGCGCGGTCGTCGGGTTCATAGCCCAATGCAGCTAAGCCTGGACGCTCCCGACTGAAATTCAAAATGCGCACCACAATTTTTTCACCGTGCAGTGTGGGCAGTGAGCTCACGCGTAAATCAATGAGTTGGCCAAGATGTGGGTATTGAATTCGGCCATCTTGCGGTAGGCGTTTTTCGGCAATGTCCATGCGTGCCAAGACTTTGATGCGTGAGATCATCGCGTCACGCAGTGTGAGCGCAGGTGTCGCAGCAATGCGCAACAGCCCGTCGATGCGAAAGCGTGCACGGAAACAATCTTCACCACTTTCAAAATGGATATCTGAAGCCCCGAGTGATAGAGCTTGCTGTAACAAATCATCCAGTGTTTTGGCGGCTGAGTCGGGCGGCGTCACCATGAAACCTCTCTTCTGAAGAAATGGGATTTTTGGTTGTCAATCGGTGCGTGGGTGAGAGTGGTCGTCACAAAAAAGAGCGTGCATTCCCCTGTGAGTCGTACTTACAAATACGCCAATTGGCGTATTTGTTTTTTTAGTAAATTAAGTAAACTTCCTAAATCAGCATGGCTGATACACAAATCAACAATAGGAATAAGACCGTGAACAAGACCGAACTGATTGAACATATCGCAAGTAAATCTGACATTTCCAAAGCAGCTGCCACACGTGCGCTTGCTTCTATCATTGACGCTGTCAAGAAGACCCTTAAAAAAGGCGACACAGTGACTTTGGTTGGCTTTGGCACCTTCAGCGTCAGCAAACGTGCTGCACGTACAGGTCGCAACCCACGCACAGGCGCTGCTTTGAAAATTAAAGCAGCCAAGGTGCCACGCTTCAAGCCAGGTAAGGGTTTGAAAGATGCTTTGAATTAATATTCAAATCAAAGTAATAAAAAGCCCGCAACTTGCGGGCTTTTAAATTTCTGAGAGTATGTTTAGAATATGTGGTGTTTAAATATATTAAATAGGAATATTTCACATGGCACGTATCACTGTTGCAAGCCAACTCGCCGCTATTCGCAAACAACGCGAATTGTTGGATAAAAAAGAACAAGCTTTGAAACTGAAGTCGCACGACAAAGTCTTGTCCAAAATTGTTGACATGGCCAAAGAAGCGGGTTTGTCTGCGGCTGATATCACCAAGGCTTTGACCTCGGGCAAGTCAGCTAAAGCAACTAAAGCGCCTAAAGCCTCAAAGAAAGGCGCTTTGGCTGGTAAAAAAGTAGCGCCCAAATACCGTAACCCCTCAAATCCAGCGCAAACATGGACTGGTCGTGGTGTGTCGCCAACTTGGGTTCAAGCCTTAAAAGCAGCAGGTACGTTGGATACAGCTTTGATTGCACAACCCGCCGCCGTTTAATTGAACGATTGCCAGGACAAAATCATGAGCCGCATCAAATACTTGATTTCTGCCTTGGCATGGGTTGGCTTTGCCGTGATGGCAAAGCCAATTGGTCCTTATCCCACAATACATATCAGCGAATTGCCCGATCCATTGCGTTCGGTGTGGAAAGAACTCAAGCCAGAAATGACGCCGATGAGCGCTTGTGCCACCGCATTTGACAGCCATTCTGATGGTGAAAAAATGGCGTTTCGTTGCTCAATCCATATCAAAATGGCTGCTGAAGGTGAGCGTCGTGCCATGCGTTATTGTGAAGAAAAACGCGCAGAAAAGGGCATCAAAATGCCCTGTAAATTGGTTCAAGAATAAATAAATGCGCGATATTTAACGCGCCAGGTTGAGTTTTTGCATGATTTGTTGCGTCGCCTGAATAATGGGAGCGGCCGCACGTGCTAATTTCTCCGCATCCAAAGATTGATGCGCCCATTGGTCAGCACGGTCTAATATTAAATAAAAATCAGTCATATTGCCGATTTCGAAGTTTTCGTCTTTGGCCTTCATGATTTCCAGCAATGTCACGTAGCCCAAGAAATACAAGGCAAACATCAAGGAAATAGACGCGTTATGAGAGAGTTCATGACCGTCAACGATTTCAGCGAACATTTCACGAATCGTATCAATTGTCACAATTTCATTGGGATCGAACCTAAATTCTGCATTGAAGCAATCGCAAGCTGTATCCCACTGCTGAATGCTGTCGGTGTAGGGTTTGTCTAAATCGTGCATCCGATGGGCTTAATTGGTTAATTACGACGGTTGAGTAGCTGTGCTGCTAGTTCGTGCATGGCTTCGCGATATGCACTGCTAGGCAAGATGGTTAAGGCAGCAATGGCGCGCTCGGCTTCTGCGTTGGCCGCGGCGCGAGTGGCCTCTAGTGCGCCTGTGCTGCGGACAATTTCCACAATTTCAGCCAAGTTATCCATTTCGCCGTTTTCAATGGCGCTTTGGATGGTTTGGCGTTGTGCAGGTGTGCCGCGTTGCATGGCGATGATGAGCGGAAGCGTGTTTTTACCTTCGCGCAAATCGTCGCCTAAGTTTTTACCCAGCTCTTTGGCGTCGCCGTCATAGTCAAGCACATCGTCAATGACCTGGAAGGCTGTGCCTAAGGCTTGGCCGTAGTCAGCGCAAGCGGCTTCCACCTCAGGGGAGCACTTCGCCAAGATCGCAGCCAAGCGGGTGCTGGCTTCAAACAGCTTGGCGGTTTTGGAGCGAATCACGCGCAAATAGCTAGCTTCGTCTAGCGAGGCATCGTGCATATTCATCAGTTGCAAAACTTCGCCTTCAGCAATCACATTGGTGGCTTCAGCCAGCACTTCCATGACACGCATTTCTCGGGCATCCACCATCATTTGGAAGGCACGGGAATACAAAAAGTCGCCGACCAACACACTGGCAGGGTTGCCAAATGATTCATTGGCTGTGGGTCGACCACGGCGTAGTGTGGATTCGTCCACCACATCGTCGTGCAGCAAGGTGGCGGTGTGGATGAACTCCACCACGGCGGCCAAGTTGTGGCGCTCGGCGTCGGTGTAGCCCAAGGCACCAGCCATGAGCAAGAGCAGGGCGGGGCGAATGCGCTTGCCGCCTGCCGAGATGATGTACTGAGACACGGTGCCCACCAGAGGCACGCCCGAATCCAAGCGTTGCGCGATGACGCGGTCAACTTCTGCCATATCGGCTGCAATCAGGGCTAAAGGGTTGGCGTGTGTAGTGGACAAAGCGTGACTGGGAAAAATGAGACGAAACGCGCCGAAACGCTGTTGGATTATAGGGATTGGCGGAGCTAGGCCTTTCACTGCTATAATTTCAGGCTCTGCGGAAATCCGTCCGTAGATATCCACATAGATTCTTATCTAGAGGTCTCACATGTACGCGGTCATAAAAACCGGCGGCAAACAGTATCGTGTTGCTGCTGGCGAAAAAATTAAAGTAGAACAGATTGCTGCGGACGTAGGCCAAGAGATCGTGATCGATCAAGTGTTGGCAGTCGGTAACGGCGCTGAACTCAAGATCGGCACTCCCTTGGTGTCCGGCGCAACTGTGAAAGCCACCATCGTGGCTCACGGTAAACACGATAAAGTTCGCATTTTCAAAATGCGTCGTCGTAAGCACTACCAAAAACGCCAAGGGCATCGTCAGCAGTTCACTGAACTGCAGATTGCTTCCATCAACGGCTAAGGAGC
>JACCDW010703644.1_pt1 | contig 15081 bp, 17 predicted proteins | sample 7449781 | NCBI WGS metagenome assembly JACCDW01 (sample SAMN15323449, study PRJNA562643) | freshwater metagenome | isolation source: river surface water | place: USA:Blue River Watershed | collected 2017-08-18
GACTCTGTCTAGTAGGGATGGTTCAGCTGAACATACGGCGGTTCGATCCGTCCAAGATTGGGAATGACAAGGTGTGCATTTTCATCGGAAAGAGAGGAACTGGTAAGAGTACGCTCGTGACTGACATCATGTATCACAAGAGGAACATGCCTATGGGGGTGGTCATGTCTGCGACTGAAGATGGTAATCACTACTACAAGCAGTACATTCCTGATTCTTTCATTCACGGGGACTACAACAAGGCGGTCATCGAAAGAGTCATAGACAGGCAGAAGCGGTGCGTCTCCAAGGGTATGGACACACCCGTCTTTATGCTTCTGGACGATTGCATGTACGACAAGTCCTTCATGAAAGACGTATGTATTCGTCAGTGTTTCATGAACGGACGGCACTGGAAGATTTTCTTCATGTTGACGATGCAGTACTGCATGGACCTCAGTCCCGACCTGAGAGCCAACGTCGATTACGTTTTCATTCTCCGCGAACCAGTCATCAGCAATCGCGAGAAGCTGTGGAAATCCTTCTTTGGAATCTTCCCTACGTTTCGAATGTTCAACGAGGTGATGGATGCGTGCACAGAAAATTTCGAGTGTTTGGTGCTCGATAACACGAGCCGATCCAACCGAATCGAAGACTGTGTCTTCTATTACAAGGCGAAGGTGAGACCTCCTTTCAGGATAGGCGGTCCGGCAATGTGGAAGTATCACACCAGGAATTACACGCAGCATTCGCACCACGAACACGACCCTGCACAGCCACACAGAAATAAATCAGGTGTCGTAGTAAAGAAGCAAGGATGAAGATCGACCCGAGGTTGGCCCTGTACGGGTCTATCATATTGGGTGGTATATACGTGGGTATACTTGACGCAGAATCCATTCACAGACAGTACAATCTCAACGACGATACCAAACTGATAATGTATCTGCACGGTCTCGTCATCTCGTACATGATACAAGGTTCCGTATTTTACGAGAGAGCAGATGTTCTGATGCACTTTCTGTCTCTGATTATCATCGCCGTTCTGTGGCTGTACAATCGCAACTGCATCTTGACTATATTCGTAAAGAATAACGTTCTGTACACTGACGAGGATTACATGTCACTCATACAAAAGAATCCTCAACGTATGCACAGGGTGTTTTCATTCATCATACCCTTGATTTTCATAGACGCCATGAAACTTTTATATCTGGATTAGAGTAAGATGCTGAGCATCTACTGGTGTATATTTATAGCAGGTGTGACGTATACATTCTTGGACATTAGATTCGTTCACAAGGGATACAAGCTCAAGCCGTTCGATCAGCTCGTTCTGTTCATGCACGCACTCGTGATAATGTACTTGTTCCTGGGGGTAACCTTCCCAGATAGGTACAACACCATCATTCACTTTTTAATTGCTCTGGGTGTCATGGCCATGTGGAACATGCACGGGCACTGCATCTTGTCACAGTACATGGAAAACTCTGTCGAGTACACCAAGGAGGACTACGACATGATAATCATGGAATACCCAGAGAGACTTAAGCATCACCTGAGCGTATTCATTCCGATTTTGTTGATTGATGCGCTGAAGCTAGCGTATTTCGTAGAGTAGAATATACTCTGCTCTTTTCAAACACCTCGAGCGCCCTCTCTCTGCAGGTTGCACCTATCGATTCACCCTTATCAGACATGCGACGAACCTTTTCAAATTGTTCTACAAGGTTGCTCGCATCTCTCTTCACGGGTACATAGTGAACCCACGGCTTGAATTCTGCGTGCCAGTACTCCAGAGACTCCATCGGTCTGTCCATTATGAACACGACCGAACCTGTGAGCATCAGGAATTTGAGCCTGGCACTCCACCCACGGCCTTCAATATCCAAAAGGTACTTGTACTCTGCGTGGTCATACAGACTCTTGTACGTCTCCGGTCCAATCTGGAGGATTTCAAATTCTGGTTTTGATGCAAATTTGTCATAGACATTCTTGCGCGGTTCGAAATCCTTGGTGCCGTTACCGATCCACAGGAGCTTGTCTTTCCTGGCTGCGAAATTGGTGGGAGGTTTCCAGGCGTAAAATTCGTAAAAGTCGGGCACCTTTGCCTCTTTCCACCGCAGGAATGAAAAATCAGGGATGGCCCTGGAACCAGAGTACCCAAAACACCCCCCTCCGGCTGGAATATCTGTTGTGGAAATGTGATACGCACCGTCCGGTAACTGGTCCTGAATGGTCCGTATCATTTCTATGGTTGTCGTGTTTCGACTCTCCCACTCGAATATGTCCAGTGTGACGTCGGCTCGACCGTCCTTGACATGGACAATCACATTCGCACGTTCGCGAAACACCAAGAGAAGTACCAAGGTAAATGCGTACAGCAGGGCTGCAAACATCTCTCTTCTTCTATATCTCTTGTACTATTTTTATGAGCATGGTCACGAACAAAGTGCTTATGATCATGTTAGGCGAGTCATACACATCTGGTACGAGCATCAGAATGGCCCATGGGAAATATGCTATGAGCAGACCCAATAGAACAGTCCACCAGTTAAACGAAAGAGTATCGAACAGTCTGAATCCTATAATGTCAAGATTGTATTGCTCTCCCACGAGGCTGTTTATGAGCTTTGGAAATTTTGTTACTGCGTGAGACACGAAGGTGTCCCTGTCCTGTACAGCTATGGACGGTTTACAAGCGTACAAATGCAGATTGTCTGTGATTCCTATATCTAGGTCACCGAAACACATGGTGGGCTTCTTTTTGAGGAGCGTCTCTGCACCTTTACGGCTGATTATGTATGCGTGAATCTCCATGGGAGCAGCAGGAACCACGAGGTTCTCTGAGACAGTCTTTGAAGCCTTCGGAGTGAATAACATCATGAAATGAACCAGGTCAAATGGTGAACTTATATGGTCGTCGCATACTCCTCCACACCCAAGGTACAGGATATCAAAATCGGGCGGTAGCTGCTCCAGAACCTTGTTGAGAACTTCGGACGCGTCTTTAGTGAACCTGGCATCGTCCTCGAGAACCATTGCCATGTCAAGATCTTCTTCGACAATCTGTTTCCAAATCTTGCGATGACTCGTGAACGAACCCAGCACGCCCTTGGAGCACGTATGTCTGAGTACTGAACTAAAGTCATTGTCCGGTCCTGTCTCTGCCGTCACGCGCTCGTATTCTATGTCGTGTTCAACGAGATGCTTGTGCAGACTTTCCATCCGGCGATTGTCCTTGTCGACATTTATGACGAACACCTTCATCCTGCTAGTGGCAGACAATTAAAAATTGGGGGAGTTTTGTAATCAGTATGAACACAGTACTCGTTATCGACACAGAGACTACTGGTCGCGCACCAGAGGGATACAAGAGTGTGTCAAATTCAAAACTATGGTCAACATGCAGAGTGGTTCAGATCGCATGGACTCTGTTCAACGCCGATGGAACTAAAATCAGCTCTGAAGTGTACATCGTGAAGCCCGACAATTTTAAAATTCCAAATCACGAGTTCCATGGCATAACCGATAAAATTGCAGCATCTACGGGGCTAGATATACACCAAGTGTTTGAGAAATTGAATTCTGTGCTTGACAAGAGTGGTAAATTGGTAGCACACAACATGGCATTCGACGACGCTGTAATTCAATCTGAGTTGCACAGGTACAAAAAGAAGGACATTCTCAATAAATGGAAGAATGCGCAGAAAGAATGCACGATGATGATGGACAGTAGACGCAACGGCAAGTCTAAATGGTTGAAACTTCCAGCACTGTACAAAAAACACCTCAATAGAGAGCCGGATGTCACTTTACACAGGGCTGATAACGATGTCATGCTATGTGCTGATATCTACTTCGCTATGGTACTTCCAAACGAAACCGCCTGATTTTTTCAGTTTACCTTGACAGCACAAACATATACCGTTCACCTGAATTGACAGTTCTTTTGCAGCTTGACCTATCGAGTCGTATGTTCTTATAAAATTTCCTTCTGTGTCGTATTGATCTACACTCTTCGAACGTGTGTGGTCTTTACCGGCCGGTGGGTTGTTCGTCCTATTTTTTGCAGCCTCCTTCATCTTTTCGCGAGTCTCTTCAGATTTTGCGACGCCTTTCATCTTGAGGCTTCTACTCTTACGCGACTCTTCTGAAATTACTCGTCCTTTAAGCGCTTTACTCAGTTTTTCCTTCGTGACGTCTGACAAAGGCTTACCAAAGTTTGGGTTATTCTCGCCGCTCATCCGACTCTTAAAGTTTTCCCTTCTCTCTTCAGTCCGTGGAACACCTGTATGTCCTAGTCCACCGGGTGCTGCATTGTATTCGGGGTTGAGTCTTTCTATGTATTCTTTTTCCAAGATATTTAACATGTTAGAAAGTTCATCTTTAGTGTTTGTTTTTATTTCTGATAGTGATTCAATTTCAAAGTTTTCGGTTCCGAATTCTCTCATTTCCTCGTAAAGCTTGTTAATGTATCTTTCTCTTTTTGACTCACATTTGTGACTTGTAAACCTCTTGTTCAAAGTTGTTTTCGTCTGACCCACGTATATTTTAGAATTCGCCATATTTGTAATCTTGTATACATGACCTGTAAAGTATGACATTTATAATGATACAACATTTGTTTTTAATTCATTTTCAGATACAACCGCCTCGCAACCTGAGCACCAAATGTATCGTCGACTCTTTCTGTACGTTGTAATCAGCTAGTGTACGCTCGTCGTCGAGCTGCTTACCGGCAAAAATTAGGCGCTGCTGATCCGGGGGACGTTGATCAGCCACGAGAGACTTTCATCACTCGCACGGACTATATCTTATGCCCTCATTGGGTTTGTTAGACCCTCAGACCCACGACTATTTAGTCTCTGAACCTTCTCCATAGGTAAATAACAGAGTACCCTTAGGAGCTTGGCTGCGGATTGTCCAATCTTCTGTGCTTTTTACCATTGGAGCCAGCAATTAACTGGGTTCCTCGTTTACGTTTCCGAGAACGAGTGGTACACAGAAGCTCTAAGGATGTTCCCGCAATTTAATCGTGTCGCACGGAGTCGGAGAAATTCTCCTTCGCCGCACTAATGTCTGGGTGTTCAGATTTTTCATGTCTCCTTCTTCCAGATGGGCTTGCATAATCAAGTTCGCAGAATTTGCATTTAAATCTGCGATCTATGCCGATCGAAGCCTTTTTTATTGCATTTTCTATTTGCTGTTTCTTATACGGTATTTTCATATAAGGTCTGATATCATCTAGCTTCTTTGTGATACATCACCCACTCATACCCCTTGCATATCTTTGAAGACGCCGGACTCGTTCGTATTCTTTCACGAAGCGACCCTCCCCATATGCTTTTTCCGATTTCGAGTGGAGTTTTGTCATTCTGTGATATACTCACCCTGAACCTCATATTGTTTGAAATATCATTTGATATAGACCCTTCTCCTTCGTAGAAACCAGCAAACCATATTTTATCTTCCATCTTGTCAGAAAAGACTAGAAAACTCTAGCAGGGACCACAACAGTTTTCCTGAGACACAGAGCCCTGATGTGTTCAGCTGGACATTTTTCGGCACCCCCCACTTAGTTGATGCCTTCCTTATCTTGTATCTTCGCCTTGACATTCGCAATGGTGTCGCTCGATTCCACCTCTAGAGTCACAGTCTTACCAGTGAGCGTCTTTACGAAGATTTGCATCTTTTCTTTGTAATCAGGCGCAGAGTTTTTTTAGGCGCCACTTAATAATGTCGAATTTGAAGTACTGTCCTTACAGTTGCGTAAGAGTACCTGGAGGTACGAGTAACGTTGTACAGCTGGATCTTTTGAATTGTAAAAACCTTTCTGAACTAGACGATCAATGGGGATACATGCTCGGATCAGAGTATGCTAGAGAAGATATTAATGGGTTAGACTGTAGAATTTATGACCCTAATTCAGCCAATCCAACATTTTCCACATGGCTTCGTCTTGAAGATCCTTCTTGTGACTCTGAAGGAAAATTCAGATTAAAGACTTCGGACACAACCCAACAGAGGACAGCAGGACCTGTGAGAAATTCTAGCGATAGGATTTATACATTTCCTGATGTTGGTCTACAGATAAACAGTGTAACTGTAGATTATCGTAATCGTAATTCCACCCAATGTGGCAGAGCACAAAGTATTAACCCTGTTCCTGGCCAATTCGGAACATACTTGAGAAGAGATAATGGTCAATCATTGTTTGTCTCCAGAGATCTAACTTTTTATAGTGACGGAAAAGTCAGAGACGCTTCTAAAAGTGACTTGTATAGATACGACGAGACCTCCGGGACACTGACATCTTCGCAGAATAGTTCTTTAGTATATACTTTCATAGGAGACCAGATTCCCGATCCGTCTCAGCTGTACCAGACGTACGTATATAATGATAACTCTACAGTTACTATAGACTCAAATTCTCCATACGCGTATTATCCGGCACACATTTTGAATTTAAATGATAATTCTTTGGCCTTTACTTATTTAATTGCCGAGAATGATACTGTCGTTCTCACTGACATATATCAAACAACCTATAATGGTATAGGTACCCCATTACCGGTTCAGGACGTTGTATACGGAACATATACAGGTGGTATCGTCATAGATGCATCTTCTGGATATCTCGTTTATCAAGGATACATAATAAACTCAGTTAATGGTTCAGTCGCGTATACATATTCAATTGACGCTAATGGCGTAACCCTTTTAGATACATCTGGAAAGTCATATACAGTCGCACCGGCACCATCCCCCGCCACAGTGGCCCCGACTCCCTCATTCGCACCGGCACCATCCCCCGCCACAGTGGCCCCGACTCCCTCGTTCGCACCGGAACCATCCCCCGCCACAGTGGCCCCGACTCCCTCATTCGCACCGGAACCATCCCCCGCCACAGTGGCCCCGACTCCCTCATTCGCACCGGCTCCGGCTCCTTCCAGACCACCGACACAGCCTCCGGCCCCCGCCACAGTGGCCCCGACTCCCTCATTCGCACCGGCTCCGGCTCCTTCCAGACCACCGACACAGCCCCCGGCACCCGCCACGGTGGTCCCATCGCCTACATTCGCTCCGGCGCTAACCACAACAGCGGCACCAACAGGACTCCCACCTGGAATGATACCGAGTTCAGTTCCTGGGTTTATGAGGGTATTTAGCACCCCAAAGAAGACAAGTCCGTTGGTATTCACAAAGAAGAGATCGAAGCAGACTGTGACTGTAAACTATGTGTTCAATACCACCGGAAATGGATATAGAGTCGTTCAAGAAATACAAGGTTCACAACTTAATATGTTTAGCTACGTCTATGACCCTTCAAGCGGTGCGATTACCATGAATTACACGGATTCTGGTAAACAACTGAAGACTTTGCCCGACCCGAAAAATATATTGAACCAGTAATAGTAATGAGCATTATACATCCAGGATTTGAATTTCAACCTTGGGATACTGGAGGTTATATAGTGAACGCAGATTATGACAGTGCAGACAGTTTCGATGCATTTACAATTTATGGTTGGGAATTACCAAGTAATCAAGCGTATAGATTTCTGTATATAGCTTTACCGAGACCTATTACTCTAAATAAGATTTCTTTTTATCTTACTTTAGTAGGGGCTCCTCTGGGTACGTCTAGTAACTATTTTATTGTTTACGGTCCTAGTAATATAATTTTATTCAGAGGGAATGTGAACGTCCAGGATGCTGAAGGCTATGTAAATATAAACATTCCTCAAGCACAATATAACGTGTTAAGCTTATTCATCGGTACAAGTCGATACGGTGTAAATATTAGAGAAATGAAACTGTATGAACCAATACCGCAGCCACCGCCTCCGCCGGCACCTGCTCCTATTGTCTCACCAGCCCAAGCCCCTACATTCGCCCCTGCTCCTATAGGGACTCCGCCGGCACCGGTCCCAACTCCTTCATTTTCTCCGTCTATAATACAATCAATGAGCGAACCACCGACAATAGATTATCCCACAATACCATTGACTGGTAATATATCTAACGGTTGTATAGCGTCCGCATCTTCTGTGTTTAACTTTGACGAGGGTACTTATGGAGCGTTTCGTGCGTTTGACGATAATATCGTGACTGAATGGATTCCAAGAGAGTACTCGTCTACGACAGACACGACTGGTACAGTACACACAGGTGCTTGGGTACAGATAAAATTACCTTATCCTATACTATTATACAAGTACAGAGCTAGAATAGGAGATACTGTATCGAAATTGTTTGGGTCTAATGACGGTACATCATGGACATGGATAGATTGCAATCAAGCTCAAACTACAGACGGACTATTTGCAAGTTTCATATATACACCTAAACAAAAAGTTACAACGAGGTTTTCATATTTTCGTCTTTTGAATAATATTCGGGTATATAATTTACGGCTAATAGAGCTCCAATCAGACACAATTATACCACCTCCCGCTCAGCCCCCAGCTCCTACATTCGCTCCGGCTCCAGCCCCTACATTTTCCCCGGCTCCGGCTCCGGCTCCGGCTCCGACCCAAAAAGTATTTGGTAGTTTGGTCACGGCCAGTGCGACCGTGACCACAAACGGTACTATAGTAGTATCAGGAACTGGGTACGACTACTTCACGCACGTACGAATAGTAGGTACAAATTTAATTTTTGAAAAAAGTACAGTCTCATATAATAGTAGGTCTGGAACAACTATATCCGGTACATTTTTAGGTGTTTCTAGCTGGCCTTATTCTGTAAATACGTCTGTACAGATACAGATCGGAATAATGTACTCACCAGGACCTGTATCATCGACTCTCAATCCTGCAGCGTTAGGAACATGGGGTGGTAGTACGTTGACTACTGCTAATTTTGGTTCTAGTGTGATAACAGTTTTAGATTTAAATACATTCACATACACAGAGAGTTCAGGTGTCACACCAATATGCATATACAATGAAAAATATAATGATATATTTATACACAGAATTTCTGGAACTTCCTTGCTGACTAAAGGTCCTTCTAACCAATTAAGCAGGCGTATTATCGGGACATGGACATCACCAAGCGGGCTTAAAGTGTCAATATATAATACGTCTGGTACCTCATACGTAACTCATAACTCAGGAGGATATTATGAATCGGGTCCTATAAACTCTATACTAGATCCATTAACCTTTTTGAAAAACAGTAGAGCCTATAATATCGATAAAATAAGTTTGAATTTAAATGATGGGAACCTAACTATATACACATACGACAGTCTTACTGGAGCACCGTATTCGGCATCATATATAACATACACAAAGGAGTCTGACAATGTGCAAGGATCATTTAGTGATTTACAAGGAACCTATTCTGGGACGGTTACGTTTGGAGACGGTCCGCACACCGGAGTCACTGGATACATAGGAAATAGAATGTATACACGTCCGAGAGACGATGAGATTCGTGACGCGGATACGTATGAACTACTATATACAGTTATCGCACCAGGTGTTCTCAGGGATTCAAAAGGACAAATATATACTGCACCACCACCTCCACCAACGTTAGAGCACCCCACAATTCCATTAACTTCAGACATATCAAATGGGTATAAAGTTAGTGCTAAATCGACGGTCGACGGTCTTCACCCATATTATGCATTTGACAACAATCCTTCGACTTCTTGGCAACCATTTAATGCTGATGATTGGATACAAATACAATTACCATATCCTATATTGCTGCAGAAATATAAAAAGAACTCAGGATATACTAGATCAGGGTTGCTCTATGGGTCTAACGATGGTATTTCGTGGACATATATAGATTGTAATATAATTGATACAGCAGTGTGGGCTAATGTCGAATGTATTCCAAAACAACCCCTTACTACCAAATTTTCTTACTTTGCTATACAGAACGGCAAGCGGATAACCGATATACGACTAGTAGAGATCCTTTCTGATACACCAGCCCCAGTCCCAGCTCCTACATTCGCACCGGCACCTGCCCCATCTCCTACATTCGCACCGGCCCCAGCCCCTGGAATGGTCGCCTCAGCCCCAGTCCCAGCTCCTACAGGGACTCCTCCGGCCCCTGGAATGGTCGCCTCAGCCCCAGTCCCAGCTCCTACAGGGACGCCTCCGGTCCCTGGAATGGTCGCCTCAGCCCCAGCCCCAGTCCCAGCTCCTATAGGGACTCCTCCGGTTACAGCCCCAGTCCCAGCTCCTATGTTCGCCCTGGCTCCTACAGGGACGCCACCAGGCATGACACAACCCCAGACTGGCCAGACGTATTCTACAACCTACGTATCAGATACGCTCACTTTCAGACGCAAGAGAGATGGTACTCCAAAGACTGTCAAGTATGTATTCTACATGAACGGGTCAGGTAACAGATTCGTGGATTCATCCTTAAGGAAAGAAGCGTTCACGTATCAACTGGAAGGTTCCCGAATCCAACTAAACTACACCGGTGGTATACGTACAGTAACATCCGTGAAAACCATCCCAGGTACACAGTGATGACGAACATTTCGGATGGGATCACAATGTGTATCCTCGGAGAGTTTCTGACGGGAAACTTTCCGAAGAGCGACAGAGAAAAATTGGTATGTCTCATGTGGGCGATTCACATGCTAAGGAACGTACCGGCTCCGGAGGCTCCTCCGACCCTCGAAGAGTCGGTATCATACCTCGTGTCGGAAGCTAGAAAATTGAAAAGTATATCCTAAAATGAAGATTCTCTTCATTGGACCAGTGCCTCTCTCGGGGATTGGTCAAGTGATGCTTAAATACAAAAAGGTGCTTGAATCGAGGGGTCACACTGTTCAATATTCGATGTACACAGCAAACAAGCTCCCAGAAGACTACGACAGGTGTTTCGTTTTCGCCTTGCCAATCGCACCCATAGTACAGCTCCTACCGTCCCTGAAAAATTGTACTGTGATGACCGTCTGCGAAACCGAGCGCATGCATCAGAACTACGCCGACCTGCCTCGTAACAAGGTGATTTACGTACCTTCAAACTTTTGCAGAGAGCGCCTAGAACGCCAGTTTCCGACACATACATTTTCTGTCCTACATCACTGGACAGACATACCAAAGGTGCCGTGCTCTAAACAGATGGTTTTCAACGATTGCGAGTACGTATTCTACACTCTTGGAAACGTAAAAGACCCTCGTAAGAATCTGAGACTGCTCCTCGAAGCATTCGTACGCCTGAACCTCCCAAAGGCTCATCTTCTCATAAAAGCCACCTGCATAGAGGAACTCCGACTCAATTTCCCGTGGTTGACTGTGATTAATGGCGGTCTCGTATCAGATGAAGAGATGGATATCATCCACGCATCGGGTGACTGTTACGTCAACTGCAGCAATTCGGAAGGGGTTGGAATGGGTGCTGTCGAGGCGGCTGTGAGGGACAAACCTGTGATTGTGTGTGGGTATGGCGGTGCTACGGAGTACGTCAAGACTCCGTTCGTCATCGACTATACTGTGGGGCAGATAGGCTATGACGATTTCCTGTTTTCATCCACAATGGAATGGGGTCATCCTAGACTGGAATCACTGATGGGACACATGAAGTACTGTTATGATAATAGAATCAGGACGTGGGATCATGAATATACGCGCCAGCTGATTTCATCAGTTCCCCCAGTGCTCGATTACATAGTCTGTAATCCAGTACACAGCGGCGGTGGCAATTAAAACAGGGACAATCATATCCTTCTGAATACCGGCGTACAGAACCGTGTCGTCAACGGCATCGACGCCAGTCTCACCCTGAAGAATCATGGGCAGGATGTTTGCAAAGGCGAGGGTCACAATCAGAGTCACAATGAGACGGTTCATTTTATAGAGTGCCGAGAACAAAAACAACCCTTGACCGCCTTGAATGGACAAGGTTTACCCTCTAGCGTCTTTGCCTTGCACTTTTTCATGCCAGCCAAAGGTGCCGCGGGTGGTGCTGTATCCAGAATCACCACATGACGCCTCGCCGCCTTGAGGCGATCGTGGTGCTGCAGAAACTTGGTCTTGGAGGTCTCAACGGAAGGGGTCGCCATGGACAAATACGATGTATTTGGACAGAGAGTTCTCTGGACAGAGGTGTACCTCTGGACATGGGTCTATGAAAAACATCCTTTTCTACTAGTAGGGACTGATGGAGCGTCTGCCTCTGTTTGCAATAGGACCACAGAATGTACACTCCACCAAGACATTCTGGGATCCAGTCTACAAGCAACATACCAACTTTCAGCTGTATCACCGTACTGTACCCATTCAGGCTAGTGCATACTTGGGAAATACAGTCACCGTAGAACTCAAACCGACGACCCTGGGTGACCTTGTGAGTAATATGTACCTGCACTGTTCCCTGAACCTGCCCACGAGCATACCACGGGTTGGTCGAGCCATCATCAAGCGCATAGATTTCATGATTAACGATCAGATAATAGAGACGCTTGATGATGACTGGTATCAGCTCAGGGATGAACTGTTCCACGACAACGACGAAAAGGCTGATATCACAACCCTAGTATCAGACCCAACGGAACTGTACATCCCTTTAGATTTCTTTTTTTGCCGCAGATTCTCGCACGACAAGTCCAGGCCTACTCAGTTTTTCCCCATGTGTGCCCTTGTATCCCAGAGGATATACATCAAGATACAGTTCAACAGTGCTCAGTGGATTGGAACACCTAATCTCGAACTCGTTTCACCGGAACTCGTCCTCGAAGAGATTCAGCTCAGTGATGAAGAACGCATATACTACCGAACCCAAAAGATTGATATGATGATTCCAAAAGTGAAGAAGGAGCCTGTGTTCCCTTATAACACTGGGTCTCTGAATGTACCCCTGACTGCCAGCTTCCCTGTCCAGGCACTCTTCTGGTTCTTTAGACGCAAATCGTTCGAGACGGATGCCGACCAGTACATGAACCGATACACATACGGCTACAAGAATCAGTCTCCGTTCGGGTTGCCTCTACCAGGTACTGGAACTAAATTTAACGACCCTATCAAACAGGCTACTATATATCTGAACGGAATCAATGTCCTAGGAACTATCCAAGGGGGTATCTATTATAGGTTCAAGCAGCCCATGTACAGGGGTCTCACTGTGCCGGTGAAGGACGTGTACACATATTCGTTTGGACTAGAGACGGGTCAGGGTACAGCTGATTTTTCAAAACTCGATTCTGCCAAGACGTTTTTGAGCATAGAATTCTTGGACAAGTACACGTCACAGATTGCATTCAATTTCAACATGTACATTTACTATTACGGGTGGACGCTTCTGACGTTTCAGTATGGTTCGGGCTCACTTTCATATGTTGGATAATCCCATTCACAATGCACCACTTTATAAAGTTCAACTGACCAACAGTCGTCGTGTGACCCTTGAACTGGATGCGGTCCGTGCGACAGAATGGGTCAAACAGCTTTTTGGAATAGCCATTGAGGCTGCTCTTGTACTCGACATGCACAGGAAACCCGTGAATTCTCACGTCATTCTTCTTTGCATGTTTAGTGACGAACCATTCGATGTTCCTTAGAGAAATTCCAATCTTGTGACTGAGCAGTTCGTTCAACAGCTGCTCATTCTCTGGCACATCAAAAAAGTTCGTCAAGGACTGCAGAAGAACCTCTGAACGACTCATTTTCAGATGGTGCTTGTTTAACGTACTGTCGCTTCACATGTTTAGGTTTGTGTAGATGACAGTATCCGTCGTGTTTCCCACGATTTTTACACGGCTTGCCATTCTTCGCCTGCGAACGACACTGCTGTTGCACGACATCGTCCTTCTCTATCGCCTTGTAAATCTCGCGCTCGCTCGTGAAAAAGTGTTTGGCAAGCTTGGCTACATAGACGTCTAGCCGTCTCTGAATCTCCGTCTCAATCTGTTGCTCGATAAGTTCGGCAAACGCACCCATACTCTACGAAATTCACAAACAAAAATCTTAGTACTCTACAGGAATGACACTTCCATTCGATGGAGTTGTAGATGACCCAAAGGACATCGCGGTGATACTCACAGAGGGTGTTGCGTTTGGTGCAGCCGGTATAATACTTGGTGTCCTTGTGGACAAACAGTTTACCAAACTCTCCAAAAAGTATCCTCAACACAAGATTCCAATTGCATTCCTACAGCTCGTCATGCTGTACGCAATGATTTCTTTAGTATATGTATTCTTCGATACCGAATTTCCCCTTCATTTCCAAACCACCCTGGGCGGTCTGGCATTCCCAGCACTCTTCTTCGGTGTCCAGTCTAACATCTTCAATGTTGCTCAAGAGACCATAAATCTTTAGGGTCGATGATGGGTTCCAACAAATCGGATACCGGTTTCTTGAGATGATTTTTGAAGTAGTACTCGTAGTCTAGTTGCATTCCGTGCTCCCTGGCCCATTGTGGGTCTTCAGCCTTGAGATAGGCCGCCTTGTCCTTTGGCGATTCCGTCTTGACCAGCACAAATGCGATGCGGTCACCCGATTTGGGCTCGGAACCAGGCATGCGCTCTCGAATCTTGTCCCTGACTTTGACGTGGGCCAGGTTTTGGCTCTTGTATTCGGCCGCCAGACTTCTGGTAAGAACCAGCTCTTCCATCGGCACTCGCCCCTGGAGCAGGTCTTCCCTAGCCTGACGAACCATTCGTACGACCGGTATCGGGTCAGGACTCTGTAGAATTGCATCCAGGATGGATTTGCATACACCCCTGACGTACGGACATGTGTCCCTGCGTACCAGCTGCAGACCCTTGACATCCACCTTTGATTCGAGCTGGTCGCCTTTTTCAAGAACCCATTTCATCGCTGCGTAGCGCTTCTTCGAGTACAGAAAATATGGGCAGTAGACCTTCTCAAGCTCCAGTTCGTTAGGATCCCTGAGCGACTGCTGCACCCTTGCAGATGCAATCTCACCCATTCTCCACGATTCACGAATCGCATCCTGGCCCTTGAGTTGTCCGACATCGAACTGGACCATCACAGAATCTGTGTCACCATAAAGTACTTTAGAACCTGGAAATTCGCTCTCTATAATATCTTTCGTCATCTGAATCATCTCGCGACCCTTGGCAGTCACCGAGCTGGCAATATCCACCAGCGGTAAAA
>JACCDW010400874.1_pt1 | contig 15080 bp, 19 predicted proteins | sample 7449781 | NCBI WGS metagenome assembly JACCDW01 (sample SAMN15323449, study PRJNA562643) | freshwater metagenome | isolation source: river surface water | place: USA:Blue River Watershed | collected 2017-08-18
AGCTTACAGGTCCGTTTTAGCCTTAATTAATGGCCAAGCTTTTTGCAAGTAGTAGAACATGGACCAAACTGTCAAAACTGCGGCAACCCAAATCAAAGGTCTACCGATATAGCTAGTATGAAATAAGTTAAATAATGTGTCGTTGTAAAGCAAGAATGGGATGGCAATAAGTTGCGCCGCCGTTTTAAGCTTTCCAACAAAATGTACCGCCACGCTTTTAGAGGCTCCAATTTGTGCCATCCACTCTCTTAATGCAGAAATAGTGATCTCTCGACCGATGATGACTAGGGCCACCCAGGCTTCTACCCGATCAAAATTAAGTAGCACTAGCAATGCCGCAGCGACCATTAGCTTGTCTGCGACTGGATCCAAGAAAGCTCCAAAGGCTGAAACCTGCCCCCACTTACGAGCTAGGTAACCATCTAACCAATCAGTAACCGCTGCACCAACAAAGAAGATGGTCGCCCATAGATTTTTCTCTGCAACTGTCAACCATGACTCTGGCAAATAAAAAATACCAACAACCAATGGAATAGTGGCAACTCTTAACCAGGTGAGAAAGATTGGTAAATTAAAAGGCATGTGGCAAGGATAAAGGAATTTCTGGGTTACTTGGCGGTTTAATGCAACTGTTTGTATATCTGCTCAGCCAAGGCTTTTGAGATTCCTTCAACTTGTTGCAATTCCTCAATGGTGGCGTTGATCACACCTTTGAGTCCACCAAATCTAGCAAGTAACTTTTGCCTTCTCTTGGCTCCAATACCCTCCATCTCCTCCAAACGAGAAACGTTCCTGGCTTTTTGGCGCTTAGCTCTCATACCTGTGATGGCAAAACGATGAGCTTCATCTCTAATTTGCGCGTTGAGCAACAAGGCAGGACTCTCCAAACCCAAGACCAATGGTTCGCGTTGATCCGCAAATATCAGCGTCTCTAGACCAACCTTTCTACCCTCCCCCTTGGCAATACCAACAATCATAGAAATGTCTAGACCCAACTCATCAAAAACTTCTTTGGCCATACTCACTTGACCTTTACCGCCATCAACTAAAACAATGTGGGGCTGTTTATCGGTAGGTATCTCTTGAAAGTTGGCATAACGCCGCTGAAGGACTTGGCGCATGGCGGCATAGTCATCACCAGGAATGATGTCATTGATATTAAAACGTCTGTACTCACCGCTTTGCATGTCATGTTTTTGATAAACCACACAACTAGCTTGCGTTGCCTCACCAGATGTATGACTAATATCAAAACATTCAATTCTGAGATCTTCGGCATTTTCAATATCAAGATTTAAAACATCAATCAATGATCGTGTTCTAGCTTCTTGACCGCCCGCTTCAGTGAGGCGTTTGGTCAATGCCAACTCAGCATTGTTTTGCGCCATCGTCAACCAATGTTTTCGTTGCCCTTGAGGTTGCTTCAAGATTTGAACTTTTTTATTGGCCTTGTCATTTAAGAGTTGCTGCAACTCTTCATACTCTGGGCTATCTTTAAAGTCTTGTATCACCATGACTCTAGGTATGAGCTTCAAAGACTCAGCGTCATCACTTAAGTAGTGTTGAGTAATAAAAGCTTGCATCACCTCATCACCATCAGGCATTGCATCTTCTTTGAATCTACCCATCTTCGGAAAGTAAGCCCTATCACCAAGATGTCTACCACCTCTGACCATTGCTAAATTAATACAAGCTAAACCACCCTTCATAGCAATGGCTAGTATGTCTACATCACCCTCACCATCAGCAACCGCATCCATCGATTGCTGTTGCAGGACTTGCGATAAATCAGCAATCCTGTCACGCATCATGGCAGCTTCTTCAAACTGCATGTTCTCACTGTAGGCAAACATAGCTCTTTGAAACTCAGCCATCACACTGGCATGATCGCCCTCTAAGAACTTCATCGCTTTACTCACATCTTCGGCATAGTTCTTATCAGTGATTCTGCCTACACAAGGTGCACTGCAGCGATGGATTTGATGCAACAAACAAGGCCTACTTCTGTTCTTAAAAACAGTGTCTTCACAAGTTCTAATCTGAAATACTTTTTGCAGTATTTGAATACTGTTCCTAACCGCCCAAGAGTTAGGGAATGGCCCAAAGTATTGATGGCGTTTATCAACTCTGCCACGGTAATACGCCAGTCTTGGATATTGATGACCTGATAGCATCACATATGGGTAAGACTTATCATCTCTAAACAGAATATTGAATGGTGGCGATAACTCTTTAATGAGATTATTTTCCAGAATCAACGCTTCGGTTTCTGTGCGTGTGACTGTGGTTTCTAGAGAACGAATCTTTGTCACCATGCGCTCAATACGCGGTGATGTGAGATTTCGTTGAAAATAGCTATTAACTCGCTTTTTTAGATCTTTCGCCTTACCAACGTATAAGATTTGCCCTGCTTCATCAAAAAAGCGATAAACGCCCGGCAAACCGGGTAACTTTTTAACGTCATTTAAGAGGGTTTCTGGGGTCTCATTCGACATGCGTTGGGATATTTTCTGTCAAATCGTCGATAACTATGGTGATGCCGGTGTGTGCTGGCGTCTTGCCAGAGCTCTCTCTCGTTTATCTAATACATCTAGTCATGATGATATCCGCATTCGATTATTTTGCGATGATTTAAGTGTTTTAAATAGCATTGCTCGCGGCGATGCTATTGGCTATGGTGCCACTTTAGGCATCGAGGTATTACCCTGGTCAGCCGCAACGTCCGCTGAGGTTTTATCTGGTATTGGAGATGTAGTCATCGAAGCTTTTGCTTGTCACCTACCAGAATCGTATGTGACTGCCATGACCGATCGATCAGTAGCACCTATTTGGATTAATTTGGAATATCTCACTGCAGAAGCTTGGGCTGATGAGATGCACCTAATGCCATCTCCCCAAAATAATGGTCTAAAGAAGTATTTTTACTTCCCAGGCTTTACAGCCAAAACTGGTGGGGTTACTTTAGGCAATTGGGATGAGGTCACGAGCAGGAGTTCCACTCCTGACTCTTTGATCAATGCTTGGGCTAAATGCAGGCAAGGCGCCAAAAAAATATCTATTTTTAATTACCGTCATGCCCCATTACATGATTGGCTACGTTCATTGAATCAAGCGGCCAGCTCTTGCGGTGATTTAGTCGATATATTGCTTTGTGCCGGTCAAAATGTTTCTGTTAATCAATTGTCATCTGAATTAACAGCGCTGCAATTAATAGAACTACCATTTGTTCCACAAGAAGATTACGACTGGTTAGTGGCTCACTGCGATATGAACTTGGTTCGAGGCGAAGATTCTTTTGTGAGAGCGCAATGGGCAGGTAAACCATTCATCTGGGATATCTACCCACAGTCCGATTTAGCCCACGAAGTGAAATTGGATGCTTTTTTAGAGCGGCATTTTGAAGATGCCACTCCAATGGTTCAGTCACTTGGCCTGTCCGCCATGAAATGGGGCTCACCATCCGATTGGTGGCCACAATTAGAGGCTTGGACACAACATTCTGGCCATTGGAGGCAGAAGTTAGTGGCTTTAGGTCATTTAGAGGGTAAAATCTTAGACTTTGTGAAATCTCAGGAAATATCGCGATGAAAATTGCTCAAGAACTCCGCACAGGTAACGTTGTCATGTTGAATGGCCAGCCATTGGTTATTCAGAAAACTGAATACAGCCGCTCAGGTCGTAACGCCGCTGTTGTTAAGATGAAGTTTAAAAACTTGATCACTGAAGCGCCTAACGAAGGCATTTTCAAAGCTGATGACAAATTCGAAGTTGTGATCTTAGAACGTAAAGAATGCACTTATTCTTACTTCGCAGATCCAATGTATGCATTCATGGATACAGAGTACAACCAGTATGAAGTTGAAAAAGACAACATGGGTGACGCTCTTAACTATTTAGAAGATGGCATGCCAGTTGAAGTAGTTTTCTACGAAGGCAAAGCATTGTCAGTAGAACTACCAACAATTGTTGTTCGTGAAATCACTTACACAGAGCCAGCTGTTAAAGGCGACACAAGCTCAGGTCGTGTACTTAAGAATGCCAAGATTGCGACAGGCTACGAGTTACAAGTGCCTTTATTCTGTAACGAAGGTGACAAGATCGAGATTGATACACGTACTGGCGAATACCGCAGCCGTGCTAACTAATTGATGTTGTTAAAGATTCAGTTGATTCAACTGAATCTTCGATAAACCACCCTGCTAGGGTGGTTTTTTTAAGTCCATTTTTCTTCACAATTATTTGTTAATCTACATTGAGACCAAAAAACTGATTGACTGTTTTTTAAGCAAACAACCTAGCGCTTTGTTTTTAGTAGGTTTATGATTAATTCAACAAGAGTTATAAACAATTTCTGTGGATAACTGATTCGAAAGAGGTCACCAAATGAGCCAAAAGAGTGCACCCAAACATTTATATGTTGAATACATGTACGGTTTTTTATTTCATTACACCGAACAACCGTTATTTCCTACAACGCCCGCATATACGCTAGTCAAACTCATCAGTGCAGATGAAAAAAGTTGGGAAGCAGTATATAAAAATATAGATGGTGAGAAAGCCACCTTTCACTTAGAGGGCGGCACCATCAAGATGAAAAAAACCACCGCATAACGGTGGTTAAGCATGAATCATAATTCTCATTCCAAGAGCTTGAATCACTTTAGAGACAGTATCAAACCTCGGCTTTGTATTTGGTCTTAGAGCCTTATATAAAGCCTCTCTGGTTAGGCCCGTTGATTTGGAAACCTCAGCCATCCCTTTGGCTCTTGCGATGTGCCCTAACGCAGCAGCCAACTCAGCATCATCACCATCTGCGATGACCTGATTTAGATACTCCATCATAGCTTTCTTGCTCTTAAGATAATGGGCAATATCAAATTCAGGTAAATCCTCAATTTTAAGTTTTTGTTTAGAAGACATTTGCTACCTCAATTCATTAGCCAGTTGCTTGGCAAATTTAATATCAGTTGACTGAGACTTCTTGTCACCACCAACCAACATCACGATGATTGCTTTTCCTTTTTCCAAGTAGTACATTCGCCACCCTGGACCAAAAAATTCCCTCATCTCATACACATCACTTGTAAGCCTAACTACATCACCTAAGTTACCTCTTTGCGCCTTTTCCAATAGCCTAGACAATCGGATCTGCGTGGAAATATCGGCAATACTGTTAAGCCAACGACGAAACTCAAATGTTTCAATAACTTTTATCATTGAGATATTGTAATCGTTCGATTACAATATCTCAAAAACTTAAAATTCGCAAGGGCATTACGAATATTTTTAAATCCCTTTTTTCTCAAACCACCTAAACATCAAGAGAGTGATGATGGCAAAGGCGATGGCGATCACCCAGTGATTGATACCCAAAGCTTCTGGTAAACCTATCTTGCCAAAATCAGCCCAAGATAAGACGGTTGATTTAAAGAATGGGTACATCTCAGCATAGATGCCAGCACCAACGATCATGCCAATCACACCAAAAATGGCATGCCAACGACCCTCACCCACAGCACCGACTGAGGTGCCAGGGCAAAAACCCATCACCGCCCAACCTATACCAAATAATGTGCCACCAACTAAGATGGCGCCAACGTTCATCGCTTTGTGACTTAATTTAATGAGCTCAAGATCATTCAAAGCCAGGATGCCAAACATACCGACAACGATGGCAGACAACATGAATTTAAAAATTGCCATGTCTTTAAATAACATCGCACCTACTTGTTTGTCATAACGGAGTACACGACCTCTTTGTAACAAGAAGCCAAATGCCAAACCTGTGATCAATCCTAAAATTTGTTCTGTAGACATGTTATTGAACCTTTCTGTACATCAAGTTGGCAACAATGGCACCTACCCCAAAGAAGAAGGCCAATGCTACAAATGAGCTAACCGATAGCTGCATCATGCCGCTTAAGCCATGACCACTTGGACATCCGTCTGCAAGACGCGCCCCCATCATGGCGACAATGCCACCTAAAAATGAAAATACTGCACGCTTAGCAACAGATGGGCCAAAACGTTTTTCCCAAGTTGGCGGCACAGCTTCCAACTTAAAACTACTATCCTTGAGCGAAGAAATGAGTGCACCAAAAAAGATGCCAATCAAAATCATGAACTGCCAATCAACTTTGACCTTTTCTTTCACGTAGTAAGCGTTCTCAGCAACGTGAGCGGGATCCACAGTTTGGAACAACAATCCTGCTGCTCGCACAAAAGTAGTGGATGCGCCTAGATAATTTGACTTACCCATCAATGTGGTCGTGAGATACACAGACACAATCGCCAAAATACCCAAAAGAGCTCCTGCCAGATAGGGACTCCAGCCTGGGCTTTCGGTTGTTGCCTGATTAGTGTTACTAAGTTCTGACATAGTTGCCTTCCTTTTTTGGTTTTTCTAATTACATCTGTATAAAAATCAACACCTTGTTTAGCTCTATCAATTTGGTAATTGATCTGGCATTAATTGTTATTTCAATTTACTGAATTACATTATATACAATTATATATTATAAGCCAGTAAATTGTATTGGGTTTGTAAGTTTCACAATAGCTAGGGTTATGGGAAACACTTATAACTAAATATAGTGTTACGTGGTAACTTATGCCTAGTTTGATTGGAGCTTTAAAAGCAGATTTATGAAAAGAATCGTTGACGTATTTAAAAGGAAAGACCGCAGCTTGGTTTGGACTTATGTGATCTCTTTAGATCGCCCCCGTCTTGCCTCAGGCATCATTGAATTTGAGCATGAAGCATTGCGCTTATCCGCACTCGAGGAGCGCGGTAGCAGCGAAACACTAACCGCTCGAGTTAGACCAGCTTAAGGTCTTTGAGCAATTGCTTAGCCCTCTGATAATCAGGGCTAGCTTGTAGTTCATCCCAATCCATTGCCTCTGATGTAGGCATTAATTTTTCAACTCGTGCACGAGATGTTTTATAAAGCTTCTCGTCATAAGTGAGCTCTTTTAGCAGTTTATCTGCCAAATCTGGACGATTACAAATCAATACTTGGTCGCAACCCGCTTTCAATGCCATCTGTGCGCCCTTTACCACGCTACCTGCTACAGATGCACCTTCCATCGATAAGTCATCACTAAAAATCACGCCGGTGAACTTGAGTTGCTTTCTTAGGATGTCTTGCAACCAAATCTTTGAAAATCCAGCGGGATGTTTATCTACCTTAGGGTAAATCACATGAGCAGGCATCACAGATGCCAAAGCAAGACCCAAATACTCATACGGTTTAGCATCATCACTGATGATGGTTGTTAGAGATCTTTCATCAACTGGAATAGCCACATGAGAATCCGCCTCAGCCCATCCATGCCCAGGAAAATGTTTGCCACAGTTAGCCATACCCGCTAATTGCAAACCATGATTTAAGCTCTTGGCTAGCATCGCAGCAATTTGTGGATCACGATTAAAGGAACGATCACCGATCACACCACTGCGACCAAAGTCCAAATCTAGTACTGGCGTAAAACTAAAATCAACCCCACACGCTCTTAACTCGCTCGCCAAAACAAAACCAACAGCCGTGGCTGCTTCCATGGCTTTCAAGGCATGCTCTGCATGAGCCTTCTTGCCTCCATTGATCCAAATGTCGCCAAGCCTCTTCATAGCAGGCAAATGAGTGAAACCATCTGTTCTACAGCGCTGCACTCGACCACCCTCATGATCAATACTGATCATGACATCAGATCTAACTTTCTTAATAGCTTTGGTTAATGCAGTGAGTTGCGCCCTATTCTCATAGTTACGACCAAATAAAATCACCCCACCCGTTTTAGGGTGAGCGATGCGACGAATGTCATCTTTATTAAGTGTTTTACCAACCACGTCTAAAACGATAGGGCCTGCGTTAAATATATTTTTTTTGCTCATATTCTTTTACTGTGTTTTAACTGTTAGCCAATTAGATCTTTAGAGTCCATAACACCAGATACGACAGGTGTCCCAAAAGTAACAATAACAAATGCAATGGCCATATCGACTTCATCACTGATACTCACCTGAGCACTGTAATGTTTCTTCTCCATGAACTCCTGCAACTTACCAGAACACTTCACCACTGGCTTACCAGTTGGGTCATTCAGAGTTTGCATCGCACGCCAAGACATCGGCGAATACATCCCCAAACCAATCGCTTTTGAGAATGCCTCTTTCGCGGCAAAGCGCGTCGCCAAATAAGCAATGCCTCTAGACTCATTTCGAGCTAAACGTGATTTAAAAACTTGCATCTCATCCGGCCCTAAGATGCGCTCAGCCAAACGGCCATGAGTTCTCTCATAAGCCGCTTTTAAGCGATCTATCTTAAGGATGTCAGTACCAATGCCAGCAATCATGTGATTAATTTAAATAGCGACTTCTTTATTTGTTCAAGGCAGTTTGACGCGCAGACAACATGATAGCTCTCATGTCTTGAATCGCCGACTTCCAACCTTTGAATACCGCTTCAGCAACAATCGCATGACCAATGTTCAACTCTGCAATTTCAAGTATTTCTGCAATAGCTTTAACATTACCCTCATGCAACCCATGACCTGCATTCACTTTTAAACCAATCGAACGACCAAACTTAGCCGCCACCTTGATGCGTTCAAGTTCTTTCTGCTGAATATCTCCGCTTGTATCCGCATATTTACCCGTGTGCAACTCAATCACGGTTGCGCCTGCCTCTTTTGCCTTAGCAATCTGTTGCTCATCAGGATCAATAAAGATAGATACGGTGATATTTTCTTTGATTAAGCGTTGCGTTGCATTTTTGATGTTCTCAAAATTGCCAATAACGTCTAAACCACCTTCAGTAGTTACTTCCTGACGCTTCTCTGGCACCAAGCAAACATCATGGGGTTTTACTTGGCAGGCCATCTCAATCATCTCAGGTGTTACTGCACACTCTAAGTTCATGCGAGTTTTAATGAGAGGTCGCATATTAATCAAATCTGCGTCTTTAATATGGCGACGATCCTCTCTTAAATGCAAGGTTATTAAATCAGCGCCATATTCTTCAGCAAGTTGCGCAGCTTTCAAAGGATCAGGATAAGTCGTGCCACGAGCATTTCTTAGCGTGGCTACATGATCAATGTTGATACCTAGATCAATGATATTTTTTGGTCCCAAGAATTTATAAACTTTCTAATAAATATTTATCAAACTTTAAACGGATTTAAGACATTAACATTAAATCTTTTAAAGTCCTTAACATTCCGAGTAACAACTGTTAAATGGTTAGCTAATGCGGTTGCAGCAATCATGGCATCTTCAATCACTGTATCAGACTGTCTGTGCATCAACTGCCCCCAGACACGAAATACTGCGGCATCCATTGGTAATACCGCATAACCATCCATCACCTCATTTAACCAAGCATCTAAAAGCTTAGCTTTAGCTCTGTCCTGTTCACGTGTTTTTTCAATGCCTGCCTGTATCTCACCAATACTGACAGCTGAAATAAATAAACTTGAATCAGGCACATCCTGAATCCAAGCTAGCACCCCACCATGAGGCTTTGCACGTCGAAACTCAGAAATAATATTTGTATCTAATAGGTACATTTATTAACCATTAAAGATCAATCACAGGGCGGCGCTTTGCCTTTCCCCTAGCAGGCACATCAATCTCAGCTTTAGGCCCACTCGCTAGCAGCCATGACTTAAGAGTTGGTCGAGCACCGCTCTTCATTTGATTCCACACTTCAATAGGTACTAGAACAGCAGCCTCTTCACCACGACGCGTCACAATTTGAGGCCCATGACTTAAACATGTATTTAAAAATTCGCTAAATTTAGCTTTAGCATCTTGAACTTGCCAATTATTTTTCATGATCCACCCCATCTGACTAGTTAGATGACTAGTCATTATACACAGAATCAAATTTTCTTCAAATCAATCAAAATTTGGCGCGTCATCATTGCTTGATCCGGCAGGTGCAGTCCCAACAAGAAACGCGTGAGTGACTTACTTTGACTCAAGGTCTCTGGATCACTGTAGTTTTTGTCACTCATGAACCTTAAATGCTTACCGGTCATCACAGGCCAATGACCCGGGTCATCAGCTTGTAACTTTCTGATGCCCCTCTCTGGTTGATACACATAATGCTCATCCTCTTCGGGAGCCGTTTGCGAATCAACACAATGGTTGAGGGCAGCAGCGAAGCCTGTTTCTTTTAACAAAGCTAACTCAAATGGTCTCAAGATAGGCTCGAGATCTTTCGGATCCTGACCGAGTAAATGCACAGTTTTTGCATACTCGTCATACAGGTCCTCATGAGAGTCTTCTCTAGCCGTGAATTTCACCAAAAGTTCATTTAAGTAAAAGCCACAAAGTAGCGCATCCCCGACTAATGGTGGCACACCACCCAACCATTCTGCCTTGGTCATGGTTCTTAGTTCACTCTTACCACTCCAAGAAACTGCCAACGGTTGAAAGCGCTGCAAGACTGGTCTTAATACTGAATGCGGTCTTTTGGCACCTTTGGCAATTAATGCCATGCGACCATATGAACGAGTAAAAACATCCAAAATGAGACTGGTCTCTTTATATGGGATGCTATGAAGCACAAATGCTGGTTCGTCGGTGACTCGCACTGCCATGATCTTGGCTTATTCAATACCCTGTTCACGCAAAATGACACGGTCATCAGCCCAACCGCTTTTGACCTTCACCCAAGTTTCCAAAAAGACTTTGCCATCAAATAGCTTTTCCATGTCTTGACGAGCTTCAGTAGAGATACGCTTTAACTTAGCACCCTTCTCACCTATCACCATGGCTTTATGACTCTCGCGATCCACCAAGATGGTCGCCGCAATACGTCTCAACGCACCATCCATTTTGAATTGGTCAATGATCACAGCGCTTGAATAAGGCAACTCATCACCCGTATGACGGAAAACTTTTTCTCTTAAGATTTCTGCTGCCAAGAATTTTTCACTACGATCTGTCAACATGTCAGGATCGTAAATAGCTTCCTGCTCTGGCAAGTACGGCTCCAAGAAACTCAATAGTCGCTTAACATCATCTGCATTTTTGGCAGTCATTGGGATGATTTCCGAGAATTCATGCTTCTCACTCATCTCACGCATAAAGGTAAATAACTTTTGATCACGATCCTCAGGAGCATCCGCTCTCTGAGCAAAAACATCTAATTTATTTGCCAGCAAAACAACAGGAATATCTTTTGGCAAGATCTCCAATACCTGCTCATCAGCCTTACTCCAATAACCAGACTCCACCACAAAGCAAATGACATCAACATCAGCCATCGTCGACTTCACCGTGCGATTCATGACCTTGTTCATGGCATTGCTGTATTTGGTCTGAAACCCTGGCGTATCAACCAAAATAAACTGGGCAGTCTCAGTAGTATTAACACCCAAGATACGATGACGTGTGGTTTGTGCTTTGCGCGAAGTGATACTAACTTTCTGCCCCACCAATGCGTTGAGCAAAGTCGACTTACCGACGTTTGGTCGACCTACCAGCGCTACTGTTCCGCATCGAAATGTCATTGTGGTGGGTTCCTTAAGTATCTTTTTGATATTTACTCAGACTTCAACTTGAGATTAAGTTGATCATCCGTGGGGTCTTTGGCTGCAACCAAAGAAGCTTTCTTTTTAGTCGCTTTGGTCTTTTTAGGTTTTCTGCCAGATTGAGAGACTATTTTTTGCGCAGCTTCTAATGAAAGTTTTGCTGCCGCTTGCTCGGCAGCTCGGCGTGAGGCGCCCTTACCGTTTAAAGTGATTTTCAAACTCGGAATGGAACATTCCACTTCAAACTGTTGATTATGTGCCACGCCAGTTGTAGCCACAACGTTATAAATCGGCAGAGGCAATTGATGCCCCTGTAGGTATTCTTGCAAGAGCGTTTTATCGTCCTTACCCAAGGTTCTTGGATCAACATGCTCCAAGATTTGCGAATACCATTTTCTTAAAACCTTTTTAGAAGATTCAAAACCAGAATCTAAGAAAATAGCACCAACAATTGCTTCAAATGTGTCCGCCAAGATGGATGGGCGCTTAAAACCACCGCTCTTTAACTCGCCCTCACCCAAACGTAAACAATCTGAAAGCTGCAAGGCTTGGGCAATCTCATAGAGAGCTTGTTGCTTGACCAAATTAGCTCTGACACGAGATAAATCACCCTCATCCAAATCGTTATAACGCTCGTACAGAATCTCAGCAACCGTACAGTTCAACACGGAGTCGCCCAAAAACTCCAAACGTTCATTATTTTTTTTGCTGTGACTGCGATGCGTCAAAGCTTGCATGAGCAAATCAGGCTTTTCAAATGTATAGCCCAACCTCTCCTGTAAGAGCCTTAAGTCAACAGGTGCACGTGGTGTCATATCCGCCTTTACTACCTTGTTCACTCAAAACGCCCAATACGTTTTAAGTCACCAAGGTTCATCCAAACGAAGAATGCTTTACCAACTAAATTTTTCTCAGGCACAAAACCCCAATAACGAGAATCAGCTGAGTTATCACGGTTATCACCCATCACAAAATAATGTCCCGCAGGCACAGTGCATGTCACACCACTCATGCTGTAGGTGCAATTTTCATAAAATGGGAAACGATCTTGTGTGTAAACGCCAGCAGGTCGCTCTGGATGGTTCAATACATTGTGCGATACGCCACCGAACTCTTTTGGAAAAGTTTCGCGATAGAACTTGGCATAAGACATATGCTCAGGATCAAGATAATCGGGCTTTTCGTCATACGCAAAAGCTTGACCATTCAGAGTCAAACGCTTGTTTTGATATGAAATCACATCCCCAGGCATACCAACTACACGCTTGATGTAATCAACATTCTCATCTTTGGGGTAGCGGAAAACCACAACGTCTCCACGCTCTGGAGAATTCATGTCAACAATCTTTTTGTTGATGACTGGCAAACGAATACCGTAAGTGTATTTATTCACCAAGATGAAGTCGCCAATCATCAAAGTCGGAATCATCGATCCTGATGGAATCTTAAATGGCTCAAACAAGAATGAGCGCAAGAAAAATACAGCAAAGATAACAGGGAAGAAACTCGCTGTGTATTCCAACCACAAAGGCATGCGATCGATGCCCGCTGCTTTTCTCTGCGGCGCAAAAACTAATTTATCTGCCACCCAAGCAACACCTGTGACCACCGATAGAATAAAAAGAATCAAGGCAAAGTTCATTACTTATCCTCCACCTGCAAGATCGCCAAGAAGGCTTCCTGTGGAATCTCCACACTACCCACTTGCTTCATGCGACGCTTACCTTCTTTTTGTTTCTCTAATAGTTTCTTCTTACGCGTGATGTCACCACCATAACACTTGGCTAAAACGTTTTTACGTAAAGCCTTGACGTTCTCACGAGCAATAATGCCGCTACCAATCGCCGCTTGAATCGCCACATCAAACATCTGGCGTGGAATGATCTCACGCATCTTGGCCACAACTTCACGACCACGATATTGACTGTTACTTCTGTGAACGATGATAGATAAAGCATCTACCTTCTCACTGTTGATCAAGATATCGACCTTAACCACATCAGAGGCACGACATTCTTTGAACTCGTAGTCCATCGATGCATAACCACGTGAAATTGATTTGAGGCGATCAAAGAAATCTAAAACGATTTCAGCCATCGGCATCTCATAGGTTAACTTCACTTGACGACCCACGTACTGCATATCCATTTGGATACCACGTTTACCTGTACATAAGGTAATGACCGAGCCCACATACTCTTGTGGCATGAACAAGTTCACCACCACAATCGGCTCCATGATCATTTCAATACGACTTGGATCTGGCATTTTTGATGGGTTATCAACAACCAGCTTGGACCCATCCTTCAATTCAACCTCATAAACCACGGTTGGCGCTGTGGTGATCAACTCCATGTTGAACTCACGCTCTAAGCGCTCTTGCACAATTTCCATGTGCAACAAACCTAAGAAACCACAACGGAAACCAAAGCCCAAAGCTTGAGAAACCTCTGGCTCATACATCAATGCCGCATCGTTTAACTTAAGTTTTTCTAAAGACTCGCGCAAAGCATCGTATTGATTCGATTCCACAGGATACAAACCAGCAAACACTTGTGGTTGCACCTCTTTAAAGCCAGGCAATGGCGCTGCAGCAGGCATTCTATTTTGTTGGCCTGGCGCATGCGTGACTGTGTCACCCACCTTGGCAGCTTTAAGCTCTTTAATGCCAGCAATAATGAAACCCACTTGGCCCGCAGATAGCTCTGTGCGATCGACAGACTTTGGCGTGAACACACCCACATGCTCCACCAAATGCTGGGTACCAGATGCCATCAATAAAACTTTATCTTTAGGTTTTAATGTGCCGTTGATTACACGCACCAACATCACCACACCCACATAGTTATCAAACCAAGAATCAACAATCAAGGCTTGCAATGGTGCGGTTGAATCACCTTTAGGTGGTGGCACTTTTTTAATTAAATCTTCTAAAACATCTTGCACACCCATGCCTGTTTTTGCAGAGCAAGAAACAGCATCTGTGGCATCAATACCAATCACATCCTCAATCTCTTGCTTAGCGCGATCAGGATCAGCTTGAGGTAAATCGATTTTATTTAAAACAGGCACCACCTCAACACCCAGCTCAATGGCGGTATAACAGTTAGCTACCGTTTGAGCCTCCACCCCTTGGCTGGCATCCACCACCAATAAGGCGCCCTCACAAGCAGACAAAGAACGACTCACTTCATAAGAAAAGTCGACGTGTCCTGGGGTATCAATCAAGTTGAGGTTGTAAATCTTGCCATCACGAGCTTTGTAGTTCAAAGCAGCCGTTTGCGCCTTGATCGTGATGCCGCGTTCTTTCTCAATGTCCATAGAATCAAGGACTTGAGCTTCCATTTCGCGGTCTGAAAGACCGCCACATAGCTGAATAATTCGGTCTGCTAGAGTCGACTTACCGTGGTCGATATGGGCAATGATAGAAAAGTTACGTATATGATCCATGGATTCCTTAAAACGGCTTGCCGCAATGCAACACCATATTGCACTGCAATAAGACGCCTCTCCCCTCTATTGTATCGGAATAGGGTTTAACC
>JACCDW010599395.1_pt1 | contig 15078 bp, 10 predicted proteins | sample 7449781 | NCBI WGS metagenome assembly JACCDW01 (sample SAMN15323449, study PRJNA562643) | freshwater metagenome | isolation source: river surface water | place: USA:Blue River Watershed | collected 2017-08-18
ACACAACAACGGTTTACTCACAGTGGCGTCCAGTTTCACCGTCTGCACCAACAATTACTGTCGCTGCTGGAAACACTTCAGCAACAATTTCTGTGAATGGCGGAACTCTCAGCGGAACAAATGGTCCTGCCGATTCATATACAGTCACTCCCAGAACTGGCACAACGGTAATCCGAACATGCGTTGTGATCGCGCCAGCGACAAATTGCACGATATCAGGACTCACCAACAACACTGCCTACACTTTTACTGCTATTGCCTCGAATAGGACAGGCACCTCGAGCGCTAGTACTGGTGTTATTGGCACTCCGAGGGGATTTGTTGTCACTTATAACCCAGGTGGGGGTGTGGTGCTTCCAACCAGTGACACATTCTCTGTAGGAACTCCGCTTACTCTGCCTCTACCAACGCGAAGTGGCTACAACTTCCTTGGATGGTTTGATACTGCAACAGCAGGAACAAATCTTGGCCTCAATGGCGGTGCATTCTCCCCAACGGAGTCACGCACGGTCTTTGCACAATGGAGCGCGATTGCATACACGATCGCCTACAACGGCAATGGATCAACTTCAGGAGCTGTCCCAGCAAGTGGAACTTATTCGTTGACATCGGGTCCATACGCAATTGCAAATAAGAATACATTGGCGAAGTTTGGATATGTATTTAGTGGATGGAGATCAGATACAGGTACCGCCTTCGCTGTTGGTGCAAACTACACAACACTTGCAAACCTCAATCTCTATGCAAATTGGGTCGCCGAGACGTACACAGTTACATTTGCTGCCAATGGTGGATCAGGTTCACTTCCGACCAAGAGTGGATTTGTCACCATTGGTGAAACCTTTACTGCGCCAAGTACAACAATCACGCTCTCTGGTTCAACATTTGCAGGATGGAGCGATGGAGTGCGCACCTACCTCCCCGGTGAGGTCATCACGGTCGGTGGATCTAACTTAACTCTGAGTGCAGTGTGGAACGGCACTCAATTTGTTGTTTCTTACTCACTCAACGGTGGCACTGGCACCGCCCCAACTAATCCCAATCGATATTTAGGTGAAACCCTCACAGTTGCCTCCATTGGATCAGCAGTTAAGAACGGTTACACATTTGCTGGTTGGTCCGAGAGCAACACGGCTTACAGCCCAGGTGCGACATACACAATGCCGGCTCGAAATATAACTTTTATTGCTCAATGGAGCGCACTGGTCTACACAATTTCGTATGCGACAACTGGTGCAGCCACAGGATCTCCATCGCGTACCTCAGACTCATTTGTATATGGCTCTAATGCAATCTCATTGCCTACTGCAGGCTCTATGGTTAAAGCAGGCTACTCATTTGCGGGTTGGAGAGAGACCTCTACTGTAATTAGTGGTGCCTATACACCGTCAGGAAATGTCACTCTGCAGCCTGTCTGGAGTGCGAGCACACAAACCTTTACCTTCGATGCCAATGGTGCAACTGGCACAGTTCCTACTGCGCTCTCATATACAACTGATGCAAGTGCGGTGACCGCTCCAGGACAGGGAACGCTGGCAAAGGCTGGCTACACCTTTGGCGGTTGGAGTGATGGAAGCAATACATATGCTGCAGGGGCATCAATTACAGGCACTTCAGATAAAACATTAACAGCCATCTGGACTCCTGCGACCTATGCCATTAATTACTTAGCCGGCACGGCAAATGGAAATGCAGTCGTTGACCCAATCGGATTGCCCACAACAGCCTCAACCGCCTTTGGAAGCAGCTATGTATTAGGAGCGCCTGAAACACGTACCATTATGGACAACGGCCTTGTCTATGCATTTGCTGGTTGGCTCAACAACGGACAGGTATATCAAAGCGGTGCATCTTTGGTGATGGGTTCTTCATCTCCTACTTTCACTGCAGAGTGGCTACGACTTTACGAAGTGACATATCAGTTAGCTGGTGGAGTAGGTGCGGTTCCAACTCCAACTCTCAGAGCTGCAAATTACGTTGAGAACATAACAACAGTTGTTCCAACAAAGAGTGGATACACATTTGCCGGCTGGAACGATCAAAGTGGCAATGCTGTCACCACATCCACCTACACAATTACTGCTCAAAACTATGTTTTCTATGCAACATGGTCGCCAATTACTTACTCGCTGACATATAGCTCCGCAGGTGGGTCAACTGCTCCATCACAAAGCACAGGAACGATCGGTTCTATTGTGAATCTTCCTGCGGCCAACTCTGTGACCAAGAGCGGCTACACATTTGCCGGTTGGTCAATCGGTGGCCAGAGCTATAGTGGTGGCGCGCAGTATCAATTTGGCGCAGCATCTGAATCTGTTACAGCGCTCTGGAGCCCTACATCTCAGAGCATCACCTTTGATTTGGCCCAAGGTACAAGTGTGACGCCTATTTCAGAGCCTAATCACACGATCGGGGAGACTTTCACTGCCCCGATGACAACACCTGTACGTGCGGGCTACACATTTGCAGGATGGAGCGATGGTTCAACTACCTATGCACCTGGCGCAACTGTCACAGTGGGTGCTACAAACATGACATTGACTGCAACCTGGAGTGTGGCTTCATACACGATCACATATCAGTTAAATGGTGGATCAGGCACAGTACCTGCACCTACTAGCTACAACTTTGGATCAACACAGACCCTTGCAGCAGCAGTCACCAAGGCCAATAGCAACTTCATTGGTTGGTCGAATGGATCTAATACATACTCTGCAGGATCTACATTTACTCTTGCAGCACGTAATGAAACTTTTACCGCACAATTCACTGGTTCAATCTATGCAATCTCATTTACTCTCAATGGTGCCGATACAGGAACAGCTCCTGCAAGTGTTACTGGGCAGGTTACAGATACATTTACCCTCCCGTCATCTTCTGGTTTAGCTAAGACAGGATATTCATTTGGCGGTTGGAGCGATGGAACCACCACCTACCCTGCAGGTTCAACACTTAGTGGAATCTCCTCAAACACAACAATGACAGCCGTCTGGACCCTGCTTCCTCCAGGAACTCTCGCTGCTCCAGTTGCAACACCAGGAGATCATGCTGGAACTGTCACAGTGACACCTCCAACAGCAGGTGGAGCAGTTACTTCTTACAAGATTATCGCGACCGATACTTCTGGAACCCCAATCAGTCCTGAGAAGAGCTGCATCGTTAACGCACCGGCAACAAGCTGTGTCATTACAGGTCTGACCAACGGCAATACTTACAAGTTCCAAGCGGTCGCCACAAATGCTGCAGGCACAACTACCTCAGGACTTTCTAATTCAATTATGCCTGCATCAATTCCTGACGCTCCAACAACCGTCACCGCAATACGTGGTGACGAAACGGCTACCGTCACTTTTGCTGCACCAGCAGATAACGGTGGAACACCGATAACTTCCTACACGCTCACAGTTGTTGAAACAGGGCAGAGATTTACAAGCACCGGCTCTCCAATAACAGTGACAGGCCTTACTAATGGCAGCACATATACCTTTAAGGTCACAGCAACGAATGCGGTAGGCACATCTGACTCATCGACGGCTTCGGCACCGATCAAGATTGCAGGAGTCGCCGACACGCCTACATCTGTTGTGGCGATAGCAGGAGATGAAACTGCAACTGTGAGCGCTTCGGGTCCTTGGAACACGACTGCGGGTTCAGGCGGCGACTCTGTGACCGCAATTGTCTTTACATCGATGGATGGTTTGCATACTTGCACAGCAACTTACCCAAATACATCATGCCTCATAACGGGTCTAACAAACGGTACTGCCTACACATTTACGGCAATCGCTCGCAATGCAGTCGGTAATTCACCATCCGCAACTTCTTCATCTGTGACACCATCCGGCATCCCGGATGCACCAACTTCCGTAACTGCCCTCGCAGGAGATCACAGCGCAGTCATTACATTCTCGGGTGCTAATTCGAATGGGTCTCCGATTACTGGCTACATTGTTAAGGTATCACCGACTGGGGATACATTTACTGCCACTTTATCTCCATTCACTGTCAATGGACTCACTAATGGCGGTAGCTACACATTTACTGTTGCAGCCGTCAATGCAAATGGAGTATCAGCATTTTCTACAGCATCTGCCAGTGCTACACCAGCAGCGCGACCTGGCGCACCAACATCACTTGCAGTTCTTGCAGGAGATACCTCAACTGTCGTTTCATTCACACCGCCAGCAGATGATGGTGGAAATCCAATCACCTCTTACTTGGTGACAGCAAGCAATGGCGCTACATGTTCCGCGATCGCGCCAGCTACTAGCTGCAAAATTGTGGGTCTCACAAATGGAACCTCATATACATTTACAGCACAGGCGATTAACGCAATAGGAACTGGTGTGGCATCTGCTACATCTCCTACTGCGATTCCTGCAGGTCTACCAACACCACCGACTGCAATTTCAGCTGTGATCGGTGACGGGTAAGTAACACTCACCTTTAGTGGGGCCGGGGCTAACGGATCTGCAATCACTAATTACACAGTTATTTCCTCACCTGGAGGGGCTACGGGAACAAGCTCTTCCTCGCCAGTAACGGTGCTGGGCCTTACAAATGGCACTTCCTACACATTCCGTGTGATTGCAACCAATGCTGTGGGCGATTCAGAGTCATCGACTGTCTTTGCGACAGCTACGCCAGCAACTGTGCCTGATGCACCTACTTCTCTGAGCGCTAGTGCTGGTAATGGATCCGCCTCTATTTCATTTACACCACCTACAAATGATGGTGGCGCAGCAATTACCGGCTACACCGTAACGGCATCTCCTGGTGGTCAGAGTTGCAATATCGGTCCCTCTGCAACAGGGTGCAATATCACCGGTTTGAGTAATGGCACCAGCTACACCTTTACAGCTGTAGCAAATAACGCTGCTGGATCTTCAACTCCATCTGGTTCGTCATCGCCTGTAACCCCTGTGGGACCTCCCGCATCGCCTACTTCGGTAGTTGTCACTACGGGTGATCAAAGCGCACGTGTGACCTTTACACCTCCGACAAATACAGGCGGACTTTCAATTAGCCACTTTGAACTTACTGTCTCTCCAGGTGGGCAAGTAATTACTTCGGCCTCGAATGCTATTGATGTTTCAGGCCTTACCAATGGAACTGCTTATACATTCGTGGTGCGTGCAGTCAACGCCGCTGGTGCCTCTGCTGGATCTACAGGTGTACTTGGTACGCCTGCAGGTCTGCCAACTCCTCCCACAAGTATTTCAGGGCTTCCAATCAATAATGGTGCTCAGATCACTTTCTCTGGCGCTACTGCAAATGGTTCAGCGATTACCTCTTATGTAATAACTGTCGTAGAGACCGGCGACACAGTCACAGTGACATCTTCGCCTGCGACTATAAGAGGCCTGACTAATGGCAACTCCTACACATTTACAATCGAAGCAATCAATGCAGTAGGTCGCTCGCTACCTTCTTCTGCTTCAGCCGCTGTAATCCCAGAGCAGGTCACATATGTTGTAGTGAACCCAACTCCGCAAACACCGCCTGCGCCTGCAGTTGTGCCACCTACTCCAACACCAACACCTACTCCAACACCAACACCTACTCCAACACCAACACCTACTCCGACCCCAACGCCTACTCCCAAGCCAACGGTGAAACCAACGCCAAAACCAACGCCTAAGCCTTCGATAAAGCCAACACCTAAGCCTTCTGTCACGCCTGCGCCAAGCAAGCCAGCCCCAACTCCGACCCCAGTAAAGCCAGGGTTAGTGATCACTCCAAAGGTGGGCGAAGAGAACTCCAAATCCTCTGTCACCGTAGAAAATCTGAAGCCAGGACAGAAGATCAAGGTGACCGTTGTAGAAAAGACACCTGCTCCAACAACAAAGGCAACAGCGAAGCCATCCACAAAGGCTTCAACAACGCCTACAACTAAGCCCTCTATCAAGCCAACTCAGAAAGCTACCCCAAAAAGTAAGAAGCCAGTACAGATCAAGCCATCTCCAAGTGGTTCATCAGCAAAGTTCGATATTAACAATCTCAAGCCAGGACAGAAGATCAAAGTCACTGTCAAAACAGGAGGACAATAATCATGATGAAGAAACTCGCGCTAGCGGTGCTATTCATTCTCCAACTCTCAATACTTCCTAGTTGGGGAGCTGAGACTGTTTTGATTGACCGAGTCACTAGCGCCGAAGCTGAAGAACTCAATATAGATATACCAGCAGAAGTTCCACCTGGCTATCATGAAGTCATCATTGAAATCTCCGATGATTCAGGAATCCTCGATCAGAAAACTCTGACATTCTGTAAGAGCATCGATGGCAATATCGATTGGGCAAGCAATTGCCCAGACTTGATCCGTATCTTCTCCGAAGATGAACTTGCTGCCATTACCTTGCGTGTAGAACTACCTGATTACAATCCATTGCAAGAGACTGAAAAGACTAAAGATTTGCAGATCACAGCTTTTGCAGCACTCGCAGCACTCTCTGCTGCAGGCGCAGCTTCAACCTCAAGCACCTCCTCAGGCAGCACCTCAGGTCAGCCAGCCCGACGCGAAAATGAGAATTCAGATTCTTCAGAAGAAGGCGATGAGTACAGTGATGAAGAGAGCCAAGATGATCTTGCCTCTGTCTCTGCAGGTGGCCTGCTTCTAGTAAAGAGCAAAGCACGTTGGGGAGATTTATCTTCCACTTGGAAGGCTCCAGGGGATAGAACCATCTCTTCTCTCTACAAGAGAGCGGTATATCGAATCTCTGCCCACTCACCTCTTGTAGCGCGCACTATCGACGATGGCAGCTATTTACGGGCTATTTTCGGCTCTCTATCCTCTCTGACTCTGATTCCAGCAATCGTTCTTGGCTTTATTGCCGCAGAGAGCACATCTCGACAGGCTCTACCGCCAACAGTTGGAATCCTTATTGCAATCATTGCACTTGCAACCTTCGACGCCTTCGCTGGGTTTATCGCGGGAGTGATTTTTGCCGCATCGATCGCCTCAGCTGGCAATCTCTCTTCACGTGAAGAGATTTTGACAGTTGCTGGTCTATTCATCATCTTCTATGCACCAGCTCTCTTGGCAAGTGCAATTCGTCCTCTACGTCGCTTGGCGGAAAATCGCGATGAGATGTGGGAGCGCACAACCGATTACGCGCTGGCAGTACTCCTGTCCTGGTGGACGATGACAAAGCTCATTGGTGCTCTTAACGGTCTTGCAGGTGTTCAGCTCGTAATCTCTTTTAAGGCAGAAGAAGTCGCATACTGGACTGCCCTCTTTGTCTTTATTCGCATGGTGGCTGAAGATATTGCAACGTATGCATATCCAGTTCGTCTCAAGGAAGTAGCAGGCGAAATCAGAAAGCCAACTCGAATCCAGAAAGTAATTGCCCTAGAACTCAAGATACTCATCTTTGTTCAATTGGCGATGCCGTTTATTGGCTATAACATCCAACTGCTACTTGGAACAATTATCTTTGCACTTCCAACAATCTTCTCATTTGTGCTAGATCATCGACTTCCAAAGACAACCTTCTTCTATCGAATCCTTCCAACTGGAGCTTTCAAGATTGTTGCAATGGTATTCATTGGAACCATCACGGCTGGTTGGATTGAAGGAGCATTTACTAGCCCGGCACTCTTTCTGCAGTGGAGCTTTGTGGTTCTAGCAATCCCTGGATTAATTCTTGGTGTTCTGGGCAAGATGGCGAAAGAACCTGAGAGTGATTGGAAGCGTTCACCACTTGGCAATACGCTCTATCGAATCCTGGGAATTATCGTCTTTATCTTGATTATCCAGATTGTTCGTGGAGTAGACCTCTACGCGGCAGTCTTTGGCTAATTACTCAGTAATCGGTATCCAACTCCACGCACTGCGTGAAGTACCTTTACAGCGCTCTTTTCACGGATTTTGCCGCGTATGCGTGATGCATGAGTATCGAGAAGGTGATCGCTGGAATATTCAATCGAAACTCCAATAGCCTCGGCAACCTGCTCGCGAGTAAAGACTCGCTTGGGACTTTGAAAAAGGAGATGGAGAAAGTCATACTCGGTTCGAGTGAGTGCAATGGCTGCACTGTTGATAAAGAGCTCTCTCGTATCTGTATTAAGGCTAAGAGGCCCTGCTGTAATCAAAGAACCTGCTATCGCTGTATTCATAGAGCGGTGTCGCAGCTGTGTGCTTGTGCGAAGAGCAAGGATTCGTGCCGACACTGGCTTGGTAATGTAATCATCAGCACCAGCTGCCAAGCACATCGCCTCATCCATCTCTTCATCGTGACTTGTCAGCATAATGATGGGAACAGATGAGGTTTTACGAATCTCACGGCAGACTTCAAAACCATCGGGTTGACCAATAGAGAGATCCAGAATTATGACTGCGGGTTCTTGGCGATGAAATATTTCTAGAGCTTGCTTGCCATCGGCTGCCTCAATAACATCAAATCCCTCAGGTGTGAGCGCATTTCGAACAAAGAAGCGAATATCTTCATTATCATCGACTATCAGAATTTGATCGTTATTCAATCTTCTCTCCTCCGATGCGACTGAGAGCTTCATTGAGAATGAGAACCATTCTCCTTTTATCAGCATCAAGCTGATCACTGCGCGCCTGATCCTCAATCGTAGCTGCTCGAGCGTAGTTGAGGATCACTTGTCCTTCTTCAACGAATCCATAGAAACCTATTGCTCCGCCAATTTCGTGAGCTACATCTTTAATCGTCTCTGTCGTTGCACTATTGAGGGCAAGAATGCCTCGTCGCAACACATCGTGGCGTCGTTCAAGGATCATCCGCTCTTCTGGGGTCTTGTAGTGGGGGATTTCAATGAGGAAGGTGGTTCCCTTGCCGAGCTCTGACTCGACTGCAACATGTCCACCGTGGAGCTCAAGTGCCTGATGAACTATGGCAAGACCAAGACCGGTACCTGGATACTGTTCTGCAACAGCATTTTTAGCCCTAAAAAAGCGAGTGAAGAGGTGGTCGATATCTTCTGCCGGGATGCCGATTCCGTGGTCTGCCACTCTGATTCGAGCATATTCCAACCCACTGATGTGTTCGTAGGAGTCAAGGAAGATATCTATTTTCGAGCCTTTTGGACTAAATTTCACGGCGTTGCCAATGAGGTTGATCATGACCTGGTTAAGTTGGCCAGAATCTCCCTCAACAAAATGGTCTTCATCTTGAGTAAAGGAGATTGCGATGTTGGCCGCCATTAATACCGGCTCCATTACAAATATTGAATTATCAATAACTTCATGAAGAGAGACACGTTCTTTCGCGAGCTTTCCCTGCGCGGCATCAATCTTGCTCAAAGAGAGAATGCTTTCAACAAGATTAAGAAGAATTTGTGCATTTCGATCTAGAACATCAAGATAATGCTTTGCCTCTGGTGAGCTCCCACCAAACTGCTCTTCACGCATCAGGTCGATATAGCCGATGATTGAGGTCAGAGGAGTTCTAAGTTCGTGGTTAACAGTTGATATGAAACCGCTCTTTGCCAGGTTTAATTCTTGAAGTTCGGTCACAGTGTTCTGCGCTGATGAGAGATCCTGAATCGCCTTCTCCAGACGGCTTTGTTCCTCATTGAGAATGACACGAGCTCTGCGATAGATCTTAAAGTTTGTTCGAACATTCAAAAGAAGGAAGAGTCCACCAAAAATGATAAGGAAATAGAAAGAGATGAGAGTGGTCCGATCTCTATCTGCTACATCCTGTGCTCGAGCCATGTTCTCTTCATCAATGGAGCTCTGATAGGAGACAACCAAGTCTCGCGATTGTCGAAGAATCTCATCGATAAGGGGTGAAACCTTCGTATCTACAGAGTTATGAAGACTCTCCGGCAAGATCCCAGCTGGACTCTCTGCTACGACTGCGTCTGAGGTCCGAAGGACCTTCCAGTATTCAGCGCTAGCTCTACTACCCATAGATCGACCGCTTGTATCTATCACTGCCAGGCGCTGAGCTAGGAGATTTCGTGCAATCTGCACTTCTCGTCGAGTAGTTCCTCCATTGGACCATTGAGCCAAACGAGTGGCATAGACCAAGGTCTCACGCTGGGTGAAGATAATCGATGCAGCTGGGCTCTCTACATTGCTTAGAACAGATGCCTCATCAATTGTCTTGGATGAGCCTGTAATTGAGGAATAACCCAGGATTACAACTGCAATAAAGGAGATTGTAAAGAGCAGGTACTGCACCTTTGTGACATGAAAGCGTGCGACAGAGTTGAGATCTATATGTTCTGCATCTGCATACATAGAATCCACCTGCCTTTGCAACTTCACTAGTTAGCAGTGATTGAGGTAATGGACCAGTTCCAGGCATCTAGCTCTTTAGCCCAGATACTTTTATCGCCGTAGATCAAGCGAATGGGACCACCTTGATCGTAAGGAATATCTTTTCCAGACCTCTTAATCGCAACAAGTGCCCCAGCTTTAATAAAGGCCGAGGCGGTGTTGGTATATACATAATCATTGAGAGCTCGAGTCGCCACTTTGTCGCTGCCCTTAATGCCAACTAAGAGGAAGAACTTTTCAATAGGGATCACAGTAAATGTTTGACGCTTCTTGAGAAAAGGCTCATAAATTGAGATTGTTTGAGACTTCATCTTCATTAAACGTGCATAGGCAAACTCTGATTTCTTGCTAACTTTAGAAATCGTGAGAATTACTTCATTTGGACCTGCAGGATCGACAGTTGATGTGCCATACGGATTTGTTGTCTCTATTGCTGGTGCCGAAGGAATTGCTACTGTTACAAAAAAAGATAGCGCCATAAATACTGCAAGTCTTCTACTCATCCTTTGCTCCATTTCATTAGGTCGATATTTGGTAATTAGCCAGTAAAGGGGAGTTCAAAAATCGCGCGGACTTTCTCGCGAATTGAAGTTCCACGAAATGGTTTAACAATGTATGAAGAGGCGCCCAAGGTAAGAGCCTTATCGATATCTTCTACAGTGGATTTTGCGGTAATCATGACAACAGGAATCTCGTGAAGTTTCTTATTTGAACCAGTTCTTATCTCTGAAAGTACTTCAAGACCGGACTTACCTGGCATCATCACATCGAGAAGTACAAGATCGACCTCATTAGCTGACAAGATCGCTAGCGCCTGATCGCCATCGGCAGCCGAGAATACGTGGAAACCATCTGAACTCAGAATATGAAGCACTAATTCGCGAACATCTTGATTATCGTCGACGACGAGAATTTTCTGACTTTCACTCATTTTGTGAACTTCCCTTCAGCTTCTCGTGATGTCCTAAGGGTATGGCGTAAAAATATGAGAATCTACCCTTTTGGGAAGGCAGTAGTAATCGTCGAGCTCACGAGAGGAAACCGTGAGGAAATCGTGAGGTTCTCGCTCTAGCTTCATCACATGAGTATCAATCGCAGAGTGAGAGGAATTACCACCACGGTAACCCTTCTTCTTATCGCGATATTCACTCCGGTAATCCTCACTACACAATTTGGAGTTGGGTTCTCTCCTATCCTCACCGGCAGCATGGCCCCTGAAGCCAATGCTGGTGACCTCTACCTCACAAGAGTTACAGAAGCTTCATCCTTAGCTGTCAATGATGTAATTGCCGTTAATAATCCGGCTACAGGGGTGTATTACTCTCACAGAGTTGTAGAAATTCGAAATCTCAATGGGCTTCTTCGCTTTACGACTAAAGGCGATTCCAATACGAACGCTGATAGAGACCCCTTTATCACCTCGCCCACGGGAGATGTCTCACGAGTAGTTTTTCGAATCCCATTCTTGGGCCGCCCCATGGTCTATATGAATACAGTCGAAGGGCGACAGAGCGCAGCAACTCTGTTAGTTGTGGCAAACCTTTTAGCCCTCTTTGTATTTCTCTTCAGAAAGAAGATTGTGGCATCTCTGATTCCGGAGCGAGTTTATAAAGAGCTCTATACGGAGGAACGCCGCAATAGCCAGCAGTACAGATCTCTCATAGATAGTTTGCAAGAGTCTCTCGCAATTGAGCGGGAGAATAACCAAGAGGTAGGGGCAAGAAAATGAATCAGAGAAGCACATTGACATCAAGGGTCGCAGGCTCTCTCCTCTTGAAGATAGTCATTGTCTTAATGGCAGCTATTGGTGGGGCAGGATTAGTTGCCTCAAACGTCTTTGCTGCGCTGACGGCAACTGCTACCAATACAACTGGAGGCTCAATAACTTCAGGTACCCTCAAGTTAACTCTTGCCCCATCGGCTGTCTCTGGGATCACGAATGGCTTTACAACTGCGATTGCTGGATTTGCACCAGGGGATATAGCTAATCGATATATTGAATTAACAAATGCTGGCACTCTCGATGGTGCCACACCAACTCTGCTGTTAACGCCATCTGTATCAAATGCTCTCACCACAAACGCCACTGCAGGGCTACAAATCACCATCTCGAATTGCACAACCCAATGGAGCAATACAGGCATCTGTTCTGAGACAACAACAGCGGTTCTAGCGACAACTGCGGCAACAACACTCGTAGCTGGAGCACAATCCATCACCCTGCCCTCAAATGCTGCAGGATCAATTAGCCACTTGAAGGTCTCAATCAATCTGCCAGCCGGCACGGAGAATGTTCTCAATGGAGTACTTCCGGTAGGAACGATTCAAGGTCTGACAACAGCGTTAACTTGGTCATTTACCATCACCGAGCGCAACGCAGTCACAACAAATAGTTAGCCAAGAAGATTGACCAAGTGATTTGGTGAGGGAGAGGGAGACCATGGCCATAGTAACCAAGAGATCTCTCGTCGCCGCTGCGGTAGGTGTGCTCGTTATGGCACCTACCCAGTCACCATCTGCATTTGCTGCGGCAAATGCAAGGGCTACTTCACCTTCACATAACTTCTCAACTTCTTCGATTGCAGTCTTTCCCAGTGGAACTCAGACCTACACAAATACTGCTGCAGCATTTACCACCTCTATCAGCAATGGTGTAGCAAAAGATTTCTACATCAACAATGGGGGAACACGATCTATCTCTCAGTTTTCATTCACCGTCACTCTTCCTAGCTCTTCTAATATCTCTTACTTCAGAAGATGCAATCTCGGAGTCCTCTTTACCGGGGCTAATACCTGCGCAAGCGGCTCCACAACGAACATTCCAATTACTGCCGGCACAGAGATCACCCTGACCTTGCCCCTAGTTCAGGGCACCTTCTATCAATTCAAGATTATTCAGAATAAAACAGGGTCAATGACCGTTAATACCCGGGTAAACAGCACCTCAATCGTGGCGGTAACAAGTAATTCATAGCCCTGTAAAGTATGACCCTGACCAGATTTGATTGGGGCATCGTGAAGCGCTTTAAGGTTGCAATAGTAGGAGCAGGGCCGGCTGGATACTTTGCTGCCCAAGCGTTGCAGAACTTAAGCGATGAGTCTCGCACCTTTGATATCGACATGATTGAGCGCCTACCCACCCCCTGGGGCCTTGTGCGCAGCGGTGTAGCACCGGATCATCCCAAGATTAAGACGGTAGCAAAGGTCTTTGAGAAGATTGCAAAGAGTGAAGGTTTTCGCCTCTTTGCAAACGTTGAACTCGGCAGCGATCTCACCGTGGAACAACTACAAGAGCGATATGACGCAGTAGTCATCGCAACAGGTTCTGCGATCGGCAAGAAGTTAGGCATTCCTGGAGAAGATCTTCCAGGTTCTATCTCAGCTGCAACCTTTGTCCCTTGGTATAACGCCCATCCTGACTTCAAGGATGAAAGCATTGATTTGAGTACAGATTCAGCGATTGTTATCGGTGCAGGAAATGTTGCGATGGATGTTGCGCGCATGCTGGCCCTAGAACCATCAGAGCTTGATCCAACAGATACTGCAGACCATGCAATCGATGCGCTTAAGAAGAGTTCAATTCGCAATGTGCTCATTAGCGCCCGTCGCGGTGCAGAGCATGCCGCATTTACATCTCCTGAGCTACGTGAGCTTCCAAAGCTGGAACACACAAATGTTGTGATCGCTAAATCAGATATCGAAGAAGCAATTGCACGCGCAGGTGAAGAAATTGAAAAAGATACCAAATCTAATCTTGATGCGATGCTACTTATTGCAGAACGAGAAGCTACTTCTCATGAGCGAACAATGACTTTCCAGTTTCTTGCAACACCTATCGAGATTAAGGGCAACGCTCGCGTAGAGGAAGTTGTTTTCCAGCGAACCGGCAGCGAGGAGACTTTCTCGGTTCCATGTGGTCTTGTCATTACAGCAATCGGTTACGAGGCAGCCTCACTCGAGGGAATCCCATATGAGCGCGGAAAAGTTGTGAATACTGATGGCTTTGTCCGCGATAACCTCTATGTCGTTGGTTGGGCAAAGCGCGGTCCATCAGGTGTGATTGGCACCAATAAGTCAGATGCAGCAGATGTTATGCACCTTCTCGCAGCATCATTGAAGGAGCCAAAGAGCGCTGGAGATATCACCGAAATTCTTCATCACAATAAAGTTGTAACCCAGATGCACTGGGAGCAGATCAACGCAGCTGAGGTAGCAGCGGGTGAACCACTCGGAAAACCGCGTAGAAAGGCTGTTTTACGCGAGGAATTACTCAATTTGGGTGGGCTCTAAATAGAAGGTATTATTCGCTTTCGTTCAACAATTAGTTCCACAAGTAAATAGGCGTGCGTAGCTCAACGGATAGAGCATCTGACTACGGATCAGAAGGTTAGGGGTTCGAATCCCTTCGCGCGCACAAGTTAAGCCTCGGGTGCCTTTCACACCCGGGGCTTTTCTTCTCTTTGCCATTAAAATTCTTAGCATGCGACCACTCCTGATCACCGGCTTTGAGCCTTTCGGAAAGTCCACACTGAATCCATCGGGTGAGATTGTCAAGGCTCTGCAGGGCGAAAATCTTATTACAGCAATCTTGCCAGTGGTCTTCGGTCTTGCAAGTGCTCAACTAAGAGAATTAATTGAACTTCATAAGCCAGGTGCAGTGATTTGCTTGGGCCAAGCTGAAGGGCGTAAAGAAATCACTCCAGAGCGCATAGCAATCAACCTTGATGATGCGCGTATTGCAGATAATGCCGGAGTAAGACTCACCTCAACTCCAATTATCGAAAATGCACCGGATGGATACTTCTCAACGCTTCCAGTTCAAG
>JACCDW010411996.1_pt1 | contig 15075 bp, 13 predicted proteins | sample 7449781 | NCBI WGS metagenome assembly JACCDW01 (sample SAMN15323449, study PRJNA562643) | freshwater metagenome | isolation source: river surface water | place: USA:Blue River Watershed | collected 2017-08-18
CGAATGTACCAAAGTCCAGATAAAGCCATGATTATGCGAGAAACCAATGTTGCGTAAGCAGCGCCATTTAACCCCATCGCCTCAAAACCCCAATGACCATATATCCATAAATAATTCAATAAAACATTCAACAACAATCCCCCAGTTGAAATAACTACGGCTATTTTGGTGTGCCCTAACCCATCGGTAAACTGACGAGTTACAACATTAATTAACAACGGAAATATGCTGAAAGAAATAATATTCAAAAAACCAGGAGCCAATTCGTTCACTCTCCCTTTCTGATTTAGCCAATGAAAATTATGCACCAACAACTGCATCACAGAAAACTGCGCTACAAATAAAATCATAGCGATCACCAAGCCCGCCCGATACGTTATAAATCCTTCGCTAGCCTTCCCTTGACCTACCTTAATACTTACCAAAGTTGAAATAGCAAACAACACCCCAAAGGTTAATCCGCATGCCATGAAAAATATGTTATTTGCTTGATTCGCACTGGCCAAGAAATCATCTCCTAAATCACCAACCATCACCGTGTCTGCAACACCCATGAGTACTACACTTAATTGACCCAAAACGATGGGATAGGCCAATTTGAGCATCGTTGAAATTTGCTCCTTATAAATAACAAATGGGTTTTTCATGAAAAGGAATGCAAAAATAGGGCAAAGCCACTATCGGAAACCGATAATACCATTAACTTTGTACGGTGGTTCAAGTTCTTTGGGAAGACAATCATTTATTGGCAATAAATAAACCCGCCGGCATGGCCGTTCAAGGCGATCAAACGGGTGATTTTCATTTATTGGAGTGGGCAGAACGATATATTGCGGAGAAATACAACAAACCCGGAAAAGCATTCGTTGGCTTAATTCATCGAATTGACAGACCCGTAAGCGGTGTGTTAATTCTAGCAAAAACATCCAAAGCACTCACACGCATGAACGAGGTTTTCAGGAATAAATCGAATACCAAAATCTATCATGCTTTAACAACTCGTGCATTGCCCGAAGAAGAAGGCATCCTCCATCACCATGTATCTAAAGACGGGGTAACTCACAGAGCCCACGCTTACAATAGTCCACGAAACAACACGAAACCCGCTACCCTGCATTTTAAATTATTAAATAATTACGGCGGAAAATTCTTGTACGAAATCACCTTAGAGTCTGGAAGATTCCACCAAATACGGGTTCAATTATCGAAAATGGGCTGTCCAATTTTAGGAGACGTAAAATACGGCGCAGTAGAACCTTTGCCAGACAAAAGTATAGCACTTCACTCTCGCCGACTTATCTCACCGCATGCTGTAACAACACAACCGGCTATAGACATTGTGGCACCCTATCCTAAAACACAGTGGTGGGGATTGTTTAAATCCTAATAAATATTTAGGGCAGAACTCTATTTTGGGCAATAACCAATTGCGTTGTGTTCAAGCCATACTTTACTTGGTACAGTACACTATCAAATAAACTATTGGGTAAAATTCAATTCCTTAGCAGGATCCCAAAACACTGCCGAAAAATTCACGATAGTGTCATTTTCTACAACAATTCCTTCCTCTTGTAATCGTTCTGACATAGATTCTGGCGGAAGAAAATGCATTTTCCCGGAAAGCACGCCATTTCTATTAACAACACGATGAGCAGGTACCGGTGGGGTTTTGGAATGCGACTCGTTCATGGCCCAACCTACCAATCTGCTGCTTCTACCCGATCCCAAAAATTTGGCTATCGCTCCGTAACTGGTTACACGTCCATACGGAATTAAACGGACAACCTCGTACACTTGGTCGTAAAAACTTAATTGTTCAACCATAAACAACCATTTTGGAACAAAAATTGTCATTAAATTGCAGAGTTAAAACAAGGTCATATAATTATGTTGAAATTTTTAAGTAAATCCACACTGTTTTTCTTAGGTTCCTTGGTGTTGTCTTCGCCAGTATTGGCACAAAATTCAGCTCCATTAAAGTTTCAACCTATTCCACAGCCTACCAGAGTGAAGCCATACCAAAGAGCAACTCCTGCGATTAAACCCAATGTACATGGCGCCTACCCTAAAATCACCAATGGGAAAGCATGGGATGGCAGAGAACCCGGCAATTATTCGCTTCGCTTCAAAATTAAAACGTTAACACCAGATAACGTAAAATCATCGCCTTATACCATTTTCAAAGGGGATACCGTATTCTTGGCAGACCACCACATTGGTTCTAAGTACCTGCGCGATACCGCTGTAATCGACAAAAACGGGGTTGCAAATTTCACCGGAACACAAAAATTACAACGAGGAATGTACCTTTTTGTACTCCCCGGAAAAAGAGATTATTTCGAATTTATAGTTGATGATGATCAAGATTTTGAAATTTCATACGACACTGCGTGGTTTGAACGGGACTATTTTAATAAAATGAGCGCCACTGGCTCGTTACAAAATGCAGCTTACATTAATTATCAACGTGGCAAAACTGGAATTATCGATCAACTGTACGCCGTTGATCAACAATTGGAAATTGATTCCGTTGGACCTAAAAAAGAAGCATTAGAAGCCAAAAAGACAGCGCTATTAAGCGACAAAGAAAAATACGACTCTATTTTCATCGCTAATAATCCTGACCACTTATTATCTAGATTCTTGTTAACCATGGTGAGTATAAACATACCTACCCAATATCCAACATTGCCTAATGGAGATAAGGATTCTTCTTTCCCCTACCGCTATTTCAAAACTCATTATTGGGATCATTTCGATTGGAATGAAGATGGGTTGGTTAGAATGCCGGTGAATGTAGTTAAGCAAAAACTTGATTTCTTTTTCGATAAATTGATTCTACCCGATGCCGATTCTTGTATTCAAGAAGCAGAAAGAATCATGGCGGCTTGCAGAAATACTATCGAAATGGAGAAGTATGTAATTTGGTATCTTACCAATCGATTTGAATCTTCTAATATCATGGGAATGGACAGGGCATTCATACACATGGCAGTATCTACCTATGGACAAGGAAGAGCTTGGTGGACAGATAGTTCTACCATAACAAACATGTGTAAAAACGCCTACGAACGCTGGCCAACAACCATTGGGCAACCCGCTCCGGAATTAGAATTAAAGAATATTAAGGGCGAATGGTACAGAACTCAAAGCACCAAAGCACCCTGGACTATCATGATCTTCTGGGATCCAACCTGCGGACATTGCAAAGAAGTAATGCCCAAATTGGCGAAAACCTACGAAAAAAACAAAAGTAGAGGTTGGAAGGTAATTGGCTTGGCATCTGGCGATAAGCGCAAAGAATGGGAGGAATATTACAACGCCCACCCAGAAACACAACAGTTTATCCATCTAATTCGCGGGGAAGTCTTGTCTGAACGTTACAAACAAAATCTATTTACATATTTCGTTAAATCATCCCCAACCATTTATGTATTGGATGAAAACAATGTAATTCAAGCGAATAGAATTGATATTGATAAGTTAGAAGACTTCATCAATCATTTAGAAAGAGAGCGTTACCCGCATTTAGTTCCGCCCGATGCACCAAAAGTAGAATCAAACACTACAAAGTCAAACAGCAACAACAGCGCTGGAAAAACGAACACCAAAACCAACAACAAGCCTGCAAAATCTGCCGGTAAAAAATAATTCAATTACTGCCAAGGAACTAACTGCTTTTCCTTGGCAGTTTTCACAATATACATATCCGTAAATTCCTTTTTCAATTTCATTACCTTGAGCAAACAAGTTGCATTCTTAATGAATTGGCAGCAAGGTAATTCTTCAAATTATCATTCAAGAACACTGGGGACACTAATATGTAATTTCTCCATTACTTTTACTCCATCTTCAATCATCGCACTGGGGAAATAGGTTATTCCAAATGTGTAAATCGGCCCCGAAAATCGATTACCGCCTTTTAATAGGGCAAGTCGAGTACCCAAACCAGCCGCAAGCCCAAAATATCGAAGCAACCGAACACTGCCATACATCCCCAATTCCAACGGTATCATTGGTTTCAAGTCAGGGGAGCCCACCGGATTTAACTTAGATTTTACTGCGGTGGCACCTATGCCTACTTGGCCAAAACACAAAAAACTATACCTGTATGTCCGGTACAGCTTATACTCAAACGTGGAACTAATATATCGAAATCGATAGAGTGTGGAATCGTTATCTTTAAACTCAACATAAACCGAACTATAAATTCCTGTATGGGCAGCAACTTTACCCCAGTCATACCCGTATCGTAAACCAAAAATACTAACAGGATCTGCCGAAACAAAAGAGTTTCTACCATCCAAAGCTCCAGTAATAAATGGCTTGGTACGCAATGCAATCTTTATGCTGTCAAGTGGATTCCACGGCAATCTAACCGTGTCAGAATCGAATTCGGAAGAATCATCACCACCGCGTATATCGGTTTGTACTTTCAATTTCAAAGATGAAAAACCCGATTCGTTGTAACCAACCCCATTTGCTAAAACACTAGTCTGTAACCAATAAAACAGAACCAACACCATAAATCGGCTTACTAATTTTTGCTCAATATGATTGCCACCAAAAATCAAACAGTCTATGTGTAAATTCAATCCAAATTACTTGGTAAATCCGCTATTTATGTTAAATATTTATCATCGAAACGTTCATAATAACCCCGAGTGATTGAATTTTAGGACGCTCTTGTTTTCGATTTGTAATTAATTGTATTATTTTTGACCTAATTATTTTTAATTATGGCTCCAAAAACTATAGCCTTCTCTAACCACGGTAACGAGTTTTTCGCCGAGTTACGACGTCGTGTAGACGGGTATTTCCAATCAAAAAGCATGAGCAAGAATGGAAACTACAAACTTTGGTGGAAAACTGCTTTTGCCTTACTCTTCACTCCAGCATTGCTAGTTCTAGCATACTGGGGCAATCTTCCGTTTTGGGCTGTTGTCATTGTGTTTGCTTTGGTAGGCGTTATGCACGCTTTCACCGGGTTCAATGTAATGCACGATGCTTGTCATGGTAGTTTCTCTTCCAAACCTTGGGTAAACAAATTATTCAGCCATTCATTAGAAATGCTGGGCAGTCATGCGCCTATATGGAAGTTCAAACACAACGTTCTTCACCATACCTGGACCAACATCGACGGGTTGGATGACGACATTGCCAAATCTCCTTTTCTTAGACATTGCGAATCCCAAGCGTTAAAGCCAATGCATAAATTTCAGCATGTTTACATGTTTGGATTGTATGCGATTTCTACCATTTGGTGGTTATTTGGAAACGACACAATCAAATACTTCAAACGCGAGGTTAACTTACAACCCTTACCCAAGTTCACTGTTTACGAACATTTTACATTTTGGGTTAGTAAGATTATTTATTTGTTAATTTATTTAGTTTATCCAGCAACTTTATTTGGTTGGGGTAGCGCATTCTTGTTGTTTTTCGTTTTGCATGCATCCTTAGGAATCCTGCTTTCGTTGGTGTTCCAAATGGCTCATGCTGTAGATGGAATTCACTTTGAAAACGTGGAAGTTTACGACAGGCCCGTTGAAAAAATTCCTAACGAATGGGCTATTCACCAAATCATGACTACTAGTAATTTTGCCACTCGCAGTTGGTTGGCTACTTGGTTCATGGGGGGGTTAAACTTCCAAGTTGAGCACCATTTATTCCCTAATATTTCTCACGTTCACTATCCTGAAGTAAACAAAATTCTAAAAGGATTGTGCAATGAGTTTAATGTTAAATACAATGAAGTACCTACATTCTGGCAATCCATTCAATCTCATATCCGTTGGATGCGTAAAATGGGTCAGCCTGAATTAGCCGTAGCCGCATAATTAGCTTGCCAAGTCGGTAGTTTGCCAAATCGGTAGCTTGCCGATTTCAGCGTAAAGAATGAGTAGTTTTAATCAGGAATTTACACAAACAATTCCGGAGAATAAATACTCGTTCAACTTAATATTCTAAGCAATAGACTATCACGGGAGACATGACATACGTCATGTCTTCTTGTTTTAATTGAAGTGTCCTTTCGGAAGAATCTCGCTGTTGATACTCCGTATCATCTGTAGTTGAATTGTTTATTCCACCATTCGAATTCTTACTACCTAATGCCGAGGGCTTGTTATAATTGGATTTAATTATGGTTAAATTATGAAATGGATTAAACGAGTAAATTCCAACTTGATTATTCCCTTGGGATCTAAGAGCTACACTACCCGGAAAATTCTGAGTTAACAGGTATACTTGTTTTGGCTTTTTACCCTCAATTATCATGGAATCAAAATTCATATGAATTGAATAATTATTCCCCTTCCCAATTTGTTTATAGCCTTTAGTACTTACCATTACAAAAACTAAACTTCTTCCATTTTCAACTTTCTTTGTGAAATACATTGAAGAAATTGGCAAAATGGGTACATATTTCTGCGGCCCATTATACGTTATGGTCATTGCATTGTAAAAGCTGTTATTCTCAATAGGTTGCGACTCATAAATTGCTGAGCCATTGGCTTTCATCCATGCCCCTATTTCATCCAACCGAGCATACGCCGCACTATCGAACTCGCCTGTTGGGCTGGGTGCAATATTCAACAAGTAGTTTCCTCCCCGAGATACAATAGCACATAAATTATTAATTACTACATCCAAGGATTTATAGTTTTCATTTTTTACGTAGCTCCAACTATTTCCTAAGGTCATGCAAGTTTCCCAAGGATAAGGCAAAAGTTTAGAAGGGATTTGCTGTTCGGGAGTGAGGTAGTTTTGATTTGGACCTTCCACCGCTCTATCTACTACAATTAATCCAGGTTGTAATTTTCTAGACTCAACGGCAATTTTATCCATATCGATATCTTGATGCATCGGCTTATATCCCCAACGCGGACTGGTAGATGTCATGGGTTGAACCCAACCGCCATCCAACCAGAGGATATCTAAAGGGCCATACCCCGTCATCAATTCGTTAATCTGCCGTTGGGTGTACTGCACGTAGCGATTCCATTTCTCGGGGTATTTATCAATTGAATAATTGGGATTTCTATCATACGGAGGGAATGTTGGATCCCAATAATCCGGACAATGCCAATCGGGCTTGCTAAAATAAGCTCCCACCCACATGCCTTGATTTCTAAATGCCTCAAATACTTCTTTAGTAATATTTGCCTTGGGGCTACTTGAAAATGGAGTTTTAGCCGAAGTTATTTTATAATCCGTGAGTTTGGTATCAAACATACAAAAGCCATCGTGGTGTTTGGTGGTAAACACGGCGTATTTCATGCCGGCGGCGCGGGCTGCCCGGGCCCATAAATCAGGCTGAAACTGCACCGGATTAAAGGTCTTTTGTAACTCTTCATACGCTTTGCGGTAAGTGAAATAATCGGAAGCAAAGGGCCCGCGCCGCCGGCACCAATCTTCGTCTTCGGGGCAAATACTCCAGCTTTCAACCACTCCCCACTGGCTGTATGGCCCCCAATGCATGAGCAAACCAAATTTCATCCCTTGCCACTGTTCTAATTTCTTCTGCACCATCGTATCAGCCGGTGGAAAATAGTGCTGATTGTGATGGTCTTGAGATTTTACATCTATTTTGACATACAACCCAAGAAGCAAAATAGATAATTTCAGTGAAAATTTCATTTAATTAAATAGTGCAGAATCTTTACAAGTTTAACATCCCTTTTCAAATTATTGAAATGAAATAAAATTCCCAAACTTCAACTTTTTCGTTTTTGTTTTATTTAGAAAAAACAACAATACGCTGATTTGGTCAAGCTAATCCTTACTATGAATTTTGTAATTAATACCAAGACAACACCCATAATAAACACAGTGATTAATAGCAAAAATTTAATCGAAAACAAGCAACTTGCTTGAAGATCAGCACATCTACTTTAAATTCAACAAAGAAATCATTGAAAGAATATAATTGTTAAATTTGCTTCGCACAGAAAAATTAACTCGCTAAACAGAGCATAATTTTTCAATAAACATACATTTTTATCAAATAATCATGAACAACATTCTTTTAATTGGCGGAGCAGGCTATGTAGGCACAGTTATCACTTCACATTTCTTAAAATTGGGTTTTAAAGTTAGAGTCCTTGATAACTTTGTTTACAGAAATCAGGAATCTATCCAGGCCTATCTCGGTGATGAAAACTACGAGTTTGTATACGGTGATTTAAGCGATATTAATGTATTAACTAAGGCATCCGAAGGCATCCGTAATGTAGTTATTTTAGGCGGATTAGTTGGCGACCCAATTACTAAAAAATATCCAGAAGCTTCCAATAAAATCAATGACATTGGCGTTCAAAATTGCATCGACTTTTTTGATGATAAAGAAATAGATCGATTAATTTTTATTTCCACCTGCTCCAATTATGGCTTAATAAAAGAAGATGAATTAGCAGACGAGAATTTTGAACTAAATCCTTTATCCCTCTATGCTAAAGCGAAAGTAGCAGCAGAATTGCATTTGATGTCAAAAAAGGGGAAAGTCCAATACACCGGTACGGTATTAAGATTCGCTACGGCTTTTGGTTTATCTCCAAGAATGCGATTTGATTTAAGCGTAAGTGAATTTGTACGCGATTTGTATTTTGGAGAGGAATTATTGGTATTCGATGAACACACTTGGAGACCCTATTGCCATGTTCGTGATTTTGCTAGACTAATTGATTTGGTAATAAATGCAAATAATGACAAAGTGTATTTTGAAGTATTCAATGCTGGAGGAGAAATTAATAATTTCACGAAGAAAATGATAGTAGATACTATCGCATCTTACATTCCTGACGCAAAAATTAAATTTGGAGCTAATGGAAGCGACCCAAGGAATTACAAAGTATCCTTCAAAAAAGTTAAAGAAACACTTGGTTTTGAACCCAAATACACGGTTAAAGATGGGATTGAAGAGTTAATCAATGCATTTAAAATTGGCATTTACAACGATTCTTTGGAAAACAAGGATCGCTATGGCAACTACACAATACAATACTAAATGTTTAACCAGGTAATTAATTTTATTCAAGATAAATTTGGCACAGATCAATTTATTCCCCTCCATGCGCCTGTATTTAATGGAAAAGAAAAGGAATATGTTCTCGACACGTTAGATTCCACCTTCGTATCATCGGTAGGAGCTTACGTTGATAAAGCAGAACAATTAATGGCCGAAATCAGTGAGACACAAAAAACCGTTGCTGTAGTAAATGGAACATCCGGATTACAAATTGCCATGCAACTAGCGGGTGTTCAACAGGGCGATGAGGTAATAACGCAAGCCTTAACTTTTGTAGCAACGGCCAATGCAATAAATTACACCGGAGCTCAACCCGTATTCTTGGATGTGGATTACGACACAATGGGATTATCACCAACTGCTGTAAAAAACTTCCTTGAAGAGTTTGGAGAGAAACGAGAAAACGGAACCTACAACAAGAAAACAGGCAAGCGAATAGCCGCTTGTGTTCCCATGCATACCTTCGGCTTCCCAGTACACTTAGACCCATTATTGTCGATTTGCAAGCATTGGAATATTCCAGTGGTAGAGGACGCCGCTGAATCTTTAGGAAGTTATTATCATGGAAAACATACCGGTTCTTTTGGATTATTAGGGGTATTTTCATTTAACGGAAACAAAATTGTAACCTGTGGCGGTGGCGGAATGATTGTCACACAAAACGACGAACTCGGAAAGCTAGGCAAACACCTTACTACCACAGCAAAAGTTCCGCATCCTTACGAATACGTGCACGACCATGTGGGTTATAACTTTAGAATGCCGAATTTAAATGCCGCACTGGTATGCGCACAATTAGAGCAGCTAAACAACTTTTTAGCTAATAAACGTGAATTAGCTAATGAGTATGCAACCTTTTTCCAAGGGGAGAAGATAAAATTTAGAACCGAATTAGAAAACACTCGCGTCAATTATTGGTTGATGTGCGTAGAATTAGAAAACCTCGAAGAACGCAATGCATTTTTAAAAGCTACCAACGATGCAAAAACCATGACTAGACCGATTTGGCAATTAATGTATCGACTACCCATGTATCAGCATTGTTATCGCGATTCACAACGCAATGCTGAATTTTTAGAGGAAAGAATTGTAAATATTCCCAGCAGTGTCAGAAGCTAAGAAAGTATATCTTTTTGGTTATTCAGGTCACGCCTATGTGATTATTGAATCCTTCATGGCCGCTGGTTATTCGATAGCTGGATATTTCGATTTTCAGGAAGCGAATTCAAATCCCTACCATATTCCTTATTGTGGATATGAAGAAAATGTAGATGTAAAATCAATCGTAAAAAATAACTTCGTATTCCCGTCAGTGGGAGAAAATTTAATCCGATCGAAATTAGTTGCTTTTTTTGAAAAGCATCAATTGAACCAATGTACACTGATTGATCCTGGTGCCCGCATTTCTAAAAGCTGTAGTATTGGTTTATCAACGTATGTAGGTGTTAATGCCGTTATCAATGCGCAATCGCGTGTTGGACAAGGTGCTATTATCAATACGGGCGCTATTATTGAACACGAATGCAACATTGAAGATTATTGTCATATTGCCCCGGCAGCAGTTCTTTGCGGAAACGTTCATGTTGGGGAATCCACTTTCATCGGTGCTAATTCTGTAATTAGAAACAACACATCCGTATGTTCTAATGTGATTTTAGGTAGTGGTAGCGTTGTAGTCAAGTCAATAATTGAAGAGGGAATTTGGGTTGGTAACCCTTCAAAAAAAATAAAATGACTGAAAAAGTAATCATCATTGCTGAGGCTGGAGTGAACCACAACGGCGATCTAGAAAAAGCTCTTGCTTTAATAGATATAGCCGCTACTGCCGGAGCAGATTTTGTAAAGTTTCAAACATTCAAGGCAGAAAATTTAGTGAGTAAATCTGCCGAAAAAGCAGAATACCAAAAGGCTAATATTAACGATGGCGACAACAGCCAATTTGCCATGTTAAAGAAATTAGAAATTCAGGAAGATTGGTACCCCACGTTAATAAATCGCTGCCATGAACAGGGCATACAATTTTTATCTACTGGATTTGATTTAGACAGCATTGATTTCTTAAGTGAATTAGATATTCCTTTCTTTAAAATACCCTCCGGTGAAATTACAAACAAACCTTATCTGCAAAAAATTGCGCAAAAAGGGAAGGATATTATCTTATCAACTGGGATGGCTACTTTAGATGAAATTAGTGCGGCCCTTAAGGTTATAGAGGCCGAAGGAATCACAAGAGACCGGATAAAGGTATTACATTGCAATACAGAATATCCTACCCCAATGCAAGATGTAAATCTACTGGCCATGCTGCATATAGCCAAAGAACTCAATGTTAAAGTTGGCTATTCGGACCATACATTGGGCATTGAAGTCCCTATTGCTGCGGTAGCTCTAGGTGCTTGCGTAATCGAAAAACATTTTACAATCAACAGAGCATTACCCGGACCGGATCATGCGGCATCGTTAGAACCCGAAGAGCTAAAGGCAATGGTAGAAGGAATCAGAAACATTGAATTAGCCACCTCCGGAAGCGGTATTAAAGAAAGAAGCGAAAGCGAAAAAAAGAATATTTCCATAGCCAGAAAAAGTTTACATGTAAATCGTGATCTATTTAAAGGTCATGTTTTACAAGCAGACGATCTTGTTGTACTTAGACCGGCAACAGGAATTTCGCCGATGGATATCGACTCGGTTTTAGGCAAAACCATTGTGGAAGATTTAGTCTCTGGAAGTTCATTACAATGGAATCAAATCGCGTGATAAAAATTGCTGTTTTAACCAGTTCAAGGGCTGATTATGGTATTTATTTACCCCTGCTCCGGGCATTGGAAAACGACGAGAACTTCCAACTGGAGTTAATCGTTTTTGGAATGCATTTATCCAAATTTCATGGATATACCGTTTCTCAAATTGAGAACGATTCGTTTACCATTGCTGCCAGAATAGAATCCTTATTACTTGGAGATACTCCCGATGCTATCGCTACTTCATTTGCATTAACCAATCAGAAATTTGTTGATTTTTGGAAACAGCATACAAATAAATACGATATTGTTTTTGCTTTAGGTGATCGATTTGAAATGGCCGCAGCAGTTTTAGCGGCTTTGCCTTTTGCTGTGCCATTTGCCCATTTGCATGGCGGTGAAGTAACACTTGGAGCTATAGATAATGTTTATCGACATTGCATAAGTTCGGCAAGTAAATTTCATTTTGTTTCAGCGCCTCCGTTTGCGGAACGTTTGAAACTACTATTGGATGAAAATCACGAAAATATTCATTGTGTTGGCTCTTTAAGCTTAGAGAACTTGGATATGATTGAGTTATTAGACTTACAAGAGTTCAAAGACAAATGGGGCGTCGATTTATCCATTCAAACCCTGTTGGTAACCGTTCACCCAGAAACCGTTGCTTTTGAGAAAAATGAAATCTACAGTAAAGAAATAGTTGAAGCATTATCTGTTCTTGCAGATACCTATCAAATTATTATCACCATGCCAAATGCCGATACGATGGGTTTGATTTACAGAGAGGCATTTTTAAAATTAGCCAAGCACAAAGAATCGGTCCATACCTTTGAGAATTTAGGCACCCAATCTTACTTTACTTGTATGAAATTTTCTAAACTATTGATTGGAAATACATCTAGCGGTATTTTAGAGGCTGCAAGTTTTCATAAGTATGTAATAAATCTTGGCGAAAGGCAAAGAGGGCGTCTATGTAGTGACAATATTATTCACCTATCTTTTGATAAAAACGCAATAATTGCTACTGCAAAAGACTATGCAAAGCAAACCTATCAAGGTAAGAATGTTTATTACCAAGAATCACCAAGCAAAAAGATTTTGAATATATTGAAACAGGAATATGCAGCCCTATTATAAGCACATAGCACATATTGATTTACCTATTCGAGAAGCTTTAAATAAATTGGATGAGCTGGCATCGGATGCCGTGTTGTTTTTGGTAGATAACGAAAATAAGTTGCTAGGCTCTCTTACCGATGGTGATCTACGCCGAGGTTTTATTAATGGTTTTAGTTTAGACGACCATTTATCCAACTTCATTCAAACTAAACCAAAATATATTCAACAAGGCAAATACAACATCAAAGAAATCATTGCCCTTAGAAAACGATTTTTTACCGTTTTCCCTGTTGTAAATGCGGAAATGCAGATAATCAATGTTTTGAATTTTCGGCATCAAAAATCGTATTTACCCGTTGATGCATTGATTATGGCTGGTGGCAAAGGCGAACGTCTCAAACCGCTAACCGACACAACTCCCAAACCCTTATTAAAAGTTGGAGACAAGCCGATTATCGAATACAATATTGATCGCTTGAGCACTTATGGCATTGATGATGTTTGGATATCCGTTCGATATTTAGGCCAACAATTGGTTGATTACTTTAAAGATGGCAAGGAAAAAGCATTGCGCATTAAGTATGTTTGGGAAGAGGAAGCCCTAGGCACTGCGGGCGCTTTGGCTTTGGTTGATGGCTTTATCAACGATCATATATTGATGATGAATTCCGATTTACTCACCAATATAGATTTTGAAGACTTATACCTGTTTTTCGAAGACAATAAAGCTGATTTCGTAGTCGCTTGCATCCCATATCAGGTAATTGTACCTTACGCCGTGATGGAAGTTCAAGATAATTTGGTAACAGGATTAAAAGAAAAACCAACGTACACGCATTATTCCAATGCAGGAATATATCTGATGAAAAAAGAGGTGCTAGATTTGATTCCAAAACACCAAGTGTTTAATGCCACGGACTTCATGGAAAAATTAATAGAGCACGGGAAAAAAGTTCTTGCATATCCACTGGTTAGCTATTGGCTTGACATCGGGAAGCACGAAGATTTTCAAAAAGCTCAGCAGGATATTAAAAATATCAAATTTTGAAGCCAATAATTGTCATACCTGCTCGAGGTGGTTCAAAGGGTATTCCTCGAAAGAACATTAAACTTCTAAATGGAAAGCCTCTGATTCAATACACTATTGAAGCTGCCAGAGCTGTATTTGTGGATGACCAGATTTTCGTTTCCACCGAAGATGCAGAGATTAAATCCATCGTAGAGAGTATAGGTTTGACGATTCCAATATTAAGACCGGATTACCTAGCCACAGATACCTCGGGCACTTATGAAGTTTTGTTGCATGCCATCGAATTTTATGAAAATTCTGGTTACCATCCCGATACGTTGATTTTACTACAAGCAACTTCACCTTTTAGAACTGCTGAACACATAAAGGAAGCATTAACCTTGTATGATGCAACCTGTGAAATGGTAGTTTCAGTGAAGGAAACCAATGCGAATCCATATTATGTTTTACGCGAAGAGAACGAAAACGGATGGTTGGTAAAATCAAAACAAGGAAATTATATCAGAAGGCAAGATTGCCCGAAAGTATATGAATTAAATGGTGCAATTTATATTATTGACATAGCCACGTTAAAATCAACTCCCCTGCATAATTTTTCAAAAGTAAGAAAATACGTAATGGACGATTTGAGCTCGCATGACATTGATAATCAGTTAGATTGGATGGTAGCCGAAGCAATAATACAAAAAAAAGAACTTTAAAATTATTTGTAATTCCTTTACAGCATTTCTACATCTAATTAGTAGATTTTCCATTAAAATCCATTCTCTATTTCACTTCAATTTCATCTACAAACAACCAACCATCGCCATTTACCCCTCTCCAGTTTGGCAGCGGGCCGGGATTGTAAACAGTTATTGATAGGTATCGCGCTACTATGGGTTTATCCGGCTTAACTTCTAATTTGCCAATTCCCAAGGGCAATTGCTTTCCTACTTGCTCGTTGTTTGCGGTTAGAGAATACGAGAACCCGTAATCGGTAGGAATTTTTAACTCGGATTTAGACTGGTAGTTTTCAACCACCTGCACGGTGTTTGTAGTACGTGAGGGATTTCGAGAATTCGGTGTGTTTACCAGATTTTGGGTGTTTGGCGTTTTTCGTGCATCGGTCATGTTTGTTGGTAAAGCTGATTGCAAATTTTCAGCTTGATTATCAA
>JACCDW011761378.1_pt1 | contig 15064 bp, 12 predicted proteins | sample 7449781 | NCBI WGS metagenome assembly JACCDW01 (sample SAMN15323449, study PRJNA562643) | freshwater metagenome | isolation source: river surface water | place: USA:Blue River Watershed | collected 2017-08-18
AAATTAATGGCTTTACATTAGCTCAAAGAGATAATTATGGAAAAATACATTGGATATGTCCGCACAAGTACCGGGAAGCAAAACCTAGGTTTAGAGGAACAACAATCTCAGATTATTGACTTTGTATATATTAACAGTGCCGAGTTGATAGAAATTATCATTGAACAGGAAAGTGGCAAAAACAATACTCGACGAGGTCTTGATATGGCTTTGGAAAAGTGTTCAAAACATGGTTACACTTTGCTATTTACAAAACTTGACCGTTTGACGAGAGAGGTTGAGTTCTTATTCGCAGTTCGTAATAGGGGTGTGAAGTTGCGTTGTATTGCTTTGCCTGAACTCAATACCCTTACCCTGGGAATATTCGGAACGATGGCACAGTATGAGAGAGAGATGACTTCTTCAAGGACAAAGAGAGCTTTAGAAGAGCTTAAAAAAACAAAAACACTTGGAAATATATCTAACCTAACGAAAGAGGGTCGTCAGAAAGGAAGTCAAGTAGTACAACAGCAAAGAGTTGAAAATGAAAATTGGAGACGAGCCAAAACTTTTATTGAACACTTTCAGATGAAAAATGGATATATGAATCTCACAGAAGTTTCGAATCTTCTCAATGAGAATGGGTATAAAACTCGTAGGGGATGTTTATTTTCTCCTATTACTGTGAAAAGACTGATTTCTTGAATGGATATCCAATTCAAACCTTAATATTCATTAAACAATCAGCTCAAAATTCGACTCAGTTATCGATTGAATAGAATTTAATCTGTTATCGGTAGATACCTCTGTTATTGAAATTGTATTTTTCCCGAATTGAAATTTCAACTTCTCATTCCCAATTCTAATATCCGGTGTTTCTCCGATACTTCCTGCTCCTACTGAACTACGACCAAAACCAAACGTGTAGGACTTATCAAGATATTCCACGATAGCTTTGATGGTATTCGACCTTTGGCCATAATATTCTAATACGGTAAGTTTAAACTGAGTACTCTTCCACTTGAACTTTATAGAATAGGATACTTGAACCTCAAATGGTGGAGCATCCCAACTTAAAACTATTTTATAAAGTGAAACATTCATCAACAAACCATCAGATTCCCTGAACACCTTATTGTAAGTATAGGATTTGTCTGAATCCTGTTCCGGAATGTATTGGTTAACCTTTTCTGTATAATCCGGTTTCATGTATCCTTCAGCTAGTAAACTTTTTCGATGCTGATGGATTGCGAAATCTCTATTGGCTCCCATTGTGAGACCTCCGGATGTACCAGTGATATCAACACCTACCCAAGAATCTTCATTGAGCTGCAGCTGCAGCAGAGATTCAACTGCAGCAACATCTTCTTGTTTTAGAATTGCGTCCTTTTCAATATCTGTCTTTAATAATATTCTAAGGATATTACAATTCGAGTAATTCAATTGAGGTGATTCATGGAGATAAAAGGATGAAACAAACTGTTCCATTTCTCTTTTATTATCCCTGACCTTCTTTTCAAAATAATATAGTTTTAAGTAAATCGTTTCATCATGAACGTATCTCACCACGCTTATAAATCCATTCTCAATTAAGCACCTTTTATAAAAGTTTGAATAATGATATTCATTCAATCCTGAAATTTCAGGTGTTACTTTCTCATTAATGAGAGTTGAATATTGGCCAAAGGTTGGAATAGAGTTGTGGTAATTTCTCATACGAAATAACAAGTATTACTGTACATAATACTTCAAATGTACTTTTTATTGAACTACTTGACTATGTTGGGTATTCCGGTGTTTGAAAATATCCTTGCTTTACTGGTACAGTGAATTAAAATAGAAAAACCCACCTCAAAGGAAGTGGGTTTGGTAGCCCCGAGCAGAATCGAACTGCTATCAAACGTTTAGGAAACGCTTATTTTATCCATTAAACTACGGGGCCAAAATCGTGATTAAACATCAATCAATATTAACCAAACTTAAAGGTGCATTGATACAATCACTGCTCACTTTACTGCTCAGTTGTTTTTTTCAAAAGTTGTAAACTACTGAATTTATTGAAGTTAATCATTCAAAGAACGGTTTCCTTTAAGAACCCGACATTCTTAAAGTAACTTATTGAATATATGATAATCAACAAGTTAACATTTGATTAGTGAGTAGTTTTTGGGGTAAAATCACTACTCACTGCTCAAATCACTGCTCAGATTGCCGGTTTCTTCGTTGTCGATACAAATTACGTAGTTCCTCTTCTCTACTTCTTAGTGGATGACGGCTTGCCAGGTAATGTTGAGTGGTAGTAAGGTTAGAGTGACCCAATACGTCTTTAATTACATTGTCGTCTGCACCAACCATTACAAAATGCCTTGCCACAGTATGTCGAGGAGTATGTCCACTCACTGGCTCAATACCGATTTTCTTACAAATTCTCTTCAGTGCTCCATTATGTTTGGCACGCGCCCGCTGGATTTTCTCCTCCAACTTTAGTTCAGAGAACTTTTGAAAATCCAATCCGGTGTCTTTGAAATCGTCAAAATTCAAGTAGGGGAATAGAAAGTGTTCGTTGTTTTTTGCTAACTCTTCAAAGAATCTCTCACCGACATATTGACCCAGCTTCTCTTTGGCTTCATCAAAATATTCTCTGATGAATTTAAATTCGTCTGGATACTTCTGTTTTAGCCTTGACTCCACTTCAAATAACTTTGGCAAGCTCCACAAAGAGATATTGTCAATGTGTTGAAGTTTGGCCAGTTCCATTGCCGTATTCAATTTCAACTTGATAGAAGCCATCTTAGATTCATTAAACACCGTTTTGAATACCTCAGGGTAAAGAGGTTCAAGACACCCAGCCAACTCAAGTGTTATAGGGTTGTGAAGCAATGAATAATTTTTTCTAACTCTGACTTCCATGATGACTCCATAGAATGATTTGTTAGTGAGCAATAGAACATCATGTATTCTTGTCCCGCCACAGTAATATTGGAAAAGGAAAAAAATCTTGGCAATCCTTTCTACATAACCACCTCTTTTCCCGCCAGGTTGAAAATCAATGAACTTATCAAGTTCCTCATCTGTTAAGGTGCGTGCTAGTTTTTGCTCATCTTTTCCAATGAATTTTAGCAGTGGTGTTGTATTGATAGGTAATTGTGTCCCACTGGTTGCGTTCCAATAATTAATTACCTCAGCCAGTCGTCCAAGATAGTTTTTTAGTGCCCGATAGGTCTTGGCTGATTCCGCTCTCCTTGATTTAAGCAACTCCTCTTTTATAGATTGTACTGTCTGAATTTCTCGGAAATACTTTATTGGTAGTTTTTCCGAACCGTAAATTTTCATGGTTATCTCTTGAAAATTCTTTAGGATAGTTTCGTATTTCTTGATTGTACCATAGCTCAAACCATTTTTCTTTTTGATGTCGATTAGTTTTTGAAATAACATCAATACACATTGCTCATCTATGTTACCGGAGCCACCTATACTTTGATTGAAATCAAAATCACTTATCACCTTTTCAATCATTTTATTGATGCGAATATGGTCGGGATGTTTTCTGTTAAGCCTGCCGCTTTTAGAGTCCCATAATTTGACCGGCAATTTGACCCCATAACTTTTCCTTTCAAGAACCTTTGACCCTTCAAGAACCCAATGGTTTAGCACACCCATTGATGGGTCACTACAATTTCGGAGATAAAATTTGATGTGCGCCATTAGATTATTGGTCTTAAAATTATTGGTTCTCGTCTAAGGACTTTGATTGTAGTTTGACCTCTTTCAAGGGCGAGCAAAATTCCCTCTTCACCTGATATTAACTGGTTTTTATTATCTATCATTACAACACCAAATCCCCGTATTCTTAAACGTGCCAAGAGTAATTTTTTTAAATTAGTTTCAAATTCTTCAGGGAGAATGATTTTCGAAATTTCAATAATTTCGTTGTATTCAGGTTCCAAATCTTTGTTATACATTTTTGTTAGTTTTTAAATTGAACTTATTTCACCCAAGGGAGGGTTACCCATGTATTGCATTTGAGGTTGTTTTTAGTTCGTCTGGTGAGTTTTTGGCTATCTGAGATGGAAATGATAGTCTGTCATGGGTAAACATCACTAAATGACCTGTTACGACAAAATGTTACGCTGCTGAACGAACCTTTCTTTTGATTGGAGTTGAGAAAATACTTTCCACTTCATCTAGTTCATCCTCGGTAAAAATGTGGTGGTCGCAAGAATCAATCCGGTTAATGGCGTACTTCGTTGATACTTGGTCTACATCAATACTGATGGAATTCCGATGTAGCACCTTCGCAGCATGGGAGAGTGACCCAATACCCCCATAGACGTCGGCACAAACATCTCCAATCTCAGTGGTCAACAACATCAGAAACATCGCAAGATTTATTGGGTAAGGACATGGATGTTCGGGTTTACCAAATTCTTTAACCTCCTCTACATTGAAGCAGTTCTGCTTCAACACTCCAACGAAATTCTGTTCCTCAATAAATGTTCTAAATCTCTTGTAAGGGCGCTTCAAATAATAACCGGGTCGTTTAACTCCGTCGGCAAAATCATCGCCGTTGGTTTTACCCAACGTAACAGGTTCATCTGTCCATTGAAGGAATTCTCGCCATTTAAATTTTTTGGTCAATGTGAAATGCAGAATATGTTCCCCCGCTGGTTGTAGTCGACCTGAAATTTTCTGTGGTTTTTGATTGGCCTTAGCCCATAGCATTCTTGATGGACAGTGCCACCCATCGTTCAACATCGCTGTAACAAGTCGTTCTGGTATGCAGTTGTCATCACCCCTGAATGCATCGCCAATGATGACAAATAAACTACCGTCCTTTTTCAGTTTTGTTTTCAGTTGACGGTAAATTTTAACTTCATTGTCAATATACTCTTCAACGGTCTTTTCATTTCCGTGGATTACACCAGCCAAGTTTTTCTCTGCCTCTTTATACTCAGCCTGACGTCCGAAATAAGGTGGTGAAGTAATTACCGTTTGGATTCCATTGTTAGTTAAAAAAGATAAGTCCTCATTGGTCTGGCAATAAATTTGGTGATTTACGTCTTCATTGATTGGAGTTCGGGAGTATTCAATCACATCTCTTAGAGCATTATTGCCATGGTTCTTCTTGGTTTCAAAGTACTCCATGGTTAAATCGTGCGCTCTAGAAATACTTATTTCTCCATTGTCGAGTTTTTCGAACAGTTTTAGGTCAAGTAGTTCCTGTGGTGCGTCAATGTGTTTTTCGAACATTCGGTTGAACATTCTTAACGTCGATTTTCCGAAAGACAATCCGAAGACCGCAATTGCCATCTGTGAAACGTCACCGAGAATACCCTCTAGTTCCATTTCATCACAGTTGCCGAAATACTTGATGAAATCTTCTAACTTTCTTTTCTTTCCTCGACTTTTGCCAACCAAAGTGTTCATGAACATGTGAATCTCAATGGCAAGATTCCAATGGGTTTTCTTGATGGAAACATTGGAAATACAACGATTTTGGATGATTTCGTCGCTTTGCCAGTCAACTTCGATGACGGTCAAATCATCCCATTTCATTTGTTTAGCCGCGTGAAATCGAATCAATCCGTCGACCACGAAGGTTTGACCATCCTGGATTGAAATCAAGATTGGTTGAAATTGACCAAACTGTCCCATTAAAAAGGACATACGTTCGATTTGTGATTGAGAAACTTCGAGCTTCTCGAGTTCTGGATGGACACTCATGTCCTTGATTTTTATTGTTTGCATTTTTCTGTTGTTTTAAAGCATTACCAAAATAAATTGTCACAATTATTAAGCAAAAAAAATTACGGGTACTCTTCCCGGTACTGTTTCATCATCATTTTAGATATCTCAATTTCAATTTCGTCCAGTCTCCATGTTGGAACTTTACCATTTACCATAACCTTTTCATCCGAACCTATATTCTTCGCGAACTTTCTGTATTTCTTTCCTCGGTCATCAATCCAATACGCTCTCGCCACAACGTAATTGACACCTGATGGTTTATGCAGATTTTTCACTATGGATAAGTCGTGTTGTATTACCAGTCGAAGTTTATCTATTTGAACCATTGCAGCAGCAATTAACTCTGTGGTCTTTAATGGCGTCATTGGATTACCCAAATCATCTTTAATGTGATTGGCATCATTTAAGTCGTTACGAAACTTGGTTTTCAATTGCCCTAGTTCCAATAATAACCCCTTCTTTGAAGCATCCTCTAAAGTTTGTGGTTTAAATCCATCATTTAACAACCATTCTTCGAATGGCCCCTTTAATGGGTCTTTGGCGAAGCCCAAGAAAAAGAAAAATGCTTTGATTACAGAACCTATAGTTAATGCAGTGGCGCTCATTGTAAAACTGTTTGATGGTACAAAACTAGATTGAAAAAATAACATTACCAAATATTATTGACATAATCTGAAAGATTTTTTCATATTGCTGTATTTCAGCTATTTACTTTGGTTAAATTCAATCGAACTGCAATAAAGTAGCTAGAATGTCTTGGTGGTACTACTAAAATCCGGTATGGTCAATTTCCCCTGCGGGCCGTTGAGATGGCTCTATCTACTTCTTAACATATACCAAAGAGGTTAAACCTCTCGCTACTATTATTGGAAATACTCCAATCCTACTCAATTGGAAATTCCAATATAATATTACCTAAAAGGGTGCATAGTGCTTATTGAGAATATTCTTTGCCCAAATCCAACTTCTTAATACTGGGGCAATTTCTATGAACTTCTCGGAGCCGATTTTCTTTTCGAGCTCTTTGCTCTTGCGTTCAGAATCAAATAAAAAAATATCTGCACCCAGTATTGTTGCTACCAGCAGTTCTTCGGCACTTTCATCTCTGATACTTTCTATTTGATTTAAATTTTTAATAATATCCTTCTCAAGTTCCTTTTGCTCCAGTATACTACTAGTACCAGATTTATATGTTTTTTTATTCTTAGTATCTTCTATATAAGTATTATTATTGACCGATTTTAAGTTATCTGGTATTGGGGTGACTGAATTCCAGATATTTGGAGGGACCTCAAAAACAATCCAATATACGTCAGTGAATTTTGCGCCTCTCTTTTTCATAAGATGACCTTTCAACTTCAAACTTGACCACGCTTTTTTAACTCGGTCCCGGCCCATTACCTCTTTGTATCTATTGATAATCCAGTCCTGTTTTAGAACCCATTCGGGAGGTAATGACAACAAGTAAAGGAGAAGGACTTGCTCCTCAACAGTGTAATTCTTATTTGGGTGAAGGGTCTCTTTTTTGATTGGAATAGTTCCCTTTATTCCAGTCATATCACTTGCACGATTTATATTTTTCATCAGATTTCTCTTTTTTAAAAGGATAAGAAATAAAATGGACAAATAGAAATCTGCCAATAAAAAAATATCCGGTTTGTATTACTTTTTATGTATCACCACATATTTATCTATAAGTGTTCGTTCGAAATCACGATGTAACGAATACCAAATATTCTCATGAAACAAAAGTTAATGAAAAAAATAGGAATTCTTAATCACCCTGATTTTCCAATCGACGAATGGTCACGCACAACGATTAACCTTGATGATTTTTTTGAAATCCCTTCAAATTTAACGACGGAAGAAATCGAATTCGCTAACATAATCGCTCAATTTATTCCCTTAGATACAGATGATGACGAAGGTTTAATCGAGCTGATAATGAAACCATCCAATGTAAAATCATTCTTAATCAATATCAGAAGATTCTCTCACCAGTATGATAAAAAACTCCGTTCACAAGAACTTAACTAAATGGCTAAACTTCGAAAAACCTTAATCCTGCGAATAACCGAATCGCAATTGAAATGTATAATCGCCGCGACCATTAAAGAACAAAAATCAAAAAGTCGCATAATCCGAGAAGCAATAGAAAAACACGTCAATGAAAAAAATAGATAACTTAAAGGACTATGAACTTTCCGAATACATTAAACGGGCATACGAGGAACCGGGTCCTTATCAAATAGAAAGTTGGCCCCTATATCAGCTCAACCATTTACCAACTCCATCTGAATTCTCCAAAGCGGACAAAATTCTCGATTCATTTGAGTTTAACGAAGACGATGAGTATCTGCTTACGTTGCGTGCAAAAAGAAGTCACATAAGAAATTTTATTCTTAACATCATTCGAGATATTGAAAACAATCTGTCCGAATTCAATGAAGTGTTTATCGAGGTGAAAAAAGACCTCGCAAATGACGAAGAGTCAAATTCCTGAAATTTTTTTCCGGAATTTTTAAAACCACTTTTTGGGTAAATTTTCCTCAAAAGGTTTTTTACCAAAATAGTTACTGCTCGTATTTATCCCACCTGTATTTGATATGACACACCTATATATGAAGGTGGGTAACGAAGGGGGCAGGGAGGTATCAATTAATTTTCATTATATCCGAAATCTCGAGAAAGTAAAACTGACTTCCACCAACTTTCTCTTTCAATAATCAATCTATCATCTGTAGTTGACTTAAAGATATCAAGAATAGAATACCTAAAGTTCTGTTGAATATAGTCGAATGGTAATTGTTTAAGTCCAATATTTCCTCCATGACCTGTATTGAGGTACGCTCTCCATCTTCCCAATATCATGTTTTCTCCGTAAGCAGAACCTACATACCGTTTACCATTAGTTATATCAGTAATCAAATAAACACCCTTCTGATTTTGAAGAGCAGTTTTCCAATTTTCCTTTTCCAATACTCTACTCATTTCTGACCAAGAGATATTAACCTTCTCATATCCGGGAAAAATGTCATTGTCGAATGTATCTGGTAATATTTGAGAGACATAACAGTTGTCCATCACGGAATCTGCATTTCTTACCATTTGCTGAGTATTATTTTTAAAATACACAACAAGACGACCAATGTACTTTTGATATTCAACTAAATCTTCGTACTCATATCCAACGCCATTAAGAACATTTAAATCCTTTGTAACTCTCCCAATATGAAACAACAACCAATAATCGTCACTTCGGTTAATTTTGACCAAACCAATTGTTGTTTGACCAAACTTGAACGATTTATTTTTATTGTAGTTCCAGTATTGACCATTTAGCATAGTGGTTATATCACCACTTTTGAATAGTTCAATTGGATTCCAGTTTGATGCAAACATTAGATTAAACCTAACCTTGGTATTCGCTAAATCATTAAGGTTTAATATGTCATTTAATTTGATACCAGTCATTGTGTTTAAATAATGTATACCTAGTTACAATGTTTGGCAATCAATGTCTGAATATCATTCGGGTCAAAGGATACCTCCCAATACCACTGTCCAAAACCTCCGTGTTGATTGATTGCTCTGCACCATTCATCTAGGTATGCACGCTTAGTTTTGTTCTGTTCACTATCCTGTCCTTTGGTTTCAATGATTAGATTCTTTCCATTGTTGAGTTTACAAATGAAATCAGGGAAGAACCTCCTTACTACTCCTTGGAAATTATAATAAACTACAAAGTTCAAATGGTCATTCTTAATAAATGATTTAACATGTTCTGATTCGTTAATCGTCTTCGCCTCCAGGAATTCCCAAGAACTATCACACACTACAAGATTAGTGTGCGTTTTTTCAAAACGTTCACACGGCTTTGATGACCACCATGACCGAATATCGATTGATGAACGAATTGGGTTTTCCCTATCGAATACCGGTGTCAAAGCATCAGTATTTTCAGCTCGAATTACATTCCAAATGTGTTGAATGACCTTATTCATATTCAACATGATAAGAATTCGTTTTTTGGACTCATCACTGTTGAACACCGGATTTTGAATAACAATCTTACCCGATGAAATGAACTGCTCAATAATCGAAATCAATTGAATCAGGAACATTTCCTTACTCCCTTTCCAATCTGGTTTCTTCTCTGAATTGTAGATAGTGGAAGCTATCCTGAAAATAATCGTCTGTAATCTAAGTTTTTCTGCTATCTCCTTCAAGTCAATCTCGGATAGAGCGGCGGGATTCGGTTTACCTGCAATGATTGCTTCCAACTCAGCTTCTGTAATTGAATCATAGGGGTCAAGATTCAAACTTTTTACTTGACTGAGGTCCAGTGTCAATTTTGGTTTGAACACATGGTCAATGCGAATCACATTTGGGAAGGTGATTTCATGTTCGAGTCTTTCTCTTTCAACTCTTATTTCTGTTTTAGGTTTAGGTGGTGGTGGTGGTGGCCCATCTTCGCCACCTTCGTGCGGTAAGAAAGTAAATGGTACACCAAAAATGTTCACATACTCTGCTTCGAATAATCCGTCTTCACCTACATCATAAGATGTTCTTCTTAGCCCTCTACCAACGACCTGTTCACACAATAACTGTGAACTGAATGCTCTTAATCCCATGATGTGGGTTACAGTCTTAGCATCCCATCCTTCTGAGAGCATACCCACAGAAATGACATTCTGAATCTGTTCACCGGGTTCTCCAATTTTACCGACGGTATCAACAGTACGGCGAAGTAACTCGGCTTGTTGTTTCTTAGTAAGTTTTACTTCAGTTGTACCCTCGTCCGAATCTGAATCACTTTCTGAACCTGATGACTCCACGACCTCTACTTCTTCAGTTTCTGCTTCTGCTTTCTTTAAAATACTACTATCAATTTGGAGGGTTAGTTCAGGGTTTACCAACTCCCCTAAACCAGCAGCAGTGAGCATAAATGAATCTGAATCAAATGAGTATTTAATCCTTGCAGATGTAAATGTGGTATTTGCTACAGTGATTATAACCGGTGGTATTTTATGCCCCGCAGATTCCCATTCATCTTTAGTCGCCTTCCAATCCTTACCCAATAGTAAATAACCATTCTTAATGAGGTCAGGTAGTGGTGTGGTTTCATCAACCTTTTGATTGATGTCATCCTTTACTGACTCATCCATATATATGTGGTAAAGACGTGACCTAAGGTCTTTATCTACCTTTCCATCGTCGCGAACTACAACACGTGGCGTTTTAACTAAACCTGATTCAATGGCATCATTCAAACCAAAATCAGAAATAATCCAAGGGTATAGAGCTTCTTCCGATGCTTTCTTACCACTTGGTGCGAATGGTGTGGCGGATAAGTCGAAACACCTTAATATGCCACGAGCATTATTAATTCTATCCAATCCACCAACCCATATAGTACTTTCTTCAATATCCTCCTTCTTTACACCTTTTACCTTACTTTCTGCTGGCAATCTCCATGCGTGGTGAGCTTCATCGTTAATTACAATCAAGTTTGAAGCGTTAGCCATGTCACCAAGTACCTCTTTGACATAAGCCTCGTCGCTTTTGGCTCCTCTTTTATCAACTGATTTTTTCTTGGCAATTTTTTCTTCAGATTGCCAAGCGAGAGCATGCCAATTTATGATTTTCACCTTCCCAAGACGAAGTGAATCCATCAATCCCGAGGGAACGATATTGAACTCTTCATAATAATTTTCTTCGTCAGTGGGATTCAATACTGACAAACGACTCCTTACTGTTAATCCAGGTGCAACGACCAAAACATTCTTGGAAAATCTCTTGTCTTGATTGTTATTAACCTTGTTTAACACTTGCCAAGCAATGAGCATACTCATTACAATGGTTTTACCACTTCCTGTGGCCATCTTGTTACACCATCTACTGAATTCACCACCATCGGATGGAATTTCAATACCAGTTTTATCGGAATCAGGTGCTTCAGTTAACCATATTAATGTCTCAATGGCCTCGAGTTGACAAAAGAAGAATCTTCTATCTTTTCTTTCTTCAGGGTCTTGCCAATGGTTTAATAATCGTTTAGTAATACCAGTGACACCGGGATATCCACTCTCACGCCATTTGCTAACACGAGGACGTATTTGATTCACTAAGTCAATCTCAATAAACACTCCTGGGTCATCAAATGACTTGGAATTTTCTGAAGCCACTACATAACCAGCAGGACGACGACCGCTCTGAAGTATAAATTCTCTTGTTTCTCTTAGGTATTCCCAATACTGTGCAGGTTCGACATAAGGGGAATTGATAATCAGCTTGTCAATTTTCTGCATATTACAAACGGATTATTTTAAGTGACTCAATTCCTCGTGCATCAATAATTTTTACTGCAATATTGTTACCGGGTTTAAATGGAAGTGATACTGTTCCGTTGAATGCCTCAATTTTGTCGTCATCAATCTCTGCCTTTAAATTCTTGGCAAGAGTTGCCCAACCTTCCTTAGCACCTGCCATTGGGAAGAACACTTGTGAAGGAAGTAAACTTCTACCATCATAATCATGGTCAAGCATCCACATTGCTATATCGCCTTTACCACCACTATCTACACTCCCACTCTTAGGGTTATAATAATCAAATCCAAGCACCTCAACAGTAATCTTCCCTGAATCCTCGCCAGATGTGATATGTTTGACAGAAACGTCAGGTTGACCGATAAGCCAAAAACTCTCATTACTACTTCTCTTCTTTTTCAAATCCTCTGTAAGTAGGTCAGCGTTCATTTGTGCTTCCAATAAAGTCATTCCTGGCCAGTTGGTTTCCTCAATGTCCTTTCGGGCTTCAGGGTCAAAATGAAATGCGCAGAAGAGAATAATGTCTGGTTTTGGTTTTAAAGTTCTTGCTTCATCCAATGCCAACTCGACCATTCTTTGTTCTAATGGAGCGTGTTCAGGGCCAAAACAAACTACAACTCGTTTCGGAATATCTTCTCTGGTTTCTGCTTCTGCTTGAAGGTATTTTGAACCAAGTAACGGTTCAACACGAGTAAATTCTATTAGATTTCCTCCTTTTGCTCTTACACCAGCTCGAAATAGTTCATTTCTCCATTCGTCCTGACGAAGGGTTTCTCCAGTTCTAGAAATTGAAACATCTGACTCTAAATCTAAAGTTCTATCTAAATCATCAAAGGACCTCGCCAACGGGGCTGGAACAGCCTCAACAGTAAACGGTCCTGTTACCCGAACTTTATTGTTGTCAATAATTGGCTGGTCATATAAGGATTCAGTCGGTGAAGTTTCACTACTTACGAGACTTCTTAGTGTAATGTGAGGAACGGTTTTATAAACTAAACCACTTCCAATTCCTTCTGTAGGAACAGAAAGTTTATAGTAACTAAATGTTGAAGACATTAGTCTTTGTTTCGCTATTGTAAGAGCAATACGGGATGTGTCGCATGTAATCCATCGTCTTCCCCATGTTTCAGCCACTTTTGCAGTTGAACCACTTCCACATGTTATGTCAAGTGTCAAGTCTCCCGGGTCTGTTGTCATTAGCATACATCTAGAAATGGCCTTAGTATTAGTTTGGACAACATACATCAATTCGTCTGCTCCCAATATATCGTCCCATAAATTTGGTATCCTTGAATACCCGAAATCGCTCAAGTATACTTTTCTCAACAAAGTATTACCTTCTAAAAACAATCGATTTTTGTTTTTTAATTTTTCAATTCCATTTAAGCTTGTTCTCCAGTATGAAGTACCCGGTGAAAATATTTTACCGTCTATTTCAATAGGCTTGTTAGAATCATCGCCTCCTTTTGATTGGCTGGTTAATCTCTCAGTAAAGAATAATTTATCCTGAAGTCCTCTTAAATTAGCCTCCTTCAAAGAGATTCTTTCAAAGTTCTTGTTTGATGGGTTGTCTAAATAAAAAGTTGTGTCTTCGTTTTCAAAACGTTTTTTGGGTTCATAAAGTCTTCGAAACTTGATTTGTTCTTTATTTTTGGCGTACCATATTATATAGTCATTTACATTGTCTATTAATACCGAACGATTTCCTGTAGTTTTTTTATAAGTAATTAAACTTACAAAGTTTTCAACGCCAAAAATTTCATCGAGCATTTCCCTAATGTGATGAACATTTTCATCACTAATTTGAATGAATATTGAACCAGATTCACTTAACAAATCTTTTGATAGCAAAATTCGGTCTCTCATGTACGTCAAATAAGAATGTAATCCTAATTCCCATGTATCTCTGAAAGCTTTTAACATTTCTGGTTCAGCTGTTAAATCCGCGTCATTACCATCTTTTACCTCTCTTTTGTTTACAAAGGGCATAAAGTTAGAACCATATTTGATTCCATATGGTGGGTCAAAATAGACCATTTGAACTTTACCTCCCATGCCTTCTTTCTCAAGAAGACTATTCATTACCAACAAGCTATCACCTGCAATTAATCGGTTACTCCAATTCTCCCTGTGTTTATAAAATTCAATTGCTTCACGTAGTGGTTTCTTTTGTTCTTCAAACAAACTCATTTGCGGGAAACTATCTTCTTCCTTTTTTACGGTTTCAATAATCCGTCTTGGGTCTATGCGTTCATGCACATGCAAGCTTACAGTCGGCACGTCAAAACTGGTGTGTTCGGCTTTACCTGCCCATTGGAGTTGGGGGTCAAGATGAGGGTCGTACTCATAAGTTTTCTTTTTATAACCGCCATTATCCGTATGGGAGTCAACAAGTCCAACTGGTGGATTATTTAATCTATCCTTGTCTTTGTGTTCGTATTGCTCGATTGGTTTTTGAGACACGTTTATTTTTTTTGATTTAGCCATGATTCTGGATTGGATTTTGGTCAGCTATTAATGATTTTACATCAATTTTAAGGACTTCTGAGATTTTATACAGGGTACTCAGACTTGGTTCAGAGCGATGGTGATAGTAATTATTCACCTGTGCATAGGACTTACCAATCTTTTGAGCTAGCCATCTTTGTTTGATACCCCGCTCCTGAAGGACCTCTTTAATCTTATTCATTGGATAATTGTTTCGGCGTGAAAATAGCAAATAGTTTGCTCAGATTGAACAAAAGTTCAATCTTATTAATAAATTAATATTAACAGAGCACTCTTTTGAAAATATGAATTCTGAATTCTCCATTCAAAATTTTGATTGGCAACAATTTTAAACTATATTAACAATTCAGGAACGAACGATGCTGGTTTGTAAAATTAATGGCTTTACATTAGCTCAAAGAGATAATTATGGAAAAATACATTGGATATGTCCGCACAAGTACCGGGAAGCAAAACCTAGGTTTAGAGGAACAACAATCTCAGATTATTGACTTTGTAT
>JACCDW010579992.1_pt1 | contig 15063 bp, 7 predicted proteins | sample 7449781 | NCBI WGS metagenome assembly JACCDW01 (sample SAMN15323449, study PRJNA562643) | freshwater metagenome | isolation source: river surface water | place: USA:Blue River Watershed | collected 2017-08-18
AAGACATTCCAAGCATTTGTGTAAAAGAGGGTGAAGGATTGAATTTCTGTTCTGCTCGTAGTTGGAGTTGGACCTGTCGCACCAGCCCAACGAATTGTTTGACCAACTCCATTTGCTTGAAATGTATTCACAAAACATCCAGTAGCAGAACCTTGTTGAATAATAGCATTTAATACATAACTTCTGTTGGCTGTTGTTGGAAGATTAGTCATATTCCATGTAACATTTGTCGATAAAGATGAGAAATAATAAATAGAACCATTATTCCAATCATTTGTAAAGTTTCCAGTTGGACCAAGATTAACATTAAATATTTCTTGTATTTGTTGAACTGTAGTTCTGCCAACAACTGTTAAAGTGGATAGGGTTAAATCAGCTGGAGCTGATCCAGTTGGGCCCGTTTGTCCAGCAGCACCAGTAAAACCAGTGGGTCCAGAAGAACCAGTAAAACCAGCAGAACCAGCTAAACCCGTTGGACCAGTTCCAACACCACCAGTCATACCTGTAAAACCAGTAGGACCTCTCAAACCACCATAAGGTAAATCATTATAATTATTGAATCCATCACCAATTTTGAATAATTGTGTATCTGTTTCCAAAACCAGTTCTCCTTGTGCTATAACTGGATTCGCAAAAAACCAATCAGAACTAATACCGCGTCTGAATTGTAATTGAATATTTGTTCCATTGTATGCTCCAGAAGGTCCTGTAACACCAGTATATCCAATACCACCAGCATCAAAAGCTGGGCCAACTTCATAACTTGTACTTGGACTTCCACCATCAAAAATGTAATAGATAACTGGACCTATTGCACCAGTTTCACCCTTCATACCTGTAGGACCTGTAGGACCTGTTTCACCAGTTGGACCAGTTCCAACTGGACCAGTAGAACCTGTTGAACCTGTTGGACCAGTGAAACCAGTAGAACCACTTGGGCCTGTTCCAATTGGACCTGTATAACCAGTATAACCAGTATACCCTGTAGCACCATCTTGGCCAACATAACCAGGAGCACCAGTTGGACCTGTTATACCTGTTGAACCAGTAGCACCAGTAGAACCTGTTGAACCTGTTGAACCAGTATCACCAGTTGATCCAGTAGATCCAGTTGAACCTGTAGCCCCAGTTTCTCCAGTAGGTCCAGTCATTCCAGTTGCGCCTGTTTGTCCAGTTGAACCTGTTGCTCCTGTTGCTCCTGTTTCTCCAGTAGGACCTGTTGCGCCTGTTGCTCCTGTTTCTCCTGTAGAGCCAGTTGCTCCAGTTTCTCCAGTAGGTCCAGTCATTCCAGTTGCGCCTGTTGCTCCTGTTTCACCGGTTGAACCTGTAGGACCTGTGCCAACTGCTCCAGTTGGACCAGTTGCTCCTGTTTCACCTGTTGCTCCACTGGACCCTGTGGGTCCTGTGGAGCCAGTATCACCAGTCATTCCAGTAGATCCAGTAGGACCTGTTGAACCTGTTGAACCTGTTGTACCAGTATCACCTGTCATTCCAGTAGGTCCAGTAGAACCAGTAGAACCAGTCATACCAGTTTCTCCAGTAGGACCTGTAGCTCCAGTAGAACCAGTTTCTCCAGTAGAACCAGTACTTCCAGTTTCTCCAGTAGAACCAGTCATTCCAGTTGGACCTGTTGATCCAGTCGAGCCTGTTGTTCCTGTATCACCTGTTGGGCCTGTGGGCCCAGTACCCACAGCACCAGTAGGACCTGTTGTTCCTGTATCACCTGTATGACCTCTTTCACCAGTAGGACCTGTACCAACATTTGTTAAAAGAGTGGAATGAATATGTGAAATAGTTGTTCCACCAAATTCAAGTTGAACAGATTTATTTGTTCCAGTAAATATTACATACACTTTTACACGAATTTGATAAGATAAATCAGGTAAGTTTGTTAAAGGCACATATAATGAATTTTTATTTTGTGCGGATGATGTTCCAATAACCGTCGCATTGGATGAAGAACCAGCAGCCATTAAAGTTTCATTATTTGAGGTATCAACATAATATACACTAAAATAGTAAGAAACTCCTGTATCATTCGCTGTACCATACAAGTTCATGTCCCAAATACCACCCACAATTAAAGTGGAATTCAAATCACCTGGTTGAGTTGTAAAAGAACCCATTAAAAGTGTTGTATTGGATTGAGTACCAGAAGTAATAAGACTTTGTATACCAACAACTGGCTCGAGTAAAAGGGGACCATCTTGAGGATACGCACCACCTGTTGGAGAAGTTGTATCCATAAAAAGAACCAACCCAGAAGAAACACCAGCAGCACCTTGAGAACCTGTTGGGCCTTGAATACCTGTTGGACCTGTTGGACCAGTACCAACTGCTCCTGTAGCACCAGTTGAACCTGTTGGTCCAGTTGAACCTGTTGAACCTGTCATGCCAGTTGAACCAGTTGAACCAGTTGAACCTGTAAAACCAGTTGGACCTGTTCTTCCTGTTGGACCTCGTTCACCTGGTAAACCTTGTGAACCTGATGGACCAGTTGGTCCTGTTTGACCGGTTGAACCTGTAGAACCAGTAGGACCTGTTCCTAAAGGACCCGTTTGACCAGTCATACCTGTTTGACCAGTCATACCTGTTTGCCCTGTCATACCCGTTGGACCTGTTGAACCTGTAAAACCTGTTGTACCTGTTGGACCTTCATCACCAGGAAGACCTTGTGCGCCTGATGGACCTGTTTGTCCTGTTTGACCTGTTGAACCCGTTGAACCTGTTGAACCTGTTCCTAAAGGACCAGTTTGACCCGTTTGACCCGTTGAACCTGTAAAACCAGTCATACCTGTTGGACCAGTTCTTCCAGTCCCGCCAGTCGGTCCAGTAGGACCAGTCATTCCAGTAGGACCTGTTGAACCAGTTTGTCCTGTTGAACCAGTAAAACCAGTAGGACCTGTTGGACCTTGATCACCTTGTGGACCATAATCACCTGAAGGACCTTGAGGACCAGTCATACCAGTAGAACCAGTAGAACCACTCATACCAGTTGTACCAGTATCACCAGTCATACCAGTTGGACCTGTTTCACCAGTTGAACCAGTCATACCTGTTGTACCAGTATGACCAGTAGGTCCTGTTTCTCCAGTAGAACCAGTTGGACCTGTTGAACCTGTTGTACCAGTATCACCAGTAGGTCCTGTTTCTCCAGTAGAACCAGTAGGACCAGTTGTTCCTGTTGTACCAGTATCACCAGTCATTCCAGTAGGGCCTGTTGGACCAGTTGTTCCTGTAACACCAGTAACACCTGTGGGTCCAATTGGTCTTGCCCAAACCTGATATTCTGGTGTAATATCAAATGTATCTGTGTAAGAGGTACCACCTGTTGGATCAATTTCCACATGGATTTTTGTTATAGAAAGATTTGGATTTGTATATAAGAAAATATATTGAGTTGTTCCCAAACCAGGAACAGTTGTTGAAATAAGTTGAGTATTATCTGAATATGTTGTTGTAACGCGAAAACGAGTTGTTCCAGTATTATTATCTGTAACACCAAAATATTGTGTTGTATAAGGAAAGTGCTGTGATTGTAAGCCAACTGTGTTTGGAATTTGATAAGCTCCAGCACCAGCAATAGAGTTTGCTACATAGTAAGCATAAGAAGAACTTGTTGCGAGATTTACATAAGTTCCAGGAGTTGTTTTTGGACCGTAGAGAACATTTGTAGTCATGTCCACGTAAAGTTGTCCATATTGTCCATCTTCGTCCCCTGGTGGACCAGAACCAATAATAACACCCACAACACCAGTAGGACCTGTTGGACCATCCATTCCAATGTAACCAGGAGAACCAGTTGGCCCAGTAAAACCTGTTTCTCCTGTTGGCCCTGTAGCACCATCAGCACCAATATATCCAGAAGGACCTGTCGGGCCTGTTCCTAAAGCACCTGTTATACCAGTTGGACCTCGTAATCCACCATAGGGTAATAAATTCCATGGCGTGACCCCATCACCAATTTTAAACAGCTGTGTATCAGTTTCTATGGCTAATTCTGCGACAGCCAAGACAGGATTTGCTGTCGTCCATTGGGCAGCTGTACTTCGCCGAAATTGGAGTTGAACATACGGCATATCTATATGTGGGAAGTAAACTTCTAAAAGAATTTTACTTAGCGCATACTTCAAGTAAACTTCTAAAAGAATTTTACTTAGCGCATACTTCAAGTAAACTTCTAAAAGAATTTTACTTAGCAAATATTAAATTAAAAAAATGTGTAAAAGGGTTGTTTATGTTGTTCCTGTTAATACCCAGCGACTTTGTCCTGGTGATCCACTAATTGTTAATCCAGAAACATAAATAAATGTAGCAGTTCCATTTACACCAATTGTTTTATTTGTAACACCTAAAACAAAACGATTTGAAGCTAATGAAGAAGCATTTTCTTGATTAAAAGTTTGATTTTTATCTGTATTATTTACAATCACAATATAACGTCCAGGAGTTCCACCAGAAAATCCAGTTATTGCTGAAGCAGTTGTTCCAGAAAGTTTGAAAAAAGCACCATCACTAAGAGCATAATCATTAATTGATGCTGCTGATGGAATATTAGAACCTTCTGTAAAAGTAATGGATGCTGATAAAGTTCCTGTTGGACCTTGTGCTCCAGTCGGCCCTTGTGTTCCAGTGGGCCCAGTTGTTCCAGTTCTTCCAGTTGTTCCTGTTGTTCCAGTTGTTCCTGTTGGACCTGTAAAGCCAGTCGGACCAATTATACCAGTTGGTCCTGTAACTCCAGTTGCTCCAGTAGCAGTTTGATTTGCTTGTGTGAAACCATATATTTGAATGTAAGCAGAACCAGGATTGGGTCCATTACCTGCTGTAGCATAAATACGATAATAAAGATAAGGTGTAAAAGTAGGATCATTAATATTTACAGTAAGATAAGCAGGGGGAGAACCAATTGTTGCCATTTGACCAGTTGAATAAGCTAAATCCACCCAATTTGTGTTATCTTGACTTCCTTGAATATAAAATGTTGATAAATATTCACTCGCAGATTGTCTTTGTGAAATTTCAAATTTCCAAAGTGCTATAGGGGAAGGACATTGAACTTTCCACCATGTAGGCATAGTTGAACCAAGACGCGCCCAATCTGTTGAAGTATTTCCATCACAAGCATACCAAGCAGGAAAAGATGCTGAAAATTCTGAACTTGCACTTACAGTAAAACCTCCACCAGAATATCCTGTTAAAACGGGTATTAATCCTGTGTTAGAGGGGGTTAAGGTTGTCGCATAACCAGGAATACCTGTTGCGCCAGTGGGTCCTGTAGATCCAGTTCTTCCAGTAACACCTGCTGAACCAGTTGGTCCAGTTATTCCAGTTGGTCCAGTGATTCCTGTAGAACCAGTTGGTCCAGCTTGACCTGTTGCTCCTCGAACATTTTGAATTTCAATTGCGGTTATAATAGGTCCACCAGAAGAACTTTCACCAAAAATATAATTTATTCCAGTAGTACTTCTTTGTGTTTGTTTAATTGAATAGGTATAAGTTCCTGCTCCTGGATTATCAACAAATGTTAAAGCAACAGGAACATTTAAATTTCCAGCACTTTGTTCAATCCACATATCTTTTCCAATTGGCGTACTATCACGATAAAATTGGATTGTTGTCCAATAAGCACTACCAGAAGTTGAATACGCATCAGTGTAAAAGGAGAGTTGAACTGGATTTCCACTTGTTGTTATGGATGTACTAACAACTGTTGCTGGAAGGGTTGCTGAACCTGAAATCGTTGTTTGTGAAGCTCCAGTTGCTTGCGCATAATTCAAAGCACCTAATTGAACTGTTCCTGTTGGGCCTTGTATGCCTGTTGGACCAGTCATACCAGTCGAACCTGTTATTCCAAGCCCTGTTGAACCTGTTACACCAGTTGGTCCAACAGAAAGTCTGGTAATATTCACAGTTGAACCTGCTTTTACAATAGCATTTCCAGTAGAATCATAATGGAATGTTAAATAATCTCCAGAATTCATAGTTTGATAGAGTAAAATAGGAACTGGAGCAGGCGATACTGTTGATGAACCATAAATACGCATTTGGTAACTCCAAATATTCACTCCATTTTTTGCTATAGAAAATTGTGTTAAATCAGCAGTATTTGTTGGATCATAAATCAACATACATTCAATAGCATAAGTTCCTTGAACAGAAACTGTAAAGCGTCCATTTGTTGGATTAAAAGAAATACCTTGTGCGACTACATTATTAAACCCTGTAGCACCTTGAAAAGCACTTCCAGTTACAGAAGTAATAACAGTATCATTTGTTCGTGTTAAAGAGATAAACTGATCAGAACTTGCTCCAAAAGATCCTGTTGGACCTTGTGGACCTGTGGAACCTGTAATTCCTGTTCCTCCTAAACTTCCCATAGGACCTGTAGGTCCAGTAACACCAAGTGAACCAACAGCACCTGTAGGTCCAGTTGTTCCTTGTGCTCCAGTAAATCCTTGTGCTCCAGTAGGTCCAGTGTAGGATTGTCCTGCTGCTCCAGTAGCACCTGTAAAACCTTGTATTCCTTGTGCTCCAGTAGCACCTCGTGCTCCAGTGGCTCCATCAGCACCCACATAACCAGAAGGACCTGTAGTACCTGTAAAACCAGTGGCACCTGTAAAACCAGTAGCGCCATCAGCACCCACATAACCAGAAGGACCTGTAACACCTTGTATTCCTTGTGCTCCAGTGGCACCTGTAAACCCAGTGGCTCCATCAGCACCCACATATCCAGAAGGACCTGTAACACCTTGTATTCCTTGTGCTCCAGTAGCACCTGTAGGACCAGTACCAATAGGTCCATCAAGAATATATGAATCTCCAGTTGGGCCAAAAGCTAATAAAGTATCTCCATAATACAATCCACCTGTTGTAGAAATCCATAATAGACCTGTGTAAGAGGGGTGATATTGGTTTTCTGGAGTTATGTATAAACCTATCGGATCAATAATTCCATTTACAGTTAATTTTCCTTGTATAGTAAGTTCACCAGCAGTTCCAGAATTTGGGTCAAAGGTAAGTAAAGAAGAACCTGTTGGTCCTTGAGGTCCATTAAAAAAGACAGATGTTAAAGGGGTTGTATCCAGATTTAATCCTTTACCTGTAGGTCCTGTTACTCCTGTAAATCCTTGAATACCTTGTTGTCCAGTATATCCAGTGGCGCCACGTAATCCACCATAAGGTAAATTAATCCAGTCAGTCAAACCATTTCCAATTTTAAATAATTCTGTATCTGTTTCATACCCCATTTCACCAATCGCTAAAACAGGATTTACTTCTGTCCATTTTGTTGAAAGTCCATGACGTAATTGTAATTGAATATTTGTTCCATTATATGCTCCAGAAGGTCCAGTAACACCTGTAAAACCAACATCACCACAATTAAAGGCAGGTCCATATAAAAACTCTGTTGTCGCATCTCCACCATCAAAAATGTAATAGGTGATTGGACCAGTTGCTCCCTGAATACCTGTTGGTCCAGTTTGTCCTGTTGGACCTGTTGAACCTGTAGGTCCTTGTGCTCGAGACCAAACAAGAAACTCTGGATGAATTGTAAAATATCTTGTATAGGATGTTCCACCTGTTGGATCAAGATCAACATAAATTTGTGCTATAGAGTTATTGGGTGAATAAATATACAAGTAAGTTGTATTTCCTAACGTTGGAATAGCTGTAAACTGTTGTATTGAATTATCTGAATAAGTAACAGTCACACGAAAACGAGTTGTTCCAGTATTATTATCACGAACTCCAAAGTATTGTGTTGTTAAAGGAAAAAGTTCGGATTTTAATCCTGTTGAATTTGGAATTTGATAAGAATTTGTGCCAAAGAGAGTATCAGCAACATAATAAGCATATGAAGTTCCATTTACATAATCAACAATTGTTCTTGGAGAAGCTTTAGGGCCATAAATTGTTGATGTATTTAAATCAACATAAATATATCCTGGTGTTCCAATTTCATCTCCTGGAACACCATACCCTGTTTGAAATTGTGATTCTCCAGTTGGTCCAGTTGGTCCTGTTGCTCCAGTATTCGTTGCTGAACCAGGAAGACCAGTTGGACCCAATTGACCTGTTGGACCTGTTAAAGAGGGACCTGTTTGACCTGTTGAACCTGTTGAACCTGTATTTGTGGCTATACCAGGAATACCTTGTTCTCCTGTCGGGCCTACTCCAAATGAACCAGTTGGACCTTGTAAGCCACCATAAGGTAAAGAATTCCATGGTGTTACTCCATCACCAATTTTAAATAAATTAGTATCTGATTCAAGTGCCATTTCACCTCCAGCAAGAACTGGATTACTGGAAGCCCAGTGGGCGGCTGTGCCTCGTCGAAATTGCAGTTGTATGACAGGCATATCTATATCTTATTCTGTAAAAGGTTATTCAAAAATACGTCTAATAACCTTATTAATAGTATTAATAATTTGAAATTATTAATTCTGTAAAATGAAGTATCTTTATAACGAATAATGTATTTATTATAAAGATATATTTGTAAAGTTTATGGAACAAAAACCCACTCATATCCACTTCCTCTATCACACCAAACAAGAGTTGTTCTTTCAGTATACATTTGAACAATTATTGTACTATTGTATATTAAATCAACAGCATAAGAACCAGAGTTTGAAACACGAATTTGACGATAATTATCATCACCATTTGTTTGTAAAGCAGGTAGTGTTAAAGAAGAATTATTTAGGGATTCAACACATAAAATAAAAGAAGGATTTTGTTGTAAAAAATATGTAGCCTGTGCTTCTTGTGCTGGTAGCACAAAATTTGGAGATATATATAAAAAAATTCCTTCAGGTTTATTAAATTCTAAATCATACAAAATACCAGAATCAACAACAGTATTTCCAGCGTATTTTTTAACTAAAATTAAATTTGGATTTGATTCATCCAAATCGAGCATAAAACCGTTCGCTCGATTTGATTCATTTGAAAGTTTTAGCTTAGGAACATCAAGGGAACCATCAACAACAATATTTCCATTCACTTGTAAAGTTCCTGTAGCATCATATAAGAATTGATTTGTACCTGTTAAAGAAAGACCATTATTAAATAAAACAGCATTCGTTGGAATAGATGTAAAAGGGATGTCGTTATCTATTTTTATTGAGGAGCCTGTTGGACCCTTTGATAATAATGTATCACCATAATGTAATCCACCTGTTGGAGAGACCCATAAAATACCTGTGTAAGAGGGTTGTACTGGTGTTGGTGTCAAGTAAAGACCAATTGGATCAATAACTCCTTCAACTGTTAATTTCCCTTTTACAACTAATTCTCCACTTGGACTTGTATTTGGATTGAAATATAATAAATCCGAAGATCCAGTTGGACCTGTTCCATATTTGTATAAAAGAGTTCCATTTGTCAAAGAACTTAAATCTAAAAAGTCTGGCCCTGTTGGACCTTTCAAACCCCCATAATCTAAAGAGTTCCATGGTGTTGTTCCATTACCAATTTTAAATAAACCAGTATCTGTTTCATAACCTAATTCACCAATAGCTAAAGTAGGATTGACTTGTGACCAACGAAGTGCTGTACCATGACGCAATTGAACTTGTAAATTTGTTCCATTAATGACTTGTCCTGATGGTCCAATATAGCCTGTGAAACCAACATCACCAGCATTAAATGCTGGACCAAGTGTATAAACGGAATCTGGGTCACCACCATCAAAAATGTAATAGGCAATATCCCCTGTTTCACCCTTCATTCCAGTTGGTCCAGTTGGTCCTGTAGAGCCTGTGGGACCTGTGGAACCAGTTGCTCCAGTTGGTCCTGTTCCAAGAGGCCCAGTATATCCTGTATCACCTGTTGGACCACGTAAGCCACCATAAGGTAAATTATTCCAATCTGTTACACCATCACCAATTTTAAATAATCCAGTATCAATTTCATAACCCATTTCACCAATCGCCAAAGTTGGATTCACATTAAACCACGCAATTGCTAAACCATGACGTAATTGTAGTCTTATATTTGTACCATTTACAACTTGACCAGAAGGTCCAATATAACCTGTAAAACCAACATCACCTGCATTAAACGCAGGTCCATCAAAGAAAGTTGTATAGGCATCACCACCATCAAAAATGTAATAAGCAATATCTCCTGTGGGACCTCGCATGCCCGTAAAACCTGTTTGACCTGTAAAACCAGTTTGACCAATTGAACCATTCAAGTTGATATCATATATAGCATCATCAAAATCACCTAAAGGAACTGATACATAATCAATATCAACAATTGTAATAGAACCAGTTAAAGGATTGTATGTACCAACACGACCAGTAAAATAATGAGAAGAATCTGTAGATTGAACAACTAATACATTGTTACCAGGAATATAGGATAAACCTGTACCGATATTTAAACTCTGAAAACTTCCAACAATAGGAGTGGGTGTAATAGGGGTTGTTGTGTTGGAATAATAGTAATCACCTCCTTTAGCACCCTGTGGACCTGTTGGGCCTGGAGTTGTACTTGCTTGACCTGTTGGACCTGTTTCACCAGTAAAACCAGCAGAACCAGTTGGTCCAGTATAACCAATTGAGCCGGTAGGTCCTGTGTAACCTGTATAACCAGTATAACCTGTTCCAGAACCACCTCCTGAACCTGTTCCACCAGTTTGTAAATATAAAAATCGTGCCAATTGCGAATCTGTCCAAATAATATTCGGCGGATTGGATGCTTCATGTAAAACAGGAAGTCCAGATGAATTTAATTCATAAATGTAACCAACTGTATTATCTCCAGGACCTCCACCTATTCCAGATGGATCAATGGTCAAGTTAAATCCATCTACATCTTCAATAACCGCAGTACAACTTCCTGAACTCTGTGATGAAATACTTTTGATTCGAAAAGAGTAACCAAAAGAATTGTTACCACACCACATGCCCACCGCAATTGTATTTCCATCATAAAACTGAGTTCCTCCATTGTAACCTTGACCTGCCGTAGTGAAGATTACTGAGTACTCTGTAGCACTTGTTTGAAGCACATTCGTAAATGTGACTTCTAGACATATCGGCGGATTTAATGGCATTTCTACCGGTTATTCTAAAGTTATTTCCATCAGAATAACTTTAGAATACTACTTTACTTATTAATTAATTATTTGTAAATAAATATACAAAGCATATCCTTCAGAATCATTATCAGTATAAGGAAAGTTTGTTTTATTTATGTAATTAAATGTCAAAGTGGTAACACCTGAATTAATTGTAACATAAGCTGCTGCTGTTCCTGTTTGAACACCCATTTGACGCTGACAATTAATATATCCTGCTGTTGTACTATATACATAAGATGTCATCATAAAAAATGGTAAATTTGAAGAACTATATGTTGAAGTATTCAAGTTAATTGTAAAGGTAATCGCATCAGAACCTCCTGCTACATAGGTGCCAAAGGAGGATGGTAAAGAAGCAACTGCTGTTGAAAAATTAAAGTTTGTTGCTGCTTTGGGAACTTTTATTACTCCAATTTGTGTTCCAGAACCTGTTGGACCAATTGGACCTGAAGATCCATTGGAACCTGCTGGACCTGTAGGTCCTGTGACTGTTGAAGCAGCTCCTTGAGCACCTGTTGGTCCAGTTCTTCCAGTAAAACCAGTTGGTCCTGTGACTGTTGAAGCAGCTCCTTGTGGACCACTTGGTCCAGTTCCAAAAGGTCCAGTGGGTCCTGTGACTGTTGAAGCAGCTCCTTGTGGACCAGTAATACCAGTCGGACCTATTCTTCCAGTTACTCCAGTAGGTCCTGTAACTGTTGAAGCCACTCCCTGTATTCCTTGAGGTCCAGTTGCTCCAATAGCTCCAGTTGCTCCTATTGTTCCAGAACCTGTTGGACCAATAGAACCGGTAGGTCCTATAGGACCAGTATAACCTGTTCCACCACCACCTCCACCACTTCCACCTGTTCCATCACCTGTTGGACCTGTTGGACCTTCTGGGCCTGGTGGACCCAAAAAACATTCTGGATTGATTGTGGAACCTGCTCCAGCAACCATCGCCTTCACTCTTCGTATTTCTAAAAGCTGACTCGGGGTTAGAGTCTGCGACATCTAAAATTTGTCTCTAATACTTTGAAAAGTCTTAATTATCTCTAACAAGTATTTGTTGAAATTACATATTTATACAATTGATAACTTTGACTTTCAAAACAGATTGCTCCACCACCTCTTTGGGCCTGTGTTGTCATACGATTGATATCACCAAAACAATTTATTTCTGAATCAAAACTTGCTGCCCACTTGCTATGATCATCATATTCACTCCAGGAAAATCCTGGTATTTGAAAATCAACCTCTTTTACATCCAGTACTGAATAAGTGTTACAGGAAGGTCCTATTTCACTCCCACGTAACCAAGATTCCACAACAAAGCTCTTCTGAAGATTTGGTGCCACACAATCACTCCATAAATCTTGATTCCATTGTTTTGATTTGGAAAAGTATGTAAAAGGTATATCCTGGACAGAATATATTGTATTCTGATTACAAATAGCTTCTGTGGATATAATACCCTGTGTTAAAGAGGTTATATTCTGGTATTGTTGATTCACATCATTTGTAAGGTAGAAGTCGTAGATGTTGGGAACTTGTTTTTGTAGCTCATAGGATAAAAGATCAAGAGTCGGAGCGTGTAAGGAAATGCAGAAAAGATTCTGACCATAGGTCCACGCATTTGTGGGTAATCCTGTATAAAAAGTTGTTGTTTGGGGACCCAGCGGAAAGTTGGGTATAGAATGGGTGATGTAAAAACCGGTTTGGTTTGTGGTTTCCAGAGCAAAGAGTCCTTTCGTGTGACCAACCGAAAAGTTGTAGCTTGGAGATAGAGGGGATTCGTCATTATAGATAACATACGATACATCTGGATTCCATAGTTGTTTCATAGTTTTAGATAAAGCGCTTCTAGCTGTGTCATTTAAAGATACTGATGGTTGTGTAAAAGGTAATTGTTCTGTAGCATACAAATGTTCATCCACAGTAGAAGGAGCTTTGATAATTGTCCAAGAATCTACTTCTTCTCCTTCCAACCCGATACAAGATAAAGAAAGAACTTTAGAGAAAAATAAAAATGTAAGTGATAAAGTTTTTAGCAGTCGCATTTTTTATACTCTAGAGCTCTATGGGAAAACTTCTTTCTGTTCTCTTATAAGTGGAATTGTTTCATCCCAAATTTTATTCTGTATTTCTCTTTTTTTATCATAATTATTTTCATGACGAATTTCAGCTTCGTAATAACGAATACAAAGATTTCTCCAGCGTTGTAAATGTAAATGTTCTGGAGATATATTCAGTAAATTTTTATATTTTAGAAGAAAACAACGAATATTTTCTAATTCATATGCTAAATCAATAAAATCTAATAAACGTTCTTTCGAATCATAACAGCTCTGATGCATTGTTTTATATAAAGCATTCAGACGTAAAAGTATTTTTTTTGATCTAATTTGAAATAGTGTAAATTAAATCTATAGCTTTGAAATAAACTCACTATAATATATTTCTGAGGGATGGGCTGTAGCTGATTCCAAACGCTAACCATTTGACTTTGTGTTAAAGGGAGATTGGTGAGTGGATTTTTTGGATGAATAGGTTGGTCAAAAAAACCAGAGTGATAATATAATTTTGTTGCGATATCTTGTAAAAGGGTTGATTTTTCAAATACATATTTCTGTCTTGTTTTCCAGTCAACAATTTCAATTGGTTGAACAGGTGATTCCAAAGTAACAATATCTTCTGTATTCACTTGTTTCAAATGTTTGGAACGCCAGAAATGTAAAAATTTACGCAAAATAAATTTAATTCGAATATTCTCTTTTACACAGTCACATAAACTCTGACGGAACTCATCAGAAAATCGGACAGAAAATGGAGTATAAAATTTTTCTGACCAACTTTGTAAAAACTCTTGTTGATAGGTTATACAATTTAAAATAGGTGGAATAAAGTCAGAATTGGGCAGAATACAAAACTCTTGAGATTGATTCTGGAAAAGATTAGTGAGTTCTTTTGAAACAGCAGCCAAAAGTGGTTTTCTATTTCCTTTTTTCTTTGGTTTGTTTGGTTTCACCACCATGGTCCCAAGTGAAAAGACAGAAAAATCTTTAAAAATAATTGTGTAGGATTTATTTTTTCTGACATTTGGTTTTGTATAAAGTTTAACACTTGGATAAAGACTTGGTGTAAAATGAAAAAAATCATTATTTGGGAATTGAAGTGGTGCTGATCGCAAACAAAAAATTGATTGTTCCATTCTTCATATTCTGTCAGAAACGCCTTAGGTTTCTAATTCAATAGCATAGAAAACCCCATCAATAACAATTCCTTTATTTTTCCCATTTTTATCTTTCGCAATTATTTCATCTTGTTCTGTTGTTATGTAAAAGGTATGGTTTTCAGAATCAAAGATGCGATCCACAATTGGATGAGAATCCTTATCTGATGTAACAGGGATTGGTTTCTGGATATGTTCTGGACAAGCAGAATAACCTAAGAGACAAGGAGCTCTACATCTTGTTTTAACAGCTCCATCTGTGAATGCTAAAGGGAAGGAACAGAATGTTGGTTGTGTATCATCCAAATCAATATCACATAAAGAAATTTTTATTTGTGGTTTGATAATTGCCCATAATTGTTTAAAATCAGCACCTTGTTTTTTAGCAATATCTTCAACAAGCCGTTTTGCATTCACTAATAAAACTGCTTCAAAAGTAGACCAAATTTCAGAATTTACCAATGCAGACATTTTTTTTATACAGGTGTCAAAGGAGTGCGTTTGGAATCAATTTTTTTGTTATCTAAAAAAACAAGATGCCACTTCCATCTGTTTGGGGCCCTGTAGCATGGAGAATCCTCCATGGAATTGGAGCAAAAGCTGGAACAATACAAAATCCAAAAATGAAGATTGATGAAAATCGTGAAGCACTTTGGTTAATGAGTCATTTAGAGTATATTATTCCCTGTCCCGAATGCCGTCAGCATATTTTAGCCTATCGGAAAAAAACTGGATTACCTTCTTTTTCTGGTGAAATAGG
>JACCDW010606189.1_pt1 | contig 15063 bp, 11 predicted proteins | sample 7449781 | NCBI WGS metagenome assembly JACCDW01 (sample SAMN15323449, study PRJNA562643) | freshwater metagenome | isolation source: river surface water | place: USA:Blue River Watershed | collected 2017-08-18
GTGTGGTAGGCCAGCAGCGAGTAGGCGGCGGCGTGCGACTTGTTGAAGCCGTAGCCTGCAAAGCGCTCCATCAAGTCAAAAATCTCGTCGGCCTGGGCCTCGGGGATGTTGTGTGTGGCCAGCGCGCCATCGCGGAACTTGACCCGGTGCTCGGCCATCTCTTCGGGCTTTTTCTTGCCCATGGCGCGGCGCAGCAGGTCGGCGCCACCGAGCGAGTAGCCGCCCAGAATCTGCGCCGTCTGCATCACCTGCTCCTGGTAGACCATGATGCCGTAGGTCTCAGAGAGCATCTCGGCCACCGCCGGGTGTGGGTAGACCACCTCTTCGCGCCCGTGCTTGCGCGCCACGAAGCTGGGGATCAGGTCCATCGGGCCCGGACGGTACAGCGCGTTCAGCGCAATCAGGTCTTCCAGGCGCGTGGGCTTGGCATCGCGCAGCATGCCCTGCATGCCACGGCTTTCAAACTGGAACACGGCTTCGGTCTTGCCCTCCTGAAAGAGCTTGTAGGTGGCCGCATCGTCGAGCGGGATGTTCTCGAAAGCGAAATGCTCCTGTCCCTTGTGGCGCTTGATGATGAACTCGCGCGCGATCTCCAGGATGGTCAGCGTGGCCAGCCCCAAAAAGTCAAACTTGACCAGGCCTGCGGCCTCCACATCGTCCTTGTCGTACTGGCTGACGGCCGAATCGCTGCCCGGCTGCTGGTACAGCGGGCAAAAATCGGTGAGCTTGCCTGGCGCGATCAGCACGCCGCCCGCGTGCATGCCCACATTGCGCGTCATGCCTTCGAGGCTTTGCGCCATCTCGATCAGGTTCTTGACGTCCTCTTCGCGCTCGATGCGCTCGGCCAGCGTGGGCTCGGCCGCAATGGCGTACTTTTCCTTGTCGTCGGGCTTGAGGTCGGGCGGCGGGTACTGGATGGTGACGGGTTTGCCCGGCTTGTTGGGGATGAGCTTGCTGATGCCGTCGCAAAAGGTGTAGCTCATGTCCATGACCCGGCCCACGTCGCGGATCGCCGCACGCGCGGCCATGGTGCCGAAGGTGGCAATCTGGCTGACCGCGTCGCGCCCGTACTTTTCCTTGACGTACTCGATCACACGGTCGCGGTTGGTCTGGCAAAAGTCGATGTCGAAGTCGGGCATCGACACGCGCTCGGGGTTCAGAAAGCGCTCGAACAGCAGGCTGTACTGCAGCGGGTCCAGATCGGTGATCTTGAGCGCATAGGCCACCAGCGAGCCTGCGCCCGAACCCCGGCCGGGGCCCACCGGGCAACCGTTGTTCTTGGCCCACTGGATGAAATCGCCCACGATCAGGAAATAGCCTGGGAAACCCATCTTGAGGATGGTGCCCAGCTCAAACTCCAGGCGCTCGACATAGCGCGGGCGTTGCTGCGCGCGCTCGGCCTCGTTGGGATACAGGTGGACCAGGCGCTCGTTGAGCCCCTCGTGCGAGACGTGGCGGAAATAGTCTTCCACCGACATGACCACGCCGTTGACCGGCGGGATCGGGAAGTTCGGCAGCTGTGGCTTGCCCAGCACCAGCGTCAGGCTGCAGCGCTTGGCGATCTCCAGCGTGTTGGCAATCGCGCTGGGTACATCGGCAAACAGCGCCTGCATCTCGGCGGACGACTTGAAATACTGTTCGCGCGTGAAGCGGCGCACGCGGCGCGGGTTGGCCAGGATCTCGCCTTCGGAAATGCACACCCGCGCTTCATGCGATTCGTAGTCCTCGGGGGCGAGGAACTGCACCGGGTGCGTGGCGACTACGGGCAGGTGCAGGCGTGCGGCCAACTGCACGGCGGCCTGCACGTGCGCCTCGTCCTCAGGGCGGCCAGCGCGTTGCAGCTCCAGGTAAAAGCGGTGCGGAAAGACCGAGGCCAGTTGCAGCGCCCAATCGGCCGCCTTGGTCTCGTCGCCCTGCACCAGGGCCTGGCCCACGGGGCCAGCCTGCGCGCCCGAGAGCAGGATCAGGCCTTCGGAGAGTTCCTGCAGCCAGTCCAAGCGGATCACCGCCTGGGCCTTGACCACGTTGCGCGTCCAGCCGCGCGCGATCAGCTCACAGAGGTTGAGGTAGCCCTGCTTGCTTTGCACGAGCAGGATGACGCGCGAGAGTTGAGCCGCATCACCGCCCAGGCCTTCGAGCAGGACTTCGCAGCCCAGCACGGGTTTGACGCCTTTGCCGCGGCACTCTTTGTAGAACTTGATGCCCCCAAACAGGTTGCCCAGGTCGGTGATGGCCAGCGCGGGCTGGCCATCCTGGGCTGCGCTGTGGACGACATCGTCGATGCGGACGGTCGAATCGACGATGGAGAACTCGGTGTGCAGGCGCAGGTGGACGAACATAGGGGACTGATTTTAGGCTTTTGCTTTTTGTAAGCGCCGGGCTGGCGGACGGGCTGGTGGCCACCGCATGCGCCGGTACCGCCAAGGGGGACGCCGGGCGCCTCATGGCTGTCACAAATCGTTGCCCGACGTCCCCCTTGGCAGCACCTCGGTGGTCGGGCGAATGTCAATCGCGCAGCCGCTGCACGACGTCAGAGCGGAATTCGCGGCCGTAGAGGATCAACACCACCAGGGCGGTAGCGATGACCAGCGCCAGCGGGGAGAAGAACCAGGCCATGGCGGCGAAAGAAAAATAATAGGCGCGCAGACCGTCGTTGAAAGTCTCGGCCGCGGTGCCCACCAGCACGCCGGCGCGGCGCGCGTGCCATTCGCGGTCGTGCAGTCCCGCCTCAAACTCTTTGGCCGGCGGCATGGCGCCGATCAGCAGGGCCACAAAGGTGTATTGCCGCATGGCCCAGGTGAAACGGAAAAAGGCGTAGACAAACACCCCCACCAGCACCAGGACCTTGAACTCGAACACCATCAACGGGGTTTGCTGGGCAAAGGGGATTTCGCGCACCAGCTCGGCGGCCTTGTCGGTGGTGCCCAGCACCGCAAACAGACCGCCGATGATGATGATCGTGGTCGACGAAAAGAAGGACGGCGTGTGCGAGAGGTTTTGCGTGATGATGCCGTCGAGCATGCGCGGCTCGCGCGCGGTGGCCTGCATCATCCATTGCATGCGCAGCTGGTTGGTGGTGGCCAGCAGGGTGCGCTCGTGCAGGCCACGCCCGCGCGAGAAAGTGGCGTAGCCCACCCAGAGGGCAAAAAAAGTCAGCAGGGCCAGCCAGTCGGCCCAGGGCATGAGGCTGAGGATCTTCATGAAACCCATCGTACAGGAGTGTCCTGTACCAGTCAGTCTATCGCTCTCAGGCCATCAGTCAGTCGCTCTCGGGCCATCAGTCTGTCACTCTCGGGCCTGCAATCTGTCGTCCTCGGGCCTGCTGCCTGTCGTCCTCGGGCTTGACCCGAGGACCCATGGATTGCCCGGTCAAGCCGGGCAATGACAGTCAAGAGTTGTCATGCTCGGACTCGATCCGAGGATCCACAGATTGCCCGGCGAAGTCAGGCAATGCCAGTGTAAGAAAGAGATCAGCCGCGGGCCTTGGCCGCCACCGCAGCCACGCGTTCGCCGAACTTGACGGCGGTGTCCACATCGCCTTGCGGGATCTTGTCGGCACCGGCGTCCGAAGGCGCTTGCACCAAGAGGCCGACCGAGCCGCCCATGTTGTTGATGTCGTTGCGCGTCGAGGCCGAGGCGTTGGCCGGGGCCATGCCAAGGCTGATCCACAAACCACCGTGCTGGGCCGCCAGGGTGCTCAGGTAGGCCAGGGTCATGCCCTTGTCGCCATTGAGGCTGGCACTGACCGAGAAGCCAGCAAAGAACTTGTCTTGCCAGGCGCGGGTGAACCAGCGCTTGGACGAGGCATCGGCAAACTTCTTGAACTGCCAGCTGACATTGCCCATGTAGGTGGGCGAGCCCATGATGATGGCGTCGGCCGCATCCAGCGTGCCCCAGTCGGCTTCGCTCACGTTGCCGTCGGCGTCGATGGCCACGAGCTGGGCATTGGCGCCTTTGGCCACGGCCTGGGCGATGAACTGGGTGTGGCCGTAGCCAGAGTGGTAGACAACAACGGTCTTTGCCATGAGAAAACTCCTTTGAACAACAGTGGAAAAAATCAGGGGGCCAGGTCGAAGACCAGCACTTCGGCGTCTTTGGCGCCATCGAGCGTGAGCCGGGACTCGGCCTGCAGCAGCGCAGCGTCGCCCGCATTCAGGCGCTGGCCGTTGGCAGTCAGGCCACCGCGCACCACGAACACGTAAGCCTTGCGCGCGGGGTCGAGCGCGAGTTCGGCGCCTTCAGCGCCATCGAACAGACCGGCATACAAGCGCGCATCGGCATGGATTTTGACGGTGTGCGGCCCGGCCTCGGGCGCAGCCACCAGGGCCAGCTGCCCGCGCTTGGCGGTGTCGGGCACGGTTTTTTGTTCGTAGCTCGGCGCGATACCGCGCACATTGGGCTCGATCCAGATCTGCAAAAAGTGCGTCTGCTGGCCCTGCGCGTGGTTGAACTCGCTGTGGCGCACGCCAGAGCCCGCACTCATGCGCTGCACATCGCCGGGCGGAATGCCCTTGACATTGCCCATGCTGTCTTGGTGCGCCAGATTGCCCGAGAGCACGTAGCTGATGATCTCCATGTCGCGGTGGCCGTGCGTGCCAAAACCGGTGCCGGGGGCGATGCGGTCTTCGTTGATCACACGCAGATTGCCCCAGCCCATGTGCTGCGGGTCAAAGTATTCGGCGAAAGAAAAGCTGTGAAAGCTCTTGAGCCAGCCGTGGTCGGCCAGGCCTCGGTCTTCGGATTTGCGAAGGGTCAGCATGGTGTGCTCTCCTGTGTCGTTGGTACAAATGTAGGGTCTGGCCTGGCGTTCACCATGCTTTGGATTTGCTGGCATCATTCAATGAATTTGAATATGCAGACGTAAACCATGCAAACACCACGCGACGCCCTGACCCCGGAAACCCTGCTCATGCTGCAGGCGATCGAGCGCCAGGGCAGCCTGGCCGCCGCCGCCCGCGCCCTGGGCCTGGTGCCCAGCGCCCTGACCTACCGCGTGCGCCAGCTCGAAGACGCGCTCGATGTGCTGCTGTTCGACCGCAGCGCGCGCCAAGCCCGGCCCACGGCGGCGGGCCGCGAGCTTTTGCGCGAGGCCGAGCGCCTGCTGGGTGACCTGGATGCTGTGGCCAACCGGGTGCGCCGCGTGGCCACAGGCTGGGAAGGCGTGCTCACGGTGGCGGTGGACAGCGTGGTCTCGCGCACCGTGGTGATGGACCTGTGCGCGGCATTTCTCGCGTTGCAGGCGCCCACGCGCTTGCGCCTGCGTTACGAGACCCTCTCGGGCACGCTGGCCGCACTCAGCTCGGGGCAGGCCGATCTGGCCCTGGGCGCAGTGCTCGAGCCGGGCCTGGGCAGCGACATCCAGCATGCGGTGCTGGGCGACATCCCCTTTGTGTATGCCGTGGCGCCGCACCACCCGCTGGCGTCTGCCACCGAGCCGCTGGACGACGCCACGCTGCAGCAGCACCGCGCCGTGGCCGTGGCCGACTCGGTCAGCCGTGGCGCGGGCCTCACGATCGGCCTCTTGGCCGGGCAAGACGTGTTCACCGTGCCCGACATGGCCAGCAAACTCGAAGCGCAGCTGCGCGGCCTGGGCGGCGGTTTTCTGCCCGAGTCGCTCGCCAAGCCCTACCTCGACGCTGGCATGCTGGTGGCCAAAACGGTCGCCAAGCCCCGCCAGACCACCACGCATTTCGCCTGGCGCGAAGGCCGGCGCAGCCCGGCGGGCCACGCACTGCGCTGGTGGCTCGACCAACTCGCGCACGCCAAGACGCGCGCCGCATTGCTGCAACCGGCGCATCGCGTGTAAAGTGCCCGCATGAACACACCACACATCGCCATCATCGGCGTCGGCATGGCCGGCATCGCTTGCGCCCGCACCCTGCGCCAGGCCGGTTACCACGTCACCCTGTTCGAGAAAAGCCGGGGATTGGGTGGCCGCATGGCCACGCGCCGCAGCCCTTTTGGCAGCTTTGACCATGGCACGCAGTACTTCACCGTGCGCGACCCACGCTTTGAACTGGCGCTGGGCACCGTGCCCGGCCTGTGCCGCCCCTGGAGCGCCAACGCGGTGCGTGTACTCGACCCGATCGGCCGCGTCATCGAAGCCGGCCTGCCCGGCGGCGAGCGCCACTGGGTGGCCACCCCGGGCATGAACGCCCTGGTCAAAGCCTGGGGCGAACCCCTGAGCGAAGACGGCAATGTCCTGCTGGAAACCCGTGCCACCCAGATCGCGCGCGATCCCCTCATGAAAAACGGCTGGCAGATCCACACCGAAGGTGCCGATGGCAGCCAGCAGGTGGTGGCCGGTTTTGACCGCGTGGTGCTGGCCATCCCGCCGACGCAAGCCACGGCGCTGCTGCAGGCCTCGGGCCTGAGCGCGCTGGCCGAGCCCCTGCGGGCGGTCAAGGTCGACCCCTGCTGGACCCTGATGGCCGCCTGGCCGCAGGCGGTGCAACCGGGCCTGATCACCATCGGCCCACAGTGGAATGCGGCGCGCAGCACCCACCACCGCATCGCCTGGATGGCGCGCGAATCGTCCAAGCCCGGGCGCGAGCCGATCGAGCGCTGGACGGTGCAGGCCAGCGCCAGCTGGTCGGCCGAGCATGTGAACGATGCACCCGAGCGCGTGACTGCCAAGCTCCTCAAGGCTTTTGGCGAAATCACCGGCATCCGCGCCACCCCCGCCCACACCGAGGTGCACCGCTGGCTCTACGCCAAGACCGCCCAGCCGCTGGGCCAAAGCCACCTGTGGCACCAGCAACAAGGCATCGGCCTGTGCGGCGATTGGTGCCTGGGCCACCGCGCCGAAGACGCTTTTGTCTCCGGCCTGGAGCTGGCCCTGGCCATGTTGCGCCGCTGAGGCCCATGGCTGCGGGCTACATCGGGCGCTTTGCGCCCTCGCCCACCGGACTTTTGCACGCGGGCTCGCTGGTCGCCGCGCTGGCCAGCTGGCTGGACGCGCGCGCCCATGGCGGCCTCTGGCGCGTGCGCATCGAAGATGTGGACACGCCGCGCTGCGTGGCGGGTGCGGGCGAGGCCATCCTGGAACAGCTGACCCGCTGCGGCCTGGTGACCGACGGCGCGGTGCTGTGGCAAAGCCAACGCGGCGACGCCTACCAAGAGGCGCTCGATGCGCTGATCGCACAGGGCCTGGCCTACCCCTGCGGCTGCTCGCGCAAGGACATCGAGGCCGCACAAGCTCGGGCCACCGAACGCCACAAAGCCCAGGTCTACCCCGGCACCTGCCGCCAGGGGCTGAACGACAAACCCGCCCGCGCCTGGCGCCTCGATGTGCAGGCCGTGCGTCGAACGCATGGCTTGCCCACCCTGACCGCCTGGACCGACCGGCGGCTGGGACCGCAATCCGAGGACGTGGCGCATGAGGTCGGCGATTTCGTGCTGCGCCGTGCCGACGGCCTGTGGGCCTACCAGCTGGCCGTGGTGGTCGACGATGCAGCCCAAGGCATCACCGACGTGGTGCGCGGCGAAGACCTGGCCGACAACACCGCGCGCCAGATCCTGCTGCAGCACGCCCTGGGCCTGCCCACACCGCGCTACCTGCACACGCCCCTGGTGCTGGGCGCCAACGGCGAAAAACTCAGCAAGCAAAACGGCGCCGCCGCGCTGGACCTGGGCGAACCGCTGGCTGCCCTGAATGACGCCGCTCAGGCCTTGTGCTTGCCGCCGACAAAGGCGAACACGGTCGGTGCGGCCTTGGCCGATTGGCTGGGGGCATGGCCGATCCGCTGCGGGACCTGACGCCACGCCCGCGATAATCGGTGGTTTTGCCGCTTGCTTGCCGACATGACCACGCCCGACCCGACCACCACCGATGCCCCTTTCATGCGCACCATCAAAAGCTATGTGCTGCGCGCCGGCCGCATGGGCACGGGGCAGATGCGGGCTTTTGATCTGTACGGGCCGCAGTTTCTGGTGCCCTACCGGGCCGAGCGCCTGGACGCCACAGCCACCTTTGGCCGCGCCGCGCCGCTGATTCTGGAAATTGGCTTTGGCATGGGCGACGCCACGGCCAAGATCGCCCAGGTGCGGCCGCAAGACAACTTCCTGTGCTGCGAGGTGCACGAGCCCGGCGTGGGCGCGCTGCTCAAGCGCTGCGGCGAGGAAGGCATCGCCAACATCCGCATCGTGCAGCACGACGCGGTCGAGGTCATGGACCACATGCTGGGCGAGAACAGCCTGGACGGTGTGCACATCTTCTTCCCCGACCCCTGGCACAAAAGCCGCCACCACAAGCGCCGCCTGATCCAGGGGCCGTTTGTGCAGCGCCTGGCGCAGCACATCAAGCCCGGCGGTTACCTGCACCTGGCGACCGACTGGCAACCCTATGCCGAGCAGATGCTGGACGTGCTGTCCAAGGAACCGCTGCTGGCCAACACCGCCGGACCCGAAGCCGGAGGCTATGCGCCCAAGCCCGATTACCGGCCTTTGACCAAGTTCGAAAACCGGGGGCTCAAACTGGGCCACGGCGTCTGGGACCTGGTGTTCCAACGCGTCTGATTCGCCCGGCATGAGCCGTCCACCGCGCAACCCGCTGATCCCCATGCGCCACGGGGTCAGCCCCAGCATGGTGGCCCTGCCGGCCGGCCCCTGGCCCACGGTGCTCGACTTTTTGGCCGAACGGCTGCCGGCCGTGGCCCGCAGCGAATGGCAAACGCGCCTGCAAGCGGGCGATGTGCTGCACGAAGACGGCACGCCCGTGAAGCCTGACGCCGAGTTTCGCCACGGCCAGCGCCTGTACTACTACCGCCACCTGGCACATGAACCCGCGCTGCCCGAGCACGAAGCCGTGCTGTTCGAGGACGCGCACCTGCTGGTGGTCGACAAGCCGCATTTCATGCCCGTCACGCCCACGGGCCGCTATGTGCAGCAAAGCCTCTTGGTGCGCCTGAAACAGGCCACGGGCTGCGAGCCGCTGAGCCCCATCCACCGCATCGACCGCGAGACCGCAGGCCTGGTGCTGCTGGCCAAACGGCCACAAGACCGCAACGCCTACCAGGCACTGTTTCGCGATCGGCAAGTCAGCAAGGTCTATGAGGCCGTGGCGGACCACCGGCCCGCACTGGCCTTGCCCTGCGTGCACCGCAGCCGCCTGGAAGAGGACGAGCGCTTTTTCCGCATGCGCGAACTGGCGGGCGAGCCCAACAGCGAAACCGGCGTGGCCTTGCTGCAGGCCGCAGATGGCCGGGCGCTCTACCGCCTGTCGCCCGTCACGGGCAAGCGCCACCAGCTGCGCGTGCACATGCTCGCGCTGGGTGTGCCAATCTGGGGGGACCAGTTCTACCCCGAGGTGCTGCGCGGGCCTGAAGAGGCAGAAGACTTTGCCCGGCCGCTGCAGCTGCTGGCGCGCGAGATCTCGTTCACCGACCCGGTCACGGGCGAAGCGCGGCGCTTCGTGAGCCAACGCCGCCTGGCGCTGGCCCCTGGAGAGCGTGTTGCATTCAAATCCATGGACTGACCGTTGTCATGACCTGGCTGACCCTGCTGTCGTTGCCCGGCTTGGCCCATTCTGTCATTGCCCGAAGTACTTACTGTCATTGCCCGGAAGTACTTTCTGTCATGGCCCGGAAGTACTTTCTGTCATGGCCCGGAAATACTTTCTGTCATTGCCCGGCTTGACCGGGCAATCCAGGGAAACTGGATCCTCGGGTCGAGCCCGAGGATGACCCGCCAAAGGCCTCGGATGACAAAAAGCAGTGGTTTTGAATGCACAGCGACATGAGCATCAGGCCGCGATTTCGCGCGCCGTGATGGTGTACCTGAAGGCGTCGGGCGAGTAAGAATCCACGCGGCCCTCGGCGGTCTCGGCCACCGGGTACATCAGGAAGTTGAGCACGCCCTCTTTGGCGCCCGGCAGCTGCAGGTCGTGCGCCGTGTTCCAGCCCAGCCAGTTGCCTTCCCAACCGCCAAACAGGTGCTTGTAGACGGGGGCCACCACCGGGTGGTCGGTGGTCTTGAGCCACTCGGCGGTTTCCAGGCGCATGACCTTGGCCACATCGGCCGGGTCCATCGCCACCCAGCCGTGGGCCTGCAAATACACCTCGGCGCGACAATGCTGCGCACCCTTGAGGCTGGCCGGGTTGCCCGACAACTCTTTGTAGCCAAAGGCCGAAGGCACCAGACGGATGCCATAGACATCGCGCGCGGGCAGGCCCACTGAACGGCACAGGCCGACAAACAGCGCGTTGATGTCGGCGCACTTGCCGCCCAGGTTGCCGGTCTCCAGCATGGTCTTGATGTCGCCCTCGCCGCAGCCGCGCACCTTGGGCTCGCGCCAGGCATTGGCCACCACCCAGTGGTAGATGGCGCGGGCTTTTTGTTCATCGCTCTTGGCGCCCTTCGTGGCGGCCAGCGCGGTCTGGCGCACGATGCCATCGGTGGGCAAGAGGCGCGTGGCCCGGGTGTAGTGCTGCAAGGTGGCGGCGTCTTCTCGCCCCGCGCTGCGCGGGCCGGCCAGGTCGGCGCGGTTGCGGGTTTGCACGCGGCTGGTGACTTCGACCACGGGCTTGGTGCCCGCTGCGAATTCGGCGTAGACCATACGGGCGCCCTCAACACCGTCGCTGGCCATGCGCGCGTTGCCATTGCTGCTGAAGCTGCTTTGCAGCGAGCGCTGCCAGTCGCTGTCGATGCTGGGCACGGGCAGCCAGATGCGGCTGGCGCCCACGGGGTCGGCCAGCTCGACGCGGGTGGTGATGTCGAAGGTGCGCCAAGCGCCCGGCTGCGGGGCAAAACGGCGTTCGGTGGAAGTGGCTTGGGCACGCACCAGGGCGGGCGCCGCGATCAGGGCGCCCAGCGCGGCGCCCCCTTTGAGCAGGGAACGGCGAACGGGGATCATGTGAGGAACTCCGGAGTTGGACGAAAGACCTGTCGGCGCACACGAGGCGGCAAGCCGCCAATGCCCCGAAAGCAGGTCGCCCGTCACGACTGTGACGGGCCCCGCGATTATCCGCCATGGACCCCGGGTCGAGCCCGAGGACGACACCTCTGCCTGTCATGGTCTGGCTTGACCAGACCATCCAGGCCCTGCGGGGATGGATCCTCGGGCCGAGCCCGAGCATGACATGCAGGCACCCAGGGATGGCCCATCAAGAGTGCTCGATGCGCACGTACTCAAAGTCCACCGGCTGGTTGTTGATGCCCACGCGCGGGGGCGCGATCCAGCTGGCGTACTCGCCCGGCTGGTGGCAAGCCTTCATGAGCGAGTGGATGAAGTCGTAATCGCTGTCGTTCACCAGCCATTCGTTGACACCGGCTTGCCATTCCTGCTCGGTGAGGATGCGGCCATCGGGGCTGATGCGGGTCTTGGCGAACTCGCCGATGCGGCGGTTGAAGCCCTTGTGCGGCTGGCTGAACTTGAAGCCGATGCCGGCTTTCTCGACGATTTTGTTCCAGCGGTCGATGCCGCCCTGGCAGTCGGCGATGTAGTCGTCCAGCAATCGGCTGTTGATGGCGCGCAGGGCCGGCACCTCTTCGGTGACGAACTGCCCATCGACCACGCGCAGCACGGCGTAGGTGCTGTTTTCAAGTTGGTGGTCGTCTTGCAGGGCCGATTCGTTGAAGCGGCCCTTGAGGCCGGAGCTGAAGGCCTCGGCGGCGTTCGACGAAATCTCGGCGCCAAACAGGTCGCGCGTGACCGACATGTGGAAATTGGCCTTCTTTTGCAGCGTGGGCAGATCGACCACGCCCAGGGCGCGGATGCGTTCTTTGTCAAACGGGTCGGTGATGCCGGCCTTCTTCATGGCGTTGCAGGTGGCCTCGATCGTGCGGCCCACACCGGTCTCGCCCACAAACAGGTGGTGCGCCTCTTCGGTCAGCATGAAGCGGCAGGAGCGCGAGAGCGGGTCAAAGCCCGACTGCGCCAGCGCCGCCAGCTGCATCTTGCCGTCGCGGTCGGTGAAGTAGGTGAACATGAAAAACGACAGCCAGTCGGGCGTGCGCTCATTGAAGGCGCCCAGAATCCGGGGGTTGTCCTGGTGGCCCGAACGGCGCTCCAGCAGGGCCTGGGCTTCTTCGCGACCGTCCTTGCCGAAATACTTGACCAGCAGATACACCATGGCCCAGAGGTGGCGACCTTCTTCGACGTTGACCTGAAACAGGTTGCGCATGTCGTAGAGCGAGGGGGCGGTGGCGCCCAGCCAGCGCTGCTGCTCGACCGAGGCCGGCTCGGTGTCGCCCTGCACCACGATCAGCTTGCGCAGCAGGGCGCGGTATTCACCGGGCACCTCTTGCCAGGCCGGTTCGCCCTTGTGGCGGCCGCAAGGGATGGTTCGGCCCTCTTCCTTGGGCGCCAGCAGGATGCCCCAGCGGTACTCGGGCATCTTGACGTGGCCAAACTTGGCCCAGCCGCTCGGGTCCACGCCCACGGCGGTGCGCAGATAGACATCGGCCTCCTGAAAGCCCTCGGGGCCCATTTCTTTCCACCAGTCGATGTAGTTGGGGTGCCAGGACTCCAGCGCACGCAGCAGCTGGCGGTCTTCGGACAGGTTCACGTTGTTGGGGATGGCGTCGTCGTAGCTGACTTCCACGAATTGGTCGTCGCGTATGGCTTCGGTGTGCTCGCTCATGGGCTTGTCTCCAGATCAGGGTTGGGATGCATCAGAAATGCACTTTCATGCATGTCTCTTTCTGAATGGCGTGCATTTTTATGCATGCCCATGGGCGAGATTTTGATCTGGCGCAAACAACTTGCCCCAAAGGCTGGAAAAGCAAGACCCCGCTCAGCGGCGAGGTGAGGCCAGGCCGGCGATCCAGGCCGCAGCTTGCGGACCTGACCAATCGACCTCGCCCACCACGCGCCAGCGGACCTGCCCATCGGGTGCGATCAGCAGCGTGGTGGGAAAGGCCGTCACGCCAAAGCGCTTGGCCAGCTCGGCCTGGGGGTCCATGACGACCGGGAAACTCAGGCCCGTGGACCCCAGATAGCGCCGCACATGGCTGGCCGTCTCGCGCACATTGATGCCCAGCACCACCGGGTCTCCGCCGCCCAGCTCATGCAGGGTCTGCAGCGAAGGCAGCTCTTCCTTGCAGGGCGGGCACCAGGTGGCCCAGAAGTTGAGCACCACCGAGCGGCCTTTGAGGCGCTCGGCGCTCCAGCGCTGGCCTTGCAGGTCTTGCACGTCCAGCGCAGGGGTGGCTTGCGCGGCCGGCCAAGGGGTTTTCTGAAACTGGGCCCAGGCGGCCCCGTTCAGCAGCCAGGCCAGGCCGCAGGCCCAAAGAAAACGGCGTCCCAGCCGGAGGATGGAACGCCTTGGCATGGTGCAGCGGCCTTGCAGGATCAGACGCGCTCGGCCACCCAGGCCTGCACGCTGGCCAGGGCCTGCGGCAGGGCCTTGGCGTCGGTGCCACCGGCCATGGCCATGTCGGGCTTGCCGCCGCCCTTGCCGCCCACTTGTTGGGCCACAAAGTTGACCAGCTCGCCGGCCTTGACCTTGCCCACGCTGTCGGCCGTGACGCCAGCGGCGATCTGCACCTTGTCGCCGTCCACGGCGGCCAGCACGATGGCGGCGGTCTTGAGCTTGTCCTTGAGCTTGTCCATGGTCTCGCGCAAGGTCTTGGCATCGGCGCCTTCGAGCTTGGCCACCAAGAGCTTCAGCCCTTTGATGTCCACCGCTTGCGTAGCCAGCTCGTCGCCCTGGGCAGACGCCAGCTTGCCTTTGGCGGCGGCCAGTTCCTTTTCGAGCGCCTTGACCTGCTCGAGCACCTGGGCGATGCGGTTGTTCAGCTCGGCCGGCTGGGCCTTGAGGGTGCCCGCAGCCTGGGCCACCGTGTCTTCGAGCGACTGCAGGTAAGCCAGTGCGTTCTCACCGGTCACCGCCTCGATGCGGCGCACGCCCGCAGCCACACCACCCTCGGCCACGATCTTGAACAGGCCAATGTCGCCCGTGGCTTTGACGTGGGTGCCGCCGCAGAGTTCGCGGCTGGAGCCGATGTCGAGCACGCGCACGGTCTCGCCGTACTTCTCGCCAAAGAGCATCATGGCGCCGGTTTTCTGGGCGCTCTCGATGTCCATCACGCGCGCCTGCGCGGCGGCGTTGGCCAGGATTTCGGCGTTGACCTTGGCTTCGATCTGGCGGATTTCGGCGTCGGTCACGGGTGCGTTGTGCGCGAAGTCGAAGCGGGTGCGCTCGGCGTTCACCAGCGAGCCCTTTTGCTGCACATGGCCACCCAGCACCTCGCGCAGTGCTTTGTGCATCAGGTGGGTGGCGCTGTGGTTGCGCACGGTGGCCGCGCGCAGGTCGGTGTCGACATGCGCCTGCACCGCGTCGCCCACTTTGAGGCTGCCGCTTTGCAGCTCGCCGTGGTGGCCGAACACATCGGCCTTGATCTTTTGCGTGTCGAGCACATGGAACTGGGCGCCGCCGTTGTGGATCAGGCCCTGGTCACCCACCTGGCCGCCCGATTCGGCGTAGAACGGTGTGGTGTCGAGCACCACCGTGCCTTGCTGGCCCGCCTGCAGCGCCTGCACGGGCGTGCCCCCCACGTAGAGCGCGAGCACCTTGGCGTGGCTCATGAGCTGTTCGTAGCCCACGAAGTCGTTGCCTGCGCCGCTGTAGTCCAGCGCCTTGTCCATCTTGAACTTGCCGGCCGCGCGCGCCTGGCTTTTTTGCTTGTCCATGGCGGCGGCAAAGCCGGCTTCGTCCACCGTGAGGCCGCGCTCGCGGCAGACGTCGGCCGAGAGGTCCAGCGGAAAGCCAAAGGTGTCGTGCAGCTTGAAGGCCACTTCGCCGGGCAGCACTTTCACGCCGCCTTCGAGGGCCGCGTCGAGGATCTGCATGCCGTTTTCCAGCGTTTCGTAAAAACGCTCTTCCTCGGCCTTGAGCACGTCCATCACGCGCTGCGCGTTCTCGGCCAGGTTCGGGTAAGCCGCGCCCATGAGCTTGGCCAGATCGGGCACCAGCTTGTGGAAGAACGGCGTCTTGCGGCCCAGCTTGTAGCCGTGGCGGATGGCCCGGCGCACGATGCGGCGCTGCACATAGCCGCGGCCTTCGTTGCTGGGCACCACGCCATCGCTCACCAAGAACGAGGTGGCACGGATGTGATCGGCAA
>JACCDW010878347.1_pt1 | contig 15061 bp, 16 predicted proteins | sample 7449781 | NCBI WGS metagenome assembly JACCDW01 (sample SAMN15323449, study PRJNA562643) | freshwater metagenome | isolation source: river surface water | place: USA:Blue River Watershed | collected 2017-08-18
AGACCATTTTCTTCTGTTAAACGGACAGTAATCTCATCTTTCCAGGTTCTTGGAATTATATAGATCTTGCCAACAGCTCTCCACGGCCTTGTAGATCTGTCATTAAAAAAATAAAATGGTGTTGTGTAAACCTCATTCATTTTTTGTTGGATATAATTTACATCTAAGGGCTGTCCTTTGTAGGCGTCAAATTGAAATTGACGGTTCGGCACTTTAAAATCATCAATCACAATACAACACATATCTTTGGCATTTTTCCGAATGGCCTCAAATTCATCCAACAAAGGCCAATACTCCTCCCAGTGTGCATCCAAGTAAAATAAAAGACGTTTGCCTCTTAGACTTGGTAGCAACTCTTCAAGCTTTTTCTCAGAGCTTCCACAGATCAACTTGATATTCTTGTAACCTTTGAGGTTTTGTTCAGCTTCTAAAAAGTTCTTGAAGTCTACTTCAATGGTATAAATATCTAGAGTAGGAAATGCCTCTGATAAAAAAGCTGTTGTTGTCCCGCGGAATGTTCCTGTTTCTATAATACACTCAATCTTGAGGTCCTTTATTAGTTTTACAACTGTATCACCCACAACAGAATCATTATTAAATGCAGCAGCTCTTACCGCAGGTGGCTCTGAATTCATCCTTTACTCGGAATCCTCAAAATAATCATTCTCAAGATCCGCAAGGACTTCCTCACAATACTCAATCCTCTCGTCAATCTCATCAAGCCTACTAAGATCTTCAGCAGACAACTTGCCCTTCTTTGTAATCTTAGAGCGCTGATTCTCAAGCACCTCAATCTGCTTCAACCAAGTGCTTGGCTGCTGGGCCTCCCAATGAAGATACTCCTCCACATTCTTCTTTTGATATTCTACAAAGAGTTTGCTGATAGAATCAGCAGACAGCTTTGCAACAGGTGAAATAGGCTCCAAGAACTCTGGACGAGGACTCGCAACGACTTCCTTGGCCAAGGGAGGCTTCACTGGCTCCTTGGGCTTTGTAGACAACTTTGCCGCCTCCGCCTTAATCCGTAGGACTTCATTCTTCAAGTGATCTGGAATCTGCTTCTCAGAGAACACACGAGTTACAGTCTTCTTAACGTTGAGCGTAGAGTTCATTGTGGGCTGAGGGATACTTTTTGAATGAGGCGCAAGGCGTTTCAATTTTTTTGCCCCTTATCACCAATACGTGCAATTGTCCTGCACCGTCGGAATGGGTGTATTTAGGAAATTTGTAAATCCTGCCTCCTTCAGACGCTCCAAAACTCCAACTGCCCACGTGCTCGCAAAGGTTGTAAGATTGCGCGCCAAGACAAACAGTGTAAACTTCAGAGGATCACTCACAACACTGTATTCATACAGTGATCCATTGTAGGTCGCAGGACCCAATTCATAGACCCAATACGGCGCTGGAAAGTTCGTTGTCTGAAGATGAACAGAAAGCTCTCCCTGATTGGATGTATTGTCTGAAGATGCCCAGCCTAGAATGCGACGAATAGGACCCGATACATTGTAGTTTCGCTCTCTGTTCTCTACTGAAATGGTATTGTTGGGATAGATGCCATAATCTGCGGTCACACAATAGGAATTGTTCTCAAAGGTGGCCTCTACAGCAAAATCACTATACGCCTGATACCAACGTCCAAGATACTGAGTCCGATTTAACTCTGCTACTTGCGCAACTGCTGATGCTACCACAAAGAAGGCCGTAAGTGCTCTCATTTCTACGTAAATTTTCAGCTGTATGTTTAGATGGCTGACTTTACAGAATCAGAACAAGCCTACATTGATCTCTTCAATCGTATGAAACAAAGTATACCCTTCCGAGATGTATCTGTCTTTCAACAACCTATAACAACTCGTGAGCAACTCTTGGATACAATTATCGTTGATAATCCTTTGTATACTGGTTTAAAACTGGGATCCTTTTATAACTTTGATCTTACGCCTGGGAAAACAACAATTGCTCAAGGAAAACAGAAACAACAATACGATTACAAGGGAGATACATATCCTTTTTGGCAATTCAAAACACTTCAACAATTTACTGACTTTTTATGCACGGTTATTGTTAATTATATACCGCTTATTACACTCCCTGACCCTACTCCGTTGCTTTCAACGTCACAAAATATGCTTGATGAATTTTTAGTTCACTATGAGAAATCCATAGAATTATTACTAGCAGGTCCTCCTCACGCAAATCAGCATACAATAAATCCCCAACTTGCGGCCAAATGGATTGATTCTCAGAAAACACCTGAACGCAAACGTTTAGCAAAACTACTTGTTGATAATACCATTTATATATCCCATTCCAGGCTACTTGAACAGCTTCAAGTGTGTGTTGAAAAAGTCCGTTCAAAACTTGTAGAAGGTCCTGTGACCTTTATTGTAGGAACAAAAGACAAGTCCAATTATTATATTAGTCTTCTATTCTATCACTTCTGGAAAAAAGCAGGACTTCGCCTTGATGCTGTAAAGTCATTTATGGATGGACTTGTCATTGGAAATCTTATTGATATTGATGAAATGGCATATAGTGGAAGTCAAACCGTAAAAACACTTGCAACTGTATATGCCTCGCTCATCCAAAAGATACATAATGGCTTAGATGAACTCAATGCAACCACCGTAAAATACAATACACAGCTGCCAGTAAAATATAGTCAAGCAAATAAAGCACGTGGTTTTTATAGATACCAAAATATTCCCTGGTATGTTAAAGAAGGAAATGCTGTTAGTGGACTCACAGCATATGTAGATCCCGTAAAAGGCAAATACATCAAGTCTTACGCAAAAAGTAAAATATTTTTACCCCTCTTGCTTATTGAATCCATATTAAATACTCACAATGTTAACTATATTGTGCTTCGCGTCTTCTGCAGTGAAAAAGGTAAGAAGTCTTTACTACAAATGCCTGCTCCTGATTATAGTTTTCCGTCTAAACCAGTCAAACCACCTTTTCACCTCATCATTGGGGAACTCATCCCTTCTCCAGAAACCCTTTTTGGAACAGAAGATGCTCTGAAACTCGGATTTTTATTCGCTGCCGCTGAACACTATCCTGCTGCTCCTGTCTACTTTAATCATAAAGTAGCGGATTTACCCTCAACCTATTTGAATCCCTATTCCTATGGTGTCATACCTGATAGACTTCTCTTTGCCGATCCGTATGATTCTGATAATGAATTGAAATCCCTTACACCAGAACAAAGGGCTATTTATAACAGTCTTGAAAATCCCAATACAATTAAAGACTCTGATACAACAACCTTTTTGCCTTTCATTGAATACTGTCAAAAAGACCTGAGACCTATGCCCTGCTCGCGAAAAAATCTGTTTGTGTATGAAACTCCTGGTCAGAAAAAGGGATTTGGAGCAAATTCTTCACAACTTCCGCAGATCTATCGCTGCCCGTATCCCTGGTATAAAAATATTGATTATGACAAAGGTAAATATACACCACCTCCTGAACTCAAGGCACATCAAGGTGGAACACGAAGGGTCAAACGCCACTCTACGAAACGCCGTATGACTCGCCGAAAATACACTTAGAGTTCAATCTCTACTACCTGCCCAAACTGTGGAACAACATCAATTGCTGGCGGTAGACCCTGACCCCAAATGCTCGGATAAAAAGCTTTGTAAGAATCTTTTTGCCCCTGCGCCAACCACGCAAAATACGCTCCCCACCAACTAAATGTGCTATTTGCAACAATCGCGCCTCCCCAACATTGGGACATCACATAGAGGGCACGGATCTCATCCGTTTCACTACAGATCTCAAACTGAAGACCACGGCCCCTGCATTGCGCTTCCACCCATTGACCACAGAGATGAGGCTCATCACTGAACAAATACACCTTACAGTCCTTTGGAACTTTGTTCAAACACGTTTGATAGTAAGGCAGAATAGGTATCTGGTGATGCGGGAGCACCTTGTAATCTCCCAAGCGCACGTGTAAAAACCACGTTTTCTCTCGTTCTTGTTGCGTAGTTAATCTATAGGTTTGTTGAAGTTTTAGCTGATCTGCTTCTTTTAAGAAAGCATCCCAAGAGGGCAGAAGCTCAGCTTTGTTCTTTGGAAAATACTTCTCTGTTTGTCTCCAACCATCCACAACAATGCAACGGCCTCCTGGAACCTCAGGAAATGCATCGTAAATAAAACAGCCATTGCGCCTCTCGTAATACATTGTCTGAGGCTCACTAGATGTTTCAAGAATGGGTATACTAGGATACAACTTACAGATAGAATCCATAGGACCGTGATCATTTCGTGTAAATTGCGTCTTCAAAAAGATACACGGCTTGTTATACTTCTCTGCTAAGCCCAGAGCCGCTGCAAATTCAAACAAACGATTTCCCAATCCTCCTGTAAGCCTTGGAGCCACCCATTCATTCATCTTTAGTTGCTCTTCAATGAAAATGTTTAAACAGGAATTGAATTTTAGTTCACCCTAAAAATTTGAGTCGCTTGAATCGTCAAGGTTCAGGCTAACCCAACCCTCTAGGCTAAATGGTTTACACAAAGCCCAATACGCCTCATTCATCACCAACTCTATCTTCCTGTGAAGATTCACCGCCGTTTCCAGCAGCCTTCTCTAGCTATGTGCCCAGACATCGTAAAGTCTATGGATGCATCTGTGTGAGCCCGAACCGCAAGATCCTTCTTGTCAAGGGCAAAGGTGGAAAGTGGTCTCTGCCCAAAGGTCATATGGAATACAAAGAGTCCGATATTCAGTGTGCCCTTCGTGAACTCTATGAAGAGACCGGCATTAAACCCGATGTCAGCTTCTCCTCTTACAAGAAACTTGCAGCGGGTGGCTACTTCATCTTCCACTTCACTGAAGAACCCACTCCTCAACCCCAAGATCTCATTGAGATTCAAGATGCAAAGTGGTTTGAACTTCACGAAATCTACAATCTTAGCTGCAATCTGGACCTTAATTACTTTACTCGCTGGATTCGTAAATCTTATTCCAGTGTCTTCAGTAAGACAGATCAGTCCTAATGAATCTCCAGTTCTTTGTTGACTTATTCATATTCAGCTCCTTTTACTCGCAAATCCCCTTCTTTTTGTTAGATGCTTTAGAGAAAACAGGTGAAGTATACACATATGAATCCTCTTCACGCCAACAGTTTCGCCATCTTGTTGTCTTTACGGTGTCTCCATTGTTCTTTGTGTGGTTCTCAAAGTCCGGTTGGAGAAATCGGTATATCATTTGGCATTTAGAACGAAATAAACGATATTCTGGTCTAAATGCCCTGGAACTCATCCTTGTGCCCTTGTATTTCTGTGTCTATGTAGTGCCCTTTGAGTATCTTATTTCGTATCTTGACTACACTTATCCTATGCCCATTCATAGTTCTTGGCCCCTCCATCTGTTCAATCGGTTCTCAAATACCTTTTTAATAGCATCTCTGTATCATATTCTTCTTGAACTGTCAACATTTATGGATGCACATCGTCTAAACTACTTCGTAGTTGATCGTGATCTATAGGACCAAACTCTGCTAACTCTTCCAGATCAAAACACCAGAAAAAGATTCGCTTGGGATGCCACGTCCGCATAATCAACTCTTCTTTATACAGATTTTGGCGCCGTTTTAAAAGCCGTCTGTAAAACTCTGGTTGTAATTCTTGACCCGTCCATAAAAGGATATACTCTCTGTCTAAGCTTGATATCTTTCCTGTAAGAGCTTTTTCCATCACAACAGGTGTCTCTAAAAAAGCTCCCAGCCAATCACGAAACTCTAGAACGTTATTATTTCCACGAATCCATACATCTATTCGTTGGAATGTAAAGAGATCTTCCAGGTCTCTTTCCCAAATTGTTTGGAGTAACTTAAACGTCCAGACAAACCACGTAGGGTGCTGAGCAAGTGTGTGATTTTGAAAAATTCTATACACGTGCTGTAGAATCCGATTGTTTATATTCTCTCGTTCAATGCGAAGGAGTTTTTTTGACATACAACAAGGACACGTTGGTAGATCTGTAAAGTGCTGTCTGACTTCTCTCTGAATGTTCTCTAACATTGCACACGTAGACTGCTGCGGAAGATGACTCCTATACAATAGATTTGCACTTATAATAAAGCTTGCGTCTTGAATAAATGTCCTCACACAGGTCTTGAAAAGGGCGCGATTGGATTTATACAAGAGAAGTAACATACTCAAACGTGGATCTTGGTGTGTTGATAAAAAAGATGTATGTCGCAAGTAGCGTTCTGGAAAATGAGGGTCATTTAGAGAATACTCCTTCGTGTGAAATGTAAATGTAATCGTAGCATCTCGGATTGCTCTTTGGACGGCTTCCAAAAACAAGCGATTTTCTATTCGCTCACAACTCACGCACAACTCCCAAAATGAATTCTTTTTCACTGGAAAATAGCACGCATCGGGTTTTCCCTCGTGCCCCTTACAGGCCATCTTATTACTCCTTTACAAACTATTGCCTGACTAGTTTAAGTGAAGAACCTCTTGATTCATCTCTTCAAGGACTTCCATATGAATTTTCCAGTAGATCTGCATTACAAAGTTTGATGCACACAGAGATAATCCTGAAGAACCAAAGAGCCGCATTGATAGAATTAGAAAATGGAAGATAAAAAGAATCCAGCGATGATCCATTGACCATCTCTGCGTATAACGCGACCAATTCCGAACTTTTGTCCGTTGAACCATTAACGACAGCAGAAAACTGTGGGTTATCAATTGAAAGAATTCATATTCATTTACAAAAGAACGTGTGGGTGATCCCACTGAAAACAACCGAAGAACTGCCCAACAATAGTGGAAAATGATATTAAAGAGAATAGGATTGTCAAGAGGCAAATACACAAAATAGAACTCTGGAATCCGCTCTAAACCTGTATCAAGGGGAATTGTATAGGGTGTATTGCACAATAGACATACCTCTCCATTGCGCTCTACATTTTGATGTCTCCACCTTAATAAACATAGCTTATGAACAAATTGTATGGATCCCTTGCATTCACAAGGATCTAGCAGTGGATTGCCTGGGGCCTTTGTCCCGTCCAAACAAAACCTACAAACGATTTCCACCTCTTCATTCATACGCTTTCTCCCCTTGCGCGCCATTTTTCATCCAGGGGAAATACCTACTTTCTGGTAACTTTTTTGTGGAAAATTGTCTACCCAATGAAAAAAGTTCTGCGCTAGATTTGAGTTGCCTTGGACGTAATACATATCCATCTTCTGTAGGCTTATAGGGTTTATCTTCATAGGCTAACATTGACATTAGCTGTCCATTTTTATTGTATTTATAGGCGCATATCATATATCCCTCTTCATTGAGTAAGACCCGCATACGATATTGCCGTAGGTTCCAATGGAATGAAGCTAATTCTACTGTGCAGTCCTGAGGGCATTCAAGAACATCCCAAAATTCACCCAACGTATGACTCTCTATGACATACGGGAGCACAGTCCATTCATTTGGATTGACTTCAAAAACAAAGGATTTTGTAGTTTGTGTCTTGAGTTCAAGCTCCAGTGGCTTCTCAGCCTTGAGCCGAATGGCAAAAAACGCCTGCTCCAGTGGAAGCACTGGGAAAAAAAGTTGTTGTTTGTGGGTTTTAAGAGATGTAATCCTCCATCCTGCTTCCTCTTCGGGCGGCCAAGGAACTTTCATCTGCTCGGTCTTTTCTTTTTTTGTTTAGCACATCATATCCCAAAGTTCCCAACCCCCTGTATTCAACCACCGCTCTACATTCCGAGGATGATACACAACCTCTACAATCTCTCGCTTGAGATCATCTCCTTTCACCTTTCTCTCCTGGCGAATCTTCTTTTTTTGTGCCTGGAAATATGGATAGATGACTGTAAAGAAGAACTCCTGTGTCTTTGGATCCTTACACCTACCTGCAAGCGCTAGATACTCCTTTGAACACAAGCAGCAATCATCAAACAGGGACTGCAACACTTGGTCATTCTCAGGAGCAAAGAATTCGTGGATGATAGCGTCATATTGAATATCTTGGTAGTAAGCGTGAATCTCTGCTTGCTTTTTCATCTTGACTAGAATCCGAAGAAAGTGGAAGAAGAAGAGGGTAGGTCCAAAGTTTGGATTGGTCAAGTAAGAATGAAAGTAGCTATGGACTTGGGGCCAGAATCCAGAGAATACTGCTTTGCGCCTTTTCAAGAAGGATGTAATGCTTAGATTGAAGAGGTCTTTGTTCCACAAGGGATCAACATACTCATTCTCACACAGCAGGCGGTAGACATCTACATACTTCTCAACTGCTGCTAGAGAACGAATGGTTTCTTCCGAAATGATCACTCGCTCTTTCGTTGCGTGCCGAATGTGGTCCTCAAGATTTCTCATTACAGAGCCTTTTTGATGACCGAGAAGAACAGTGTTCCCATGCTTGGGATGGGTAATATACTTGTGAATCCATCTTTCTTGTTCATAGTGCCCCTGGTGCTCATAGCAGAGCCCTGTGGTTCCTTCCGTCTTCTCACGATTGCAGGGTGTAAAGATCCAGGTAAGAGCTTCGCACATTTTGATTACAATGTAACTCGCGAGGAATTCAGCTTCAAATTTTTTATATCTTTAAAATCTCATATCTTTGTAGAACAAATGTCTGGTGCTGGTAATAACTCTGCTCGCAATGCTGTGAATATGAATGCACTTCTCCGTGAGATCAATGCGGCTCGCCGCGCCAACAATAACCGAAATGGCGCTGCTGCACCTGCTGCTCCTGCTCCTGGTATGAATCCTATGGCTCAGCCCTATTATCCTCCTGGATTGAACCCTGCCGCGCCTGCTTGGAATCCTCCTGCTCCTGGAATGAATCCTATGGCCCAGCCTTATTATCCTCCTGGCTTGAATCCCGCTGCGGCTCCATTTGTCCCTGAAGTTCCCGACGCTCAGCGTATGAATGCTTATCTCCGTGAGATCAATCAAATGCGTCGTGCAAATATGCCCAACAATCAACGCCGCAGAAAGAACCGCAAGACGCGGAAGAATCGCAAGAGCCGCAAAGCCTCCCGCCGTTCATAAATTCTAAGATTCTTGTAGTATGAGTTCAATCAATTTAAAATTGACGAAGTCTGAATTTAAATTGTTTGTTGATTATCTGGAACTTGTTGTTGAAAATCTTCAAGAAAGACAACGAGAGTTAATTCAGTCAAATGCCCCACAAAATGATGTGGATGATGTAAGATCACTTATAAGACAGTTTACCAATAAAGGGCAAGAACTCAGACCCTTAATCAATAATTACATCAGTTCTGGTGCGAGTCAAGAGGGGAATCTTTTGGAATTTACTGAAGACCAACTTATGAACATTGGAGCAGAGTTCGTGAATATATCAAATGAGTTGAGAGCGTCTCCGTTTATTAATATAAGACAAGATGGTCAAGCACTCCATGCACTTGCTATGAAAATAATAGATCAAATTCCGTATTCTGAAAATAACAATAATAACGCAGGTCCCAGAAATAGACTACATCCAAAGACGTCTAATGCTTCGGCTGGACCTGAGGCTCGCCGTCGTCGCAATCGGCGCACAACGCGGAAGAATCGCAAGAGCCGCAAGAATCGCAAGGCCTCCCGCCGCTCATAAAAAAAAGGTTATAATAGAAAATGAATACATATCCGGTTGATTTAAAAGAATATGAACTTAACCTTCTTGCGGAAGCAATAGCCGGAGAAATTTCATTAATTGATAACGTGGAGGTGGAATATGTTGATAATAATGACGAAAGGTATGAATTAGAAAGACGTTCCGACATTTTAGCGGAAGCGTTTGATGTTGTAGAACCATTTGTTGATGAAGACATACGTAATAAAATGAATTATCCACCTAGAGCAGCTCCTCCTATCAATCAAAGTAATAGAGAAGGTTATATTCGGGTGACTTTTACTCAAGAGCAAATATATCCTGTCATTGATGCCGTAGAAAAAATTATTAAATTTATTGATAGGAGAATAAGGCTACTTACTAGAGAAAACGCGGATGATGATGAATTATTACTGGCTCTAAGGGAAAAAACCAATACCATTCGTTTGCTTGATAAACTTCGTTTACTAGCGCCATCTTCTTCATCTTCAGCACCCGCTGGAAGTTCTGCTCCTAACACTGAGTCTAGTGCAAGTTTTCCTGCTGCAAGACCTCACACCAACCGTCGTGCTACGCGAAAGAGTCGCAAGAATCGTAAGAGCCGTAAGAGTCGCAAGAATCGCAAGGCCTCTCGTCGCTCATAAAGTTTGATATACATCTGTAAGGAATTTTTTGTAGTTTGAAACTAAAAAAAATCCCCTACCCTGGCAGCCAGGAGGCTCGCGGGTCACTGACGAACCCCATTGCCTTTGCTCCTGGATTTGAAAGAAGGTTGAACACTCCATTGAATGTTACTCGTTTCTATGTAATCGTTGGGCGATCTGGGAAACAGATCTGACTTGAGTGTTACTGCTTGATTGTTACGCATTGAACGTTAACTTTCAATAGTGATTAACCGTAAATGAGTTAATCGCGATGTAAAACACTACAGCGATAACGTTCGCTGCCAACGGTCATTTCGCTCTTCGCCAGAGTAGGGGGGATATATATGTTTTGTTTGAGTTGTTTAAACCGTAATCATCGTCTTGCCGTTCGTCTCGGAGAGAACCCAATCCACGTTCATCTGGAAGTTCTCAATTTCCTCCTCCAGCTCCTCTACCTTCTTGGCAAGATTCAGTGGATCAACAAGTTCTGCCTTATTGGTCTCGTTGAAACTCGCAGTGAGTGCCGCAATGGTCTCTGGATTCGTCCGCACATCCTTACCAAGCTCAGAGGCCAGGAGACGCTCTAGACGCGCATCCGCATTCCGCTTATGCTCTTCATACTGCTCTCGTGCAGTCAGGAGCATCTGCTTCATTCCATCAAGCAGCCACGTCTTATACTTGATAGACGCCTTATACTCAATGGCCTCTGCTACAGTGCCCTTGAAGGCCTTCTCACCTGAGCCAATGGACACCAGTGTGTTCGCATTGGACATCACAACGGCATTCTTGATGCGGTTCCGACGGTTGAGCAGATCCGTATAGGACTGATACTCAGAGAGACCCTTCTGACGCACCTTTGCCTCATCCACAGGCTGGCTCTTGGTAGAGAGCATCACCCATCCCTTCATATTGGACTCATTAGAAGCCTTGTTGAGCCGGTTCTCCAGAAGCTTCAGCTCAGCGAGGGCCTGCGTGATACTCATAGACTGGGTGTTGGACATTTTGTTGGTTGTTCATTTAGGGCGAGTGGCGATTCAATTTTTTACTGGGCCTGCGGTGGTTCCTCCTGCGGAAGCTCACTCAGGTCTGCGTGCGCCTCTAGGCGCAACCGAAGTTCACGGATTTCATCCAGAAACTCTGCAGGCGGATTTACAATAGATGAATGGCTCAAGACCCCCTGAACAATCCGCTGCGGAATAGCTGGAAGCATCAGGACCTCATCTGGATCCGCAAGCTCATTAAACTCGTCAATGAAGCGCAAGAAAGACAGAAGAACCCTCGGATGTTTCAGAACAAATCGCCGATTTACAAGAGGCGTCCTGATCCAATCAAAGTTGTCCTCAGGCTCTTCCTCTTCATTCTCTGCTGAATACGTTGACAAGGGCTCCGTTTCAGTCTTAATGGTGGTGCTATCGCACGTTTCCGCCTCCGCAAAGTTCTCCACCGTGCTGCGATCGTCTGAAGCCTCGGACATTTTGTTAGCAGCTGTTTGCGTCAATGAATAGGTTCAATTTTTTCATTGGCTGTGCTCAAAAATTGATGAATGGTGAGCATAGAAGAGTATGTATGGCTCTTAACGAAGAACAACAACGAGCACTAACGTATGCTATTCAAGGGAAATCCTTCTTCTTGACCGGCCCTGGTGGATCTGGAAAGAGCTTCCTCTTGGAGCGCATTCGGAATGAATTAGAAAACAAAGGGTTCAAAGTCGCCGTAACTGCAATGACTGGATGTGCTGCTTTGCTCCTTGGAAAGAAGGCCAAGACCCTTCACTCTTGGGCGTGTGTAGGTCTTGCAAAAGAGCCTGTAACTGCTTTGATTGCGAAAATCCGTTGCTCGCCCAAAGCCTTTCGCACGTGGCTCGCTACTGACACGCTTATTGTAGATGAAGTCTCTATGTTAACTCCTGAATTCCTTGAAAAGCTCAATAGCATCGCAATGAATGTCCGTCGTGATCTCCGTCCTATGGGTGGTCTTCAAGTCATCTTTGTAGGCGACTTCTTTCAACTGCCTCCTGTCAACAAAGATTCACGAAATGGTGTCCCTACTACATTTGTCTTTGAATCTCCTATCTGGAAAACGGTTATGCCCTTGACGGTGACTCTATCAAAGATCATTCGGCAGCAAGATCCAGTCTTTCATAAAATCCTAGATGAAGCCCGTATTGGTCAATTATCCAAGGAGTCCCTGGAGATCCTCAAGACACGCCAAAATCTGCGATGGCAAGATCTTGAGATTCGCCCCACTCTTCTCTTCAGTCGGCGCGCAGAAGTAGATCACGTCAATGCGTCCAATCTCAAAGCTCTAGCAGGTCCACGGTATACTTACAAAGCTGAGACAGTCAAGCTACCCATTGAAGCTATGCGGAACTTTGATGTCAATTCAGAAGAAGCACGAAACTATATTACACGTCTTGACCGCGATGCTCAGTATACACCTGAACTGACTCTCGCAGTAGGAGCACAAGTGATGCTTGTCTCAAATATGGACTTTGAACTTGAACTCGTCAATGGCAGTCGTGGAGTCGTCACTGGATTTACAACAGATGAACTCCATCTTCCTATTGTTAAATTCCGATCTGGAAACCCTATCCCTATTGGTCACGCGACGTGGGACTCTGATGATATTGAAGGACTTCAACGAAAACAGATTCCTCTTCGCCTAGCCTATGCTCTTACGATTCACAAAGCCCAAGGAGCTACTCTGGATTGCGCCCTTATTGATATCGGCAGTAACACGTTTGAATGTGGACAGGCCTATGTAGCACTTAGTCGTGTCCGCAGTCTAGATTCGCTGTATATTTGGGATCTTGAGGAAGAGGCCTTCAAGACAAATGAAAAAGTCAGTCATTTCTATGATTCCTAAACCTTGTATTTCACAAGGAAAGATTGTGTTGTATTCGTTGAGGATGTTGCTGCACTGGGTATTGTAGCAAACAATGATAATGTAACAGCACCTCCAGATACTCCATCATAGTTATTCAAACGGAATCCATCTGTATTATTCGTGCTAAAGGTTCCTGCTGAATAGACAAATCCATTTGTTCTATCCACACTAATGGTGTATGGTAAATCACTTTGATTTACAGTTCCATTCAATCGTGTAGCCCACTGTGCAACTAAAGAAGAGTTGAATTTTACAATCGCGCAATCAAAGAATCCAACAGTTCCTGAATTTGCAACAGTGCCAAATGTAGTAGTGGTTATGTTTGTATCAAGTCCTCCACCTCCAGAACTAAAGTTATAAATCGTTAATTCTGTTCCTTGAAAATATACATTGACAAATATATTATTATTAGAATCTCTATCAATAGACAATATTGTGCTATTTCTAGATGCTGCTGCTGCTGTAGCAACAGAAAGATATGTTGCTGCTTGTGTTTCCAAACTAGAGTTAAACTTTATAATCGCTGAATCTGCAAGAGTGCTAATAACGGGTAGACTGGCCCACACGTTAAACGTGACTGCGCCACCAGCAGGATCTGTTCCTGAAAAAGAATATATATTTATTTTATTGGCAGCATTATAACTGGATGCATAATATCTAAATGTAGCACATACGTTGTCATTGCTATCTATACAGATACTTGGTTCTGCAACAATACGACTCGTAGAAGTAAATCTAGCTAATGCTTGAAAAGTTCCTGATGAGTTCAGTTTTGCAACAAAGCCTCCTCGTGTTGTTGCTGAAATAACATCATTTGTTCCCCAAGTAGTTGTAGAAATAGTTCCGCTACTCACACTACTATAACTATCTAGACTAAAGCTAAAATTACAAGTAAAAGCAATATATAGATTGTTATTTGAATCTACTGCAGACATATGATCACCTGAAGTATTCGCATCTGTTGGTTTGATTCGTGAAACCCACTGGAATGTCCCAGAACTATTTATTTTGCAAGCATACACAGAACCATTTGCTCCTAATATGGAACCAAAATCTGTTGTGCTAATAGCGCCTCCACCTCCACCAGAACTGAAGTTCTTAAATTGAACTGTATTGGGGTCTGTTGTCAGACTGCGGATAGTAAACAATAGGTTACCATTTGAATCTATTCCTATATTTTTACTAAATCCTGTGGAAGATTGTTCATTTCCAAATCCAGTAATCTGAGCAACCCACTGAACAGTTCCTGAACTATTGTATTTTACAATAAGAGCATCTGTTGCTGTAGCGTCTATAGTTCCATATGCGGTAGGTGTCATATCTCCTCCAGAACCTCCATCATCGCCGTAACTATTGACAGTTGCAGTTCCATTAAATGTATGGATGGTATATATATTTCCATTTGAATCTGCGAGAATATTATACAAATTTGCTCCTACAGTAGCAGATAGATTGGTTGCCCATTGAACAACACCAGAACTATTGTATTTAATAATGAAACTACTATTGTTCGTTGAAGAAGGCTGAGGCAATAATCCAAATAGGGTTTGCGTAATAGTAGTTCCAGATAGGCTTGTATAACTATTTACAGACAGCTTTGCGTTATTATAAGAACCACCTATGTAAATATTTCCATCATTATCAATCCAGGAAGCTCGTGTAGTTGCACCAGATGTCGTAGTGCCAGCATTTATACCTACACCCCAAATTCCTGTTCCACTTGGAATAACTGGAGCTGGAGGAACTGATATAGAAGTAGATTCTGTCGGACAGGCATTGTTTTCTAAAATAATCTCTTGCTCAGCTCCACTTGTATAGGCTTGTCCTTCGTGAATATCAATAAAAACAGAAGCATTCTTTGTGCCTCCTGAACCTCCTTCAAGCGTAATTGTGCCTTGGCAGCCATTTGCCATAGCTTGCTGTTGAATAATAAAATTCGCAAACTGC
>JACCDW011246253.1_pt1 | contig 15060 bp, 31 predicted proteins | sample 7449781 | NCBI WGS metagenome assembly JACCDW01 (sample SAMN15323449, study PRJNA562643) | freshwater metagenome | isolation source: river surface water | place: USA:Blue River Watershed | collected 2017-08-18
TAAACCAAATCCGTTTAAAGAGCAAAGGAAATCAAATGCAATCGCAGTCACTGGTTCTAAAGGTCAAGTCTATTACGTCGATGCAGAAGCGCGAACCTGCACCTGCCCAGGGTTCCAGTTTCGAGGTTCCTGCAAACACTTGGGAGAACATGGTTAAGTTCTTGGGAGGTTGATATGGGTTGGGTAGTATACGATGAGAAGTCGGGTCATATGCAGAAATATTACAAGTTGGCCTCGACTGCGAAACGCATAGTTACCCAACACAATACCGAACGGGACTATGATTTCTATCTCTATCGTCCAGAGCGGCGGTGGGCCTATTGCAGTTATAGGGACTACGAAGGGATCCTAATGGGCCTACGTGGCGAGCAGTTCAAGATGTGGCAGTTTTGCAACACTGAAATTGGTTGACAGATTAGACGAAATCGGTTATAATACACTTACAAAGAAGGAGAAGTGTATGAGAGTCGAAGTTGGTAGCCTATACAGAGTCCAGTGTACCGAGTACGAAAGAGGATACGGCCAGCGAGATATGGGTGTATACTTCTTTACTACCGAAGAAGAAGCCCGAGAGTTCTGCGAGAAGTATGCGTCAGGCGATAGTGAATGCTACTATCGTGCCAGCTACACCAAAGTAAGCTAAGACCCTAGTGGTTGACGGGTTATCCAAACTGTGTTATAATAGACACATAGTAAGGAGCAGAAGATGACCGTAGTAGCAAAGATGAATGGCAAGTTGGTTGAAGTGGTTCGGGTTGCGGACACGGTAGAGTTCTCCAACACTCCGGGCTGGGTTTTGATCTGTTTGGATTTTGAACAGGCTGATCGCAAGAAGTCGCAGTTCCGTTGGTTGCCCGCAACTACTCGATTCGAGTGGGTCCGAGAGTTTTGTTTTGGTTGACAGATTGAGTTTTTGGTTGTATAATATACACATACACTGATAAACAAGGAGCGATAAATGAAGTTCACTACAGAAGCAGATGCAAACAGGACTTGCCTGCAGGGCTATGTGGAAGCCTACTATCATCAATTGGTAGAGGTCTTTGGCGAGCCCGAAGGCGGTGGAGACAAGACTACTGTGGAGTGGTGCTTGCAGTTCGAAGACGGCACGATTGCTACAATCTACGATTGGAAAGAATACGAGACTCCGATGGGCTTGTATCACTGGCACATCGGTGGTCACAACAATCTTGCAGTGGCTCGAGTGACTAAGGCTTTGCGGGTGACTGCATGACACCCGGAGAGTTCCAATATCTCAAACGGGCTGTTGAAGCATTGGAGAGTGGCGAACACTCCGAAATGAGTCAGGTCAAGATCCTTCGAACCGTAGAACAGATCTGTGGCAGAAGTGCCACAGAACTTGAACTCAATTTGGTTGACAAAGTCGAAGATCGGTTGTATAATAGTAATACTAAACAAAGGAGCGAATATGCCTAATTGGTGTTCAAATCATATTACGGTGCGTGGCACTAATCAAGCAGAAATCAAACGACTGGCGGATGCATTGGCCGCAGGTGAGTTCTGTGGTGCCGTAGTGCCTATGCCCGAAGAACTGAATATCACTTCAGGCTTCTTAGGTGATCCAGTAGCACAGGCTGAACTAGAGGCCAAGTCAAAGGCTAACCGTGAGAAGTATGGTTATGCTAATTGGTATGACTTCAATGTTGCAGAGTGGGGCACCAAGTGGGATGTATCCTGCGAAGAAGTTGAGATCGACGAAGACGGTCTGGGTTTCAGCGGTATGTTCGAAAGTGCCTGGAGTCCGCCTATGCGAGTTGCAGAAGCACTGGTTGAGCAAGGCTTTCAAGTCACTCTCTACTACTACGAGCCAGGTATGGCCTATGTTGGCAAGTTCGAAGATGGCTGTGATGACTACTACGAATACGGTGGCGAGAACTCGCAGACCGTGCGTGCCGCTATCGGTGATGAGTTGGACGATATGTTCGGCATCAGCGAATCAATGGCTGAATACGAAGCAGAGCAAGATGATGACGAAGATCTTACTGAATGGATCAAAGACGGAGTTGAGAAGAAAACTCAACTGATCGGTCAATGAACATTCGTAAGTTAGATAAACGCTATAACGGCGTTGATCATTGGACTCACCGAGCTGAACCCGGAGTGTGGCGAGGTTACGATGCAAGGAAGAAGGGCCTAAAGGACTTCTTTGAACAGCGATCGTTCCTTACCGCACAGTTCGGTCCTGGATGCTTCGTTCAGGAAGCCTGGACGCTGAAGTCTGCAGGAATCGCAGTGCCGGCCTGGGGATTTGATGGCGATGGCAACATCTTCTTGAGAGATGAAGCCTATACGATATTTGCGTTGGCTGTGGAGAGATGGAAATGAGATCATTCAAATTTATATTCAATGTCGAGTGTGCCGGGGAAGGAAAGGCAGACTTGGCCGCTGTTGAGAACATGATTGATTTGACTATGCAAGAGCTGGTTCTAGATGATCAGTTCATCGATGCTTTGGACGAAAAGGAGGCGGTTACCATACAAGTAATTCCTGTTTTGGACAAATGAATGGTTGACACCAATTCAAATTGATGTTAACATAATGATAATGCCTAAGAAGGCAGAGATTTTAAACACACACAGAAGGAAACTTTTAAAATGGCTACAGATAAGAAATTCGCAGTTGCAGGTGTATCAACTCTTGAAGGCAAGACCAAATTGCGTTTCGCCAATGATACTATGCGCATCAAGATCCTGGCTAAGAACGGCCACACCAACGTCGAGCTGGTCGAGCTGCCCAGCGAGATGACTAAGGCCGAAGCTGTTCAGTACCTCAAGGGTATTGCTTTCGGTCACGGCGATGCTGCTATTGAAGCTGCTATCGCCTACGCAGAGAAGAAGAATCCAGCCCCCGTGGCTGCTAAGACTACTGCCGTGAAGGCAGAAGCTGTTACCGTTTAAATCCGATTCGCTCCCGGTTGCGGTGACCTTAACACCCTAGTACGAAAGTACTAGGGTTTTTTTTGGTTGACAAGGCCTAGGATCGGTGCTATAATTAACACATAGACAACAAAGGAGCAGACGATGGATATCAAACAGATCAACTCAGCGATTATGTTCGGCACCTGGACTGACATTGAACTCCGCTCAATGATCGACGCTGTGAAGTGGAATCGTACCCAGCTACAGAAGCAGATCAAACGCAGCCTGGCTCTGGGCGACAACGTGAACTTCACCAGTTCCAAAACCGGTAAGAACATCACTGGGGTCGTGACAAAGATCGCTATCAAGTATGTCACGGTGCGTACGATTAGCGGTTCTTGGCGAGTGCCGGCGAATATGCTGACTCTCGTAGAAGACCAGCCGGAGTTTGCGTAAATAAACTTATGAGCAGACTAGAATACTACTCAAGGCCCTTAGTGGCCTTTGATCCACATAACAAGGATCATAGGCGATACTTCGCTGAATTTCAAAACACCCATACCTGGGGTCACTGCCCTGTGCGATTCATAGTACCTGAAGACCACGGTGATTTGGTTACACTGATGCAACGCAGCCTGATACAGTATTACATCGAGCGAGAGTTTCGAGTCTCGCCAAAGAGGAAGAAATAATGGAACTAGACCTTTTAGCATTTGGACTTGGCTGCATCTTTGGAGCTGTTGTTGGTTATCGTGTCGCAGACGGTATGCACAAGGCCATTATGCCCGATCTGTTTCGTAGGACCGGAGTCACACCCGAGAAGCTGGAACAGGTCATGCGGGATCTGCAGAAGGAAGTTGGCGAAGAAGTCAAAGACTCAGAGATCCTAATCAAAGTCGAGCAACACGGTGAGCAGCTCTATGTATTCCGCAAGGACAACGACGAGTTCCTGGGACAGGGTCGCAACTATGATGAGATCCTCAAGATTTTACAGTCAAAGTTCAAAGACCGCAAGTTCGCAGTACAGAAAGAAGACGGGGCCGAGCTCCTGGGCCTGATCAAGGATAACCCTACACAGTAAAGGGTCTTTATGCATTTTGGTTGACAGATTGGGCTACTTGCGCTATAATACACACATAGCAACAAAGGAGCACTAAATGTTTACAAACTGTGTAGCATACGCAAAGCTAGTTTACAATAAAAAACTAAATGCCTACAAAATGCAAATTGCATTTAATGTGCATAAAAAGTTAGTAGGTACTAACGTTAAGTATGTGTTTCCTGTGCAAAAGCAATGCAACTATGTTAGCGGAGACTTACTTGCAGAAAACTTACAAAACGAAGTAGCACGTTCTGTGGCTTCTGCGCAACAACACTTGCGTACAACTAACATTGTATTTGTAGAGTAAACTGTAGGGTTATTAAGCACACTACTTGCATTTTGGCTAGTAGTGTGCTATAATTAGTTTTTAACGCAACAAGGACACAAAATGCAAAATGTTACACGCACAGAAGACGGCTTTACACTTAACATTACTGTTAACAAGTTTTTTAAAGTAGCAGGCGATGGCTTGTGGAGTAACACAGCTAAAGACGTTTTTGTTACAGACATTGGAATGTTTGTTAGCACACAAAACGACGCTGACGAGGGCGAGGAGGCTTACTATTGTGACGGCGATATGTATGCGCTTACTACAGCAGAGACTTGGGACGAGAGCAAGCTGGGATTAATTTACACAGACAGCGCATTTTTGGAATGTGTTAAAGCAGAACTTATTAGTGCAGGCATTAGCATTGAGGCTGCAGAGGCTGTTAGCTATAGCGAGCAGGGAATGCAAGACGACGGACGTGTGAGTATGGACGCTTATGACGTTGCAGACTATGTGCGTACACGCATGGGAGTAACTGCGTAAGCTGTAGGGTTATTAGCATACACAGTTGACATTTTGGACTGTGTGTGCTAAAATAAGTTTTTAAGCAGTAACAGGAGCGACAATGCAGTTAGCAAACACAAAAACAGTACGCAAAATTGTAAACAGCATTTTAGGACACAGTGCGGCATACACAGACAGGGGTGCAAACGGCACACGCTTGCTTGCATGGCAATGTGGAAGCATAGACACTGCAACTGTTAAAAACATACAAGACATTTTTACACTTGCAGGCTTTACTAACAGAATTAAAGTAACGACAAGCGAGTACAATAGTTTAGCGCGAAGTGGTGGTTGGACATATTTGCGTATTAACGCTAGTTTTAAGGAGTGAAGACAATGCTTACTAACACACAAAAGGCAGACAAACTGCGTGAGGCAATTGCACTGCTACAGGACGTAGACGTACTACAGCAGACAGGCTTTGCAGAGTTAAACAGCGATGCTTGCTACGAGCTACACTGTGAGCTAGAAGACATTATAGACACGCTAGAGGAAGCTATAGAGGAATTGGAAGCATAGCACAGAATGAGCTAAAGAGCAAGAGACCCTACTCGCACTAGGGTCTTTTTATTTTGGTTGACAGTTTGGACCTTTTGCAGTATAATAAACACATACACTAAAAAGGAACTATATGACAAGCACACAAGCTAAACAAAAAATCGACAGCTTAATGTTACAGTTACAAGACGTGCTAGAACAAGTAGGTCTCGACGAACATGAACCTATACAAAATGCTTTTAACGCACTTGCTGTCGAACTAGACGATGTAGTATTTTAACAACAAAGACCCTAGACCCTGTAGGGTCTTTAGTTGACAGTTTGGGATTTTGGGAGTATAATAAACACATGAACACAGCAAATACAATTCTTAAGTGGACCGCAACAGCGATCTTGATCATAGGCACAGCGGTCAACGGATTGGGAATGTACCCCGAAGGTCCTGCACTGCTAGTCCTGGGAGGCTTTATTTGGTTGATCGTTGCCATCAGAATCAAAGACGCTCCCCTGATCGTAACCAATCTAGTTATGAGCACAGTGGGCCTGGCTGCTATTGTCTACACACTGCACACACAACAAGTGGCTTTTGATGCTATGGGCGAGGCGCAGATGCTTCGCGAACAACTGCGAGCCGAATCGGTTGACAGTGACACCAAATAACAGTATAATCTAGACATACACACAAAGGGAGCGAGCTATGAAACAGAATGAGATCGTTGAGTACAAGGGCATTGGTACAATCCAAATGATCGTAGAAGACGGCGAGAAAAGCTATGTCTACTGCCACTACTTCTTTGGTGACCGCAACACCGAAGACACCATCAAGGCGGCCAAAGAGATGCTGGACTGGGAGCACATCAAAGCCCAAGAGATCCTAAAGGCTATCTCTACGCTACAGAGCCGCGGCTACAAGGTCTACAAAGAAATAGCCTGATTGGTTGACGGGTTATTGTTTTGGCAGTATAATTAACACATCGTAACAAGGAGCTGATATGAAGACACTGTTCAAAGTTAAGTTGGGAATGATCGCAGTTATGGTTGGCATCGTTGGTGCGATGTTTGGTGTAGGCGGTGTAGAGAACAGTGCCAACACGCAAGAGCTGATTACCAGCATTGGTGTTGCAGTTACATCGTTGATGCTGATGTACTTGGGCACACTGTTGGTCAAAGAGGAGATCTAAATGATACAGCTAGAAGGACTGACTAAGAAGGACGTAGAGATCTGCAGGCTGCTGTGGAACTGCGATAGCCTAGAGGATGTAGAGCGTATGGTTAACGCTATGCCGCCTGCATATAAGAACCGTGCTGTGGTTATGCGTGAGCTTATGACAGCAGCACAGCTAGACACAGTAGAGGACGTAGATGCTAATATCACAGCGTATTTGCAGCATATTGCTAGCCGCTAGCACTGTACTAGCAGCTACAGGCTGCGCAACTCACGACCGCAGAGATGCGCCGTGGGACCCAAAGCCCGGCACGGGTCGTAGCCTTCACGATGTCTTGCCCAACTGGGAAGGCAATGGCGGCCGAGAGATGATGAACCGGCGATGTTCCCCAGAGCTGAGGTGGGGCCGAGTCGGTGGCTGTGGCTGATGGTGGTTGGGTGGTGGGGGGTCGGTGTATACGCATAGTGTTGTATAATAGCAACACTATGGTAGCAAATCACCACCCTGAAAAGCTAAGTACTCCACCCAAATTTTTTACAGCGCAGGAAAACTCCCCACTGTAGCCATTTTCTTAGATCAAAAAAATTTGCACACTATTTTTTTCTACCCTGCAGCCATTTTTCAGCCAAAGAAAAAGCACTGACGGATCAGTGCTGGTTTTGCGGGCATAATCCCGTATAGATTCTAACAGTGTTTTAACAGTCAGTTAGTTTGGAGGATTCTCCAAATGACACATCTGTTTGGTACGCTTATACATAGTCGTCCCTCCCTGTTATACTGTTATTTACTGTCAGTCAAAGAAAACCAGTAAATAATCATATGAAACCCGTCAGTTACTATGGTCAACACTATACAGAGTTCTTTGCCTGGCTACCCAAAAGAATGTCCAGCGGAGCCTGGGTTTGGTTAGATCCCTACTTTATCAGACCAGATCGCAACGGTCGGGGCGTACTGCTGACATTTGAAGAAGTGCGCCAAGAACACAGTATTTCAAATTAATTCAGCATACATACACTATGCAATTTTATCCTATCTTCCCAGTGCCGATCTGTGAGTTCTATCTTGAAGACAGTCACTTACAGTCTCGGGTTCTAGCACATCTACAGACTCTGGATTTTCGTGCCAACGGCGCACAGCATCAATCAGCCAATCAACAGACTGATCACTATCTACACCGTGATCCCAGTCTATTAGAGTTTACTCTTTGGATACGTCACTGTGTTGAACAATATCGTCAGGCCATGACCTATGACTGTGACAGCTTTGATATTACCACTATGTGGGCAAACTGTGATCGCAGTGGCAGTGGCACACACCATCCTAGACACACGCACGTGGGCTGTTTCTTATCGGGCTGTTACTATGCCACTGAAGGCAGTGATCTTTACTTTACAGATCCCATAGTACAGCGTTATGCCAATAGCATAGGTGTCAAACAGTTCAATCAAGAACGTCTGCGAAATTATCCTGTTAGACCAGGTTATTTTATCATATTTCCCAGCTGGCTAGAACATGCCACACAGCCGCATCTCTCTGACAATGATCGCTGGAGCATTGCTGTGAACTTTATGCCTGTGGGCAAAATCAACTCTAGAGTAAACAGCAGTGGTCGCCCCAGCGCAGTTATTAGAATAGAATAAACCGCGCAGTTAATCTCTTAAAATCTGCTTTACGCCGCTAGCTTCGCGCTTTCAGAAGCAGCTTTCCGCTTCGCGGCAGTAAATACTCTAGTGGGAGGATCTTGTATGCTGTTAGTCTATCTAGAGCCATTTCAAGACACACAGAGACAGCTATTAGCCAGTTGGGCACGGGCCGTACACTATTGGCCCAGATCAAGGATTCACTGTGTGGAATACGACTATACCGCAGTGCAGGATTGGTGGATGCTGTTCAGTAATCCCCTGTATGCGGATATATGGCTAATGAAATATTCGGATCACACACGCATAGTAAGAACTCTGTTTGATGAATAAATACACATATGAAATACACTAAACCTTGGACTATAGAAGATTTGGTCGCTGAAGATCAGTGGCATCAGTGGTTGGCCATTAATGCCGTGGAAGATCTAGAATATCAGGTAATCTATAAGAATGATCAAATCAGTTTGGAGTTTTTTGATCAGGATCGTGCTGAAGAATTTGCGCAGGAATTTGGACTATAAAATGACACAACAATATCTATTAGTAAAGGCTCGAAATGCTCTGACTGGGCAGACTGTGAAGAATCAGGATCTCACAGGTGCTAGATTGGAACTACGTCAACGCACCCTGGCCGAGGATCAATCTCGTCAGCTCGCAGAAAAAATGACACGCAGAACTGGCGAACCCTGGCAGGGCTTTGTGGAAGTCTATACTCCTTCTGTTCGCAAATAATCTCTACAGGCAGGGCTCTGCATATATAGCATATGCAACCAACTAACTTTTCCAACGAAATATTTGACATAAACCCCGACTGTGAGATCAGCCTAGAATACATAGGCCACGGTCGGAATCTAATCATAGTAGTAGATAATCTACTGCGATATCCCGAGGCTGCTCGAGAGTTTCTAGCACAGGTACCACAGCAGTGGGCTGTTCGATCCGAGGGTCGAAGACCCGCTGGTTATTTTCCCGGATATCAGACCTATATCAGCTATGATTTTCTAACTCTAAATCAGTTCATAGATCAACAGCTGGCCAGACATTTTGGCACGAATCTAAGAAGGCCCAATTGGAGTTATCAGAGCTGTGGCAGCAGAAATTTGGTCTATACACAGAGCAGATACCCGCACAGTGATCAGGGGCAGATTGCTGCCAATCTATTTCTAAACACCCAAGAAGAAATCACAGGAGTCAGCGGCACTGGATTCTATAGACTCAGGGCCACGGGAGAAGAAGCTCCATTTCCCAGCAACTGCCTATATAGAAAACAGCGTTATGGCTACAGTGATCCCGATCTCACACTGGCCGAATTGGAAATCATCAAAGACGACGGAAATTGGACACAGTACCATTTGATAGAACAGCGTTGGAATCGTTTGAACATCTACGAAGGCGCACTGTTTCACAGTGTGTATTTTGAACCCAGAATGTTTGAACAACATCCAAGAATAACCCTCAGTATGATTGACAGCTGAGCTATTAAATAGTATAATAAACTATCTTAACTTCTAGGAGATTTTCTTATGTTTTATAGTGATAGCCTTAGCTACAAAGATGCGGCAGCAGTAAACTCAGCAATGGGTCGCGTCTATGGTCATATGAGTTTGGCCGTTCTAGTATCAATGATTGTCAGCTACTTTGTGGGCACCTCGCCCGAACTGCTGGCATTTTTCTTTACAGGTGTGATGAAGTGGATTGTGATCTTTGCACCCCTGGTGGCAATCTTTGCCTTTGCATTTGCCAGTGATAATTTCTCAAAACAGGGCCTACAGCTTTTCCTACACGGTTTTGCCGCACTGATGGGACTGAGTATGGCCACAATCTTTGCAGTATTTACTATGGGGTCAATTGTTAGTGCTTTTATGGGTGCGGTTATCTTGTTTGGTGTAATGAGCGGCTATGGTTACTTTACCAAACGCAGTCTAGAAAGCCTAGGCCAGTTTATGATGATTGGCCTAATTGCCATTGTGATTGCCAGCATTGTTAATATCTTTATTGGCAGTACTGTGATGCAGACTGTGATCAGCGCATTGGCAATTATCATCTTCCTAGGTCTTACTGCCTATGACACACAGCAGATCAGAGAAATGGTCTCGGTAGACAGTGACACGGGCCGAGAAGAAGTCATCGGAGCTCTAACACTGTATATGGACTTTATCAACCTCTTTATCAACCTGCTACAGTTGTTTGGGGATAAAAAGGACTGAGTTGTACAGAGTCGTCTATTATACTCTAACTGACAGAGTGGCTTCAAAGGACTTTCCTAGTCTAAGAGAGGCCACTCTTTTTGCTGTCTATAAGATTCGTTGTTGGGATGTTAGAGACTTTTATCTAGTTAAAGATTAGTCTAATACTGCTGTCTGTTCCAGACTCAGCTGTTCATCTTCTAATTCACGAATACGCTCTGTAAGGTCATCTATAAGACCTAGATTACGCAGAGTTTTAAAACAGAGATTTTCCACTGACCACTCTCCGGCACGTTCTAGGCCGGCTTTGCGCATTGTAGTGATCTTGTCTTTGACAGCACGAAGACGATCTAGGTCGTCCTGCTGGAGTGCCTCTTTAGTCACTCGAACCAGGCTGTCGCACTTAGCACTGACGCTGGCATCGTCGATGTTGGGTTTGACCTTCTTGGGCTCAACTAACCACTTGTTCTGCACTAGGCTGTAGACTCCGGTGCTGTGATGCGGTTCTGCATCACCCTGTATGTAACACTCTACAGGCAGACCACGAATAGTGATAACGTGTTGATCTCCCCAGAGTGTTTTTTTACTGGAATAAAGCTCGCGAGCTGCGTCATCTGCCTGGCCCGGGATAATAAGATGTAGATCTAGATCGCTGTGTTTAGTCCAGGTATAATTTGCATTTGACCCTGTGATTGTGTAGTCTTTCACAGGTAGATCTACGCCTACAAATTCTTCAAAGGCACGGGCAATTTCTATGAGTTTCTTTCGCACTAGAGGATCTAGTTTGCCATCGGGCCAGATTTTTGGGTTTAGCCTAGTGTTAACTGTGACATACTTGCTGTCTTCGGTGAACTCTCTACTGCGCATTTTAAACCCCGTACTTGTTCTTTTTAGGTGCGGCCACAGGACTAACTTTGTTGATTATTGTATCGCTGAGTTCTTCGCTGCCTCTTCCTGTGCCTCGGTCAAATTTAATGCCCATTCGTTTTGAAGCAACCTTACGAATTTCTTCGTCTGCGTCAGTGTAATCCACCATTGTAAAATCGCTGCCTATGGGGCCTTTTTCTGCCATATTATCGGAGCCTGGGCTGGCCGCTAGTGCTATGCCAAATCTGTAGGCTAGGTATGGATGATTATTGTTGTCTAGGACACCCGAACTTGTGAGGTTAGGCATACTCTGCTTAACGCTCTTACGAAGTGATTTTCTAGATTCAGGAATAAATTCTTTTGCTCGCATTCATTATTTAGCCCACATTAAGTGGTAATGAGTCAAAGCCTTTTCATTGTAAAATTCTGCAACTAAACGGCAATACATATCGTTACGTTCTAACACCAGCTGGCATAAATCGTCTGGTTGATTCAGCAGCCAGTTTGTGTGATCGAGACCTATGGTTTTGTGTACCTTGGGCCAATCAATTTCTATATACTCGCCTTCTTCGGGCAACCACTTCAACAACTCTACCTTATTACTCTTCATTATCGCCCATCTTATTCAACAACTCCAACAGTTTGCTGGATTCTACATTGGCTCGTACCTTGCCAATACTTGAGCCCTGTGTAGGGTCATCGCTGATAACACCGTCTGCATCTATGTTAGGCTTAACTGTGGATCTTGCCTTGATACTTTCGATAATGCTGCTACTGCCTCTGCTGGTTGCTCCTGAGTGTTCTTGTTCGTCCTCGGGCAAGTCAGTGATCTTTAGACTTTCTATGTTAAACTCTAGATCTACCTTCATACCAACACCACTGCTACTACGTGTCTTCATTAGCTGTAATTGATAACGTCCACGTTCACGCATTGCACGTGACGTAAAGATACCAAACACATTATCAGCTGTTTGAATCTTACTCAGTCCACCCGAAATATGACTGTGATCGAACTCAACTTCTTCGACAGCACCTCGATTCAACTGTGCGGCTGTTACACAAAGAACTTTCTTTTCCATTGCTAGATTACGCAGTTCTTCTGACACATACTTGTCCTTGACAAACAAGTTCTCTGCTGAAATCTTCTTGCCAATAGGCATCAGCAAGTCCATATAGTCTACTAACAACACATCAACTTTCTTGCCCACACGTATCTCATATTCTTTCATATAAGCACGAATGTCGTTGACTGTTTTACCAGAGGGCATATATTTGATCTGCAACATACCCGATTTCTTGCCGATCATCTTGACCTTCATTTCAACATCATCAAGATCTTTAAAAATCTCTTTAGTTGACACTCCAGTAACCATACTGTCAATACGCATACTAACCAATGCTTCACTGAGTTCTAATGTTAGGTATACAACATTAAGACCCATTAATGCCCAGTTAACACCCAGATTAGCCAAGAACAAACTCTTACCTGCACCAGATCCACCTGCAAAGATATTCAACTCTCCGCGATTCATACCACCAAACAGTCTTCGATCCATAGTAGGCCAGCCAGTGCTGATCTGTCCGTTCTTATCTTTGAGTCCCATTAACCTACCGCGGGGATCTTCAAAATAGTTTGTGCCCATATCGCGAGCAAGACCAATTTGTACTGCTTCTTTGATTAGACTTTCAACTTCGCCGTAATTATGTTTTTCTAAAAGATCAGCACTAGCAATAATTGCACGTTCTATGGCCTTGTGTCTTGTAAAACTTTCAAACTCATCCATTAGCCAATCCATATGGCCGTCTTTGATAGTTTCGGGTTTCTTAAGATCAATTCTACAGCTGGCATTGACCATTTCATAGTCAGGCAGCACACTATACTGTTTGGCATACTCGTTGACAAATTCTGCCGCATCTTGTAGTTTACGATCAAACAATGTGTGATCGAAAATACCCTGGCAACGTACAAACACCTCAGCATCTGCTAACATCAATTCAAGATATAATTTTTGTACTTCGTATCCGTAATCTTTAATCATAGTATTATTATATTACCTATTTTCCTGTAATGCAAGACGTGTTTCGAGATTGTTTCTCGCTACACTGATCTTAATTTCTCCTTGCTGAGCTGTTTTAATAGCATCAACAATTACAAACAATTTTCCATATCGTTGAACAGCATCTGCACTGTCTTTGACATCATCGCCCCAGTTAGGGAAAGCCACACTCCAACCATAGTCTATGGCCTGCTTAATCAGTACCAGACCTGCTTTATCCTGGTCTGGAATCACAATAACTTCTTTGCCTAGGCTATTAATAATGTGTGCCTGTTGTTGTGATATCTCGTTAGTTAGTAAAGCAACACCTCCAACAGCCAACGCATCAAATGGTCCTTCACAGACAAATACATATTTGCTTAAAGGGTCCTGTGCATCTACATTGAATACAAAGAACGGGTGTTGATCAGACAGATACTTAGGCCTGCCTTCTTTGACTTTTCTAGCAGTATTGCCTACAATTTTACCTTCGTACTTAAATGGGATTATAACACGATCGATGTATCCCGGAGCCGGGCTCCAGTAGAAATTGCCATCCAAGGCATCAAACCCTCTATTATAAACATAGTCTATGACTGGTCCAATATCTTCAGCTATATCCGGTAAGTAACCGCTATTGATCCATTCTTCAATGGACATTGTGCCTTCTGGTAAATCTTTTTCTGTGAACTTTACCTTTTCAACAAAGTGTTCCGGTTCGTAATCTAGACTTTCAGTTTTAAGTGCTTCAAAGACCATTTCTTTGATCTGATCATCGCTGGCACCTAACCAACGACATAAGCTCTTAAATTTTTCTGATAATGTTCTACCCGGTTGCCAACTGGCAGTATATTTGCAGTTGAAACAGTTATAAACAACACCTTCGCTGAACATCACTCCTGCACGTTTTCTAGTATCTTGACTATGTCCCCTATGGTGACAACAAGGCGCATTGAAACTAATCCAGCCGCTAGGGCTGGACTTTGTCTTTGGCAGTATTGAACGAAATTTGTCTAAGACGAGAGTCATAGACTTAGTATACTATCTGTATAATACTTTGTCAACAGTCCCTGGGTTAGTAATGAGCTTATTGGGAGTATGCTTTATTCTAAACCAATTGTACTTGCCTGTAATGTTTCTATATTCTAAAGTAGAAGAACTCAAAGATAGTGTTTCTAAGTTGACCCAATTCTTAGGATCGTTGTCATCATTAAGACTTCCTTGAATAATTACCTGACCCGAATAACCTGTGCAGTATATTTGGAATGTGTGTAAACTCTGAGGATCAGTTGTCTGTGGTCTGGCATTAATGATTCCGCTGATATAGTAGTCGTCGAATGGTTCACCAAAACTTTTATGTAGGCTAAATGCTTTGATTTCTGTACTTGGACTAGGTTCGCCTGTGCCGGAATCTAACACTTCAATGTTAGCTAATGTATCATATTGACTATCAATGTATAACGGTGTTCGAGAGGTAACTAAGTGAGTTCCGTCACCGTTGTCTGTTCTAAGTTCGTTATAAACACTATATTGATAGAAGCCAGTTTCAATATCTAACAGTTCTGCCTCTGTAAGAATTACATAATACTTTCCGGTAGTTGCACTAACGGTTATACAGTCTTTTTGTGCCACTAATGCCTGGGTTTCACGTTCTACCAAATTAAATACCAATGTTGAACCTGTTACATCAGCAGCTTTCTCATCAGAGTTTCGTACCTGTATATCTATACGATTATCTACTCCGCGATATATTTTTACATTGCGATTATACACTCTACGATACCTCTTTGTTTGCCAGGCCGCTGATGCATTAGTGAAAACATCAATTTTATTTTGGTATAAATAAACGGA
>JACCDW010546948.1_pt1 | contig 15058 bp, 6 predicted proteins | sample 7449781 | NCBI WGS metagenome assembly JACCDW01 (sample SAMN15323449, study PRJNA562643) | freshwater metagenome | isolation source: river surface water | place: USA:Blue River Watershed | collected 2017-08-18
GAATAGCATTTTGTGATTCTACTCTAATGCTACTTGCTTGGAAATCAGCAGAAGATGTTTGAAGAATGTCAACGTAACCACTGTTCTGAACGTAGTTAATAACAATACCAGAAGCAGCAGTTGCTGGCTGATTAATTGTTCTGTTAACTTCAAAATCATTAATCTGACCAGTCAGTCTCAAACGCTTTAATGTGACAACCTTGTACGCATCATCAGGTTGTTGTGGTACGTTCTCTACAAAAACTGTTAGATTGCCTGGATATCCACCTGGAACTGGGTTAGACAGCAAAAATGTTTGCTGTACGCCATCTCCCCTAAACTCGTCTTTAGGTCTTGTTCCAGTAGAAACATCAGCTACTGTATTTCCGATATATGCCATTATACATCCTCTAGGATTGATGCGATCGCGTCGATAGAAGATGCTACACTAGATTTAATTTTTAAAGCATCTCCAGCTTGAAGAACGATCTTTTGCCCTGAAATAACTTGTAATGATCCGCCAACTGGAACTGGAGCAGCCTTGACAACATAATAATCCAAAGCAGATTTTGTGATATAAACATCACAAGTCACTGCACCATTTGTTGTATTGCAAATGTCAAGTTCAATAATGATAGACTTTAACCCAGTAGGAACAGTGTAAACTGTTTCAGCTGATGATCCTACATTTCTTCTTAGTTCGTTTTTAAATACGTTTGCCATGTTTAATTATCCTAGAGCAAGTGTGATTGCGATTGAAAACTGACGACCAGAATTAACAGCAGCTACTAGGCTTTCTTGAGGATCAAGAAGCGTATTTAGATCGCCGATCTTAACCTCTTGATTATTCGTTCTCTCAATCGTTTCGTTTGTCTTAACACGCCACTGATCGAAGTTGTCAGTTTGCGGTACGGTAGGGATTGGAGTAGACTGATATGGTAGAGCCATTATTCTTTCCTATCTATGAGAATTTGCAACATCTGTTTGATACTATCAACATCATTCTTAAGATTATTTATTTCACTATTTAAAGAAGAAATTGAATTAGTCATAGCCTGTTTTTCTAACTCATTTCTTCTAGAAATAGACATCATTTTCTTATGTTCAAGATACCTTTTCGTATCAATGTTGACAACCGACCCAGTTCTTAAATCTTTAACTAGGTCGGGTCTTTTGTCAATCTTAGCAAGTTTTTCCATTATGAGTGAGCGATTAGTCTTAGTTTCTTAATACGAGGAACCTTACTTGGATCAGTTGACTTCATGACAATCTTAATAATTGCATTAGTAAACGGTGTGATGTCAACAATATCAATTGTCTGCTCACTAAACACATCTAATGCGTCATTAGAAGCAGTCGTAAATCCTGTATCAACATAATTTAGGTTTGTTGGATCAGTTCCTGTCGTCCAAGTCTTATAATAAATTCTTAGATCAGTAAACTGAGGAATGTTACTATCAAACAAGATCTTCAACGAATCTGCTGGGTTAGAAATAACCAGAGGACGTGTAATATAGTTTGCATAGTTTGATGTTCCAGTAGGAGCCCAATCTTCAACAAACTTATCTAACTGATCAATCTTCCAACTTGGGGTATTCTTTCTGATATAGTATTCAGTAGAAGAAGTAATAGAAGATGTTGGGTTTGCTGTTAGAGTAATAGATGTATCACTATTAACAATAGAGACTGTTCCGATAGTAATACCTGTCTCACCGTCAGTTCTTCCGTTTCCACCAAAACTCTGTTCAGTCAGAACATCACCAACTGCAACTTCTGTTAGGAATGCGCTACCAGATCCAGTAACTGCAGTTGCTGCGCTACTTGTTGCTGTAATAAATCCTGCACCTTTGAAGTATAGATAATCATTCACCATATCAATTGTTGCAGATGTTACGCCTGATGGGAAAGTAAACGCTGGAGAAACTGTAATTGTAATAACATCGTCTTCAGCGTTACCAACATTAACAGTAGTATCGCTTGATGTTACAACAGTTTCAACTAGATACTTCCCGTTAATACCAGCGATCATACCAGACAAGTAGATATACTTACCTTGTTTAGCAAGAGATAACAGGTTATCAGCAGTATCAATATTGGTAGAGATAATACCCTTACCACCAGAGTTAGAGAATGTTAATTTAGCTTCTGGAGTACCAATAGTAAATGTTGTAGCTGGATCAGTTGAAACATTAACTGTCGATGCTGTTGCTAATGACTCTAATTCAAGCAAAGTATCATTCAGAGTGTATCCGTTATCAGTTCCAGAAACTTGAGCTACCTTACCAATTAGTTGATTCTGTGTATTATACAATAATGTTCCAACTGGAGTTTCAGTAGTAAACTGGGTTCCGATACCAAACACATATTTACTTCTAACAACAAATTGGTCACCAGCATTAGTTGCTGGAGTTGTTGTGTTAATTTTTATAGAACCTGGATTAACTTCCGTAATAGCCCCAATTAAAACTGGAGTTGCAGCAGTTGTATAAATCTCATCACCAACTCTTAGTCGTTTCCATGGTGCACCAGTTTGTGAAGATCCAGAACCATCAAATAGGTAATTAGTTCCAGTAATAGTATATGTTCTAGTTCCTCCTGATGTAGTTGAAGCAGGTAGTGTTAGATTTGCGCCAAACAAATTGGTATAGTGGAACGCACCAATTGTTCCTGTTGCTGGTTCTGCATCAATATCAGCAGCTGTTACATCATTCGCTTTAAGTAGAGGTCTATTGTCAACACCAAGAACATTAGTTGATGATTCAGTTGGGCTGTTAATTAGATTTCTAATAGCGAACACTGATAGTCTACCCAAGTCAATAATTGGAGAGACATTAACATTAGTTGATGACAACTTAGCTCTTAGAGAAACCGATGGACGAACTAATCCTGTAGCTGCAGATAGAACATCTTCATTCTCGTAAGATCTAATAATCTTTCTTGAATTAAATGTAAAGTTTGTGTTCTCAGTTAGAGACTGGTATCCACTAGGAGTACCATCAGTATCAATAGCTTGAACTTCAAACTTCAGTTCAGTGTCTGTAGGAACAACGTTGTCACTCTTCAAGAATAGATAATCAACAATTAGTTGTCTTGAGCACTTAATTCCTGTGCCACCATAATCACCTTTGACGAACTGATCTAGGATTTGCTGTACAGTAGTTTCTGTTCCAGCTTCACCAGTGATTAGAATATTTGGCTCAGACTCACCTGTTTGTGGATTAATGTATTCGTCTTCAGTTTGCAATCTAAAGCAGAATGAGTCTTGGTCAACACCCTCTTCCATAACAATCTGCCCACCATTTAGTAGACTTGCTGGAATACCAAAAGATTGTGACTTAGTTCCGTAATATCTTGTTAGCTCAAGAGTTTCAGCAATATATTCTGGAACACCTTCAATCATTACAACATCACCAGCATTAAATCCATGGCGTGGTGCTCTAACTCTAATAATATCTGATCCTGGGGTAACCTCGAATGGGTTAGCAGGTAGAGTCATTAGTTTAGGTGGTAATGCTTTTAGTTCAACCTGAGCTGTTTGACTAATATCAAATTCTGCTTGATACATTCTAAACTTCATGTCAAACAGTGGATTAATCTCAAACTCTTTACTGTTCTGAGACAAGTATAGAGATCCAGTTAGAGGTTGGTTTGTAACTACGTTACCTGTTAAGATGTCAGTCTTGCCAAGTTCTGAGATGAACACTTGGCATCCTGGTTCATCAGTCTTAACGATAAGAGCATAGTTCTCATTGTCAACCAAGTAAATTGGAGATCTAAACTTAAAGTTTGTTGCAACGCTACCGTTATCGGATACGTTGATTTCTGAAGGATTCTTTGTAACTTCAGAGAATGGTAAAATCTTAGAAGATGGTACACCATTGTCTGTTGTTCTAATCTCAACTGTTACTGGACGATTTCCAGCTTCAGAGAAATATAGATCAACTGAAGTAACAAACATACCACCAATAGATTGAACAACAAATGTTTGCGCTAATGGGTCGTGACCACGGCGAACCGCTAGAACACGTTGTGAAGTTGTAACACGACGAACTGGGATAGACTCAAATACACGATCTCTAACAAAGTTCGCCTGACGACTATTAACAATTGTTCTTTCTTTTGATAAGGTTACACCAGTTGAGTAGTAAGTAGCCTCACCCTTAGAATCAAAGTCAGCATTACTATTAGAGATATTGTCTGTTAACTTAAACGCACGTTCACCAGTTCTAAATCTAATTGTGTCAGAGTTTGGAAGATTAAATACGCCAGCAGCAGCACCAGTGGTATCTGTTCTGATAGCATCTCCACGTTTCTTCATAACTGGAAGAGCGCCAGCAGTTGTGTTTCCGTTAATTCCTGTTACCGTAACTTGGTTTCTTGCTGAGTTTGCGAAGACAAGAGTACCAGTTAGATTCTCTCCAATAGCAAATCCATTCTTAATGTTTGCAATATGGATATCCTGAACAACTGGTCCATTAGAGTCAGTTGAGGAAGCTACACCAGCATAAACAACAACGCCAGTAGCTTGCAATCTTCTAATATAACCACCATCTGCACCAGCATAAGCAGATGCTCTATCATAAGAACTAAACGGTCTAATTCTTGTGCCATCTAAAGATGTTAGGGTAATTGTTGTTCCGCTTACTGCTGCAATTTTAAAGATTCTGTTGTTGATTTCTCTAGAGGTTCCAACAGTATATGTTCTAATAGTTGTTTGGTTATTGATTCTTTCAGTAACAGTTCTTGTTATGTTAAGAACTCTTGATGGACCAAGATTATATAATTGAACATGGTGTCCAGCTCTTAGCCCTGTAGCATTGTTAACTGTTAGTGTAAACTGAGTAGAACCTTCTGGATCAGTAATGTTGCTGATAGTTTGAATAACAACTGGAGTGTGAACATCATTACTCAATACATCACCAATTTGGAATGCTGGTTGAGCTTGACCTTCATACGTTCTTGACACATCAGTAGCAACAACTCTATCTTTAACATCTTCAGTATCGAATCTCATGAACGTAGCTCCAGAGATTCTTGTTACAGTGAATATGTCGCTAGGTTGGCAGTATGCTGAAACAGCTTCGTTGTCAAAGAAAGCGTAGAACTTTGTGCTTGGCTTTAAGTTCTTAGCTACAAACACAATAGGTCTTGCACGCATATACTCAGCGAAAGAAATATCGACAACTCTGTCGCCATAATCTTGCTGGTTAACTGTGCTTGTTAGAGATGTTCTAATACCCTCTCTAGATTGAACACCAGTGTCAGTTGTAGTTACGTTTTGTAATTGAGTTCTACCCTGCCAGAATGCTGGTCCAGCTTCTGATGAGCTTCCAGTCCAAGTTGTTTGCCAAGCATTCCATTGAGTTCCTGTAACACCAAGAGCTTCAGCCATAAAGCGGATAGCATCAAAGTTGTTATCATCTTGAACTAATAGATCTGGTCTACGATCAGTGTCTTTCCAGTTGTCGCCTTCTGGATTAAGAGAAATTTCACCTTTAAACGCACCAATCTTATATGGGTTTACGTCAATTGTTCTTGTTCCATATGGGTTGAAGATTGAGAGTTCTTCTGTATATGGAAGAGTAATAATGTCACCTTCTTTTCTATAAGAAGAAGCGAATCTTTGATCTGAAGAAATAATATCTTCAACAATATCCACGGCATCAGTAAAGTGCATAGGACGTAGTTCTTGTTTTACTGGATCAACAGCAATTCTATAATCGATGTTAACAACATCGCCAACACCATGACCAGTAAATTGATCAACGATAAATCCGTTCTTGAAACGGTCAAGACCAGTTACGTTATCTTTAATTGGGAACGCTTCTGTTTCAGTCTCAAGCAATGTTAGAGAAACATAGTATTCAAGATTCTGGATTCTTCTCTCAAGAGCTGCGATATCCTTCATTGTGTAACGACGGTTATCTCTCTGGAAAACACGAACGTCATTAGCAGTCTTAGTATATGCTGGAATGTAAAGAGAAGCAAGAACCATACCCTCAACTGGGTCTCTTGGTTCAATTGGATCTCTTGCTGGTGTTCCGCTGATAACTGTGAAGCGACCAACTGAGTCTAATACAAGTTTATCCCATCTTGGTAGATAGTACGCGAGACTTGTATTAAATCCTTCGCCAATCTTTGGCAACTCTGGATTGAATCCGTTTGCGCCAGAGATAACTGGACGATAGTCAATAACATCATGTAGATAAACAGTTTCAGTAACACCGTTGATATTCTTAACTGGGAATGAAGGAATATCTTCATATCCGAAGTCGTTATCGGTATTTGCAATAGCTGCTGCGTACGAGTCTACTGAGAAGTAGTTACCAGTACCAGTATGATTGAAGTAATCGTAGGTAATCTTAATTGCGCCAGCTGGAGGTGCTGTGCTTGGTTTAAGAGTAATAGATCCTTGTTGATAATGAGTTGGTCTTTGACCATCATCAAATACATATTTCTCTAGGACACTTACGGAGTTACCCTCAACGTAGTTGTCATAGTTTCCTGGATTAACTCTAATATCTTTAATTCTTAAAATGTCAGCGTGTGTTAATGTAAGTGTCAACTCACTTACATTCTTTCTTCCAGTTACGATCTGACTATAATTTGTTACAAGAGTTTTAGTCTTTTCTCCCGCTGTTGCAGCAGTTTGTAGAATACTTGTAATAAGTTTATATTCTCTACCAGAAGTCAGAGCTGGGGTTGTGTTGCTAATAGTTACAAGTTTCTGAGCTGCATCTAAAGAGATATTAGATGATGTGATCGGAACAATAACATTAGTTGTTGAGTCAATCAGTGTATAGTTCTCTAAGTCTTGAGTTGACTGGAAGAACTCAGTTGGTGACGCTAAAGTAAATGCCCAAACAACTGTTGCACCTTCTGTTGCAGCGGTAGCAGAAATAATTCTTCTAACAGTGTGCTGACTTGACTTAACTGTGTCATTTCCAGATTCGTCTTGACCTCTTAGAGTCTTTAATGTATCGAAAGCTGATTTGAAGACTAAAGCATTAAACTTTGGTTCTTGAATAACAGAACGAGCAACTCCAACAACACCGCTCTTAGCGCCACCTGCACCAACAGAAGTTGCTAAAGTAATAGAAGTGTTGCTGCCTACAGCTGAAACCACTCCAACCTGAGTTCCGTCGATATATAGAATATCACCAACTGAAACTTGTTCAGTAAATACAGTTCCTGTTCCAGTAACAGCAGTAAAGTTATCTGGAACACTAGCTGAACCAACAATTACTAATTGTGTAGCAACGGTATCAGCAGTAAAGATGTTTGATGTGCCTGTCGCTAATGCAACTGACTTAACATCTTTCTCAAAGTCATAACTAGCGAAAGTTGATGGATTCGTATCCATCTTAACTTCAAACAATCCTAGTTTGTATTGAGTTGAATCTCCAGCAGTATAGTCGCCAGAGTGTAATTGGAACGCTTTAACTCTTGCAGTTCCTACTTTGTAAATTGATGAAGGTGGTGTGCCATCAGTTAGGTTTGAACCTTTTGGTGGTTTTCTCTTAACTGAATAAAGGTTGATCAGCGGGAATGTAGTTAGATCTGGATAACCATGAACATTATCAATTAAGATATAATTACCAACTGGGGTTGAAATTGGATAATCATCTTCTCTTACGATATGACCACCCTCGTCACCAGTAATTGTATTTTCTCTTGCTTTTCTAAAGTCAATATATTGGGTTGATGTAGCTTCAACTTCAAAACCTTGAACGTATGCTTTACCTGGATCTACACCAATAACAAACTTATCTTCATCGCCATATGTCTGACCTTGAACAGCATCACCAAATTGTGGGAGTGGTGGGTAAACACCAGTGCCATCTTTGTTTAAGTGTTCTCTAGCAGAAAGTTTAAACTTCTTGACTTCATAGTTACCAGACTCATCGAAAGTTCTTCTTGCAAGAGTCTTCTCCAATTCAGCATATGAAGACTTGGTAATAATGTTCTGAACTCTACCATTCTTTACACGTAGAAGTTCAATAAACTTAATTTCGTCTGTTGAATCTAGAGGAAGTTTGACAAGAGAAAGCTCAACTCTATAACGGTGAGCTCCTGGAGCAGCGAAGTTAGTTGTTCCTTGCGCATTATCCGCAAGCAATGGTTGTTCTTCTGGAGTAACAATAGATTCTGTTACTTTAAAGCCAACTCTGAATGATGGGTTCTGTGTAAAACGTCCAACGTATAAGTGCATCTCTGGGTTTCTAATAAAGAAACCATCGATATAATAGATACCTTCTTTAACTTCAACAGCAAAACCATAACCAACAACGTCAGTTTGAGAGTTGTTTGTATAAGTTGTAGCTACAGTACCACCGTCACCAAAAGAACGAACATTAACATAGATATCCGCTGCTTGGTTTGTTGTAAGACGATAGTTGTTTGCAATAGTGTTATCAGCAGCGTAAGCTACAAGAGTTTCACCTGGAACGAAACGCTTTGTTACTTCGTCCGTTCCAGTTTGCTCAATTTTGTAATAGAGAGTAGGGATATCACGTTCTGTTGGATCAATACAATCGCAATCAGATGTATCAATAACAAGAGCTTTAACACCAGAAGAAAGACCAGTAATGATCTTATTTCTGAACTGATTAATATATGAACTAACAGTTTGGTTGATGTAAAGATTATCAAGTTTAGCGAAGTGAATCAAGCTGTCGTGATTGACGCTACCTGGAATAACTTGCGAACCATTCTTGAACATATGGTCACCAAATCTGGTAACCTGTTTCTGAAGAATGGTTTGAAGTTGTGTAAGTTCTCTAGCCTGGACTGCGTATCCAGGTCTAAAGAGAACCCTTAAATAATTGTCGTCATCACTATAATCATCATAATATGGTGCAACGTTGAAGTTAATAGCCATTCTGTCTCTCTTTTAAAAGAAATTATACTCTCTATTCTTTTATTTATTTTACATTTCAACAATGATTTTAATATCTTCGATCTGATCACCAGCACGATTAATCGGACGACGGTTTTCAACGTAGATAATATCACCACTGTCTGAGTTGACATCAGGATCTGCGATAGAAAGAATAGTTCCCTGAGCAGCTGAGGTTGAACCAACAATAGTTTCACCAGCTTGGAAAAGTCTACCAGTTGTTGGGTCTGGTGTTCCTAATGCAGTTCCATCTTCTTTAGTTTGGATATAACGGAGAGTCTTAGGTGTAGAGCCAGTGTTTAGAGAAACAATTCTTCCTCTTGCACCGCTTGTTTGACCTTTAACTTCTTCATCAATCGCAAAAGTTCCGCTGACTGCAGAGTAAGAAATTGTTCTGTTTGAAATCAAGGTAGCTTGAGTGGCTACGTTGTTTGTGCCAAAGTTGGTTGGGTCGCGAACTAGGCAAATACGACGATAGTCGTTATCAACTGGGAAGTCGCCAGCGCCATCATCATATTCTAGACGCACGTTCATCATAACATAGAAACCACCAAGTTCTTCAACAGCGTCAAAACCATGACCACCCTTTGGTGAAACCATTGCAGTTGCTGTAGCGTTGTCAGTTCCTGTTGCTGGAGCGCCGATAGTAACACGTGCCCAAGTATAACCAGAACCAGAGTTAGTGATAGTAATTTCTCTAATGCTATTTGTTGCACCATCAACTACTGCTGTAGCTGCAGCGCCAGAACCATCACCAACAATAGTTACTGCTGGGATACCAACATAGTTAGAACCAAAGTTATTTACTTTGATATGTTCAATACCACCATCAACAGCAGCCTGTTCAACAAGATACTGCTTATAGTATGAGTCAGTTGATCCTGGGTTTGCGCCGAGTGTTTTAACTGGAACAAAGTCTGTAGATACAAACTTTAGAACATCTGATGGAGCAATAGTATACATATACTTCCAAACATAACCGTCTGGAGTTGTAATCTTAGTAGTTTCAGTTCCTGTTGGTTTGAAAGTAGAAGGAACTACAACACCGTTACTTGTATTCTTAATGCACTTATAAACATTATACTCATCAGTGATTACGTAGAAGTTAGCATCGTATAATGAAGCTGGTAGGGTTGGGGATCCTGAGTCAATGTTTACACCTGGAGTTGTTCCATTATAATCATGACGATAGATGTCATAATACTTACCAGAAGTCCAGTTTCTACGCACAACTGATAATGATACGTCTGTTGCTTGAATACGCTTCAATGCAAGCATATCGTCCCAGTTATAAAACTCATCACCAACAGTATCGTATGGTGTATTTGGTACGTTGTCGTTTGCCCATGCTTGCGGTCTACCAATGCCTAGATACATGTTCGTAGGCGCAGACTCGTTGAAGCCCTCTTTGAATGATTGCGCATTGTGAATGCGAAACTTGTTTGTAATAATTGCAGCCACTTAGATTCTCCTATTGTGTGCGTTAGATTTATGCAGTCTTAAGTACCTCAACATATGCACCGACTGCAAAGTTTGATCTCTTATGCTTTCTATTTATAATGTCGTATACAGTGACTCTGGCAAAATCTTTTATCTGCGTATCACCTGTTGACGACATAACTTCTAGTATATACTCATCGCCACTTTCTTGAAGTAGACGATCTCCATTCTCCATCTCAAAATATTCACTATTCCAGTAACTTCTATTTGGTGCTGGATATTGCTCGTACCAACTTCCAGTAAATCCACCATCGGCAGTATCTGGTAGATATGTTCTATCTGGTTTAGTTGGTCCAATATATTTCAACTCTGCCGTTCCGTTAACCTGTGTTCCAGAAGTGTGAGTAGGTGCTGATGCTCCTGTTGTTCCTGCTACAACGACCTCATATGCTCTTCCACCTGTGTTAACAACACCCTTCGTTAATACAGCTGTATTTGCTTCCCAAGCAACACCAACATAAACTGTTCCTGGAACAACTTGCAGTGAACCTTTAGCGCCAGAAGTATATGGTGGGAAGTTGAACTTTCTCTGTTCTAGGAAAGACAACGAAGATCCAACTTGCCTAAAGGAAGCTCTAGATTGAACTGTTGATTTTCCAAGAGAGACAGTTGTCTGATATGGAACATCAATAGTGCTAAAGTTTGCACGATAAATGTATTGCTCGTTATCGTCTTTCTTAAACTTACTTGGTTGAATGCTATACGCTAAACTAATCAGAGGTGTTTCAGTTAAAATGGCTTGAGGTAGTGGATTATTAAGTTTAATTGTAAATGTAACTGTTGACTGTCTGTAATCAACGGATTCGAATATACCTTCACCAAAATTTACTCTCTGCGTAAATGGTAGAGCAAAACCTTCTCTAACCACCATTCCAGTGATTGGCTCTGTAGATAGTGAAGTCTTTGGTACACTTCCAGTCAAGAACATTGCACCTTGTTGAGCAGCATTAATACTTGCAACATAAGTTGTTCCAGCTGGGTATGCATCTTCAGTCAACATAAAATAACCAGTTTCTAATAACAGGTTATCAAGTTCAGTATTAGTTGGGACGCACTCAATATAGAGATTTTGCTCAGACTGCTCTTTAGGTATTAATGGATACTTACTTGATACAGCAATGTTTGAACCATCTTCAGACAACAGCCTACCACTACCATCTTCTAACAAGAAGAACTCAGTATAGTAGTTCATTGAAACTTTTGTCTTAATACCAAAGACAAGTTCCTTGATAACTTGCGGAGACATCTCCAACAAGTGAACAACATTCAACGGAGTTTCTTCTATAATGACTGGAGGCAGCATCTCAGATTGTAAGATGCGCATACTTGGCGCTGGCTTAGATAGCTGAATCTGATTTAGGAATCTACCACCGTCTTCAAGTAATAGATCATTACTGTCATCAACAATAATACCATCACCATCTTCTAAAGCATTTTCTAGTTTAAGAGTGTCGGCATCACTGTATGAAGGAACGAAGTCTTCATAGTATAGAGTCCACATCTCTTTTCTGACATCTGGATTTCTTGACTTGGCATGAGTATTATCATTTTCCAATCTAAAGAATTGGTCATACTCTTGCAATAGATGTTCAGGGAAGAATACTGACTCATATTCTTCATTGAGAATTCTTTCTCCAGTTTCTAGCAGCATTAATCTGCCATCTGGATTAGTTCTTTCTGAGATGATAATACTACCATCTTCAAATACTAAAGGGAATCCGTCTTCAGTTATAAACGTATCTCTGAAACCACCCTCTAATCCAATAGTTGGATATGTGTCGCTATTATCAACTAGTAGACGATTCGTTGTTTGCTGCCAGTTACCAGCAGCAAGCATCTTGACGCTTAATGGGTCAAGTTCTATCTTAGCAGTAAAGATAGAAGCATTATTAACGATTCTAATCGTTGCTGCAATTAAATTGATAAGATTAACTTCACCGAACAGTGCAAGACCAACTGGGTGTAGAAGTTTCTTAACAGCGTCACGATATTTGTTTACTGACTGACCAATTCTGATAACATATGAGTAATCTTGATAGTAGAAGCTGTCTTGAATTCGCTTAGATCCATCAGAAACTTTACCATCAGAGTTTAAGAACTCACCAGTAGTTAAACCGATAGCTCCAACATTAGCTCTAATACCACCAACTGCAACATCAACAATCTTTGCTAATGTTCCGCTAGATTTACCTCTAACAAAAGATCTATTTGTGAAGACAGCTGATTCTTCATGCGTTATAGGATTTCCATCTTCAGTTAAAAGGGCAGAAACTCCATCCTGTAGAGTTATCCCTGTTCTATTTGATGCTGGGTTTAGTTTTAATAGACCAACATCTGAGTCATAAGAAACCACAATACCTGACGGTTGGTTCTGACCCTCAATTAAAAACTTTTCTCCACTCTCTAATAAAAGTTCGTCAGTAGTTTTTTCTAAACATAGAGATTGAGGTAATAACTCAACTTCCTCATTAGTTGTAAATGCTCCATTAGTTCTATTAATTTGCAAATATACAGGAGCAGTCATTCTGGCTGTATTGTAGCCATAACCAAAGTTAGGTAGAACTACGCTTGAGATCGCACCAATTTGGTTTGAAACTGGTAACAGTCTTGCATTACTATATGTTCTAATGCTGTTAGGATTCGCAGTTCTATCTGCGTACATTACCTGCTTTAAGAATCTATCAGCAATACTACCAGTAACCTGATACGTTTCGTTTGCTCTGAACGTAAACTTGAATGGGCTGATAATACTATTGACTGTCCAAGTGCCATCAACCTCTCTGTTGAATGTTCCACTGATAGTTACTTGTTGACCGAGAATTAACTCATGAAGTAGATTGGTTTCTACTGTAATTATGTTTGAGTTTTCTGCTGTCTCGATTGACTTAATTAGGTCTGTTGATACAACAACTTTAGGTAATCTGTTGTAAGAAGATCCAGGGTTTAAGATTCTTACTTTTCTAATTGGACCAAAGCCATTATTATCGATAGCTGGTAAATTTGCATTATAATTTCCAAACTCATCGACTCTATAAGTTCGTTTTCTTTCTAGAGAAATTTCATCGCTGTTCTCATCCAGCAATTTACTAGAAGCACGACCAACATGCTTTAGAAATGTTGTTCCACTAGGTTGAGTTCCATAAACGTGAACTGGAGCTGTGCTGCCAGTGGTTCCTGAAACAGTAACTTCATATTCATGCTGTTTATAGATAAATCTTTCGCCAGCATCATAAAGATAGTTTGGTTTAAATCTTTCAGCAGATTCTAATAAGAAAGATCCGAAGTAAATTTCAGAAACTTCTGCTACTGCGCCTTCAACTTGAGAAGAAAGACCAAAGCCAGCATCAGTGTTGTCAAATAGAACAGGCTGACCTTCATAGTGGTTGTCACCACCATCTGCAATTATGATATCATCAACCCCACCAACCTTTACAGTGTTAATTTCTGCTCGAGCATCAACACCGTCGCCTTCAGCAATGTTAATCAAGTCTCCAGTGATATTATATCTACCACCAAGAGTAATATCAAGATCATTGATGAATGGGATTAATTGTACAACAATATCAGTATTGTCACTATTGCTTACGCCTTTGATTGGTTGGTTTGGTTCAAAAACGCCAATAATGCTATTTGCATTTAATGTAATCTCAGTAATAGACTGAATACCAACATTATACTTAACAACAGCTTCAACTCTAGCCTCAGCTGGATTATCAAAGACACTTATTGCAGGCTGAGTAATTGTTTGACCAATAAGTTCAAACGAATTTCCTGTAACATCTACACCACGAAGAATATAACTTTGACTCCACTTACCATCTGAGACTCTAAGCATATCTTGCTTAGGATAATAAATCTGCTGTGGTTCTTCATTGAACATTAAGCGGAACAATAGATCGTAAGATCTTGGTGTTCCTTTTGCTAGGTATATCTCTTTAGCATGTTTGATGACAAGTCTTTTGTCAACAACCATTGCTTTAGGGAGTGTTGAAATAAATTGATCAGCAAAGTATTCTACATACTCATCTAGAGTGGAGTCAATGTCTCCAATATTCTCTAGCTGTCTAGTTTTATAATTCTGATCTAACCACTCATAGTATGCTTCTAAGAATTTGATAAACTGTGGGTGGTCTTCCCTAACAAACTCAGGGACATTTCTATCTACAACGGCAGATGTCTTTAACTTAACTTTTGCCATGATTATCTGTTAGGTGTAAATACGTAGTTAGAACCACTTACGAATTCTCCAGAAGCAACCTTATCAGCAACAGCATTAAGTAAGATTTGATCTTCTGAAATATTAATTAGCTGATCACGAACTGAAACAACATCATAAGATGCTGGCTCAACAGTAAATGTTACAATGTTATTTGGAGCAGAAGCAATGTTAATACTATTAATTACAATTTTACCTGTTTGATAGTCTACAGTTCCTGCATTATTATTAGTATAAACTTTTGTTCCTTCTTGCGATAGATAGAACAATCTAATATTACCTTGAGTATCATCATCTAAGAAGAATTGGTTTGTATTACCACTGATCGTAAAACCAGATGATGTAATATTACTGCCAGCTGTGTTTCCTGGTTCATTATAGATTGGATTGTATAGGTTAATTGTGTATGATGATTCAAAACCAAAATTTGGTGTAATATCTCTAGTAATCTTTAGTTTTACTAC
>JACCDW011185587.1_pt1 | contig 15049 bp, 12 predicted proteins | sample 7449781 | NCBI WGS metagenome assembly JACCDW01 (sample SAMN15323449, study PRJNA562643) | freshwater metagenome | isolation source: river surface water | place: USA:Blue River Watershed | collected 2017-08-18
GAGAACAGGATCCGTGATGCGCTATGTCGCCATCTGATTTTTCGCACGAGCTGGGTATATGCTGCCCGCGGCGGTAACTTTGCTAAAACCATGCTGCGTCTGGCCCAGGAGCGGACAACGCTGAACGTCATTGACGATCAGATTGGCGCACCGACCTCCGCCGAACTGATTGCCGATGTGACGGCGCATGCAATGCGCGATGTGCTCTCCGGCCGTGCACCCGGCGGTACCTATCACTTGGCGGCGGCTGGCGAGACTAGTTGGTATGGCTATGCCAAACTTGTGACCGATTACGCCCGGTCACAAGGTGTGACGCTGGCACTGCTACCGGGTGGCCTGAAACCAATTCCAGCGGCAGAATACCCCCTGCCGGCCAAACGACCGCAGAACTCCCGATTAAATACACATCTTCTCGAGCGTAGCTTTGCGTTGAAGCTACCGTGTTGGGAAGACGGGGTTCGGCGTGTGCTGAATGAATGGCAATCGAACTGAATCTGCATTTAGAACCTCATACACAATCACAAAAACACCATGACCAAGATCGATTTTTCCAAGACCCGCCTACTCGTTGTCGGCGATGTCATGCTGGACCGCTACTGGTTCGGTGAGGTCTCCCGGATTTCGCCGGAAGCGCCAGTACCTGTGGTGCATGTCCACAAGGAAGAAGTTCGTCCGGGTGGTGCTGCTAACGTTGCACGCAATATTGTGGCATTGGGTGGTCAGGTGTCCCTGCTCTCCGTGGTGGGCACCGACGAGGCCGGCCAGACATTGCGTGGTTTGCTGGAAGAGGCGGGGGTTGCGACCGGTTTGCATGACGATGCCAACATCCGAACCACGGTCAAACTCCGCGTCCTGGGTCGCCAGCAACAGTTGCTGCGTATCGATTTTGAAACGGCGCCTTCGCACGAAGTACTGCAGGCCAAACTGGCTGACTTTGAACGTCAGCTACCTGATCATGACCTGGTCATCCTGTCGGATTACGGTAAAGGTGGTCTGACCCATATCACCCAGATGATTGACATGGCCAAAGCCGCCGGTAAACGTGTTCTAGTTGATCCGAAAGGTGATGATTATGCGCGTTATGCCGGCGCCAGCCTGTTGACGCCCAATCGCTCTGAACTGCGTGAAGTGATCGGCAAGTGGGAAAGCGAAGCCGATCTTAAGACCAAAGCTGACGCCCTGCGCGACAAGCTAAACCTGGAGGCACTGCTGCTGACCCGCAGTGAAGAGGGTATGTCGCTCTTCCGTCCGGAAGGTGTGTTTAATCAGGCCGCCAAAGCGCGTGAAGTGTTTGATGTTTCCGGTGCCGGTGATACCGTCATTGCCACGTTGGCGCTGATGCTGGCTAGCGGTGCCGATTACCCGGAAGCCGTGCGCGTCGCCAACCTGGCCGCCAGCATCGTCGTTGGCAAACTGGGCACTGCCGTCGTCACCCGTGACGAACTGCAGCAGGCCCTCTAAAACTCGCATTTGCAGAATCCTCGGAGAACATCATGGCAGTCCTCGTTACCGGCGCAGCAGGTTTTATCGGTGCCAACATCGTCAAGGCGCTCAACGAACGTGGTATCACCGACATCATTGCCGTTGATAATCTGACCAACGCCGCCAAATTCCATAACCTGGTGGATTGTCAGATTAGCGACTACTTTGACAAGCGTGATTTTCTGCCGCGTCTGCATGCCGGCGAATTCGACGGCGAGATTGACGCCATCCTGCATCAGGGTGCCTGTTCCGACACCATGGAGCATGACGGCCACTACATGATGGAGAACAACTACCGTTACTCCATCGACCTGCTCAATTGGGCGCAGGATCAGGATGTACCGATGCTCTACGCCTCAAGTGCCGCCACTTATGGCGGTAGCACCGAGTTTCGTGAAGAGCCGGGTTGTGAAGCACCGCTCAATGTCTACGGTTACTCCAAATTGCTGTTTGACCAGATTGTGCGTCGTCGCCTCAAAAACAGCACTACCCAGATTGCCGGTTTCCGTTACTTCAACGTATATGGTCCGCGTGAGTCGCACAAAGGCCGCATGGCTTCCGTGGCCTTTCACAATTTCAATCAGTTCCGTGAACATGGCAAAGTGAAACTGTTCGAAGGCTCGCATGGTTATCCGAACGGCGGACAGCAGCGCGACTTCGTCTTTGTTGAAGATTTAGTGCGCGTTAATCTCTGGTTCCTCGAAAATCCGCAGGTTTCTGGCATCTTCAATCTCGGTTCCGGCAACGCCCAGAGCTTTAATGACGTGGCCGCTGCCACAGTAAACACCTGTCGCCGCCTGAAGGGCGAAAGTGAGTTGTCGCTAGATCAGCTGGTGGCTCAGGGCTTTATCGAATACGTGCCTTTTCCGGACGCGCTCAAAGGTAAGTACCAGGCCTACACGCAAGCGGATCTGACTCGCTTGCGTAAAGCCGGTTATGAAGCCGGGTTCCACACGGTAGAGCAGGGTGTCGGTAAATATGTGGAGTGGCTGCATGACAACCCGCCCAAACTATAAAACGCTGGCGGACACCGTCGGTCATACCCCACTGGTGCGTATACAGCGCATCGGTGCCGTAGAACTCTCCGCACAGAACAGCGTTGTCCTTGCCAAACTGGAGGGCAATAACCCAGCTGGCTCAGTCAAAGATCGTCCCGCCTTGTCGATGATCCTACATGCGGAAGCGCGTGGCCAGATCAAACCGGGTGATACGCTCATTGAAGCGACCTCGGGTAACACGGGCATTGCACTTGCGATGGCAGCAGCCATGCGTGGCTACAAAATGATTCTCGTCATGCCCGAGAATCAGACCATGGAACGTCGTCAAACCATGAAGGCCTATGGGGCCGAATTGGTGCTGACCCCGGTGAATGGCAGCATGGAGTTGGCACGGGATGTCGCCAACCGACTGGTTGCTGAAGGAAAGGGCGTTGTACTGGATCAGTTTGCCAATCCGGATAACCCCATAGCGCACTATGAGGGCACTGGCCCGGAGATCTGGCGGGATACCGCAGGTCAGATCACCCATTTTGTTTCCAGCATGGGTACCACGGGCACCATCATGGGTGTGTCGCGTTATCTCAAAGAGCAGAACCCGAACATTAAGATCGTTGGCGTGCAGCCCAAAGACGGTGCGCAGATTCCCGGTATTCGCAAATGGCCGGAAGAGTACCTGCCCAAGATTTACGACAAGCATCGGGTTGATGAACTGGTTTACGTGGGGCAGGCCGAAGCAGAAGCTATGACCCGCCGACTGGCGGCCGAAGAGGGTATCTTTGCCGGTATCTCTTCCGGCGGTGCCCTGTGCGTGGCCATGGAGATTGCCCGCACCAATGCGAATGCAACCGTTGTCAGCATTGTCTGTGACCGCGGTGACCGCTATCTCTCGACCGGCGTTTTTCCGGATTAAGTCAGCGACCGATGACGCCTATTCTTGTATTCGATATCGAAACCATCCCGGATGTGGTGGGCTTGCGTAATCTCAATGAACTGCCAGCAGACTTGTCAGACGATGAAGTTGCCGAGTTGGCATTCCAGCAGCGCCGTGCCCAGGGTGGCAGCGATTTTCTGCCGCACTATCTCCACAGGATCGTGACCATCTCATGCGCCTTCCGCAGTGATGCTGGTTTCAAAGTATTTTCACTATCAGCGCCGGAACTGGAAGAGGGTGCCATCATTCAGCGCTTCTTTGATGGCCTTGAGCGACTGACCCCCGTCCTCGTTTCGTGGAATGGCGGTGGTTTTGATTTGCCCGTCTTGCATTACCGCGGTCTGATGCATGGTGTGTCAGCGCCACGTTACTGGGACCAGGGCGAGGGCGATTTTAACGACTCGCGCGAATTCAAGTGGAACAATTATGTGAGCCGTTACCATGCGCGCCATACCGATCTGATGGATCTACTGGCGCTCTATCAGCCGCGCGCCAGCGCACCGCTCGATGCCATGGCCAAGCTCATGGGTTTCCCAGGTAAGGTCGGTATGGCCGGCAACCTCGTCTGGCCCACCTGGCAAGCGGGCGACCACGCTAAGATTCGTGACTATTGCGAAACGGATGTGGTCAATACTTACCTTGTTTATAACCGCTTTCGCCTGATGCGCGGCGATATCTCTCGTGAACAGGCAGATGCTGAAGAAGCGCTCATCCGCAGCACCCTACAAGAGTCACCGGGCAGCCACTGGCAGGAGTTTCTGGCCGAGTGGCCAGTTAAGGCCGCTTGAAGTCGAACTGGCAGCGGTCTGGTGGCTCTGCTATAATCGCCGCCTTCGGACAGATGGATGAGTGGTTTAAGTCGCACGCCTGGAAAGCGTGTTTAGGGTAATACCCTAACGAGGGTTCGAATCCCTCTCTGTCCGCCAGATATTTACGAAAAGCGCCCTTTGGGCGCTTTTTTGTTGGTGTGGCATTCTGCAAATCGCTAAGCTTGCTGCTAGAGTTTTGCAGGTCTGTGGTGACTATTCAAACGAGTGAGAGGATTGGTATGCGAATCCGAACCCGATATCTACTTGCCCTGATTGTATTGGCATTACTTATGGCGGGCCCTTTTGTCGGGGTGGCCGTATTTGCTTGGGCGGAGGGTTCGCTTGAGCATCGGGCAATCTTTACCCATTACTTCCAGCAGTTATTACCCATTGGTGCGCTGCTGACAGTATTGGCATTGTTGGTGGGCTTTGCACTATTGAATCGTCTCTTTCGTGCTTATGTCACTGGTATGGCAGCGACTGCCGAACGCCTTGCGGTGATGTTGAGCAGTAACCGGGATCTACGCCTGGAGGTGCAGGGGCCCCCTGAGTTGCAGGCCGTCATTAGTGCTATGAATCGGTTAGCGGACCAGCGTGATCATAAGATCGATGAGGTGGAAGCCAGGATTGTCGAGCAGCGATCGATGTATGAAGCGCTCTGTGACAGATCATCCGGTGCTGAGGTGCTAGATCGGCCGCTGGCGGATCTGGTCTATACGGCATTTGATACCGAGACGACGGGTTTGCAGCCGAGTCATGGCGACGAGATTATCCAGATTGGTGCGCTGCGTGTTGTGGCTGGCCATATAGACGCTGACCATGCTTTTGAAGCATTGATAGATCCGCTGCGGCCTATTAATCCGGAAAGTGAAAAGATTCACGGCATTAGCAATGCCGATGTGGCGGGTAAACCAACGATTGGACAAGTATTGCCCGAGTTTTATGATTTTTGTATGGGCAGTGTATTGCTGGGTCACAATGTGGCCTTTGATATGCGCTTTTTACAGATGAAAGAACAAAGCACGCGCGTGGTGTTCCGTCAGCCTGTCGTGGATACGTTGTTACTGTCAGCGGTAGCGTATCCGAATCAGCCCCATCACAGCCTGGAGGCCAGTATGGCGTTGCTGGGGGTTTCCATTGAGCATCGTCATAGTGCTTATTCGGATGCGGTTGCCACGGCACAGGTGTTTTTGAAGCTGGTGCCGTTGCTCGAGGCGCAGGGCATTATCACGCTGCGGCAGGCGATTGAGGCGTCAGCGAAGACGCCCTACGCCAGATTGTCTTATTGAGTCTATTTTCGGTTTAATGAAAAATGCCCACCGGTTTGGTGGGCATTTTGTTGGGCTCCATGGATGAGCATCGAGCCGAGGGTCTCGCTGTTTAGTGTTTGGATGCGGCGGCGGCGCCCAGACCGGTTTGTGCGCGCACAAACTGATCGGCGAAGGCTTCGCGTTCTGCTTTGGCCTGACGGCTTGCATCTAGTTTCGAGACGATGAACGCGACAACAAAGGCCAGGGGCATCGAGAAGATCGCTGGCTGGTCATAGAGGAAGACAGCTTCGGCGTTACCGAAAACGGCGACCCAGACCGACTTCGAGAGCAGTACCAGTGTTACGGCACAGATCAGACCGGCATAGCCGCCAGCCAGTGCACCACGGGTGGTGAGACCTTTCCAGTACATTGAGAGAAACAGCACCGGGAAGTTGGCCGATGCGGCGATACCAAAGGCAAGGCCGACCATGAAGGCGACGTTCTGTTTCTCAAACAGGATACCGAGACCAACAGCCACAATGCCCAGGGCAATGGATGCCAGCTTGGACACAGCCAGTTCCTTGGATTCGCTGGCCTGGCCCTTCTTGATCACACGGGCATACAGATCATGCGAAATGGCCGAAGCGCCAGCCAGTGCCAGGCCGGAAACAACGGCCAGGATGGTGGCAAAGGCAACGGCAGCGAGGAAGCCGAGCAGCAGATCGCCGCCCACCGCCTTGGCCAGGTGCATGGCGATCATGTTGCCACCGCCGACGATTTTGCCGCCAATCTGACCACCTTCGAAGAACTGGGGATCCTGGCCCACGATCAGGATCGCAGTCAGACCCATCAGGAAGATGACGTTGAAGAAGAAGCCCACAAAGCCCGATGCGTAGAGTACCGACTTACGCGCTTCTTTGGCATCAGACACCGTGAAGAAGCGCATGAGAATATGCGGCAGGCCGGCGGTACCAAACATCAGACCCATACACAGCGAGATGGCGGTAATCGGGTCAGACAGCAGGTTGCCCGGGGTGAGCAGGGCAAAGCCATTCTTGTGCAGGCTGGTGACACGCTCGATCAGGTTAGTGTACGAGAAGTCGAACTGCGTCATGGCCAGTACCATAACAATGGTGCCGCCAGTCAGCAGCAGACAGGCCTTGATGATCTGTACCCAGGTGGTGGCGATCATGCCGCCGAAGGTGACATAGACCATCATTAGGGCACCTACAACGACCACGGCCACTTCGTAGTCCAGACCGAAGAGCAGTTTGATCAGCTGGCCGGCGCCAACCATCTGGGCGATGAGGTAGAAGCAGACAACGGTCAGCGACGAGATGGCGGCCATGGTACGGACTTTGCCCTGATCCAGGCGGTAGGAGGTAATGTCGGCGAAGGTGAATCGGCCCAGATTACGCAAGCGATCTGCCATCAGGAACAGGATGCAAGGCCAGCCGGCGAAGAAGGCCAACATATAAATGTATCCATCGTAGCCCTTGCTGTACACCATGGCGGTGAGGCCGAGCAGGGTCGCTGCCGACATATAGTCACCGGCAATCGCCAGGCCGTTCTGGAAGCCGGAGATGCCACCACCGGCCGTGTAGAAGTCTGCTGCTGATTTGGTACGGCTGGCGGCCCAGTAGGTAATGCCCAGGGTCATGGCTACGAAGATCAGGAACATGATGATGGCCGGAATGTTCAGCGATTGCTTCTCGGCGTTCTCCATCGCAGGTCCAGCGGCAAGCAGGGCTTGTGGTGCGAGCGCCAGCACAGTTAGCGACAGTTTGGTCATAAGACGGTTCATTGCTGTTCCCCTTTCCAGGCTTCGCGCAGGATTTCCTGATTGATGGCATCGAATTCGCCGTTGGCTCGATGTACATAGCGCGCCATGAGTAACCAGAAGGAGATGAAGATGAAAAGACCGCCCACCACCCCGTAGGTCCAGGCAGAGCCTTCGCTGACCGGTGCGCCGATCAGGGCTGGTTGAAAGGCAACCAGCAGTACAAAGCCATAAAAGGCGGCCAGTACCAGAATGGATAATGACCAGGCGTAACGTCCCCGTTTTGCCACCAGGTCCTGGAACTTCGGGTTATTTATTACCCGTTGGTTCATGGTGCTCATTTTAGTTCCTTGATTTATTTGAATATTGTTAGCGCATTTCACGGTGTAACTTTTGCAACACATTGAAACACTTGAAAATTCTATCTTATAGAAGAGTGCAAACAGCCCAATTAAATGCTTTGGGCATATCAAATAAATCGTTTTATTTTTATGTGATTTAATATTAACTGCTGTTAAATGTGTTTATTAATTGTTAAATACAGAGCGATAGTTTTGGGTGATTAAAAAACAAAAAGCCCACCGGGTATCCGGTGGGCTTTTTGAGGTGGCGCGGGTTTAGCGCTTAACCGCGTGCCGCCTTCAGTGCAGCGTTGAGCGTGGCGCTCGGACGCATGACTGCCTTGCACTTCTCGGAATCAGCCTTGTAGTAGCCACCAATATCCACTGCCTTGCCCTGAACCGTCTTCATCTCGGCAACAATTTGGCCTTCGTTGTCAGTTAGTGTCTTAGCCAGCGGCTTGAACTTGTCTGCCAGCTCTTTGTCTTCGGTCTGGTTGGCCAGTTCCTGTGCCCAGTACATGGCCAGATAGAACTGGCTGCCACGGTTGTCGAGCTCACCGGTTTTCGGTGAAGGCGACTTGTTGTTGTCGAGTAGCTTGCCGGTGGCAGCGTCCAGGGTCTTGGCCAGAAGCTTGGCGCGGGCATTGCCGGTTTTGATACCCAGATCTTCCAGCGACACGGCCAGTGCCAGGAATTCGCCCAGCGAATCCCAACGCAGGTGGTTTTCTTCGGTCAGCTGTTGTACGTGCTTCGGTGCCGAGCCGCCGGCGCCGGTTTCGTACATGCCGCCACCCGCCATCAGTGGCACGATCGACAGCATCTTGGCCGAGGTGCCCAGTTCCATGATCGGGAAGAGGTCAGTCAGGTAGTCACGCAGGATGTTACCGGTGACGGAGATGGTGTCCAGACCGCGGATGACGCGCTCCAGGGTGAAACGCATGGCGCGAACCTGCGACATGATCTGGATATCCAGGCCAGTCAGGTCGTGATCAATCAGGTTCTTTTTAACCTTCTTGATCAGCTCGGCTTCGTGCGGACGGTACGGGTCCAGCCAGAAGACGGCTGGGGTGTTCGAGTTGCGAGCACGCGTGACGGCCAGCTTGACCCAGTCGCGGATCGGTTCATCCTTGACTTGGCACATACGCCAGATGTCGCCCTTCTCAACGTTCTGGGTGAGCAGCACTTCGCCGGTGTCGATATCGACAATATTGGCGATGCCGTCTTCGGCGATTTCAAAAGTCTTGTCATGTGAGCCGTACTCTTCGGCCTTCTGGGCCATCAGGCCGACGTTCGGCACGGTACCCATGGTCTTCGGATCGAAGTTACCGTTGGTCTTACAGAAATTGATCATTTCCTGATAGATACGGGCGAAGGTCGATTCCGGCATGACGCACTTGGCATCGTATTGCTTACCATCGGCACCCCACATTTTGCCGCCAGCACGGATCATGGCGGGCATGGAGGCGTCGACGATGATGTCGTTGGGCGAATGGAAGTTGGTAATGCCTTTGGCCGAATCGACCATGGCCAGTTTGGGGCGGTGTTCCTGGCAGGCATGCAGATCGCGGACAATTTCGTCACGCTTTGATTCCGGCAGGGTTTTGATCTTCTCGTAGAGGTCGACCATGCCGTTATTGACGTTGATGCCCAGTTCTTCAAACAGCTTGCCGTGCTTTTCGAAGGCTTCTTTGTAGAAAATCTTAACGCAGTGGCCGAATACGATCGGGTGCGAGACCTTCATCATGGTGGCCTTTACGTGCAGCGAGAACAGGATGCCCGACTTGCGGCAGTCTTCCAGTTCCTTCTCGTAAAAATCGCACAGTGCCTTCTTGCTCATGAACATCGAATCGATGATTTCACCAGCCTGCAGTGCCACCTTTTCTTTCAGAACGATTGCCTTGCCGCCCTTGGCGATCAGTTCCATGCGCACGTTACGGGCTTTGTCCAGCGTCATGGATTTTTCACCATGGTAGAAGTCGCCACCGTGCATGTGCGAGACATGCGTCTGCGACCACTGGTTCCACGTGCCCATTGAGTGTGGGTGCTTTTTGGCGTAGTTCTTCACAGCCTGCGGGGCACGGCGGTCCGAGTTACCCTCACGCAGTACTGGGTTTACTGCTGAACCGAGGCACTTACCAAAGCGCTTGGCGAGCGCTTTCTCTTCGTCGGTCTTCGGGTCTTCCGGGTAGTTCGGGATGGCGTAACCCTTGGCTTGCAGTTCCTTGACGCAGGCTTTGAGCTGAGCAACCGAAGCGCTGATGTTCGGCAGCTTGATAATGTTCGTGTCCGGCTGCAGGGTCAGTTTGCCCAGTTCGGCCAGATTGTCGGGAACTTTCTGGTCGTCGTTGAGGAATTCGGAAAACTCGGCGAGGACACGGGCAGAAACCGAGATATCACTCTTGACGATTTCAATACCGGCCGGATCAGTGAAGGTACGGATGATCGGCAGGAATGCACAGGTAGCGAGCAGCGGTGCTTCGTCCGTGAGCGTGTAGATGATCTTCGACTTCTTGTCTGCCATGGTGTCCCCTTGAATTCAAGTAGTAGTTATAGAGGGCTCGTTGTGCGAGCCACATGTTGCCGTCAGGTTAGTTCGGCGAATTTATGAGTATCCGCACCAGCGGGGATCTCGTCAATGCATCAACTTCTTAATCGAGCCCTTTTTCAGGACTTTTTTAGGCGCCACAACGAGGTCGTTTCTTTAGCCCGTACTTTGTGCAGTGCGTCAGTCTGGTTGCGGGTTTTAGGGTGCCTGGGATGAGTATCTAGCCGATCGGCGACCGTGAGGCCGCCAGCGGTAATCCAACCCATTAATTCCTGCCGGCTGCGAAGGCCGAGAAGCTCGGCGATGTCGGACAGGACGAGCCAGGCTTCCCCTGCGGGGGTTAAGTGTTCTGCCGCGCCTGCGAGAAAGGCTTTGAGCATTTGCGAGTCCGGGTCATAGACGGCCGCCTCCACGGGGGAGGTCGGGATGGCTGGAAGCCAGGGGGGGTTGCAGAGGATGAGGTCAGCCAGCTCCGGTACCTCGGTGGCGGTCGGAAACAGGTCGGCACGCACCAGCTGGACCTGACGGTTATAACCCAGGCGTTGTATGTTTTCTGCGGCGCAGGCCAGGGCACGAGGGGCGATATCCGTGCCAATCACCCGGGGAATACCCCGTTTGGCCAGGACGCAGCTTAATACTCCGGAGCCGACACCGATATCCAAGGCCAGGTTGCAGTCCGCGGGCAATGGGGCATTGGCGACGAGATCCACATATTCGCCCCGTACCGGTGAAAATACGCCGAAGTGGGGATGAATCGCGGCGTCGAGCGCCGGGACGTACGCCCCCTTTTTCTGCCACTCGTAAGCACTGACCAGCGCTAGTAAGCCGCGCAGAGAGATCACGGCATCGCCGGTTGCCGGAACTGCCGGCCCCAGGGCGGCGGCGCAGGCATCGGCGACATCCTGGCCTCGCCGCAAGGGCAGCCGGTAATCGCTGGTGAGCGGGACCAACAGCCGAGCGAGTAGGGTTGCGCGACGACCTTGGGCGGCCCGATGGCGCTCGAAAGCCTCGAGCGCGGTTTTAGCAGGCGGCGGGTTGTTTCTCGCCGGGCGGTCCACGCGGCGGGTGAGCGCCTGCAACAAATGCCGCGCATTGGGATAGTCGCCACGCCAGAGAATGGCCGTGCCGGATTGCACCAGTTTGAAGGCGGCGTCGGCAGACAGTGTGTCGTCAGCGATGACGACCTGATCGGGTGGCGGCAGGCCGGCTTCGGAAATCCAGCGGGCCTGATGGGGGTGGCCGTTGTCGAGCCAGTGTAGTGTGGGCATGGGTTGATGCGACATGCCGCATTGTAGCGACTTCCTCGCGGATGATTAGGCGCATTTGGAATTCATCGCGGTTCGGCGTAGCCTTCTGCCTTTCGGACAGGAACCATGGCACTTAAATCAACCGTATTCAAGGCAGATCTGCAGCTGGCAGATCTGGACCGACACCATTTTGGCGATTATGCGCTGACCATTGCGCAACACCCGTCGGAAACGATGGAACGGGTGATGATTCGCTTATTGGCCTTTGCGTTGTATGCCTCGGAAGATCTGCGCTTTGGCCGGGGGCTTTCCAATGAAGACGATGCGTCGCTGTGGGAAATCGATCCGGGCGGGGTGACACGGTTATGGATTGACCTGGGCCTGCCCGATGAAACGCGCATCAAAAAAGCCTGTAGTCGTGCTGACCGCGCAGTGGTGATGACCTATGGCGGCCGGGCCTCGGATCTGTGGTGGCAGCAAAACGCCAATACGCTGTCGCGTTACAAGAATCTCTCTGTGATCCAGATTTCCCCGGAGGATAGTGAGACGTTGGTTGCCATTGCTAATCGCACGATGAAACTATCGTGGACGATTCAGGAAGGCATGGTTTATTTAGCCGAGGCGGCTGTGACGCCTCGCGTGCTGATGTCTGCCACCGTGTGATGTCTGCCACCGTGTGATGTCGCCCAAGCCCTGGTTCCTCTATTTGCTGGAATGTGCCAACGGGAGTTATTACGCCGGTATTACGACCGATGTGGCGGCGCGCTTTGCCGCCCATCAATCCGGTAAGGGGGCACGTTATACGCGGGCGAACCCGCCGCTGCGCATTGTCGGGCAGGTGGCCTATGCGGATCGTTCTGCCGCGTCGAAGGCAGAGTGGCAACTGAAGCGGTTGCCACGTGAGGCAAAGCCGGGTTTCTTCAAGGACGCTGAATAGTGACACGCGTTATTCTATGTCGGTGCTGTCGTGACCCTCGTTGGCCTGCTCAACCATCGGCGTTGGTAAGGCCTTGTTCGGTTTTACGCCCAGTTTCTTGAGCATTTCGGCCTGGCGAATCAGGTTGCCACGGCCCGTCGATAGCTTGTTGATCGCGCCGTCGTAGTCTTTCTGTGCCTGGCTGAGGCGGTTGCCTAGAGACTCCATGTCTTCCACGAAGCCGGCCAGCTTGTCGTAAAGCTCGGCACCGCGCTTGGCGATGTCCTGGGCGTTACGGTTCTGAGCCTCCTGACGCCAGAGGCTAGCAACGGTACGGACGACGAAAAGTAGCGTGGATGGACTTACTAGTAGGACGTTCTTGTTCCAGGCATCCATGAACAGGTCGCGATCATGGGTCACGGCCAGCATGAAGGCCGGTTCGATGGGGACGAACATGAGCACAAAATCCAACGACTTCAGGCCATACAGATCCTGATAGTTCTTGTCCGAGAGGCCTTTGATGTGAGCGCGCACAGCATCAAGATGCCGTTTGAGTGCGGCATCACGATGTTTGTCGTCCTCAGCACTGGCGTAGTCTTCATAAGCGACGAGCGTGGCCTTGGCGTCAATGACGAGATGGCGGTCTTCGGGGAGGTGCAGCACGACATCCGGCTGGAGGCGTTTGCCATCGCCGGTGGTGTGACTTTCCTGGACATCAAACTCTTCGCCTTTGCGTAGGCCGGCTGTTTCGAGCACCCGTTCCAGAATGAGTTCGCCCCAGTTACCCTGAGTTTTGTTGGACCCTTTCAGGGCTTTGGTGAGATTGTTGGCTTCCTGACTGACCGTCTTGTTCAGTTCCATGAGCTGGCGCACCTGTTCGGCCAGGGCACTACGGTCTTTGCCTTCCTGCACATAGACCTGTTCCACCTTGCCCTGAAATTCCTGCAGTCGGCTTTTCAGAGGTTCAAGTAGTTGTCCCAGACTCTGCTGATTCTGCTCGCTGAAGCGCTTTGATTTTTCTTCGAGGATCTCGTTCGCCAGATTCTTGAACTGGCTGCTGAGTTCATCACGGGCGCTTTGTAACAAGGCCAGTTTTTCGATACTTTGTTGTCGCTCCTGCTGGAGTTGTGTGCTCAACGTGGCAATCTGCGCGTTGAGCGTGTTGACTTGCTTTTCGGCTTCAATCAGACGCCCTTCCAGCTGGGGGAGTCGTTCGGCTTTGGCTTCGGCTGCTGCAGTCCGGGCACGACCGTGCAATAGCCCGATCAGAGCGCCTGCTGCTGCAGCGAGAAGGGCAATGACAATCAGCATCGCTAGTTCCATACGTTACTCCAGTCAGGCCTTTGCGGCCTCGATATCCTCTGCCAGGTTCAGCCAGCGTGCTTCCAGCGCATCCAATTCTTCCTGAACTCGGTGCAGCTTGTTTCCTGTTTCGGTAATGGCTGCCGGATCCGTGGTGTCATTTAACGTGAGTTCCAGATCACACCGTGTCTGTTGCAGTCTGGCAATGAGCTGATCCAGCTTTTCCAGATCTCGCTGCAAACCCTTCAGGCGGTTTGAAGCCGGTTTGGTTTTCTGGGGCTCTTTAGGGGGAGCCACAGGTTTTGACGGTGCTGCTGCCTCACGCTGACGCTTGGCTTCGTCGAGCAGGTATTGCTGATAATCATCCAGGTCGCCATCAAAATCCGTGACGCCGCCACGAGCGACCAGCCAAAAGGTGTCACAGACGGAGCGCAGGAGTGCACGATCATGGCTAACCAGCATGACGGTCCCCTCGAATTCATTGAGCGCCATGCCTAATGCTTCTCGCGTGGCAAGATCCAGGTGGTTGGTTGGCTCATCGAGCAGCAGCAGGTTGGGGCGTTGCCAGACGATCATGGCAAGTACCAGGCGTGCTTTTTCGCCACCACTCATGGTGCCAACCGCCTGCATGACCTGGTCCCCGCTGAAATTGAAGGTGCCGAGGTAGGTGCGCAGGCTCTGCTGGCGCGTGTCGCGTCCGGTTACGCCGTTGGCCAGGGCATCCTTGGCCAGACGGATCATGTGTTCGAGCGGCGTACTGTTGGCGGATAAAACGTCCAGCTCCTGCTGGGCAAAGTAGCCAATGGTCAAACCACGGCCTTCGGTGACAGTGCCGCTTTGTACTTGCAAATCCTTGGCAATCGTTTTGACCAGCGTGGATTTACCCTGACCGTTGGCACCAAGAATCCCGATGCGTTGTCCGGCAAGTACGGAGCGATTTACGTGTTGCACGATGATGGTGGGCGGAGTGCCTGCCGCGGCATCGGCCGGCGGCGGATAACCGAAGCTGGCATCTTCCATGGCCAGCATAGGGTTGGGTAGAGCGCCCGGTTCTTCGAAGGTGAAACTGAATTCGGCATCGGCCAGAACTGGCGCAATTTTTTCCATGCGTTCCAGCGCTTTGACCCGGCTTTGCGCCTGCTTGGCTTTGCTGGCTTTGGCCTTAAAGCGGTTGATGAATGATTGCAGATGCGCGATTTTTTCCTGCTGTTTGGCGAATGACGCCTGCTGAATCGCGAGCTGTTCGGCGCGCAGGTCTTCGAAGGCGCTGTAGTTGCCGCCGTAACGAATCAGCTTGCCATGATCAATGTGGATCGTGACGTTGGTGATGGCATCGAGAAACTCGCGGTCGTGGCTGATGACGATCAGCGTACCTGGGTAGCGTTTGAGCCAGGCTTCCAGCCAGACGAGGGCATCCAAGTCGAGGTGGTTGGTCGGTTCGTCGAGCA
>JACCDW010499934.1_pt1 | contig 15047 bp, 35 predicted proteins | sample 7449781 | NCBI WGS metagenome assembly JACCDW01 (sample SAMN15323449, study PRJNA562643) | freshwater metagenome | isolation source: river surface water | place: USA:Blue River Watershed | collected 2017-08-18
CGTAAAAAGGAAGAACCATGATGTATAATCAAAAACTAGTAGCCTCTATCAAATCAAAAGGCAAAGTGCTCCGTGAATTCAAGGACACAGTCTATATTCCATTTGCCAGCGAATATAGCATCTTACTCAAAAACCTCAATACAACTCGTGCTGTGGTAAATGTGTTTATCGACGGAGAGAATGTCGTCCCTGGCGGATTGGTCATAGACCCAGGTCGGACTGTCGACTTAGAGCGTTGGATTAAAAACGGCAATCTCTCTGAAGGTAACAAGTTCAAGTTCATTGAACGCACACAGGCAATTGAAGATGGGCCGCGTGGTATCAAACTAGAAGACGGACTTATTCGTGTTGAATATCAATTTGAGATTCCACGTCCTGTTATTAACATTTCACAGACACAGTGGAACCAACCAATTTACGGTAACAACACCGTCTTACGAGGCATGAGCATTGGAGGTAGTGCTGGAGATGTAGCTTGGCCTGCTGGTTCAGTTACTTGCTCCGCTAGTTTGAATAGTGTATCAAAAGATGATTTCAAAGTAACAGCAAGTGGCGCAAGTTTTAAAAATGAAACAGGCATTACTGTTCCAGGTAGCAAGTCAACACAGTCATTTCAGCACACAACTGTTGGCGCATTAGATCCTACAGTACATAACATCGTATTGAAACTAGTAGGTGACTTAGGCGACAACAAGCCTGTGACAAAACCAGTTACAGTAAAAGCCAAACCTAAGTGTGTGACCTGCGGACACCAGAACAAAGCCACAGCCAAGTTCTGTTCGGAGTGCGGAACAGCTTTGGAGATCTTCGCCTAAAGTTGTAATCATATTGTAATCTCTTTGTGTTTAAATAGTTTTGTGCGTTCGCACATTCACTTAACACAAGGAGACACAAAGTGAAACAACTATTCGTGACACTACTGGCGGCCATTGCCGTTACAGCACAAGCACAAACAATAACCGGAGCGGGAGCAACATTCCCAGCTCCGGTTTATAGTAGATGGGCCAGCGATTATAATAAAGAAACTAAGATTCAACTTAACTATGGTAGTCTAGGATCATCTGGCGGCATTAAACAGTTAGAAGGTAAGACTGTAGACTTTGGTGCTACTGACGATCCTGTCAGTCAAGAAGATCTACAAAAACGTGGATGGTATCAGTTTCCGTCTGTTATTGGCGGTGTAGTTCTAGTTGTTAATCTAAAAGGATTTCAAGCAGGAGATATCGTATTAGATGGCAAGACTGTAGCAGACATCTACGAAGGCAAAATCAAGAACTGGAATGATCCTGCTATTGCCAAACTAAATCCTAAACTCAAGTTCCCTGATCAAGCTATCACTGTGGTTGTTAGAGCAGACGGCTCTGGAACAACAGCAGTATTCACAAACTATCTAAGTCAAGTTAGCAAGAGCTTTAAAGACAACATCGGTGAAGGTAAAGCATTGAGTTGGAAAGGCGGTACATACACTGCTGGTAAAGGAAATGCTGGTGTGGCTGCTATGGTACAGAACATCGGTGGCAGCATTGGCTATGTTGAATATGCGTTTGCCAAACAAGGCAAGATGGTTCACACAGCAATGCTAAACAAAGGCAAGGTAGTACAACCAGATGACGCAACATTTAAACAGGCTGCTAATACAGCAGATTGGAATGTTCCAGGAATGGCTGTTAACCTAAACAACAGAGACGGTTGGCCTATCACAGCCGCCACTTTTATTCTAGTGCCAAAAGAAAGCGGCAAGAATACCAAAGAAGTATTAAAATTCTTTGACTGGGCATACAGCAAAGGCGATAAGGCTGCTGAAGACCTAGACTATGTTCCTTTACCTGACAAAGTCAAAACTCAAATAAGAGCAGACTGGGCTAAGAACGTCAAATAAACAAAAAGGGCTTTACAGCCCTTTTATTATTTTCCCCAGTCAACTTTCAACCACGCTCGTTCGTGTATGTAATGTAATATTGTAAGCACTACATTAATAGCAATGGCACTACTAATGCCAGTCCATAATGCTGTAACTATTGTTGCTGTGATCCTCCATGTTACTGCTCGTGTGAGTGTCCTTTTGTGTGATTCCATTTTTACTCCAATAAAAAAGCCCCTTCCGGGGCTTTGATTAATTTTTATGTCTTATTTCTGTTCGGTAATACTGTTTGGCAGTAAGAATAACAGCGCCTATTAAAGGCAGAACATTTTCAATAAAGTCATGTAGTGGATCTAAATGGTTATCGATAAAGGGTTCGTGTACTATCATCTTTCCTGCTACTAGGTATAGAACAAAAGCACCGATATAAATCGTGCTAGGATATTTATCAAGTATGCGAGAAACTAGCGTACTACCAAAAAGAATAATTGGCACACTGACTAACAAGCCAATGATGATTAATGTCCAGTTACCACCGGCAGCGCCAGCGATAGCTAGAGCATTGTCTAGGCCCATAACAGCATCTGCCATTACGATTGTGCCCATAGCACCCCAGAATGTTGAAGCGGCTTTGACGTTACTGTGATCGTCATTGTTCGAAGTTAACTTCCAAGCAATGTAGATCAGCATGAGTCCACCTACTAGTCGTAATCCCGGAATCATTAACAAGTATGTCAATGCAGCAACACAGACAAAGCGCACAGCCACAGCACCAAAGGTGCCCCAAAGCATAGCACGTTTGCGTAGGTGCTCTGGTAGTTGTTTAGACGCCATTGCGATGACTAAGGCATTTTCTCCGCCTAGTACAACGTCGATTAAAATAATGGCTACAAGAGCCCATAAAAATTGTAGTGAGAGTATTTCCATAAAAATCCTTCCGTGAGATATTTATAGTAAATACTATACTATGAAAAAACTTCTACTCATTCCTATTATTCTGTTAGCCGGTTGTGCTACTACAGATCCGGATGTAGTCAAAGCTACATCTAGAGACAAGACTATGGACAACATGGCCAAGATGGCATTGATCAACGAAATGCTAACCAGCAGGGATCCTATAATTCGTGCCAAAGGAGCAGAAGCTGCTCAGGAATTTTTGAAGAAAGAAAAGCGTAGTATTTTTAACTGGAGAGAATAATGTCGTAGATTGAATACGCCTGTAAGGATGTGGTGTTCCATTTCAACAAGAAACACCTCGAAGACCAAACCATCCCTATGTGGGTCTTAAAAACACAAGGGGAAACTTTTTATGTCAATCATGTGGATTGCTCTATTCCTTGGAGCACAAAAGAAACTCTTGATAATCCACACACCAAAGGTAGCATCAAAGTCAAAGACTGTTTACTACAGATCGGCAATGACAATTGTGCCACACTAACTAAACTCACTTTCGTAGACAAGATCCGCTTACGCAATCAAAAGCTAGGCATTACTCGCATCATTGTTAAAGAAGGTAAGGATCATTGGCGCTTTAAAGAAACACTTAAACAACTTAAGATCAAGCATGGTCCTATCAAAGGCATAGGCGGCGCCTGTACCAATACATTCTATATCACAGATATCATGGAAAAGAAACAATGGACCTTGTTAAGCTTGGCTATGAGTGATTGTCCTAGCTTCCGGCAGCTCATGCCCAACGAAGGCTATTACAAATACTATGATGATCCCAAGTACAAGGATGTACCGTTCATTGATGAAGATGCTATGGATTGGGAGGACGACGATGAAGATTGAGCAGAAAAATATTGACTCCAGGTTAACACTAATATATAATACACCTATGACGCAAGTCATAGTTTAAAGAGGAAATATAATATGAAGAAAATCTTAATCGCAACAGCAGTGGCTTTGGCCGCTACAGCAGCAACCGCAGCCGAATTCGGTGTAACTACTACACGTGACTACGCAGGTGTTGACCGTAATGGCGGAGGTATCACTCTCGGCGAGAAGTTCGGCAAAGTTGGCGTTACTGCTGGCTTCGAGCGTTTCACCGCAGGTAATAACGATCAAGATCGTTTGAGCCTAGTAGCCGGTTATGATGTTGCCAAGCTTGGTCCGCTTACAATTACACCAAAGGTCGGTGTTGCTCATCTTAACAACCAAACTGGTGCTGATGGTTACGCAATGACTGTTGGCGTTGGCGCTACTTTTCCAGTTACTAAAAAGCTTAACCTTGGATTAGATGTTGCTCGTCAATACGGTCAAGACCGTGTTCAAGCATTTGACGGTGACCGTGTTACCGTTGGCTTGCGCTTCAAGTTCTAATCAAAATAGAACTAGATAGGCCCTTCGGGGCCTTTTTCTTTCTTGCTTTAACCTATTATTGACATTAATAAAATCAATTGAAAAAGCTTGATTTATAGCGTAAATAAAAGTACAATATTAAACATAGAACATAAGTTCTTATTTCATTTCACACACAAGGAGATTAAAATGAAAACAGTTGGTGATAAATTAGAAGCATTTGCCGTTACAGGCGTTAACCCAGGTAAGGATGATTTCTTTACCATTGACCAGAATAGCTTTGCTGGTAAGTGGAAAGTAATCGTTTACTATCCAAAAGACTTCACATTCGTTTGCCCTACAGAAATTGTAGCCTACGACAAGTTAGCACAAGACTTTGCCGATCGTGACGCAGTATTGCTAACAGGTAGCACAGACAATGAGTTCTGTAAGCTAGCATGGCAAAACGCACACGAAGATCTAAAGAAGATCAAGCACATTCAATTTGCTGACACTGCTCGCAATGAACTTAGCCTTATTAACCAACTAGGCGTATTTTACCAGCCAGCTGGCGCCGCACTTCGTGCCACATTCATCGTTGATCCAAACAACGAAATCCAGCACGTTACAGTTAACAACTTGAACGTTGGTCGTAGCCCAGAAGAAACACTTCGTGTATTAGATGCTCTACAGACTGGCGAACTATGTGCTTGTAACCGTAAAGTTGGCGGCGAAACCCTTTAAGGAATCTAAATGATAGACTGTATGATTATTGGTGATAGTATTGCTGTAGGAACTTCTATGGCTCGCCCAGAATGCGTAAGTTATTCTAAAGGTGGATGGAACAGTTGGCAATGGAACAAAGATTACTTGTCTAAGGCTTCTGAAAAGCCTGCTAAAACCATAGTCATCAGTCTAGGTGCTAACGATCATAAAGGCGTTAAGACTGAGTTTGAACTGCGTAAAATGCGCGAAGCAATCAAAGGTGATCGTGTGTTTTGGATTGATCCTGGAAAAGATCGTAAGCCAATACCACATGATGCCATTGTACGCATTGCTCAAGAATACGGGGACACAATTCTGCCTCGACCAATTGGTCATATGAGCACCGACGGCGTTCATCCAACGGGCCGTGGATATAAAATTTTAGGAGAACAGACAAAATGACACAGTGGGTAGACACATTAAAAGAAGCGTTACCAGAATACGCTAAAGACGCAAAACTAAATCTGGATGCCGTTATCAAGCGTAGCTCGTTAGAAGTTGGTGTGGCGGAAGGTTGTGCTTTAGCAGCCGCATTTGCCACAGGCAACGGCAAGCTATTGACTTGGATCGCACAGACATTTGAAAACACTGCCGAGCGCGATGCGGCTCTAACTGCTGGTGCTATTATGGCACAAAACAACATTTGGTATCCATATGTTGAAATGGCTGAAGATCCACAACTAGAAGGATTGCCAGCGCAACTGCGTATGAATGCTATTGCTAGTCACGGGGGTACAACCAAAGCCAATTTTGAAGCTTATAGTTTGGCTGCTAGTATTGTTGGCAAGTGTCATTTTTGTGTAAAAGCACACTATGACACACTACGCAAGGAAGGTTATTCAGTTGAGCAACTTCGTGATATTGGACGAATTGCCGCTGTAATGACTTCAGTTTCTAGAGTTTTGAATAGCTAATTTGTCAACGAAAACTCAAGCACAGGCGTTATTATATTACACAGATAATGTCTGTGCTTTTTAAAAGGAAACTACTATGAAGTTACTTGCTACCCTAATCGCAACAATGTTTGCCGCAACTGCTTTCGCCGCAGAACCTGCTAAGAAAGACGCACCTAAAGCTGAAGCTAAGCCAGCAGCCGCTGCTCCAGCTACACCCGCTCCAGCTGCCACTACTAAAAGTGAGCCAGCTAAGAAAGACGACAAAAAGCCCGCCGAGCCTGCTAAGAAGTAATCCAATTCGAGTTGTTGTCTTAGATTTGGACGACAGTGAAGTTGAAGTTGAATTAGAAGACTATATTCACCGAGGCTACAGTCGTCCAAAAGTACAAGATGACAACGAGGATGATCCAGATTATGTACCAGAACACATAAGATGGAAATTATTTCTAGCTAGACAAGCGGCCTTAATCAAGTACCGCCAAAAATGGACTGCCTAGCAGTCCATTTTTCTTGACTACACAACACATATCGTTTATAATACAAGTGTTATTAACCACACACAGAGGCACATATGAAAGGCTTTATTTTTGGCACAATCTTCGGATTGGTACTTGCTACAGTTGGATTCAGCGGCATTGCTCGCATGTTGGATAAAGGTGTAGACTCAGTTAAAACTCAAAGTCAGGAGTTGGCAAAATGAAACGTCTTATCTTAATTCCTATTGTTCTTGCTCTTGCCGCATGTTCTACAACTAAGCGTGGAGAAGGCGAGTTCGAACCTATCCGTAATCAAAAGCTCAGTACCAGCTTTAAGAAAGACACTATCCGTTTAGAAACTGATTGTGCTTGGTACAAGCCTTGGAAGAGTGACTGCGACATTGTTGCGATCGAAGTCACTGCTACAGCGGTCACAAATGGCAATAGCGAAAACAATCTGCGTACAGCTATGACTCGTGCCCAAATGACAGCAATGGCCAATGTTCGTCACTTCATTCAAGAAGAAGTTAAAAGCGAGCGTGTAAAAACCACCATTGCCAAGAACGTGGAAAAAGCCAATGACCGTATGAAGAGCCGTACTACAATTGGTGAAGAAGTTAAAATGAGCGATGCTGATGCTGAAAAGGACACTAACTACAGTGTTCGTGAAAACAGCAACGACACAGCATACCAATTGACTGAAACTATCAGAACTAATGCTCAAGGTATCTTGCGAGGCTTCAAAGTTGTAGGCCAAGAAGTCACTGGCGCACAACAAGTTTCCGTGACCATGCGTTGGGATAAAGACAGCGACCGTGCTGCCTCTATGCTACGCAAAAAGTTCGGCGGCTAAAGTGTTTTTCAGTTTAGCATTCTGTATACTTCTACAGACTTGTACTCCTCCCCCGGCTCCTATTCGAGTAGTAGGTGTCGGGGACACCAGTGAGCAAGCTCGCGACAATGCTTATCGAGATGCTATGGAAACCTATATGGGTGCTGTGGTAGTTAGTGATAAGGAGATGCGTGACTTTCAATTAGTCAAAGACTCTGTGTTAGTTTATAGCAGTGCCTATGTTGAGCGTATGCGTATTATCAGCGACACACCGCAAGGAAACAAACGGCGTGTTGAATTGGATGTTTGGTTGAGCTCTAGTAAGATAGCCAATAGGATACTTACAATCTACTCAAAAGAGCAACACATTGACAGTGGGCAAGTCAGCGAACAAGTTCGAACATATCTTCGTTCAAAAGGCAATGGAGATAAACTGTTAGAAACTGTGCTAGACATTTATCCTTATAATGCCTTTGTTCTAGACCAACAGCCAATCGAAGTAAAACTTGATCCTTATAGAGTTCCATATCTCAGAGTGCCATACACAGTAAAGTGGAATAAGAATTATGTTATTGCTTTGGAAGAAACTGCCAAAGCCATAGGAGACAGTCGTAAGAATGCTGTGTCCTATATGGCCATAGGTGGCGGGAGTTCTTGGTTTATTAAACCTTACTACTTCAACGATCATATTCCTGTTACCATGATGCTTAACCGATTCAATGCTAGAAAAGTAGCAGTTAGGTTGTCTCTAACAAACGGTAATCAAACAGTGTACTCTACTTGCCAAAGTGTCTTTCCAAATTACTTTCATGGCCCTGGGCAAAGTAACTTAGACATTGCTGGGGATAAAAACTACAATGGCGAGTTTAACATTAAACTGCCTGTTCGCTTAGACCCAAACATTAAAACTTCAATCAGTGTTGACAGCGAAGATCGGTGTTGACATGATTTTTAAAATGCTGTATAATAAGATATCTTAACCTAAAAGGATTTGCTATGATTACCCTAAAAGAATGGATGGAAGTAGTTGACTATCGTATCACTGAAGGTAGCGATTTTACATGGCCTTGCTTTGGAGACAGCCCCTACACTCTAAGCGCATGGAACGGTGATCACGACGGTTATAGCTTTAACATCACTTTTGATACACAAACACAAGAAGTTTATGTAGTCGAAGCCTGTGATTATAAGAACAACAGAGCCTACAGAATTATCAATCCAGACTGGGTTAAATCTTATAACGATCATGCTGATCGTGAAAACCCCGAATATAAGAATGTTGCTTGGGATGATGTAGACTACATTGATCTTGAAACAAACGATGATTGGTTAGAAAAGGCCCGTGCCATTGCCAATGGGGAAGATTACGATACTCGAGTTAGTATTCCTGTTGACTTCACAGACGACGAACTGCTCAAGTACATGACCATGGCACATGAGCGTGACATGACATTTAACCAGTTTATCGAAGAAGCACTGCGGCACGCCATTGATGAGTATAAGCGTGATCCAGAAGGTATGAAACAACGAGCAGAGAGCTGGAAACGTGAAAAAGATATTCTATGAAAAGAAAGGTCGTCGCTACGTCCCTGTCGCGGAGTACGATAACGACTTTCTGGACTCATTTCCGAAAGGGAACCATTTGGTTATGGTTTATCCTGGAGGTAGCTCTCGCCGTTTTAATATTGATCCTAACTATGCGGGCATGATTGCCGCTGGGCGTGTGGCAGAAGATGCTATGTGCCGTGCTATGACCAAAGCCAGCGAACTCAAACCTAGTAAGCAGCCATTAACTGAAAGACAACAACGTGCCTGGCGGGAATTGGCCGCAAGCTTCGGACAAGAGATGTATACGCTACACGGTTCTAGTACGCACGATATTGTTGAAGCTGGAGTCAAGGCCATGAGTGAAGAATGGGAAAAGCTCATGGAGCATCCTAGTGTACGCAAAGCTTTTGAACGATTGTTGTTTGTCTGTGAACTGACTAAAGATGTCAAGGCAAGTAACAATAGCTGATAAGAATCCAAATGAGATTATGGACATTGTTCGAGAACTTAGAAGCTCAGGACTTGTCCAAGGCAAGGACTTTGACTTTGCCTTTCATCAAAGCCGTTGGGATGATATGATTGGTGAGATTCCAAAAAAAACTGTGTTTACTTTTTACACAGAAAAGTATGCTACACTATTTGCTCTAAAGTATTACCAATGAAACTTACAATAAAGAAAACAGACAAACGACATACTGGACATGATGAATGGAAGTATGTGGTCATTGTAGAACGTAAGCCTACAACTGGATTTGGTACTGCTAGTATCATACAAAGGCAACAAGACCTAAATGAAATTAGGGAATGGTGTTGGACCACTATGGGTCCTAGCTGTGAGTTAGAGTTCTGGTTAAAGATTCCTGAGACTAGCAATGGCAAGAACAAACGTTGGTGCTGGCATACTAACTTTGATAACTTTAAAATCTATCTTCGCACAGAAGCAGATGTTAATTGGTTTAAATTAAAATGGCTATGAACATTAACAACGATCAACTAAAGATGCTTAATGGCATCTTACAAGGTCGTGAAATTAAATTATTGATGGCTGGTAGACAAACAGGCAAAAGCCATTATGCGGCTTATGCTAGGATGTTTAACGATATCATGAATGCCAATGCCAAAGTATCTGATATACTGTTAAGCAAAGGCACAGTATATAGATCACGCTATTACACAGCAGAGCCTATCGGTGGCAACTGGCTTGAGATGGAAACATGGTGTAGTCAAACGTTCGGCGAAGGCAGTCGTGCGCTTTGGGGAGATAAGAAAGCTCCCGAACCAGCTCGCCGTTGGTATGCTAACAATCGTAAGTTTTGGTTTAGGTCCGAAAAGGATCGTACTATGTTTATCCTACGTTGGAGCAGCCAATGAGAGCTTTAAAGAAAGAATTATGGCCGGCCAAAATATCTATCCCTATGACTATTGACGACGGCGGACACTACGAGATCGAAAACTGGCTAGGGGAGCATTACGGACCATTCAAGGGTAGATGGAATCAAGTTCCAACAATGAAAGGTGTTGACTATTACTTTCGAACTAGCAAAGATGCTAATTGGTTTGCGTTGAGGTGGGCATGAAAGTAAATTTCCAAAGCATTGGCATGATGCCAGACAATGAACTAGCGGCTCACGCCAAATGGTTGGCCGAGTATGAGTCGACATTCCTAATTCCGCCATGTATTGATACCGGACGTGCTCCTCCAGAAGGTTATGAAGATTATGTTTGTGTAGATGTGTTAGGTCCAGAGTTTTTGTGGATGAATAAAAGTTTTCCAAAAGAAAAATTCACATGGTATCTTTGGTTTGAGAGTGTGTTCTTAGTTCCACCAGAGATGGCAACGTTTTTAAAATTGAAGTGGTTGTAATGGAATATTTTTACAGTGACGGCGGAAACAATAGGCCTAGCTTTGCCTATTCGTTTATACTTAGAGATATCACCACTGAAATGTGGGAATGGTGTGAGCGTTATCCAGAAACAGGATACTTTCAACGGTGGCATGTTATCTATAACTTTGGGCCAGCTACCGATGGAGACAGTAAAGAAACTCCCCTTATCCAGTTTGAAAGCCGAAAGGCTGCTTACCTCTTTAGTATTGCCTACAGTGAGTATATAATAGAAAACAAAAGCCTATATGAAATTAGTCCCAACTAAAGATATCAGTCCATTGCTTAATAAGTGCTACCTTGAGTATGATCCCGAGTGGCCTCGGAGCCTGCCAAAACAACGTGTATTCGCTTTTAAGTATCATATCGAACGCACAGCAGGATTGAGATTAGATTTTAATCCTAAAGTACACGATGTTAGCGGCAAGTTTGGCTATGAACTTACTCAAGCAGAAGTTGTAGACGAAAAAAAGTATATGTTATTTGTATTGAGGTGGGCATGAAAGTAGAAGCTACAAGTTATCCTGGATGGAACAATCACCCTTGCTATCGTGTTAGTACATTCAAGGAGTGGATGGAACTCTGTCAATGGATGTATAAGTGGAAAGTTGAACATTTTCTGCTAAGTTCTGGTAGTACTGGATATACTTTTCAAGTTAAAGAAAACCATGAGTGGTTTGTACTCAAATGGCTATGATACCTACTAACATTCTCACCAATCACGAATATACTGTAATAGCAGTAGAAGGTAACTTTGAAGATTTTCGAGATGTTCATAATTGGTGCGTAGAGCAATTTGGTCAGCCTGGATCTCGTTGGTTTTCAAGACCTGGTAAGTTTTATTTTAGAGACGCTAAGGATGCGTTTTGGTTTGAATTGGCAACATAATGGATTACACAGTTATTACCAACGGTTGTGATTGCTATCCCTGGCATGAAGTCTTTGCTTACTTACCGCGCAAGACTGTAAGCGGTAAGACTGTCTGGTGGCGAAAGATCTATAAAAGAAAGGTATGGGTAGTCTGGGGCACTGGGTTTCATATGGAACCATTGACACAGTATGCTACAGCATTTGATCTTCTTACCTACAAGGATGAACAGTTAAATGACTAACTTTATTACACTTGGTAAGGAACAATATCACCTACACCGTAAGATGGAAGCATGGTGTGAACAACACTTTGGTCAAGGTAAATGGATCGGGGAGCGATATCCCAAAGACTGGACAGATATGCCCGACTGGACTATACATAGTATGTTTGGCAATACTACATTTGCTTTTAAAGAAAAAAAGCATTACAATTGGTTTGTACTAAGATGGCTTTAACTAAACCTTATTTCTATAACGACAGAATATATCCCGATAGTTACTATCGGCAAGAGCCTCGCGAGTATGTAGAAGAACGTTTCCGTAAGAAATATACACTTCGTGTAGAAACAAGCAAACGATATTACAGACAACGAGCTGTTCCAGTTAGATACACAGACTGGCTTCAAGGCGGCGGCCCTGTACCTTTTCATCAAGAAGTAGAACGTGAGCCATTGCTCAAGGTCTATATATCTAAAGAAGACTACGACAATCTAGTGGAAAAAGAACGCTACGTAGAAGATCTAGAGAGTGAAGTTAAACACTTAGATAAGCTACGTCGAGAGTTGCTAGAAGAAGCTAGTGTTAGAAGTAAAAACTCTGCGGTACAAAAGGCTTATGAAAAATATCAAATGCTCTTGGAGTTAAGTAAATGATTTTTAAAACATGCGAAGTCGGAATGTTTCGTTTACCTGGCATCATCATCGAAGCAGAAGAAGACGAAGATATTGACGAGAACAAAATAAAAGAAATGGAAGAATGGTGTAACAGCGAGTTTGGTACGGGTATGCGTATGACAGACAGACTGTTTAGCTTCCGTAAAGAAAGCCAGCGTGACTGGTTTATACTAAGATGGAGTAGTAAAGAATGAATCCAATTTTAATGGGAGTAGGCGGCCTTTGCCTTATTATAATTTTAGGCGTTATCTGGTGGAAATGTTTCGAAGGTGACAACGATGATTAAAGGTATCACTGGAGGAAAATTTATCACAATCACTGGAGGTAACCCTGGTAGTACGTATGTAAACAACTACGGTGGCCAGCCCGGAGTGGGTAATATGCGTTATAATCCCAGCACACAAAACGTAGAAGTCTACGACGGCAGCACCTGGCAAATGTTAATGACCAGTTATGCTACAGTAGAACTAGACCACGAAGCACAGATGCTGTTGAACTGGGCACGAGAAGAAAAGAATAGACAGATACAGCGTGAATCTCGTATCAAGTCTAATCCAGCTCTACAAAAAGCCTACGAAGCAATTAGGCGTGCTGAAGAAAACTTTGACATCCTAGATCGCATTGTAGGTGACAATGTCGAAGAATCCCAAGTTCAAGCTAGCCCATAAATAAAAGATGAAAAAACTTTTACTGACAATACTACTATCAACTTCGGCAGCTTATGCTCAGCCCACACAGGGCGCTTGGGGTCTTTACGACTACGATTTAGAGCAATATCAAATGAGCTATAATGTTAGCGAAGTACGAAGTATTGCCAGTATAACTAAATTGTTCACTGCTACCACAATATTGCGAGCTGGACTTGACCTAAACGAAAAAGTTAAAGTTAAAGGTAAGAGCGGCGGAAGATTCTCAAACGGGCAGTTAGTGTCTAGATTACATCTAATGAAAGCCATGTTAATTAGCAGTGATAATTTAGCTGCCGAAACATTAGCTAACAATTACCCCGGTGGGTTTGATCAGTTCATTGCTGATACTAACCAATGGGTTAAAGGTACCGGACTTACCGACACAACCATAGTTGATGCCAGCGGTCTTAATGCCGGAAATGTCAGTTCAGTAAACAATCTTACAACTTTTATTCATAAGATCAAACAGTATCCTGAAATACTTAAGATCAGTGCCGAAGCCAACGAAGTGCTCAAAGTTCCTAAGGGCAAGAAAACAATTACCATCCACTTGCGTAATACTAACCCAGAAGTGTTTACCTTTGATAACATTGTACTCAGCAAGACGGGCACAACTAACGCGGCGGGCAGGTGTGTGGTCATGCTTGTTGAGAAAAACAAAAGCCTACATGCTATTGTTGTTCTTGGGCAGAAGAACGGCAAAGAACGTAGTACTTTGGCTAGAACATTGCTTAGTGTACTACCTATTACTACCGCTCACGCTATGCCGGAGAACGTAATTGAAATACAGTTTCCTTAATGGCCATTAATCAAATAAAACCTTCACACGGGTACCTAGGCCCTGAACCTAACAACCTAACACAAGAAGTTATGGTAATCGATCAGACAGCATACCGAATACACAGAGTTGTAGTACATGAGTTTACTTTGGGCGATGTTGACGATGTTGAAATCTATGCGGCTCAACCAATTTGGGAATGGCAACAAACTGAAAAGGGCAAATGGGTAATGGAAAAAGCCATAGAAAGCCCAAGTTGGTATAGAAACAACGATCTTTCAACTTGGACACAGAAATTTATAATTACAGCCAAACTTAAAGATCGAGACTATACCTTTTATCAGCTCAAATGGGGCAACGGTCGTTGACAAACGGCTGTAAATTAAATATAATAATACATCAGCAACTAATTCGATACCATCATGGAATTACTTTCAGTCCTTTCTATCTTTCTGAGCGGCGTTGTCTTTGGATGGCTTCTTCATGCTAGATCGATGTTTAATCGTATTACTCAAGATCCTGATAAAATGATTGATCTGTTGAGCAAGTACAAAGAAGCCAAACAAGAGCTAGATCAAGAAGAATCTCCTCTTAAGACTACAGAAGTTCGAGTAGAAAAGATTGGCGACATGTTTTATCTTTACACAACCAAAGACAACGAGTTTTTGGCACAAGGCCCTACACTAGAAGACGCTCTCGAAGCTGTTAAAAAGCGTTTCCCAAACAGAAACTTCGCAGGCCTTATTCCCAAAGAACAAGCAGAGAAGATGGGTTTGAGCAAACAAAGTTAATTTGCTTAACCGTTCTGCTTGACCTTATAATCTGCTTACTTTATAATAGAAGGACGTTAGCGATTAAAGCTAACACTTACAAAGGAAACTTAAAATGAAATACACATTCTCTAAAGAAACAAAGACTTTTAAACTATTCAACGCAATGTTAAACGGTGAGGCAGTTACTCCTGCTCAAGCCGAGAAGCGTTTTGGTATTAAGAATATCAGCGCAGAAGTTAGCCGTATCCGTCAAAACGGTTATGCTGTCTACGCTAACAAGCGTACAGCTGGTAACAATGTCGAAGTTACTGAGTATGTTATTGGCAAGCCAAGCCGTAAGATTGTAGCCGCTGGTTACAAAGCTATGGCACTCGGCCTAGTTGACTAATATCAACTAACACAGCCAAGCCCCGCAAGGGGCTTTTTTTGTGGCTATAAATACCTTAAGAGGTGTTTATGAAAGTTCTTGTCACTGGCCACAAAGGCTTTATCGGTCACAA
>JACCDW011640439.1_pt1 | contig 15047 bp, 9 predicted proteins | sample 7449781 | NCBI WGS metagenome assembly JACCDW01 (sample SAMN15323449, study PRJNA562643) | freshwater metagenome | isolation source: river surface water | place: USA:Blue River Watershed | collected 2017-08-18
ATGTATTTGCCTGCATCGCCGCCTGGTGTTGGTATTCTCTGCATGCGATGACTGCCGCTGTATTGATCTTGATATTCCATACCAGGGTCAGTTTGACCACTATAACCCATACCCAAGCTGCCGTATGGATTTTGTCCCTGACCCCATGCACTGCCATCTTCGCAGATCAACACATAGGTTGAATACATCTGGCTGGTATCTGTATTACTTGAGTAGCCTTGGTTGTTCCAAGAATCAACCACATTGAGAGGGCCTTCCATGCGACCTGGTTCTGGAATAAAACCTGTGCTGTTCCACCAATAGGCATTGCTAGCGCCGCGACCCAGTGTACCATATTGGTTGTGTCCCAAACTGTAGGTGATACCTGTGCCTTTTTCTCTTAGATACATGCTCCAGCCACGTGCGTCACCGTTGATCCAGAAATTCTCAATGTCGTGATCTCTCCACCAGCCTTTGTTCAGTCTGATAAAGTGACCCGAACTCAAGTTGCCGGTACCCACAGCGTTGCTCCACATGTTCATGGTATTGGAGTTGTTTTGTTGAAAACCGCCAATCCACATCTTGCCTTCGCCGTCCAGGATAGCAGTCCATCGGATTGTGCCTGAACCCCACCAGTTCATTATGATCTTTTTGATTCCACCGTACTGGTTGAAATCTACAGGAACTCGTCTAGGAGTGTAGTAAAAGCTGTAAGCACTGGTAGGCGAACCTGAGCGTTGTCCCAGTCCCATTTCACCCCAGCCTTCACAGCCCCAGGCCCACAAGTTGCCATCTTCGTCAATGGCAAAAGTACCGGCAGCGTTGTTGCCCATGCTCATGATGTCCACAATCTTGCGACCGTTGAAATAACTGCGAGGTATGCAACGTGGTCTAGTTTGGTTGGTAGTGGCGTTACCAACTGATCCCGATGTGGTGTTGTCTGAACCCAGCCCCAGTTGACCATAGGCGTTGTAACCCCAGGCCCATACTTGTCCAATATCATCCAATGCAAATATAGATGGTGCAGAAGAAGCTCCCAAACTGCTGACACATAGTTTTATGACTTTTGTGTTGGCAAATGTGTAAGGGATAGTGTTGCCCAACCAGTCAGTTGTGTCTGTGGCATAGGCACGCACTGCACGATTGCTGGTAGCAGATGTGGTGCTGTTGCCCAACTGACCTTGTGAATTAAATCCTGAACCGTAGACTTCGCCGTTGTTGAACAGCCAGTGACTCATTGAGTCTGCTGTGGTCAACCACTGAATGCACTTGGGTGCTTCGCCATCGGGTGTGGTCAAGCGACCTGTGCCGTAGTTTTGTGTTGAGTCTTGCCAGCCTGTGAACAAGAATGCAGATTGATACCAACCATAAGCAGTGTATCCTGAGCTGGCATCACCTGTTCCATGTCCTTGGTTTTTGGTTGCGCCTACGTTGCAGTTGCCTTCAACGTCAATCATGCCAAATGCGCCGTAGTAGCCGGTTTCACCTGTCCACCAACGTCCGCCTAGATTACGTGTCCAGCCCAGTGGCTGTTGATTCCAAGTTTGTACAGCGTACAAACGCTGATCTCTGTCGGCAGCTTCAAATACCTTGGTCCAGTATGTGGTATCTTTTGGATAGGTGTTGTACACATGAGGTTCACCTGTGTAGATGAATATGTCACCTGCTAGATCCACAATGTCGCCACGTTGATATGTTACAAAAGGTCTCCAACCGTCTTTGAAGTTGGTGCCTGGTGCAAACAACAACCAATACAAGGTGTCTCTGGGATCTTTGGTCTTGATGTACACGCCAGGTGCATAGGCAAAATAGGTTGTGGTAGTAACCATGTTATCAACCGAGCTAATGTATTCCAGTGGAATATCTCGTAGACACACATAGGTTGATCCTTTCCATTGTATCACGTCATTTTTGACGTAGCGATACTGAGGATCCCATTCCCCTACCCAACGATTTTTTAGCTTGGTGATGTCAATCATTTGTTTTCCTCATTAGCTGATTATGCTGTTGCCAACCAAACCAACGCTGGCCAGCCATGCTCCACGTGCGTCATCTATTGCATTGATCATTGCAATGACTTCAGCGTCGTTGTCAATGATACCTTTGAACAGTTTGAAAGTGTTGATGCGGTTGATACCAGCTTCGATCTCGGCAACTTTGCGTGTGATTTCTGGTACTTGTTTTACAAATTCTTTCATTTCTGCAAATTCAACAGGATCGTCAAGATCCCACACACGCTGTTCATTGATTTCAGCATTTTCTTGTGGAGTCACAAGAGCTGGATCAAAATGATACATCACTGTGTTGGTATCTAACTGTCTTCCAATGTATTCAATTGCATCCGTAACTGTAGGATCACTGATTGTTGGCTGAACAAATTCAGCCATTCCTACTTCTTTGTACGTTAAAATTTTTCTTGCCATGATAATTATCTTCCTTTTGTTAATGGTTGCCAGGTACGCATGTTACTGCTCTGAGAATACCAATTGTTACCCCTGAATCCCCAAGGGCTACTGTAACCATAACCATTGGCGCCTTGGAAGTAGACCTGGCCGTTGTCGCCCAGTGCTAGCAAATAAGGACCGTATTCGTTGGAGCTCTGTGAGTCGCTGGTCATCCACAGTTGCAGTATTCTAGTTCCTGCTGGCAGTGCCACTCGGTGTGGAGTATATGTTGAGCCGTTTTCCAAGGTACTGGGTGCGCCTGCTTGCTCATTGCCTTTCCAGCTGTAGTTTTCATAACCTTGCGCCCATATTTCGCCACGATCTGTGAGCCATACAGTTCTTGCAGTGGTTGAATAGTCCCAGCATGACCAAACCTGACGCAGGTTGGTTATGGTAGCAACCAGCGTTGGAGTGCTCAAACTCACGTTGGATCCTGTTACTCCAGAATGATAGTATCCAGAAGCATTGTAGCCTACAAAGTATGTAGCGCCGTTGGTGTGACGTTGCCATACCATGGTATAGCCATTGGAATGACAAGCCCAGAAGTTGTTGATAAATCCTGCTGTGGGTGCAACTGTACTGCGCACCAAGGTGTTGTGCTGTGTGGTATCTGCTGTGCCTGCTTGTCCATAACCATTGTAACCAGCATGCCACATGTAGCCAGCGCCGTCTAATAGAAAGAAGCTGGCATTAGAACTGTCACCAACCACTTGCCATTTTACAATACCACCATTGCTGGCAGCATCCCAGGCTGAAATCTTGTTTGGTCTCCAGCGATCAGTAGTATCACCCAAGCCTAATTGACCTGTGTTGTTGCTACCCCAAGCCCAAATTTCGCCTGATTCTGTTCTTGCATAGCTGGAACCTGTGCCTGCGCCTGTGATTGCAATGTCCACAATGCGCTGATTGTTGAACCACTCTTTGGGAATTCTCCAAGGAACATACCTGTTGCTGTTGTCGCCTGTGCCCAGCTGACCCACGTTGTTGTAGCCCCAGGTCCACACATGTCCTTCTTCATCCAAGGCAGCACAGTGACTGGTAGAAGAGGCACCACCATAACTTGATCTTGCAACTTTCTTTATTCTAACATCTTCAAAACCTTTGACCAGCATGGGACCGTAGTTGGTGCTTGTGGTTGTACCTTGACCGGTTTGTCCTTGGCCGCCGTAGCCCATGGCAAAAACTGTGCCGTTGTCAAACAGCATCAAGCGTCCGTCATAGTTGCCATCAATCTGTATGCAACGTGGTTCTTGTCCACCTGGTGTATGATGTAGTGGGTTCCTACCATAGGTGTCATTAAACAGTCCAGTTCGCTTGTTTTGATAATCCTGGCCGTTGGTATTACCTGATGTGGTAGGTGCGTAATCTGGATCAAAATCTCTACTGCGTTGCCAGGTCTGATGATAAAACTTGACTTCATAGGCAGCATTGGTCTGATACTGGTTTGAATCCATACTGCCTGAACCTGATGTGCCTGGTCCTGATGAATACATGCGGCCGTTTCTGGCAATGTACTGCACATTGCAATACCATGCAGAGTTGTTGTTTGAGTGATGCGGATAAGGCCAATCCATTGGTCCATGATTAGGCAACCAAGCACCGTATCCTGGATCTGACTGAGCGCCGTTGCCGCTGAATATTGACCATGGGTTTCTTGAACCTGGCACTGTGGTCAATGCAACCACGTTCTGCATGACCATGGCTGGTCGTTTGCCCAGAGTGTCTGCTTTGGCAATGTATACTGTTCCGCCCAGTTCCACTAGATCATTGCGATAGTATTGTACAGAATTGTTGTAGGTGCCTTTCCATGACAAACCTTCACTGACCAACTGCCAGTAGTTGTAGCCTTCCCAACTGTCAGCAATGGTAAAATATCCTGTGTCAGCAACACCGCTCACTGTGTCTTGCTTGTAGTACAATGTGTTTGGTGCATCATATGGCACTGTGATCTGCACATAGGACCCCGAAATGCCAGGTGTGCCAACCACTGTTACACCGCTGCTATATGTGGTTCCATCTGTGCTTGTTGCAAAACGAAAGTTCACACCACTCATGGAAGAGTGATATGTTTGAAAACGATATGTTTGACCACGGTAAAGAGTAATTTGTGACCCTTGACCTGTTTGTGGAGGAGAACGACGACCATCAATGTAAAATTTGCTACCAACTGGCACAGACACCAGGGTCTTTGTTAGAAAAAAAGTATCTAGTGGTGTTTTGTCAATCAGTGCTGGTCCATATGCAGTTGTTCTATCTCGCAGGCCCGGAGCACGACGATTTCCAGTCACTGTGCTGTAGGTCTGTGTGCATATCCATACTGCACTGTTGCTACTTACAATGTCATTGACTTCATAGGAGTTTGCGGCACTCCACGTACCCCTGTAAGTTAGCTTGACTTTACCTAGATCTATTGTTGTTGGCATTTTTTAATCTTCCTGATCTTCTATTTAGTCCGTATCATTATGGATACTAACCTTACTCTTGCATCACGGCACGGAACACACTGAGATTATGGTTAGCGTCACTTTGGCCCCAGCTGTAACTGACCTGTCCTAGAGCGGCACAACCTGAGCTGCCACCATCACCCACCACCCACAAACGTCCAGTGTTGGTCATTATCCAGAAATTGGCATAGTTGTTTGTTGTGTTGTTTTTAGTTCCTGCACTTTGAATACTGCTTACTTTGCCCAACATGCTGGATGGCATGCGAGCTGGTAACCAAAATGCCTGGCTTCCTTCATGTTCGTAGCCGTTTCCGTCTGAACTCACACTCTGCTGCCATGTTGGTTGCTGACCTAGACTCAACTGACCTGTGCCAGTGTATCCTACGCCATATATCCAACCGTTGTCAGTGTACACCATGGCACTTTGATACGTGCCGCATGAAATGTGTGAAAGGTCTTGTACATTGAGCAAGTCAATGGTCTGACCGCGTTCTCTGCGTCGAGCTTTGACTGCAATAGAACTGTTGGTTGATGTGCCTTCACCCAACAAATACTGTCCGTTGTAACCAGCCACCCATGTGGTGCCGTCCACGTTGTCGCGAACCATCATGCAACCGTTGTTGGGATCGCCATACAACCAAACGTCCTTGGCGCCTGCGCCTGCTGAAGAACCAGGGCCGCTGGTGCACTGAGTCCAAGTGTTGGTCTGTGACACGCTGGCAATCATGAACTGACCAGTTGGCTGTGATCCTGCAACATACACACGACCTTTGCTGGTCAAAATTGCTGTGCTGCCTTGACCTGTGACGTTAACGCCGCGCATGGACACAATTTTACGAATATATCCTGCTCCGCCAGCTGTTTCATCCCAAGTAATGCCTGTGATTGCCACCGGAGTTGTGATACCAGTAGAAGTTGAACCTGTGCCCAATTGACCGGTGTGATTGGCACCCCATACATACAGCACGTTTTGGTCGTTGACTGCAAAGTTCCAGCCATAGTCAGCACCAAAAGCCCAAATACCTGTCACCGGACGACTGTTGAAAAATGTTTGTGTGATTTTTGTTGGAACTTGTACGTTGGTCGTGGTACCGTTGCCACATTGGCCATATCCGTTGTAGCCCCAAGCCCATACGCCGCCACCGTCATCTAGGGCTAGTGTATGATGTGTATTAGAATTATATCCGTGACCGCCTGCGGCACTGATTCTCACAATGCGTGTGTCACGCAGGGTATGCGTGGTAGTAGAAGCTGCCACAGCAACTTCAGTATAGGTACCGCCGCAACGAACTGGCATGTTACGCTGTGAGGTTGTTCTGTCGCCGTGATTGTAGTTGGCACCATATCCCCATGAGTACACTTCGCCGTTGTTGAACAAGGCCTTGCACCAGCCATAGCCTTGCTCTAGCTGTATGCAACGTGGAGGTTGGTTGTCTGGTGTATAGTGCACTCCGGATCCGCCGTTTGATGTAGAGCGATACCAGTCGTGAAAATAAAAGTTAATGGTTGTGGCAGATGGTCCAACAGCAGTGTCGTGACCCATGCCCGAAGAACCGTTGGTTGTGTTGCCAATGAATGCCACTTGTCCGTCAGCAGTGATCCAATTCATGCTGTTGTATGCATCTGTACAGTGTTTGCCCACGCCCAGTGCATAATGTCTGCTCACTGTGGGGTCTGTGCTTTCACCCACTATGCCCTTGTTGGAAAACATGATGGCCTTGCGAGGATCCTGACCCCATACGCCATAGTTGTCAAGACTGACGCCTGTGCCCACTGTGACGGAATTTGGTCGGTTGTTTTGAGTGCTGATTGGTTGCCAGTAAGTGGTACTCAGTGGCAAATATGTGTTGGTGCCATCGCAGGTGTGATCAGCAATGCACACATAAACTTCAGATTCTGATCTACGATATGTTGTGTTTGTGGCATTGGTCACTGTGCTCACATAGCGCACAGTGTCATACAACTTGTATGTGGTTCCTGTGGTGTTTACATGTGTTCCGCGCCAATTGAAACTTTGACTCCACACACCCCAATAGGTTGTATTAGTAGGCAAAGTTGCCGCCGGCACGTTTTGTGACGCACGAAACCATGTTCCGTTGTAGAACACAATGTCATCAGCGGTGTATGTTGTACCGCTGTTCCAGGTCCCCTTAACGTCAAATCTAGTTTTTCCAAGTGCTGTGGTACTGATAGCCATTTAATATTCCTTACAAGTTGATGATCATATGTCCGCTGCTATTTACCGTGATACTAGCGTCGTAGTTGCTAACAAACACAGTGTCGCCGCCGGCTTGGTTCACTGTCAGGACATCCGTTCCTGTGTTACCGCTTGCTGATGAATATACCATTTCACCTGTAGTAGTTGACCAATTGACTGCATGTCCTTGTGGACGAGCAAGAGCATCCACATAGGTTTTGTTGGTCAAATGCACACCTGTTGTTGGAGCCAGCGCAGTTTTTGGACGGCTTGTAAATGATACTTCGTTGGTGCCATTGGCAGCAAGAATCAAATCTTTTGCATGCAGACTTGTTATTGTTTGTCCAGTCAAGAACATGTCACCTAGTTCAATACTGGTTGCAACCAGTGCAGATCCGCCACCACCTACCAAGTTGGTAACAAAGCTCTTAATAGCTCTTTGAGTTGGCAGTATGCTGTCTGAGTTGGCAACAAAAGTTGGATCAGTAGAGAACTCACTGATAACAGCCCCTGTTCCGCCCAGTGCAACTGAACCCAACTGCAATGATGTCAAACCACTCAAGTTAAATGCATCAGCGTTCAAGGTAGCAATACCTGTGGCCTGTTCCACTCTGAACAGTTCGCCCACTCGGAAGTTACCGTCTTGGTCAGTTGAAGTGTAGAACACACGACCGCCGCCATATTCAACCACTTCGTTGGCTTGAATCAATTCCAGCTCAGTTTCGCCTGGGTAGTTGGCCTGTGCCAAGTTACCATAACCAATGTTCAAGAAGTCATGGCCGGTTAGGCGCACATTTGAATATCGTTCATAGATGTCAATCACTGCCGCATGTGCTGGTGGTGTAGTTAACGCAATATATGGACTCACTTGCAGTCTTGCATTGTAAACTGATCCGGCCAGCGTTAGGTTGGTCACTGCCACAATACGATAGTATGTTGGGTCGCCTGTGATCACCAAGTTTGAACCTGCTTTAGGTGCTGCCACCAAATTGCTTACATTTAGATAGCCGCCCACTTGTTCAATGTCAGCATAACCATCACCAGATATAATTGCGCTGGAAGATGTGTAACCTGCTCCTCTTGACACAAATGTTGGAGGAGCAATGGCTCCTGTTGTGGTCATTGAAGTTGAGAATGTGGCAGCCACTGTGGCATTGGGATCTGTGATTGTCAATGCTGGAGCAGATGCATAGCCTGCACCGCAGTTGATGATTCTGATTCCAGTGATTGAACCTGCTTCTACAACCACACGCAATTCTGCGGGTGTTGAAGGAGTACCACCTGACACTTGCACACGAGGTTCAATTGTGTATCGTGTGGTTGAGTCCAATGTAACCGCAATACTGGCGCCTTGAATTGAAGTAAATCCAGGATTGCCCAAATCGTCTACAATTGAAGCTTCTTTGGTGCCGCCGTTGTATGAACTGATGACACCAGTCTGGCCTGCGCCAGTACCATCTATCAACACAATTCTCATGCCATTGTAACCATTGGTTACCATGGAATCACTTGTTGCCAGTCTAATTGTTGTGCTGGTTCCGCTTTGTGCATTGTTGGTCACTGACTGATAGCCAGAGCCACCTGCTGTTACTTTAACATGTGCTACTGCGTTGTTTGCAAAATTCATTGTGGCACTGGCGCCTGCGCCGTTGCCGCTGAAGCCAATAGATGCTGATGTATAATTTTGACCAGTGTATGAATATTCCACACGTAGAATTTGTCCACCACCGACCAACACATTGTCAACCTGTGCTTCGTTTGAATAGTTGTTTACTGTGGCATGTTGAGCTGTTTCTGTTGGGTCTACACCTTCAGACACAGAACCGTATGTACCGTAGGAGTTGTTGCCGTTGGTAGCACGAATTGTACCGCCTAGCTCGGTCAAGTAACCCATGTAAGCATAATAGGTAAACACAGAAACCAATTCCATGCGTCCTAGATTCAATGCCCATGCGCCAATACCGTCGGATATAACTTGAGTAAAGTCGTTGGCCACAATTGATTTGTTACCGCCACCATGCAAACTACCGTCAACTTTGACACCAGTACATCCGTAACCAAATGTTGACACGTTCTGCACATAAGGGCTCTTGTTGCGAATCCAAACAGAAGCGTCTTCAGTTCCTGTGCCTGGGTCTAGAGAAACAAAGGCACCACCTGTTGTTCTGCGTGTGCCTGAAGCGCCAGGTGCACCTAGGCCTCCGTTGAGGCCACGAAGTGTCATGTTGCGCAAACCTGTGGCGTTTCTCATGTAGAACATGTTTGCAGTGGCATAGCCTGCGGTTGGTTCTACAATGGTTCCACGCAGTTCATCGCCTACCAAGGCAGTGTTTTCTGGAATGCTGATTGGAAGTATTTCAGCATAGGTACCGGTCTTGATAAAAATTGTGTTTGTTGAACCTGTGGTTGCAATTGGCACACTTGATGTTGAGCCTGCTGTGAGTGCTGTTGTGAGAATACCAAACAGATTTGTAATTGTGGTAGAAGTGTTTGCTTCTGCTGTGTATGACAAATTGATAGTTTGGCTGATAGCTGGAGTATAGCTGGTCAGTGTTTGATAGTTGTTGGTTGGAGCTGTGTTGCTGGTTGCATTCAACATCAAATCTTTAAGTTTGCCCATTGCGGCAATGATATAAGGCATTGCCGCCGCTGTGGCTGGATTATAAAATGTTGATGAATTTTCAAAGTAAGCAAGAGTTGCCGACACAGTTTGTGCATTTGAACCATGTGTCAAGTCGTACTGAACTGCTTCCACAATGTATTGTGCATCACGCAGAGTGGATGCTTGATCAAATACAGAGCTTGGTGAGAATGGGGCAGCAGAGATGCTCTTTTGATAGATCATCCACTGATACATTTCTCTAACCATCCAGCTTTGATTTAGATCAATCAATGCGCTGGCATTAGAAAAGTCTGTACCCAAGGCCACACGTTCGCATGCATACTTGATTGTTCTCCATGGCTTGTCAATGGACTGACCATATGTTGGATCATCGGTGCCTGTTGTGGCAACATAGTAAACATTAGGAACAATGCCATAGTATTCCCAGCTGGCGTCTGTGCCGTCACTGCGCAGTATTGTGCCGTTGGAACCAATTCCCAAACGAACATTGGCTGCCGCGCCACGAGTGAGCAAATCACCGCGTGTGGTCAACACATAGTTCGAATCACCTTCGGCCAACACGTTCCAGTACACGTTGGTAATGTCAACGTCTGGACGATTGGTTGCTGTATTAGCAGTGTGTTCTTGAATGGCAATATATGTGCTAGAACCATAGCTTACCACATCGTTTACACGATAGAGAGTGGCATTGGTCCAGGTAGAACGGAAATTGAATCCTTCTACCAACAATTTCCAATAGCCGGTATCCAAGCAACTGTTGCCAGTTGTGTCCAAGATTGCTTCATAAGTGTTTCCGCCGTATCTAACCACGTCACCAGTTTTGTATGCTGTGGCACCAGAGTATTCTCCTCTGTTGTTGTAACCTGTTGTTACAACATCCCAGTATGAGCTTGAAGGGGAAGGAGTTTGCGGGCTTGCTGGTGTTTGGTCTTGAGTGGCAATATAAACGTAACCGCCGTAGGTGACCAAATCACCTGTTTGGTAAGTAGTGGCAGCTGAATAGCTGTTCTCAAATTCCAGTCCGCTGACAAACAGCGTAAAGTATGCAGGGTTAAGCACAGCCGATGATGTTGTGTGTGCACTTGTGCAAACATATACGTTGGCTCCCCAACGCACAAGATCATTCACTTTGTAGGTAGTAGGCGCATGAGAATATGTGCCCTTCCAGTCAAACCCTCTTGTGTACACTGTCCATTTCAACTGGTCAGATTCAAGCAGTGATTGAGACACATGATTTGTGTTACAAATGTAAATTGTTCCGCCGTATGTTACAATGTCATTTTCATTGTAGTCTTCGGTTGCAGTCCAGGCGCCACGAAAATCTGTACCATCTACCATGAGTTCCCAGCGACCGGCGCCTTCGTCATCATAGAAACCCTGACCCAAATCAGAGTCTGAAGTGTGTCCTGCTGTGCAAACGTATACTCGTCCGCCGTATTTGACTACATCGTCCTTGACATAAGGATGACTATTTGTCCAGTCACCGCGCCAAACGAACTTCAATCTACCTAGCTTAAATTCTGCCATATGCTTGTCCTCGCCTTGAGTTATTTATCAGACATCTTCTGGATAAGAACGGTTACCGTACTTTAACACCAGTTCGCCATCTTCGTTTAGATAATACGCCAACATTCTTTCGTCCCAGCGATATTGCTCGTAGTTGATATTAGCGTAGGTAAGCTCGTGGTCCAGTCCACGTCCTTCAAAAAAATCTATTCCTGCTTCAAATCCTTCCCAGTTATCCGTTGCTTCACCTGGGTTGTTTATGGTCAACGTATCAGATCCACTGCGACTGTCAAATCTAGCCAGATACAGTGTTCCTGTTTCGTCACGTCTGAGCCCGTAGAAAAAGCGATTGAGCCTTATGGCTTCGCTATCTGGGCTTTGTCCAATATATTTGCTCATTATGGTGTAATCTCACTATAACTAACCAGCACGTCGGCACTGTCATCTGTATCTGCTACTACGATTAAACTTTGCTGAAAATACATGTTGAACTTTTGATCTCCGCCACATGCTACCAACGAGCATCCGGGTAAAATTTCAATGTCCTTGAACAACCAAACTGCTATGCTTGAATCGTCGTCTAGCACTTTTGCACTTACATGTATTGCATCTTCTGTAACATTAGCAATGTTGAAACCTAGTATTACTGCATATTTAGTCACAGTTGTGGACAGTAAAACCGTTTCGGTTGTACCGCAACCTGGACTAATCACATTTCTAAGGTCTGTACTTGCCATGTCGTTTTATCCGTAAATCATTGCCGCACTTAATATCTCCAGAGGATCTGCAGATCCTCCTGCTCCACCGCCAGTTGAAGAAAGTACGATAGTCTTCTGTGCTGGAATCGTGTTAATACTCATTCCAGATCCTGCTACAATTTTGAAACTGGATCCAGCTGTGTCTGCTACCACTGGATCTTTGCCTGGTACTTCAATGTATCCAAAAAATGGATTTACATTGATTGCACCTGAAACCACATCATAATAAATTCCGTCGCCAGACTGCAATGCTGATCGAGCCCTTGCATCTGTATAAAATAAATTTGTTGTTCCTTCTACTATCTCATCAGAGCTAGGAAAGATCATGGACAAATTCACACGATTGTTTGCATCGTCATAAACTGCTGTGATATGATCATGCACACCGTTTGTTAAAAGTGCGGCGGCAGCATCTTGCACTTGATCTACAGAAATTCCTGTATAGCTTAAAATTCCAGTGAGTGCATCATAAGACAAGTCGCCTGTTACAACCAAGGCAGTTCTTGCAGTAGTAACAATGGCCGCAGAACTAAGTCCCAAAATGCCCGTGGCTGAATCGTAAGAAAGTAGACCGCCTGTTACACCTAGGGCAGTCCTGGCCCGACCGTCGGTGAAGTAGCGATGTAACGCACCTTCTTCGATGTCGTCTGTGGTTAATGCGTCTATTTGATCCAGGACATATTGCTGATCTGCAATATCAACGTCCAGCATCCGACGCGGAACACGTGTCAAGCTCATGATAAGTTATTTATCAATAGCAGAGCATTGGAGTTTGGATCATTTTGAACTAGGTTTCTCAGGCCAAACCACCATATCTATGCTTGTGTTATCGGTAATGTCGCGTAGGGATTGACGATAGTTGTCCCATTCAACAGCCCATTCTGCTGAGCGACGTGCTCGTACCGACGGTAATTCTGTCCAATCTGACTCGGATAAAAATTGATCTCTTTCTCTGCGAAGTTGCGCCCAGGCTTGCTCAACAGATTCATTGAGTTCTTCCACAGTAAAATCCACAACTGTAAATGTTTCTAACACATGAGTTTCTTCAACCACGTACTGTGTTGTTAGATATTGTGTGGATCCATCATAAACAGGAACAGTGTCAGATATCACAGGATACCAGCCAAGTTCTAGCAAAGTTTCAGCTGGAAAAAGATCCAGCCGTGAAACATTTTCCCAGTTTTCAGGTAGCGACCTGGGCCCTTCTACTATTGTTCCGTTTTTTACAAATGCATATATCATGTTAGTTGTACTTATTGACATAATCAGTTGACTCCGCCGACACTGTGGTTGAAATCGCTGTTGCTGTTGCACCAGTGTCAGTCATTGTTGCAAAATGAGTGCTGTTTGTTCCTGCATACGCAGTATACGTCACTGCGGTAGGTGTGACGTTTACTGTTTTTATTGCTCGCCTGTTGGCAGCAAAAGTTCCAACCACACCGCCGTTGGTTAATAGTTTTCCATCTCTATCAAATTTGACTTGTAGTGTTTGCCATTGTGCGTTGTTATCTACGTTTAGTCCTGGAAAGGTAACATCGCACACTGCATTGACATACAACAAATTTTTGTTGAGGCCAATTGCCCAGCCATCACTGACACCAATGTCTGCTCCGGTGTCCTGCCGAATAACATCCAATGATTTGAGCCAACGCCAATCTACATCACCCCACGAAATTTTTCCAACAATACATCTTGAATTGGCTGCGGTGTATCCAGTGACAGCTCTGGTGCCATACACAATGTAGACATTGCTGTCGTTGTCTACCACAATAGATTCTGGGCCTAGATTCAAGTTGGTTGATGTTGCTGTGGTAACCATGCCAGCATAGGCGGGACGATTCACATGAATATAGTTCATGCTTGATCCATCTGGTGGAACTCTAACAATGAGTGTTTGTGAAGTTGTGGCTCGATTGGCTGCCACGAATACTGTGCCGTTCTGATCCACCGACATTGCTGGTCCACTCACATTGGAAGCAAAGGTTCCTAGACCTGCTGTGACTTTTCCCCAGACCTTGGAAAAATCTGTTTTGGAAAATTTTGTCACTGAAAGTTGGTTACCAATGTATGTCCCAACATACAAATAATTTCCAAACTGTTCCAGAGCCAGTATTGGATTTTGATTGCCATAGTTTGTGGCAACACCATTACCTGACGTCTTGCTCATGAGTATGGCACCAGTGCTGCCACTTACTTTGTGCAGGCCCATGTAACTGGTGCTTGTGGAACCAGACTGTACATCTGACGTGAAATAAATTGAATCATCAGTTGCATCATACACTGCAAACGGTGCTTGGCGGCCACCAGTTGATCCTTTAAGCAACGCACCGTATCTGAATTGCCAAATACGAGTGTGTGTTGACATGTTGAATTTTGCTATGATTGGATAGCTATAGCCTTGTGCATTTGTTAAATTGCTTATAGCCATGATATAGTAATAGGTGTTGGTACTGTCCGGAAACACACTGACCACTGACCAGGGTTTTTCGATTGCGCCTTGCCCCAAAGAGTTGTATCTTGACCACTGTAGGCTGCCAGTTGAATCCAATTTTACCCAACGAGACATATAACCCGATGTTCCAATTGAATCTCCAATAGACAGGTATTGATTGTCCAAAGAATCAAATCGAGGACGATATCTAATGACTCTACCATCTGATGTTGCAGACAAGTTTGCAGTCACACGCTCATAGCTCAGTGCCTTGTATACCGGAGCAACGTAATTTGACTGTTCTGCTAAAATTGCCAGTAGTGATGGTCTGGTCATCGGCTGTCCTGTTGAATCATTGCACCACGCCAGGTGGTACCACCATCTCTAGAAATAAACACCAACAGGTCAACTCCGCTCACTGTAAATGTAGGAGGAGATCCTCCTGGCCATTTTACTGTGGCTGGCCATATTATGCCAAATGCTCCAGGGTTAGTCAGTTCTACCATGAGAACGTTTACTGGAGATGTTGCATCTACGGTGAAATAAAATGTTGTAGCACCAGCAATGGTTGCACTAAAATGTGCGGCAGCGGCTGCATCTAAGATTGTGTTTCCGCTCACGCTTCCCAGTGCAGATGTTGCAAATGGCTGATTACCTGGACGCCA
>JACCDW011953974.1_pt1 | contig 15047 bp, 13 predicted proteins | sample 7449781 | NCBI WGS metagenome assembly JACCDW01 (sample SAMN15323449, study PRJNA562643) | freshwater metagenome | isolation source: river surface water | place: USA:Blue River Watershed | collected 2017-08-18
AGGGTATAAACACCACCTTGTCTTGGTTTAGGAGGAGCAGGAGGAGCAGGGCGAACATTTGATGGTCTAGCACCCTGAGCATCAAGCATATCTCTTCTTAATTCTCTGACAGTGGCTAAATCAAGGCTGTCAATTTCTCCAGCCATAAACATTTCATATGCCTTATTATAAGCAGGATCAGCTTTCCACAATGTAACTTGAGGATCGATACCATATTGCTCTTTTGTGTTTCTAGCAATTTTTTTAGCAGTGTTATTTGCGTGAGTGATATTATTAAAGCCATCTAATCTTTTTTCTGTTTGGTTTGCTTCGTAATGCAAAACAACAATTGCTTCATTATCACGTCTACTTGTTGGGTCTATTTCATTTAATACAGAACTTTGACCAAAACTTCCACGAGGCCCAACTTCGATGATTGTTGGCGGTCCTACTTCTCTACGACCATATGCTTGTGCTAATTTTGTAAGGGTATTTGCTTCTTTAATATAACCCAAAACATCGAGATCATTTGCTGATTTGATTAATTCAGCAATAATTTTTCTATTCATTATCAAAAATTCTCCAAGAACTTATATGCTTATATTCCTTAATATTTTTTTTACATCCTCTTGCATTAAAAACAGAATCGCTTATAATAGTAGATGTTCGTGGAGGTTTTTTTAATGGCGCAAATACTTAAGTCAAAATCAATATATTATAATGATGTGAATCTTGTTGCTCAGCCCTGCAAAGTGAAATCACGTAAAGATATCCCTTTAGAACTCAATCGTATTATTGTTTCCCCTATGGAAGCAATCATTGGTGAAACTTTTGCACTTGAAGCTAATAATTTAGGTCTTTCTCTGTGCCTTCATAGGTTTTGCAGTATTGAAAACCAAGTAGAATTATTCAACAAGTTGCCTAACAAAGCTAATGTTTTTGTTTCAATTGGTTTAAATGATTGGGATAGAGTTGAAAGATTAGCTGAAGCTGGCGCTACATCATGGCTAATCGATATGGCTAATGGTTACATGACCATTGAAATTAATAATTGTGTCCAAAGATTGACTGATATGGCTCATGTTGATCATCTTATGATGGGAAATGTTCACACTGAACGTGGATTCCAATTATTAGCTAATATTGCATCAGATAAAACTTTTTCTAAATATGTACGTGTAGGAATTGCTGGTGGTAGTCCATGCGCTACTAATGATTCTACTGGATACAACCGTGGTCCCATTACTGAAATTATGGAAATTGAGGCATCTAACCCATGGGATCCTACAAGTGACCAAATCTTTTTGAATCGCAAACCATTTATAATTGCTGATGGTGGTATTAAGAATTCTGGATATGCTGCTAAAGCTTTTGGTGCTGGAGCAGATTATGTAATGATGGGAGGGTATTTCTCTAAGGCATTTGAAGCTGAAACCCATGTAAGAGGAGATGGCTACTATTGGGGTGGTGCTTCTCATAAACAACAAATATTACAAACAGGTAAGGCACATCGACATTCTGAAGGAAAAGAAATCCCAATCCTTGATGAATTGTCTCCCCTTAAAACTCTAGTTGATGAATTATGGGGTGGTATTTCTTCTGCTGTTTCATATGGTGGTTATGATACACTAACTAACTTCATCGGAAATGGTGTTTTTGAAATTAAGCAAAACTCATTACCACCTAGGAGAAAATAATGTCAAGAAATAAGTTCTACGATAAAACCATATATCTACTTAAAGAAAGATTCCAAAACCCCATTGCTTTAGATATTCTTGATAACATGAAAAAGGTATATGAGGCAAAAGATAGTGATTATTCTGCTACTGGTCTTCCTATGGGTAATTTGCGTAAGTGTGAGGATGCTGGTATTGATGCTTGGAGAGGATGTTTAGTAAGAATTGGCGATAAAATGTCCCGTCTTGAAAACTTCCTCAAAGAAAAAGAATATCTAGTATTATCTGAAAAAGCGGAAGATACTGTAATTGATTTAGCTAACTATGCAATTCTAATGTCTTGTTTGATTGAAGAGATTAAAACACCTCATTCTCAATATTACTGGGATTTATCTGAACAAGCACAGTTAAGATTACAAAACCTTTCTTATCATTGTGTGTTTCAAGCAATGTTATGGAAATACACTGAAGAAGAAGTGGATTTAAGTAATCTAGAAAAAGCATTAAGTTATTGGCCTATGCTTTGCGATTATTCTTTGGAGATGAATTAATGAGAATTACAGCTGAAACAATTTATAAAGTGGAAATATTCATGGCTACTAGATACCTGAAAGAGCATTTGATTGAGTTCTTAGCCACCAAACCTCAAGTAATTAAATACTGGGAAGAAAGAGGCTGGTCAATGTTTTATGTAACATCGGGTGAAGATGCTAAAAGTATAATGATGGAGTTTGAAGCCCGATATATTTATAACACAGTTAAAAACGATGACTAATCTTGAGTTTGAACAGAAGTTTTTAGTACACAGAGAATTAGTCACAAGTTTTTTTAAAAACAAATATAGACTAAAAAAAGAAGAAATTGAAGACTTGGTTCAAATTGCTTTTATTAAAATACATAAAAGATTTGTCAATAATGATTTAGATTGTGAGTTTCCTAAAAAATATTTATTTAGCACATTAACCACATGTCTCTTTGAATATAAAACTCGCAAACTATATATGAAGCATGAATCAACTTTCACTGATTATAATTTAGAAAACCATGAAGCATTTTTAGATTTAGTGAATGAATTAGATTTCAGTCAAGTTCCAGATGTAATTAATGAAAATAAAATTATCAGACAAGAACTTGAACTGCTGATAGATAAACTTGCTGAAAATCATCCTGAAATGGCACAAGCAATTAAGATGTGTTATTTTGATGAGATGTCTATGCTTGAAATTGCTCAAGTTTTAAATATGCCTGTAAATACAATAAAAACTAAATTACATAGAGGCAAAAATAAGATTAGACAATTTTTAAAAGAAGATATGGTGCTAGCATCATTATGAAAAAAGATTTAAGAGAAGAATGTTTACTATATCGTAAACATATTTTTAATTATTTCTATAGAAATACTGGTTACAATTGTGAACTTTCAGAAGATTTAACCCAGCAGACATTTACTAAGATATATGTATACTTTGATAAATACAATATTACTAAAAAAGAATATTTACCTACATGGATGCTTAAAGTTGCTAAAAATATCTTGTATGACCATCTAAGAAAGAAAAAAGAAATACTTCAATGTGACTTAGATTCATATGATGATGAAACTTTTGATTTTGGTGGTAATCTAATTGCTGAAACTAATATAGAAAATGATTTTCTAAAAAAAGATTTACAGGAGAGAATTAATAAGGTGTTTGACACTTTATCTCCTCGTGAAAAAGAGGCATTGTTAGTTTTTAAAATGAATGTTTTGGACGGTCTTGAATATCACAAAATTGCCAAAATCATGAATAAATCTAATGATACTCTTCGCCAAAGCTCTGTACGTTTGAGAAAAGTTTTAAGAATCAAATTGTCCGAGGCTTTGCAAAATTAATAAAATGGGTATAATCATTTAGGTTATCCAATTTTAATAAGGAAAAAATTAAAATGAAGAAGTTTATTTTGACTCTTGTATCTGTTGCACTTTCTGCTTCAGCTTTCGCAAATGGCCCTCTTTTCGGCCCAGCAAAGCCACCAGTAAAGGAAGGCGAGGGTACTTTTCATGCTAAGTCCTATGGCATTGAAGTAAAGAGTGTTAATGATGTCAAGTTTGTTGGCATTTATGATAACAAGAATGGCAATGGTGCTGCACAAAAGACATTGCAATCATTCAGCTATCAAGGTGTTAAGTTCTACACTACAGCTACCCTTTCAACCAATTCTGACGTAAACAAGGCTTATGCTGGTGCTTCTGCTATGGTTGAGTTTGGTCCAGTTGTTCCAGGTTTAGGTGTTGCTGCTGGTGTTACTGTTCGTGGTGTAGAATTGCAACGTGGATTCAATATTCACAATTCATACTACCCAACAGTTGCATTGTCTGTTGATCCTATGACTCTTGTCCGAAATGCGATGAGCACCCCAGCAAGAGCCGAAAAGACTGTTCGTCAATTCGTCAAGCAAGTTTTCTAGTTCATTCATTCCTCCTGCTCAAATCCCCCTTAAAAAATAAGGGGGATTTTTTTTGCGAATGCGTTGACAATTGTTTTGCCATCATGTAGACTAAGGGTAACAAACTTCAAAGAGGTTGCCATGTTTGATTTTAACGAATTAACAAAGTTTCTTCAGCCTAAGCAATTTAAAGTTGCTGATGCTGCTAACAATATTGCTCCTGTAAAATTGCCACAACGCAAAAGTAATATCTCTTTCAATGACTCCGTGAGAGAACTGTGTGATAACTGTATTGACGCTGGTGCAACAAAAATTGATATCTTCTTGCTCGAAAATAATCTTTTCATTGTTGATAATGGCAAAGGAATGGATTTAAGAGATTTAGATGATGCTTTTGTCACCAATTCATCTACAAAACAAAACAACAAAAACTTAATTGGTAAATGGGGTGTGGGTTTAAAGCAATCCATCATTCAATTTAATAAAGATAAAGATGATGTTGTTTGCCATATTTTATCTGGAACTATGAGTGAAAGATCTAAAAGACCAGTATATGCATATGGTGAGTTCAGCCCAAGTGTCATTAATAAAAATATCGAGCAATTTGGTATTAATGGATGGAAAATACCAAATTCAATTGACCTATATAATTCAAACGAGAATGATAAAACTAAACTTCAATCAAGTTTAATGAATAGGTTTTACGAGTTAATTTTTGAAGATGGTGAGTTCCATTCGGGAACTGTAGTATTAATCAAAAATGCTTCAGTACCAGAATTGATTCATAATAATCTTATTAATACTGCTGAATCTTTAAATGTTCATCTTGGAGAATCTTACTTTAATATTCTCAAGCGTAGACAATTAAAAATCTTCATCCACGATACTTCTAAAAATACTGTTGCAGAAGTTACAGGAAACGATTTTCTTTTGAGAGATATTCCTGGAACTGACATATTTAGCCAATGGGAATATCGAAGAGATGATGTACCAACACCATTAAAGTTCACTGTTGTAATTACTCCTAAAGAAACAAAGAAGACAATAGAAACTTATTTGCCAATTAATAATGACAATAATGGTATTTATTTAGTCTGTAATGAAGTGGTAGTGGCTCGTGCAACTAAGAATCATATAGTTACTCCAGATATAAAAAAGAACTATATACAATTACTTCAAGATAATGGTCTCACTAAAAAGAAAAACATTACTAGAAAGAAGATTTGGTTTAACATCAATGACTCTTATTCTTCTACATTAAGAGTGGCAATTGAATGTGATGGTAATTGGCAAAAATATATCCAATTAGACCAAGAAAAAATCTCCTTTACATTCCACGACGATCTTTCCGCAGAGTTAGCTAATTTGATGTTTGAACTTGACAAAGCAATGCAAGAATCAAATCGCAAAACTTCTGATGATGTTAGAGTTCCTGTGGTTAATGATGATGTAGATGTTGCTCCTGTTGAAGAAAAAGCACCAGTAAAGCCAAACCCAAAACCCAAAGCTTCAAAACCAATTGAAGAAGATGTGGTTGTAGTGCTTGAAACAACTCCTGAACCTATCGAAGAAATTAAGCCAGAAATTAAAACACCTGTAATTACAATCGACAGAGTAATAAATACAGATGAATTGTGGACAGAGTTTACAAAAACACTTATCCTTGAGAAAGATAAGTATTTGCAACCTCTTCTTAAAGATTTTTCTGATGAAATAAGAGAGAAATTACTTAGCTTATAAAATGAAAAACCCCTCAGTAAAATCGAGGGGTTTAATTTTATCTAATTCTTTTAATCTTGTATCTCTTTTTCTTATGTAATTTTCTTGCCATTTCTTGCACAGGTAATGGTTTTGCTTCTTTAGGTTTAAGTATCTGGCCAATATAAGTGACATTGTCTTGATAATCCATTCTGTATTTATCACCAAAATGCATATTAAAAGAATCCACTAATTTTCTATGGCCTTCGTCTAATAATGATTCTCTTGAAAAACTCTGCATAAACGAAGTGTCTTGCATCTTTGAATTATATTTATTAGTTAAAGCCACCATTACCAATTTAGATAAATCAACCATAATTCGATTAATCTTTGGAATTAAATCATAACTTTCTGTATTCATAATCGGAGAGAAATGAGATACCACCAAATTATCTACATATTGATCAACCCATTCATCAATATTTTCTTCATCCAATTTACTAAAATCATAATCTTCTTTCGAACCCTTTGGAATGTAACTATTGAGCACTCCAGAAAAAATTAATTTATTATATATCTCTGTAGCTTCTTTTGAATCCAATGAATGACTTACTGTAAATAATGGAATATTGTTCTGTCTGCAAAAATCTAATTTTAACTTGTCTCTATATAATCTTTGTTGAAAATCATTGTAGCTTTTGTAATGTCTATTGTTGTAAGCATAATGTTGATTGCCTTGCACTTCAAACAACATTACAATATTCCCAGATTTCAAAACCGCTCCATCAAAAATTAATAAAACTGATTGATCTGTACCTGGTGGAACTATATTGATAGATAATGTTCTTTGGTATTTAAACTCAGGCCCCAATCCCCTAGCAAATGTATCTTTCATCACTTGCTCACCAGAAGAACCAATTTGCTTTGTATAGCAACCATCAATGAACATATTGTCCATGTTTTGTAAATCTGCTATAAATTGTTGGATAGCAAACTTATCTGAGGTTTCTTTAGTTAAATCTGCTAAAGTTTTCTGGACATCATTAATTCCAGATCTTTCCAATCTTTTACGAAACCAATTGCCCACTTTCTTTAAATGATCTTTTAAACCATTTTCGCCCAATTCTTTTTCAACATCGAGATTGCTTAATGAATCTTTGTACTGAGCATATAAAGGAAAATCAGTGGGTTTTGATTTTGTTCTTTTCTGCAAATCATCATTAAAAGGTTTCATAGTGTTTTCTAAAAGTAAAACCTTACCTAAAGAATTACACCACTCCGTTTGATTATAAAATTCATTTGGTGATAATCCTGTCAACTTCATCTTTTCTAATGTATGAGGATTATTACCAGTATATTTGATTTTTGGCTGAGTAATTGTTCTTTGGGCAGAATCAACAACACCATTTAAAATCTCATTAATCTTACTTGGTGGTGTGTTTTTCTTTATAACAGCAGGTAATTTTCCACCAAGAACATTATCTCTCCATTCTCTTAATGTAAATCCATCTTTGCTTATATTTCTTTCTTTACTTAAACCACTATGCTTGACAGATAAACTTGCGATATCAGGATTGTATTCATCACTATCTGGATCAATTAAATATTTATATAATTGCTCACCATTCTCTAAACCATAAAAAGATTCTTCTAAAATCTGATTATATTTTGTTTGCTTCTCTTCAGGTGATAAACTTTTAGATTTTGCCGCTTCTCTTAATTTTCTGTCAACAAGATATAATTTTAATTCTTTCTTGCCTTCTAAAAATCTACCCCAAACATTTACTGAAAACGGAGGATTACCAATTTTCTCCTGATATTTTAAAAGCTCAGGAATATTACCAGTGTATGAAACTTTAACAACATCACCGGATCTTGTTGTGTAATCTCTTTGTATAGGATTGTAATTTTCTTCAATTACACTTCTAGCTTTTTTATCTAGTTGAGACCATGTATTTATAATTATAGGAGAACCAGATAAACCTAAATAATCCGCATATTCTGGACGTAAGAAATGAATAGAATCAGGATTAGCTCTGTCGCCTTTACTACAAATATGCAAAACATATTTTCTACCATTTCTAAAACTTGCCCAATCAGAAGAACTTCCAATATTTGCATCTACTATTAATTTTTTTAATTTAGGGAGTCTTGTTGGGTCATTGAATAAACTTGAGATATTTATATATTTACTAGAATCTTTGTATTTCTCAATTTCATCGGCAGACATTACATCTTCCTCAAAACATGGACCAAAATATCCTTTAGTGTAGACATTCTTAGCTGTAGGTTTTAAAACAATGGAAATTCTATACATACAATATATATTCTAAAAGAAAAAGAAAAACCCCGACTATTTCGAGGCTTTTCTTATTGTAATTTTATATCTTGAACTTCTTATCTTTCTTTTTTTAGATCCATTTGCTAGCTCTTCTTTATATGCCTCAAAAATTAAATTGCATTGTTCTACAAAAAATTTACCATTTTTGTCTGTATGGTGGGTGAGGTTTTTTAAATATTCGAATTGATCTAAAAACTCTCTTCGATTATTTACAACATTATCATAAATATCTTTTGTTAAGTTTTCCGCCACTTTTTGCCCAGGGATATTTTCAATCGCTTCATTTAAAAGATAGGTGTAAAGAAATACATGCTGCCTTGATATAATATAATTTAATTTCCTCTGTTGGTCATCTGGTGTTTTTGATTGATTAAACTTACCCTGACAACTTCCACCCTGACAACTAGAAGCAATATTCATCCCTAACAATTTTGGACATGGATTTTTGACATCTTCAGGAACAAAATTTAAATAAGCACTTGAAATAATTGGCTCGAATGTTTTCTGAATATCTATCTTAATTGTTTTCTTGGTTTCATAATCATTACCATAATAACCAAAATATTCACCCGCAATCTTTACTGTAGGAGAAAGATTACATTCATCATCTTCACATATACATAATTGACAAGGCAAAATAAAATCAATAATAAAACCACGATTCTTTCCTTTACCCTCCTTGTCAAAATAAACAATAGGGGTGTCGTTTGCAGGAATAGGATCTAAACCAAGCTTATGAAGATTATCAAATAATTCAAATTCTTTTTGAGAACTATTATATAAACCAAAATCAGAATAATATTTTGCTGGAAAAACACCCAAATCTTTTTCTTCTATATTTAATTTACTCATTAATCTAGTTTTAATTTCAGATAAACTAAATCCAGAAGTTTCCAAAGCCCCAGATGTAAGAGGATAATTTAATCTTTTTAATTCCTCATATAAAGGACTGAAATTATTAGTGACAATCTCTTCATTAGCTCTTATATCAGAACGGGAATTAGAAATCGAGTAGAAAAAATAAACCGGAGAACCAGACATTATTCTTAAAATATATTTTCTGTTTGCAATATCCTCATTGATAAATTTCTCAATGACATCACTAAATTGATCAGCTGTACATCCCCTTAAAGAATGAGCAATATCAACATCCTTACCAAACAAAGGACTTAAAAATGATAAATTGTCCTGGATAAACTTTTGCATGAATATCTTTTCTTTTGGAGCTAAGTTTTCAAATGTTTCATCTAAAGATTTATTTAAATATTTCAAAGACAAAGATATTTCCTTAGCCGCAATAACAATATCAGAATAAGCCCTTTTTTGAATTTCTAATTTCTTCTCTTCTTCAATAATATCTCTTGACAATTTAACATCAATATCAATTCTTTTCTGAGTGCGATATATTTTAAGAGCCGCCAAATTGTCACTCTTAGCCTTTTTCAATTTTTTAATCAAATCAATTGTAGGCTTTAATTCAGAATCCATAATTTGAGATTGCTTATATAATTCACCCAAACTCTTATCATTCATTAGTTGAGGAAATTGCTTATATAAATCTAATAAACTTGAAAGCTTTTTTTCTAAACTCTTATTCTCACTCAAGGTAAATAATAATGTTTGTAATCTATAATTAAAATCTTTCGCTTTTTGACTAGGTTTTCTCCATCTCTCTATATACTCATTGGAAAACTTAATCAAATCCCTTTCTGCAAATTCATCCAGTTCATCATATAAAGGAAGCTGCCATTGCTCTGGATCTTCAACACTACCAGGACTATAAGCAAATTGATTCACTTTTCGAGGATGATTATATTTCACTCTAATTTTGTATCTTTTAGACATGCTATATATATTCTAAAAGAAAAATAAACCCCACCTTGATAAACAATAAGACAAAAGATAAAATAAAATATGCATCAACTAATAAACATCCTAGCATTACTTTTCCTTAATGCTAATGTGCCAATTATTATTTATCTACTATATAAATTCTCTAGCACTAAACCAAACAAATTTCGAAGACTATTATATATATGCTCCGCTGTATCAATCGCAGCTGGAGAAATATTAATCTTCCTACTACTAACAAATAAATAAAAACAAAACCCCTCAAAGAATCGAGGGGTTTTTTATTGACATTGCGTTGACACATGATACACTCAGTCATCAAATCAGATTTGGAGAAGATGATGGAAGGTATTTATGAAGAAATTGATGGCAGAAAGTATGTTGGTAAATTAGAAATTTTCGACCAGCAGATTGAAGCAGCTAAGCAATGTTTTGATGTATTTGTTGATCATGATTTACTTGGTCAATCTCCAATTTTACTTGGTGAATGTCAAAGTGGGAAAACTGGTTCTGCTGTTGTTTTAATCAAAATGTTCATTAACTGGTGTGAATACCGTGGCATAAACAAAGATCATAGAGAAATTTATTTTGCCATTAATTCCAGTAATAATGATTTACTAGAGCAATTGAACAAACGTTTGATGCAATGTGGTTTGTCAGAGGAAATCATTCATTTTCATCATGCTCATTACAAAAAGAAAAAGAATTATTTAAGTGATGACATAAAGGCAAGGTTATTCATAGTTGATGAATGTCATATTGCTTTATGTTCTAATGATTCTGTAATGAAACCTTATCAACATTTTCTTCATGACTGTGGAATAAGCTTGGGTGAAAATAAAAAAATGTGGAAGAATCAAAATAATTTTGTTTTGCAAATTTCTGCTACCCCTAATCCACAAGTCATGCATAATGAATATTTAGACGAAAAACCTTTTAAATTTGTTTATTTGAAAAATTCTCCTTTATATCTTTCTCTTTCAGATATGCTGGTTAAAAATCGAGTAGAACAATCTTATCAACTTTTAAGTACAGCTCCAGAAATCAAAAATCAAGCTTCTCCTTGGTTCAAAGAAAGAATGAAGGATTTTTACAATCTTACAAAATCTGAATATGGTGTCATGATTTTGAGATTAACTGGTACTGATAAAGTATATCATTTAAAACGTTTTATTAATAAACAATATCCTGATATGTTCAGTATTGTAGATTTTTCCTCTCGTAATAAAAATATTTCAACTATATCAGATTATATTTCAGACCCTCTAGCTAAACCTTTAATTGCCATAGTAAGAGGATCATTGAGAGAAGGCAAGACGTTAGAAACCACTAAATATATTCGAATGGTAATTGATTCTCATGACACGAAATCTTCTACTGTTGTTCAAGGACTTTTAGGAAGATGTTGTGGCTATCCTTCAAATGGACACAGTCGCCATAATGATAAATTTAAAATATTTTGTGATGCAGATGAAACATTCGAGCATGAATTAATGATTCAAGGATTAAGAAATGGCGAATCTCCAGTTTCAATTGCTTCTTCGAGATATAACAAAAAAAGTAGCAATAGTAAAAAATATAACTATAAAATCAATATCTTGCCATTAAATTCAATCGAAGCCAAAAATTTAATGGAAGAAAGAAAAAAGAGATTAGATGATTATGCTGATTCAAATCAATTTAGATCTCAAGAAGTAGAAAATTATCGAAAAGCTCATTTAAGTGGCACTACTAATGATGATCTCGATACTTATGTTGAAAAGCAAATTCTTAAGCAGAAATCTGTTACTGCTCAGAAAACAAATAAGAAATCGATGTTGCTCAAAAACTTGCTAGAGAGATTTGAAAAAGCCCATTTTGATTATGAAAATAATTGTTTTAGGGTGACATCTGGTGCACAAGTTTCATCTAATCTTAATTATGAAATTTTAGATGGCCATTATGAAGAAAATGTAGAGGCTAAAGACATTTACATTAAGCTTTTTAATATACTTAAAACATTTCATGATTTGGACATAAATCAACATTACGTGATTTTTTATGAAGAAGATGTTTATAACGATGTCTCAAATCAAATAACAATTGACAAGATGAATAAATCTATTTTGAAAGATGTTTTAACATAATATGTAAATTGCCTTGAACCAAAAAGCCCCTCAATAAATTTAGGGGCTTTTTTATTGACATTGCGTTGACATATGGTAAAATCAAATTATGAAAACAGATTACTTAGACCCGTTTTTTAAAAATCTTATCTCTACATGGATGAATCATTTAAGAGATATTGAACCTTCTACCTATGCAATGACAGATAAAGGTATAGTTCACTTACAAGATATTTATTCTGATGAGCAAAAAGAAGAAAAATGTAATCAGCAAAAAGAAGAAGATTTTGCCCTGCTTAATTCTGATGAACAAGAAATCTATCTTAAAACTTATAATGAAGACCTGAAACACTATTGGGGAATTTCAAATAGAGCATACCCATCAAGTATTTCAACTTTGGCGAACCAATCAATATCTTATCTAGAATCTCATAAACTTTTTCTTATCAACCAGCTTATTGAAATTGACACCATTATCTCTATGAAAAGAAAACTAGAGAAAAAAGATAGAGATGAAAACCCAGATAAAGAACCAGACGATAACTGGATGTAAACAAAAAACCCCTCAAAGAATCGAGGGGTTTTTTAATTAAGAAAAACTAAATATATTACATAGGGCTAATTGTTGGAGATTGTTGCGCTTGAGGCTGTTGAGGTTGTTGTGCCTGTTGCTGCGCTTGAACACCTAATGTAGCACTTCTATTATTTAAATATGTTCCTAAAATATTGTTAGCATATTGAAGATATTGTTGTTGCTGTTGTTGAGGAATATTCTGAGATATTTGCTGAGAAATTGTATTGAACAATTGCATTTTCGAGTTCTCTAATTTCTGTGGATCTGTCATCTGCATAATTCCACTTTGCTTCACTAAGTTCTCAATCATCAAAGGAAGATTAAATTGTCCCTGTTGAGGTTGCTTTGTACCATAAGCACTCAACTGACCCTCTTGTCTAATTCTATATGCTTGCGCTCTAAATGCTTGCTTCTCTTGATCGGTTAATTCATTTCCAATCATAATCTGCTTGTAAAAATCAGATGTTTGAGGAAGTGTGGAATCTGTAGAAGTTTTAGCCTCTTGATATAATCTATTTCTATACTCTGTAATTAATCTCTGATAGTTTTGCGGATTACCTTGATAACCTTGAGGACCCAATTTTGCTTGCTGTTGTTGCACTACTGTTTGATTTTGAGGAGCCTGATAGTTTCCTGTTGTACCCATAGTTCCTTGATAACCTGGAGCACTACCCATCTGAGCCACTTTTACAAAAACACCATGAATATCTGAAGCCTCTCTAAGAAAACCCAGATTCTCCAAACTATCAATTACATTATTCAATTCTTTAGCAATCTTAATCATAACAATAATCCTCTATTGTAATATTATAAAATTAATTCACTTAACCTTTCAAAATCCACCACATAGATTTCGAGGGATTTTAACTCTTCTTAATCCTAAATCATATCCGCCACTTTAATAAATCAAAATCATCAATATTTCGAGCTTAAAATCTTATCTTATTAATAGCCTTGGATGATTTTAATATTCCTAAATCTTTTTCTGCTTTATCTAATGCCTCAAAGTTATCATAAGCAAAACCATCAGTTTCAAGTTTTCTAATAATTTCAATATTCTGTTTTTGAGTAGGTCTTCCAAAATTCTTATATAAATTTAAATACTCTTCATTGTTATCTAAAATATATTCAAAAGCCTCATCATCTAAAGTCTTCATAGGAACCCAAGATTTAAAATAATTCACCGCATCAATATTATCAATTAAATAATTCGAGCCGGTAACTTTTGGATTCATACCCCTTATAATTTCAATTATTTCTCTAGGGGGATTATTTAAAACAGATTTACCATTGTCCCATAAAAATAAATTATATGCATCACCCTTACATTGAGAGATGATATAGTTTTTTAATTGAGCAACTGAAGGAGGAGGTGAAGCAGATAAACTTTCTTTCTTATTTTCACCTGTAGCATTTTTGACCAAATCAATCATATGCTGCTTACCTAGTTGAATATTTTTTTTCTTATTTTGATATTCTTCAGGTGTATCACGTCCATTTGGTTGATCAGTGGGCTTTAAATCCCTATTGAGAGAATCATAAAATAATTTAGAACCTGCACCCTCATTTACTTGTGTCTCTGATGTTAAAGTAAAATATCCATTCTCATCCGCTTCACCAAGAAAACCAACATTCTGATCTAACCAATTCTTGATATCCTTTAATGCCTTAGAACCATATGCATCATTTATTTCTTCTTGTGTACCTTTATTAATCCAACCAATATGACCAAATATCGGATACCACTTACCTACAGGAACTTTCTCTTTACCACCATCACCAGTACTTATATAAAAAGGAATCCGAATACCATTAAATTCCGCTAATACAAAAACTCTGTCACTCGCATGAACAACATTACTGGAGGATTGTTTGCCATTTCTAAAATCACTACCAGCCTTGTAAAAATTAATATCAACAAACTTAACCTTTAAACCATTGATATTCTTTTCACCAGATAAAACACTCTTTGCTTTATCTTCTTTGGACTTTTTAAATTCTTGTGTTGTCATCTTTTACCTACAATATCTTTTCTTATATATATATTCTAAAACAAATTAATAATCACCCGCATAAAATATTTCGAGCATTTACACCATAGAGAAAAATACAAGATACAATATTTCGAGTAATACAAATTCCCCATTAGAGAAAAAACAAATTAATGAAAACACTTAAACCAATCATTACATTAATATTGCTTGTTACTTTATTAGTCTTCGCTATCAGAAACCAAAACACAATGATAGAAATAATAAATAATATTCTCTACCACGATGAAAGATTACAAATGAATACAAACCCAAAACACCATTAGAGAAAACATAAACACACCAACTCTAAAACAATCTCACCATATATAAATAAAATATAATAACTACCCAAACACTTTCTAT
>JACCDW011528689.1_pt1 | contig 15046 bp, 16 predicted proteins | sample 7449781 | NCBI WGS metagenome assembly JACCDW01 (sample SAMN15323449, study PRJNA562643) | freshwater metagenome | isolation source: river surface water | place: USA:Blue River Watershed | collected 2017-08-18
ACCGCCTTTCATGTTCCTGGAGATCCGTATCTTGAAAAAATGGCTTGAAACCCTTTCGGCCTTGTTGGCCGGTGTGGCCCTGTTTGCCATCATGGCCTTGACCTTCCTCGATGTGGGTGGGCGCAAATTGCTGTCCCACTCCATCACCGGCTCCCTGGAACTGACCGAACTGCTGATGGTGGTGGTGATCTTCGGCGCCTTGCCGCTGGTGTCCGAACGCGGCGAGCATGTGGTGTTTGACTCGCTCGACCCGATCATTCCGTCATGGTTGCGCACGGTGCAGCGCGCGCTGGTCCATCTGCTGTGCGCCTGCGCCCTGCTGGCCCTGGGCTGGCTGATGTGGAAGACCGGCAATGATTTTGCAGCGACGGGCGAAACCACGGCGCAGCTGAGGATCCTCAAGGCGCCCTTCATTTACGGCATGGGCCTGCTGTGCGCCTTCACCGGCGTGGTGCATCTGGGGCTGATGACCCGGCCACAGGACGAACAGGAAGGAGGCGTGCTGTGACTGAAGCATTGCTGGGTTTTGGTGCGATTTTTCTGCTGGCCCTTTTGCGCGTCCCGCTGGCATTTGCGATGGGGCTGGTAGGGCTGGTCGGCATTGGCGTCACCATCGGTTGGGCACCTGCGTTTGCCAGCACCTCACAGGTGGTCTATGAAACCGGCTTCGCCTACACCCTCTCGGTGATTCCGCTGTTCATCCTGATGGGCAATTTCGTGGCCCGTGCGGGTCTGGCCCATGAGCTCTTCCATGCGGCCTACACCTTCATCGGCCATCGCCGTGGCGGTTTGGCCCATGCCACGATCGCCGCTTGCGCTGGCTTTGGTGCGATCTGCGGATCTTCGATCGCCACCGCCGCCACGATGAGCAAGGTGGCCTACCCGTCGATGAAAAAACTCGGCTACAGCGATGCCATGTCCACCGGTGTCATTGCGGCTGGCGGCACGCTGGGCATCATGATCCCGCCGTCCACCATCATGGTGATCTACGGCATCATCACCGAGACCCACATCGGCAAGCTTTTCGCGGCCGGCGTGATCCCGGGCATCCTCACGGCCCTGTTGATGATGGTGGCGGTTGTGTTCATGACCTGGCACGACCCCGAACATGCGCCTGCAGGCGAGAAATTCAGCTGGAAAGAGCGCCTGATTGCCCTGCGTGGCATCTGGGGCGTGCTGTTGCTGGTCGTCGTGGTGCTTGGCGGCATCTATGGCGGCGTCTTCACCGCCACAGAAGGCGCAGGCATTGGTGCCACGGGTGCCTTCCTGTTTGCCTTGGCGCGGGGAGCCCTCAGCTGGCAAATCCTGCGGCAGGTGCTGGTCGAATCGGCGCGCACCACCGCCATGCTGTTCACCTTGCTGATTGCCGCGACGATTTTTGCCAACTTCGTCAACTACACCACCATGCCCACCGACCTCAAGGACTGGATCACCCACATGGGCCTGTCGCCGATCATGATCGTCGCCGCCATGATGCTGATCTATGTGCTGTTGGGCACGGTGATGGAAGAACTCACCATGGTGCTGCTGACCATCCCTTTGTTCTTCCCGATCGTGGTGCAGCTGGGCTTTGACCCCGTGTGGTTCGGCGTGCTGATCGTGATGGTGATCCAGATCGGCCTGATTTCTCCGCCCGTGGGCATGAACCTGTTTGTCATCAACACCCTGCTGCCCAAGGTAGGCCTGGGCACCATCTTCCGCGGCGTCTGGCCGCTGGTGCTGGTGCTGGTGATCACTCTGGGCATTTTGCTGGCCTTCCCGGGCCTGAGCCTGTGGCTGCCCTCGATGATGGACTGAGCCCTGGGTGTCATTGCCCGGCCTGACCGGGCAATCCATGGGATGGATCCTCGGGTCGGGCCCGGGGATCACCCGGAACCAGCAGCCCATGGCCCACATGTTCAGCGCTGGTGTACCACGCGCTGCGGATACGGGATCTCGATGCCGCGCGCCTGCAAGGCCTGCAGGATGGCGCGGTTGATGTCCGACTTCAGGTTGAGCTGGCCGTTCTGCGGGTCGTCGATCCAGTAGACCACGGTGAACTCCAGGCCGTCGGCGCCAAAAGCCGACAGCGCCACCGAAGGCGCCGGATCGGCCAGCACGCGCGGCTGCGCCACACACGCGGTCTTGAGCAAGGCCATGACTTCGTCGACAGGGCTGTCGTAGGCCACCGACACCACGGTCGATTGCCAGACCTTGGGGTCGGTCAGCGAGAGGTTTTCCACGCGCTGGGTGATCAGCATCTCGTTGGGCACGATGGACTCGCGGCCCGTGGGCGAACGCACGACGGTGTAGCGCGCCTTGATGTCGGTGATGCGGCCTTCGAAGTTGTCGATCTTCACGTTGTCGCCAATGCGCATGCTGCGCTCGGCCAGGATCACAAAACCGCTGACGTAATTGGCCGCGAGTTTTTGCAGCCCGAAGCCAATGCCCACCCCCACCGCACCACCCAGCACCGACAGCGCGGTGAGGTCGATGCCCACCGAAGACAGCGCCAGCAAGAGCCCGATGAACATCAGCGCCACACGCACCGTGCTGCTGATGACCTTGCGCAGCGACAAGTCGCTGCCCGTGGCCGACTGGAGCAGGCGGGCTTCGATCGCCGCCGACACCCACAGCGAGACGATCATCACTGCACCGGCTGTGAGCGCACCTTCGAGCAAGGTGCGCACCGACAGCAATGAGTTGCCGATCTTCCAGTGGATCTGGTCCAGCTCTTCAAGCAGCAGCGGCAAGATGCCCGTGACCCACAACACCACCGCGCCCCAGGCCAGCCAGGAGATGGTGCGCTCGAGCATGCGCACCATGGGCACCTGACCAAAAGCCACCTGCAGCACCTTCACACCCAGGCGAATCAGGGCCAGAGAGGTGCACACGGGCAGCAAGATGCCAAACACTGCCAAGGGACGCTCGCCGCTCATGAGGGCCTGCATGCCATAGGTCAGCACCAGCAGCAGGCTCGGGAACAAGACCCCATCGACCAGGCGCCGCCCCAGCAGCACCGACAACTCAAAGCCTTTGAAGGTGCGACGCACCGCCCAGGTCGCCAGCCAGGCCAGCAGCACACAACCGGCAAACGCCACCAGCACCTGAACCGTTTCGGGCCGGGCCAGCGCGTCCAGCCAATCCAAGGGGTCTGCGATGCGCGGGGTCTTCAGGTTCGCCATGCGGGCTCCCGCTTCTCGATGAAGGCCTGCACGCCCTCTTGCGCCACCGGATCGATCATGTTGCAGGCCATGGTCTGGCCGGCCAGCTGGTAGGCAGCGTCGATGCCCATCTCGGCCTGCTCGTAAAACAGGCGCTTGCCCATGGCCAGGGCCAGCCGTGGCTTGGCCAGGATGGCCTGCAAGAGCGTGTCGATTTCAGCGTCCAAGGCCTCGGCACTGGCCACGCGGTTAACCAGGCCGCGCCGCTGGGCTTCGGCCGCGTCGATGAAGCCCCCCGTGAGCAGCATCTCCATGGCCTGCTTGGGCGGCATGTTGCGCGAGAGCGGCACGCTGGGCGTGGCGCAAAACAGGCCCACATCGATGCCGTTCACACCAAAGCGCACGCCCTCGGCGGCCACCGCCAAATCGCACTGCGCCACCAGCTGGCAACCGGCCGCCGTGGCCACGCCCTGCACGCGCGCAATCACGGGCACCGGCAGCTGGCGCAGCGCCAGCATCATGCGGGTGCAGCGCGCAAACAGCTGCTGGTAATACGCCAGCTCAGGCTGGGCGCGCATTTCCTTGAGGTTGTGGCCGGCGCAAAAGGCCCTGCCCTGCGCGGCCAGCACCACGGCGCGCGCAGCCTCGTCGGCGGCCACACGGGCAATGGCCTGCTGCAGGGCGTCCAACATGGATTCGCCCAGCACATTGAAGGTGCTGGGGCTGTTCAAGGTCAGCCAGTGCACGCCGCGCGCATCGCGCTGGTGCTGCAGTTCGCCCTGGGCCAGGGTATCGATCGGGGTGGTGTTCATGCCGGCCATTGTGGCGCAAAGCCCTGGCGCCGGGCCAGGCCTGCGCCCGGCTCAGACGCCGGTCAGGGCCCGCAGGTGTGCTTCGACACTGCGCGCCAGCGCGCTGAGGTTGTAGCCGCCTTCCAGACAGCTGACGATGCGGCCCTGGGCAAAGCGGTCGGCCACGTCCTTGATGCGGTGCGTGATCCAGGCGTAATCCTGCTCGACCAGGCCCAGCTGGCCCATGTCGTCCTCGCGGTGCGCGTCAAAACCGGCGCTGATGAAAATCAGCTCGGGCTGGAAGGCTTCGAGCCGGGGCATCCACATCAGCTCGATCAACTCACGCACGTCCATGCCCTTGGTATAAGCCGGCACCGGCACGTTGACCAGGTTGGCCGCGTTCGAGAGCGAGCCGCCCTCGGGGTAGAAGGGGTGCTGGTAGAAGCTGACCATGAGGATGCGATCGTCACCGGCCACGATGTCTTCGGTGCCGTTGCCGTGGTGCACATCAAAGTCGACGATGGCCACACGCTGCAGGCCATGGCGCTCGACCGCATGCTTGGCCGCGATGGCCACATTGTTGAAAAAGCAAAAGCCCATGGCCTTGTCGCGGCAGGCGTGGTGGCCCGGTGGGCGGGTGGCACAAAACGCGTTCTCCAGTTCGCCCTGGATCACCGCGTCGGTCGCATCGATGGCGGCACCGGCCGAGCGCAGGGCCGCTTCCCAGGTCCAGGCGTTGATCGAGGTGTCGGGGTCCAGTGCGGTGTGTGTGGGCCCGCCGGCGGCCATGTCCTCGCGCAGCACATCGTTCAAGCCGCGCAGGGCGGCCACATGCATACGGCCATGGGCCAGCTCGATGTCGGCCAGCGCGGCCGGGGGCGCTTCGCGACGGCTCAGGGCCATGTCCAGACCCGTGATCAGGAGGCGGTCTTCGATCGCGCTCAGGCGCTCAGGGCATTCGGGATGGCCTGGCCCCATCTCGTGCTTCCAACAATCGGGGTGGGTGTAGTAGCCTGTCGCGCCCATGAGCTTGGTCGTCCTTGTGGTTCGGGATGCAATTTTTTTCAGCTTAGCACGCAGCCTGGCCGATGGTCTGGACCTGCATCAAGCCAGGCCTGCAGTGCTCAGGGGCGGTTTACACTGCCCACCCATGCACAGTCGTTTATTGCGCCCCGGCTGGCCAGGGGCTGTTGGCGTTTTGGCCGTGAGCCTCTTGCTGGCCCAGTCCAACGTCCAGGCCAACCCCCAGCGCCCCCCCGAGTCCCAGCCCAAGGCCCAGCACAAAGGCAACACGGCGTCCAAAAAGAGCCCCCCCCACCGGCACGGCGTCAAAGCCGGCAAGGCTGGCGCGCGCAAACCGATAGACAAAACTTACGCAGAGCACCCCCTGGCCACGGCCTGGGCCAGCGAGACCGCCGAGCGCCTGTCACTGCCGGCGGGGTGGCTGCGCCAGCAAATCGGCAAGGCGCACCGACTGCCACTGGTGGAGCAGCTGATCCTGCCCGCGCCCAGTCCGACCGCCAAAAACTGGGCCGCCTACCGCGAGCGTTTCATTGAGCCACGCCGCATCCAGGCGGGCGTGGCTTTTTGGCAAAAACACCAGGACACGCTGGCGCGCGCCGAGCAAACTTATGGTGTGCCGGCCCAGATCATCGTCGGCATCCTGGGCGTGGAGACGCTGTATGGCCAGCACATGGGCAACTTCCGCATCCTCGACGCGCTGGCCACACTGGCTTTTGACTTCCCCAGCGCCCACCCGCGCGCGCAGGCGCGCCAGGCGTTTTTCCGTGGTGAGCTGGAGCAATTCTTGCAGCTGGCCCACCGCAGCGGCGCCGATCCACAGCGCCTGCGAGGCAGCTATGCCGGCGCCATGGGCCTGCCACAGTTCATGCCATCGAGCTGGGCACGCTTTGCGGTGGACTTTGACGGCGATGGCCGCATCGACCTCTTTCGCAGCAGCGCCGACGCGATCGGCTCGGTCGCCCACTACTTCAAGGCCTTTGACTGGCGCCCCGGCCTGCCCACGCACTACCCGGTCACCCTCACGCCAGGGCAAACCGACATGGACGCCCTGCTGGCGCCCGACATCCTGCCCACCTTCAGCGTGGACAGCTTCACCGCCAAAGGCGCGCAGCTCGAAGGCGCAGCGCTGCAACACCCGGGGCCGCTGGCCCTGATCGAACTGCGCAACGCCGAGCAAGCCCCCAGCTATGTGGCCGGCACCGACAACTTTTACGCCATCACGCGCTACAACTGGAGCAGCTACTACGCGATGGCGGTGATTGAGTTGGGGCAGGCGGTGGCAGAGCGCATGGCAAGGTGACGCCCTTCAACGGGGCCTGCGTTGTGCTGTTTTCCGCTCAGGAGACCTCATGCAATTCATGCACACGGACCTCGGACCGCGACAACCCGGCGAAGTGATCGAGGTCACCCTTTCCTCGGCGGCCAATGTCCGGCTCATGGACACTGTGAAAGTGGAGTTTGCTCAGCGATCCACAACCAGCTTGGCATCCACCAAGCGCACGCGCTGATCGGCGGGCCAGCGCTCTGGGCTCAGGCTTTCCCAGCCCTGGCAAGCCTTGAGCGCGCAGCGGCAATGCTCGGGCCGGCCGCGTGCCAGGGCTTGCAGGGCGGTGGCGTCCAGCAGCATCAATGCCCGTGCGCCTTCATCGCCTTGCCGACTTCCAGCGTGCCCTGCTCCGAGCCGGCCTTGGGCACCAGCTGCCCCGTGCCATCGCACACCTGCGCCAGCGCAGCGGCCAAACGCTCGGGCACATCGGCACCCGTGCCCAGGTGCAGGCCTTGCGTGAGCGTGATGTGCGCGGCTTCGAAGCTGCCGGCGCCCGCGCACAAGATGGTGCGGTTGGGCGCGTCCTCGCTGGCCATCACCAGCATGGCCGGCGTCACCGCACGCGGCTCGAGCGCATCGAGCACGGCCTGTGGCATCAGGCCCTCGGTCATGCGCGTGGCCGCCGTCGGCGCCAGGCAGTTGACGCGGATGCCGTACTTCTCGCCCTCGATGGAGAGGGTCTGCATCAGCCCCGCCAGCGCCATCTTGGCCGCGCCGTAATTGGCCTGGCCAAAGTTTCCGTAAAGGCCACTGGACGAAGTGGTCATGACGATGCGCCCGTACTGCTGCGCCTGCATGATGGGCCAGACCGCCTTGGTGCAGTGCACCGCGCCCATCACGTGCACGTCCATCACCAGACGGAAGTCGGCCAGTTCCATTTTGAAAAAGCTCTTGTCGCGCAGGATGCCGGCGTTGTTGACCAGGATGTCCACGCGGCCCCAGGCGTCCATGGTCTGCTGAACCATCTTTTGCACAGCCTCAAAGTCGGTCACCGAAGCGCCATTGGCCATGGCCTCGCCACCGGCCGCGCGGATCTCGTCGACCACCGCCTGCGCCGCCGAGACCGAGCCGCCCACGCCGTGCACATCGCCGCCCAGGTCGTTGACCACCACCTTGGCGCCGCGCGCGGCCAAAGCCAGGGCGTGCTGCTTGCCCAAACCACCGCCTGCGCCGGTGACGATGGCCACGCGGCCCTTGAAATCGATGCCCATGAAAACTCCTTGTTGAAATGGCCTGCGGGCCCTCGCCGCTTGTCCAGTCCAGGACAGCGCTTGGCGACGGCACAGTGGTTTACTCTAACCATGTCCGATACTCGGCGCTGTAGCCCGCTTGACAGCGGACCTGAACGCCCGCCGATGACGATGGAACTGAACAACGAAACCGTGACCACCCCGCCCGTGGACGCTGCCACTGTGCTGCTGCTGCGCGACAGCGACGCTGGCCTGCAAGTGCTGCTGCTGCGCCGCCACCACAACTCCAAGGTGCTGGGCGGCGCCTATGTGTTTCCGGGCGGCAAGCTCGACGCCGAAGACCACGCCCCCGATGCCCTGCCCTGGCTGAGCGAAACACCGACCCAGCTGCACGCGCGGCTGCAAGAGCCCGAACTGAGCGAGCCCTGCGCGGCGGGCCTGTTCATGGCCGCCTTGCGCGAGGCATTTGAGGAATGCGGCGTGCTGGCCGGCCAGGACGAGCGCGGCCCCGACATGGCCGCGCAGCTGCGCCAGCACCACAGCGAGCACAGCTGGCACGCCAGCCTTCGCCGGGGGGGCCTGCGCCTGCGCACCGAGGACTTGCTGCCCTGGTCGCGCTGGATCACGCCACGCCAGCCCTCGGTCACCAACAAGCGCTTTGACGCGCGCTTTTTCCTCACGCGGGTGTCCGATGCGCAGGTGGCCGCGCACGACAACCACGAAACCACCGACAGCGTCTGGCTCACGCCACAGCATGCCCTGGAGCGCTTTGCCGCCGGTCAAATCGAGCTGGCGCCGCCACAAATCATGAGCTTGTACGACCTCAAAGCCCACGCGCGTGTCGAGCAGGCGCTGGACGAGGCGCGCCAGCGCGCACCGGTGCTCATCGCCCCCGAGCCCTTTGACGAGCAAGGCAAACGCGTGATTTGTTACCCCGGCGACCCACGCCACACGGTGCGCGCGCGTGCGCTGCGCGGGCCCAGCCGACTGATGTTCGACGCGGGCCGATTCGTGCCTGTGGAGGGCATGGCGGCCTTGCTTGGGTAGAATCTCCATTTTGAATTCTTTGGTTAACAAAAGGAGCGCCCATGTCCGCACCCCCCAGCACTTGCCTGAGCATCGAGCGGGCCATGGAGTACATCGGCGACATGGACGGCGTGCTGAGCTTGCTGGCCACGCTGCAGTCCTCTCTTGAGCAGGATCTGCCCGAAATCCAGGCGCGGCTGGACGCCGGCAACCTCAGCGGCGCCAACGAATTGCTGCACCAGCTCAAAGGCTTCGCGCCAGTGTTTTGCGTGGACGATCTGGTGGCCCAGGTGGTGAGCGTCGAAGCCCTGAGCAAGCGGTCCGAAGTCAGCCCGGCGCGCGAAGCCTATGCCGCGCTGGCACCGCGCCTGCAGCAGCTGCTCAGCGAAGTCAAAGCCCGCCGCGCGGCCGGCTGAGCCTTGCGTTCACACCGCCTGGCTCTGCACCCAGGCGGCCACCGCAGCGGGGTCTTGCAAGGGGCGCAAACCATCAAACGCCACCTGCGCCTCGGGATAGGTCTGGCGCAAATGGTTCAGCCACTGCTTGAGCCGGCCGGCGCGGTGGCGCGGTGCCACACGCATGCACACGCTGTGCCAAAAGCCGGGCAACAGCGCCTGGATGCGCGGCCAGGGCAGCTGTGCCGCGTTGTCGGCCGCGATCGCCAGCGCCAGCCCGGGGTCGGACACCAAACCACGCCCGATCATCAGACGCTGGCAGCCGCTGACTTCGCGGCAACGCCGCGCGTCCTGCACCGACCAGATCTCGCCATTGGCCACCATGGGCAGCTTCACGCAGGCACGGATGTCGGCGATGCGGTCCCAGTAAGCGGGCGGCTTGTAGCCATGGCGCTTGGTACGCGCATGCACCACCAAATCGCTGGCACCGGCGGCTTCAATGGCCTGGGCGCAGTCTTCGGCCAGCGCGTCGTCCTCGTAGCCCAGGCGCATCTTGGCCGAGACCGGGATGTGGGCGGGCACCGCGCGGCGCACCGCTGCCACGATCTGCCCCAGCAGCTCGGGCTCTTGCAGCAGCACCGCGCCACCGCGGTGGCGGTTCACGGTCTTGGCCGGGCAACCGAAATTGAGGTCAATGCCCGCCGGCTTCAGTGCCGACAGGGCCTGCGCGTTGTCGGCCAGGCACGCCGGATCAGAGCCGAGCAACTGCACCCGCACCGGCACACCCGCCGGTGTGCGGCTGCCTGCGAGCAGCTCGGGCACCACGCGCGTGAAGGCGCGCGCAGGCAAGACGCTGTCGGTGACGCGGATGAACTCGGAGACGCACAGCTCCACCCCGCCCACGCGCGTGAGCGTGTCGCGCAGGCCGTGGTCCAGCAGGCCCTCCATGGGTGCAAGCCAGATGCTCATTGAACGACGGTCAAAAACATGGATCCTCGGGTCGAGCCCGAGGATGACGCTTTGCTTGAATCCGGGTATGGCGCTCTGCTTGAATCCGGGTATGGCGCTTTGCTTGAATCCGGGTATGGCGCTTTGCTTGAATCCGGGTATGGCGCTTTGCTTGGACCTGGGTATGGCGCTTTGTGAGAGCCTGAGGGTGGCGCTTTGTTTGAACCCGGGTATGACGCTTTGTCAGAGCCCGGGGATGACGCTTTGTGAGAGCCCAAAGATGACCTCTTGTGTTGTCATTCCCCGGCTTGACCGGGGAATCCAGACCCATCAGCCCAGCGAACGCTTGAAGCGGATCTCTTCGACGCGCACGCTGCCCAGCGGCACGGTGCGCGCGGTGTTCATCTCACGCTTGAAGCCGGCCGCATCAAAAAAGCGCAGGGCCTGGCCGCTCAGCAGTGGCACCCAGACGGTCACATCGGTGCAGTCCTCCTCCTGCAGGCCTTCGCGCGCAGCGTCCCACAGCGCCAGGCCCACGCCCTGGCCCAGATGTTCAGGGTCGGCGTAGATGGCCCACAGCTCGCCCGTGGTGTTTTTGGATTTGGGGTCACGCGAGCGGTCAAAGCCCACAAAGCCCACGATCTCGCCGCCCACGGTGGCGACCATGACCTGCGGCTCGCCGTATTCGATCGCCTCTTTCCAGTAGGTGACGCGCTTGGCCATGGGCGTGGCCTGCCAGTGGGCTTCGGGCACCTGGCCGTCGTAGAGCGCGCGGCTGGCGATCAGGTGCAAATTGGCCACGGCAGGCGCATCGGCCAGCGTGGCGTAACGGACATCAACAGAACTCATGGGCTTATCTCAGATCAGCAAACCCTTGATTGTCGCCGTTTCGCCCCGGGGCTGTGGCCGCGATGGGGTATCTTCAGCGCATGAACCGCATTTTTCGAACGGCCGCAGTGCTGACGCTGGCCGCCTGTGTGAACGGGTCCGCGCTGGCGCAAAGCCCGCGCCGCATCGAGGACAACATGGCCGAGCGCACCCGGGCCTGCACCGCTTGCCACGGCGAGCAGGGCCGTGCCGGCCCCGATGGCTACTACCCACGCCTGGCCGGCAAGCCCGCTGGTTACCTGCACAACCAGCTGCGCAATTTCGCCCAGGGGCGGCGCCACTACGGCCTCATGAGCCGCCTGGTCGAGCCGCTGGACGATGCCTACATGGCCGAGATCGCCGCGCACTTTGCGAGTCTGAGCCTGCCGTACGCGGCGCCCACGCCCTCGCGTCTGCCGACTGCGCAACTGGCGCGTGGTGAGGCCCTGGTCCGCCAGGGCGACGCCCAGCGTGGCCTGCCCGCCTGCGTGCAATGCCATGGCGAACGCTTGACCGGCGTGCAGCCGAACGTACCGGGCCTGCTGGGCCTGCCGCTGGACTATCTGAACGCACAGCTGGGCGCCTGGCAAACCGGCCAGCGCCGCGCCCAGACCCCTGATTGCATGGCGCAGATCCTGCAGCGCCTGCCGCACGAAGACATCATCGCGGTCTCGAACTGGCTCTCCAGCCAGGCCCTGCCCGCCGACACACGGCCGGCCGCTGCCCCGCAGAAGCCGCTGCGCGATGCGACATGGCGCTGCGGCAGCGCGCCCGAGCTCTCGGAGGGCCGGCCATGAACGCATCCAAGCCAAGGCAACGTTGGCGGCGGCTGGCCCTGGCGCTGCTGCTGTCGGGCCTGGCCTTGCTGGCGCTGGCGGTCGGCTGGCACAACTGGGGCGATCTGCTGGGCACAGCGCCCAGGGCCAGCGCGCTGGACACGCGCGCGGCCACGGTGCAGCGCGGCGCCTACCTGGCGCGCGCGGGCAACTGCATCGCCTGCCACAGCGCACGCGGTGGCGTGGCCATGGCCGGCGGACGCGGCATCGACACGCCGTTTGGCACCGTCTACAGCAGCAACCTCACGCCCGACCCCGAGACCGGCCTGGGCCGCTGGGACACGCGCGATTTCTGGCAGGCCCTGCACCACGGCCGCTCGCGCGGCGGCCGCCTGCTGGCACCGGCCTTCCCTTACGAGCACACCACCCTGATCACGCGCGAAGACAGCGACGCCCTGTTCGCCTGGCTGCGCAGCCTGCCGCCCACCCGCCAGGCCACGCCCGCGCACACGCTGGCCTGGCCGCTGGGCACACAGGCGGCGCTGGCGGTTTGGCGCACCCTGTTTTTCGAGCCGCAAGACTGGCGCGCCGACCCGCGCCAAAGCGCCGAATGGAACCGCGGCGCCTACCTGGTGCAGGGCCTGGGCCACTGCGCCGCCTGCCACAGCCCGCGCAATGCGCTGGGCGCCAGCGCTGGTGTGGGCGATCTCTCGGGCGGCGTGATGCCGGTGCAGCAGTGGTACGCCCCCAGCCTGCACAGCGATGCCGAAAGCGGCCTGGCCAGCACCCCGCTCGGCGAGATCGTGCGCCTGCTGCGCAGCGGCCAAAACGCCCAGGCGGGTGTCAGCGGCCCCATGGCCGAGGTGGTGCAACACAGCCTGCAGCACCTGAGCGCCGAGGACCTGCAAGCGATGGCCTTGTACCTGCAGGCGCAGGCGCGCGTCAGTGCTCCGCCTGCGGCCAGCACAGCGACGGTCGCGCCCGCGCGCGCCAACACCCTGGCGCTGGGCAGCAAGCTCTACGAGCGCCATTGCGCCACCTGCCATGGCGCGCAAGGCGAAGGCGTTGTCGGTATCTACCCCGCCTTGCGCGGTAACCGGGCGGTGCGCCTGGCTGAACCGGCCAACCTGGTGCAGACCGTGCTCTTTGGCGGCTACGCGCCCGTCACAGCGGGGCATCCGCGCCCCTTTGGCATGCCACCTTTTGTGCTCGAACTGAGCGACGCCGAGATCGCTGCGATCCTGACGCATGTGCGCCAGGGCCTGCAGGCGCAGGGCACGGCCGCCAGCGAGGTCACGCCGCTGCAGGTCAACCGCATCCGCTCGGAGAGCGCGCAGTGAGTGCCGTGGGCTCGGGCACAATCACCCGGTGTCCGACCCCTCCGCCCTCGACCCCACACTGGTTCACGAAGACCCGCATCTGCTGGTGCTGAACAAGCCTTCGGGGCTGCTGAGCGTGCCCGGCCTGGGCCCCGACAAGCAGGACTGCCTGAGCCTGCGCGCGCAGCAACGCTGGCCCGACGCCATGATCGTGCACCGCCTGGACATGGCCACTTCGGGCCTGATCCTGATGGCGCGCGGCCCCGAGATGCAAAAAAAGCTGAGCATGGCGTTTGAGAAGCGTCAGGTGCACAAGCGTTACCAAGCGGTGGTCTTGGGCAGCCCAGCGGCCAAACCCGACGCCCAGGGTTGGAGCCGCATCGATTTGCCGATCCGCATCGACTACTTCAACCGCCCGCGCAGCATCGTCGATCCTGTGCGCGGCAAACCGAGCCTCACGCTCTGGCGCGCCCTGGGCCCCGGGCCCTGGCCGGGCACCACACGGCTGCTGCTGGAGCCCCACACCGGCCGCACGCACCAGCTGCGCGTGCACTTGATGGCACAGGGTCACCCGATCGTGGGCGACCCGCTGTACGCCCCCACCGAAGGTCGCACCTTGGCCCCTCGCCTCTTGCTGCACGCGGGCGAACTGGCTTTGCGGCATCCGGTCACCGGGCATGCCCTGCAGCTGACGCAGCCAGCGCCGTTTTGAAGCTGTCGCGTGGGGCACGCTGGCGTGCCAAAGCCCAACCGACAATCGCACGGCACCGATGGAGCATCGCATGGGCATCCACCTCTACATCCTCAGCGGGACATCGCGCGGCATGGGCCTGGCCATGGCGCGAGAGCTGCTGCAACCCGGCCATGCGCTGCTGTGCATTGCACGCCACGCCAACCCCGAGCTGGCCGAATTGGCACGCCAAGCCGAGGTGCCACTGGCACAGTGGACGCTGGACCTGCGCCAAGCCACGGCGGCATGCGAACGCCTGAGTGACTGGCTGCGCCAGCCTGAGCAGATCGGCTGCGCCAGTGCCACACTGATCAACAACGCGGCCATGATGCCCCGCATCGCAGCGCTGGCCGACAGCCACCGCGACGACCTGATGAACACCCTGCGCGTGGGCCTGGAGGCGCCCATGTTGCTCAGTTCGGCCTTTCTGGACGCCACACGCACCTGGACCGTGCCACGCAAGCTGTTGAACATTTCTTCGGGTCTGGGCCGCCGACCCATGGCCTCGCAATCGGCCTACTGCGCCGCCAAGGCCGGCATGGACCATTTCACACGTTGCCTGGCACTGGAAGAGGCCCTGCAGCCCCATGGCGCGCGCGTGTGCGCGCTGGCCCCGGGCGTGATCGACACCGACATGCAGGTGCAGCTGCGCGGCGCACGGCCCGAGGACTTTCCTGACCAGCCGCGTTTCGAGCAGCTCAAGACGCAGGGCCTGCTCACCTCCCCCGAGGAGGCGGCGCGGGCGGTGCTGGCCTACCTGGCGCGGCCCGACTTTGGCAGCCAAAGCGTCGCCGATGTCCGCCAGGCCTGAGACCAGGGCTGTCAGGCCCGTGTAGTCTGGGGGCTGGACACTGTCTTGGTCGCCCTCACTCGGTCACATTTTTCTTTTCCTACATTCCCTACTGGAGACATTCCCATGAGCCGTGAAGTTGTCGTTGTCAGCGGTGTGCGCACCGCCATTGGTACCTATGGTGGCAGCCTCAAGGACATCCCACCCACCGAGCTGGCCGCACTGGTGGTCAAGGAAGCCCTGGCCCGCGCCCGCACCGAGGGCAAGGACGTGGGCCATGTGGTGTTCGGCCATGTGGTGAACACCGAACCCAAGGACATGTACCTCTCGCGCGTGGCGGCCATCAACGGCGGCTGTGCCGAGACCACACCGGCCTTCAACGTCAACCGCCTGTGCGGCTCGGGCCTGCAGGCCATCGTGAGTGCCAGCCAGTCGATCCTGCTGGGCGACACCGACATCGCCATTGGCGGTGGCGCCGAAAACATGAGCCGTGGCCCGTATGCCAACCTGACCCAGCGCTGGGGCAGCCGCATGGGTGACGCCAAGGTCATCGACATGATGGTCGGCGCCCTGCACGACCCCTTCCACAACATCCACATGGGCGTGACCGCTGAAAACGTGGCCGCCAAATACGGCATCACCCGCGAGATGCAGGATGCCGCAGCCGTTGAAAGCCACAGCCGCGACGAAAAAGCCACCGCTGCGGGCCTGTTCAAGGCCC
>JACCDW011182066.1_pt1 | contig 15045 bp, 9 predicted proteins | sample 7449781 | NCBI WGS metagenome assembly JACCDW01 (sample SAMN15323449, study PRJNA562643) | freshwater metagenome | isolation source: river surface water | place: USA:Blue River Watershed | collected 2017-08-18
CTATGTGAGGCATACACGTCTGAATCTGAGTTTGACGAATCGGATGTCCAATTGCGCCTACACTTTTTTGTCGGACTTTTTTTCACGGTCTTTTTAATCGTCTCTTTCTTAGATTTGCATCCATCGTACTTTCTATGCTTTATCCGTTTCTCTTTCGCTGAATTCATCATATCACTTTCTTGACGCATATTCAGTTTGTCCTTCTGAACGCGTTTCTGAACCTTATCTAAATCGCCGTCGACTAGATCGGTAACGATAATTTCCGTCGCTCCGACAAGATATTTCAATATGGACAAATGCTCAGCGCAACTATGTAAGAATTCCATGGAATGATTATATTTCATTTTTCATAAATTTCGGATTTAAAAAACAGCAAGTCACGCCGGAAAGCGCGACATGTTGTTTGGCCTGGAGAATAATGAGAGGGTCATAATTCTCCTCGGGGCAATAGCACCTCAATATTCATTTTTTTTATAGACCATAACTGCAAAAAAATGAATATGTATGTCCTATTAAGCAAAAATCATCCTTTTGAGTTACTTTGATTAGTTCGATCGAACTACTCTCACACTTTCGGAATGATGTCCTATTTTGGGAAACTCCGTCGCCTCGTTCCATGTATCCTCGGTGGCCAGAACAAACCGCTCGTTGTCGCAGGTATGGTTCCACATGCCCCTGTGATGGATCCTGTTCGAGATGGTATCCGCCACGTACCTGCTACCGCACCTGCACCTGCACCTGCTCCAGCGCCAGCACCGGCTCCCGCTCCAGCGCGCGCACCTCGCGACCGTTATACGACGCTCTCCGTTGTCATGCCCGTGTTCCCTCCATCACGCGAACGCACCCGAGAAGAACTTTATCTTCCTCTCACTGAAGTTGTACAAGTCCCAGTCCCAGCACGCGCACCTCGCGACCGTTACGTGACGCTCTCTGTTGTCATGCCTGTGCCAGCTCATCCCGTCGACGCGAAAGCTGACGATGAACCTCGCTATCGTTATCTCGGTGGTGGTCCTGTCCAGCAAGAACCAGCACCTGTTCAATACGAATCCGAGCCAGTTCAAGAACGGGAAGTTCAGGAATACGACAACGTTGAAGCAGAGCCTTTCGATAATCCGCGTTACAATAACATCATCTTTCGAGTCCCGTGAAGTTGTGTACAGTACTCCCATACTCTTTTAATCTCTCTTTGTTGATTTCTTGTTGATTTCTTCTATTTTGTTCTTTTTTTGTCGCCAAATGCATTTGAACAGATTTATAAATATAATTTAAGATTTTTTACCTTGGATGGCCAAAGTGCAGAACACAGAAGAAGATTTGTTTAGCCGTCGTAAATTGTTTGTTGAATATCTGTACGATTGCGATGGTACAACAGATGATAAAATGGATAGGTCAATACTATTGTCTGGGAAATCGTTATGTCTAGCTACATCAAAATTTGATAGCCAAACAGTTTGGAACGTGCTATCAAAAAATCACAACACACATCAGATTTTTGAGTACGACCATGGATCTGAGCAACTATTACCCATTTACGAGAACATGGTTCGGTTCTGTGGCTATCATGCTTTCGTCGATGTGCAACCGAAAGGTGGTGAGGTCGCTTTCAGCATAGAGGACATGCGCGTGCTTGATGATTTGGACAAATACAAAGTAAATTCATGGACGAGAGATCCTCCCCTCGAAAACGATCCGCTGGAATATTTCGATGCATGTAGTGTATCAGTTTTGACTGACGAAAAGGATGAGTACACAGCTTCCAATTTCGAACAGCCATGTGTGATCGTGTTGGCGAATAAGAATGATGGCAATTCGTTCGGGCATATTGGATATGTATCGCAAAATAGGTTACATCTTATTGCTTCATTTCTCGACGGTTTCTTCGAATTGGAGAGATTCGGGAAGCTTCTGTTAAGGCATACCACGAGAGAAAAGTTAGAACAAGTGATATCGGTTATATTATGCGGGCACTCAAGACCTCAATCTCCCACCGATATTTTGAGCGACACCAGTGATAACGAACCTAAGACAAAACCTCCAATACAACTCTCAGAAAACGACAACGAAACGAGTGGGACAGACAGTGAAACGGATAGTGAAACTGACAGTGAAACGAGCGGAGCGGACAGTGAAACGAGCGAAACGGATAGTGAAACGGATAGTGAAACGGATAGTGAAACGGATAGTGAAACGGATAGTGACGACGGCTCAGATAGTGACTTGAATGAATCTAACAATTCGAAAGGGAAACATTCACGGAAAAATGTTGCCGAATTGAAAGTCAATAAAAAGAAGGTGTAATATAAGATGTGGTCTCACATAGCTGACATAGTAGCTTTGGCGTTTTGGGTAATTTTAATATTGTTTCTGGTCATGATATCTGACGTGCGATGCCGATCTGGTGCGTTATGGTATGGTTGGCTTACATGTTTGCTTTTCGCTTCTGGTGGTTTGATACTCGATTCATGTTTCACGGTCCAATTTCTGAGTCAGTATATTTAAAATTATTTTTTCACTAATATAGCATGACGGACGAAGTGCCTATTCCGCACATTGGATATAACGAAGGTGAAAGCGCGGATTTACTCAGCACTGATACATCTGGATGGGGTCAATGGTCAGATTGGTCAGAATGTTCAAAACCATGTGGCGGGGGAGTCAGACGAAGGACTCGCGATTGTTTGTCTGCAGAATGTGTGAAAGACAACTACGAAAGGGAAGGCGTCTGGGAAGAAAGTTGTAACACCGACCCATGTCCAGCATCTGGCATGGCTCCTTATGACGGGACATGGCAAATAGTGCGACAATGTCAGCCGACTCCAAACACGAGTACCATTGATGATACAACTGAATTCAGATGCATGAAACTATTAGCAAAGCAAACTCCGAATGGTTATGAAACCAAGTTTGAGATATGTGACCCAGCAACAGAGCCAAATACATGCGGAATATGGTCTCCTTGGAATTCTGGTAATTGTACATTGAAAGACGGAAAAAAGATGCGTTCAGAAACGAGAAATTGCGAAGGTGGCAGTTGCCTCACCGAAGATCAGGCACTTTTGTTTTCCAATGGTGAAACACAAACACGCGAAGTTCCATGTGGTTCTATAACCTTCTTCGGAATATCTCTCTATGGTTGGATATTAATACTAATCGTTATTGTTCTGATGGCCTATGTTTACCGCAACTACTACGTCCCAGCTCGCGATGCAAAAGTGAATATGCTTACAAAGTGAACAAAAGCGAGTCGAAGCGAGGCGAAGCGAGTCGATTATTTTTTCACCAATATAGTCATGCCCAGAACAAAAACACGGAGACGTTCGAAATCCCGAACCAAATCATCGCGCAAACGGTCATCGAAAATTGGAGTTCGACGTATTAAGGAGAGTTCTATGAGCCCTGATGTAACGGACAAATTTGTAGGATCGGACATGTTAGATGGTGGTAAAACGAAAGGATCCAGAGTACAGGCAGTTTTATTCAAGGCATCCAAATACCAAACGCAACAGGCTAGAAAGTGGTTGGATAAATATGGACTCAAACCCACTAAATCTGTTCACAAGACAAAAAATTATTTGCGATACAGAATGGCCGAACCGATTAAGAAAAACAAGTTCTTCATCAAATCCGCACCCAAACATGAGGTTGAGGGAGATATAAAATTTGTGTTCCAAACATCAAAAAACAGGGCGCGTTCTAAATCACGTAGCGGGAATCGTGTCCGATCCAAATCACACAAATAATTAAAATTTATTTCCCTAAATATAGGAAAAATGGATTGGTACGTGTTCGCAACGGTTGCTATTTCTTTTGTGATGATAGTTATTTTAGCGTGGTGCTTTATAGCCTTGGGCAAGGGTGATATAAGGTCAAGCACATGGTCAGAAGTAGGACTTGGCGCAACTTTTGCCGTCGGAATAGCGGTCATCGTGGCGTGGAATATTTTGTATATGAGATTGAGTAAACGGTATGATAAACTTAAAAACGAATGTGACATCCCACACAGCGTCCCAGTAATACCTCGCAGGCCTTCGCGCTTCCTGCAAAGTTTTAAGAAGAAGGAACCGGAGCTAGGAATGCAGGAAATTGAAGAACTAATGAAAGAAGACTAGAATTAACCAATGAAAGATCGCGCGTAGTCGTCTCCTAATATATATTGCACAAATGCTGGGAACACACGTTTCCCAGTAGCAAGTGGATAATAGTCGTTGTCCGCGTATAGCGCTATTGGAGTAACTACGTTTTTTTCAAAGTAGCATATGACCCCGTACACGACATCATCGTCGCCCTGTATATCTATTTCTACGATAGTGTTAGGATTTAATTTTCCCGCGTATTTCTCTTCTGAGAAAATATTCACTACAACATCTGTTTCCCATTCACCCTTGAGCCAATTATAGTAAGTGGATTCTGATAGTATACTTTCTGTTGTCGATTTGCCAGCCAGTGCTTCGTTGGATAACACATACTCGCTGATACCAGCGAAAGGAACCATATGCATCAAAGTCTGTTCCAATTTTTTTGTGTCGCCTTCGCCCATAATCTGTTGTGTATCTAGGTTAGACTTCAGTAATTTTTCCAACGCTTGAATATTCGGTTCGTGAACAATCGGCGTCACTGGGTCTAATGATATACTACCACGCCCTTCTGGTTGGAATGGAATAAATGGATGGTTTCCGTCTGCCTTGTTTTTTTTGTGAGATTTTTTTGTTCTCATTTGTAAATATAAATCACATAATATAATCAGTTATGTCAAAGACAGATACCGGGAACGTTTTGTACGTTTTGAGTTTACTTGCCCCACCCGAACTCAAGAAAAAAGTTAAAAAGGGGAAGAAATTGACATCCGAAGAATGGGAATCACTGCAACAGAGTGCCATCAACCGTGTCAGAGAGGCAAAGGCGTCATTGCCCGCGGAAATGCGCGAACTGAAAGTGGTTGACGATGTTTTGTCTGGGAATATTTCCAAAGCGACAATTGATGGTCTTATTAAACTAATTGAGAAGAGTATTCCAGGATTTAGAGAAAAGTTTGATGAAACCGTAAAAAATAGCACCAAGGCAACGACGAGTGGTGGTGCTTTCATATCAACGGATCTTTGGATAACGTGGGTACTGGTGGCTTTTTCCGCAATCATACTCACATATGGTTGGAAATATGCCATCAAAATATTAAAAACTGGAACCGCTTTTGGAATCACCTTAGGGAGCGTAGGCACTATCATGAATATTGTTGTGACAACACTGCTTGTATCTTTCTTGATAGTTGGATTCAAAGACACTTTCTCCAACCCCCCACATTCCTCTGGAACCGAACCACGTCACTACCGGATGCCACTTTTTAGTAGAGAAGAACTAATTGGTGATACGACCATGGACGAGTTCACAAAAAAAATCGGCGACGCAATTGCCAGAGCTATACAACAATTGCGTCCGAACCGATTTTCAGGAAAAAGCGTCTCCTCAAGCGGAACTGGTTCTTCAGGGACAGGTATGCAAGGTGCTACACATGAAGCATTACGGGTGAGCGAAGACGCCCCCACCAATGTTCTACAAATGGAAGGCGGTGGTGAACTTGATAATGCAACGTGCAGTTTGTTGATGATATTGGCAGCGTTGATGATTGTCATCGTCCTTATGATATTTGTGTGGGCGATAAAGAGCGTCAATCGTCGTCATCACTACGGTTGTCTTCCGCCAAGGTAATGCACCAAAAAATAATGTTTCAATTAAGTTCCAACAGTTCGGTAATTAGCTTAGTGGGATGCTGAGGCTCCGTTTCTTGTAAGGAGAATTTTTTTGCGATGAATTGCGCGTTGCTATCATTCTGCAACTCTGTTCCGTAAGATGGTGGTATAGAAGTGAATAACAGAGACGAATGTATCATCGGAAACACCAACTCCTCGCATAACTTCTTATCATTATTATCATCATTTATAATTTTCAATTCATCGTTTGGGGTGTGTAAAGATGTAATGTTGAGCACGAAATCTTTGAACATCTCCAACTTCCTCATACCAGTTTGTTCGCCGTACATTACCTTGAAAGATTCGTGTCCCCAAAACATAACATCGTGTGTCCACAACGCCAGCTTGGATCTGTACATCTGTGCATATTTCTCTTTGATAGTTTTAATTATTTTCGAAGGCACGTTACGTAAAAGCTCTTGCTTGACTCCATTCGTAAATTTAAGTATAGCTTTTAGTTTCGCTAATGGCGTTTTTTCTTCTTTTGTTAGCTTGCCATTATACGCTTCATAATATGCCATAGTATGTTCTTCATACACCCTTTTTAACTCTTCTCTAATGCCCGGCATCTTGCTAATACAAATCCCATGCGTCGATGCGAGCCAGTCAACCGTGCCCAAACCGCATTCGTCGTACTGAAGACGTAGCGTTGTGAAATAGCCAACTTCGCTTGGATCAATGTAAGGCAACACGCTATCGAAATAAGCGCCTCGATTCTTTGAATACATATATTTCATATAAGACACCATTCTTTCCAAAAGAATGTTAGTTGTGTGGTCACCCATCAGATATTTTTCAAAGTTATTCATGTCGCTCAGGAATAACGTTTTCGGATCCAATACAGCGCCACCTCGGACATGCAAACTCATCATCCGAGGTTTGGCCAAGTCGTACTGAATCATTTTTGTCTGTGGAGAATTAATAGGGATGGTGCCTTGTATCATGTCATATACAACCATATTATCGGTCTTGTATGGTACAAATTTTTTGTTCCTTTCCATAATCCCAGTTCTCAATTTCACGTGTCCATCTTTTATTTCCGTAATATCTAGCTTTTGATGTAGCGCGTTGATAATGTCATGCCCGCGTAATTTAAACGCTTCGGCTGTTGGTAAGAAATCGAAAATGATATGCGCCTTGATATGTTTGGATGCTTCATCTATTTGGTCGGTGTACGCTAGCTTCATTATGGTTTCACGAACCTCTTTAGTAGGAACCACGAATGTTATCCCCATGTTTTTTCTAGGTGTTAACAAACTGTCAAGACATAAGTCTTGGATTACCTGTGCTAAATTGGCGTCTATTTCCTGTTGTATAAATTTCACCAACGAGCAAAATTTGGTGAGCTTCTTCGCCATGAGTATATTATATGGTACGTTTATGTTCGAATTATATTTCTTTTTTACTTTAAACTATTTCCTATTCCATATAACCAATGTTACGCAAACTTGATCCTGATGATGGTTTTGTTAGCCCGCCTACTGGTGGCAGTTCGACTGGCAACAAAGACCAAACTGTGAAGGGAGATAGATTGCCTCCGTTGTTGGATGAATACCAAGATTCGCTATATTCCACGCGAAAACAACAGCTCATCAAGCAACTGGCTTTATCTTTAGTCGACGCGTTGCACATCAAAAAGTCGGACATCAGTCGCATGCATATCCACGAGTTTGTAAAAAAAGTCAAATCATACATGTCCGATTCTAAGACACCTCCAGACTGTCAATTGCTAGCGAAATCGTTGAATGAAATTTTCCCGACATTACATTTAGATGTTTCGCTACCAGCTAACAAATTATGCCCGCAAGTAAAAGAACATCTGAGTTCTCTGTTTAACGGTTTGCATACGGAGTTGTCGTCCACGCTCGCGGATGTAAAAATCATCGGATCCAATTTGTCTTATCTTACTAGCTTATTAGATGCTCCAATTATTGTCGATGGAACAGATATTGCCAGTCAGCTCAAACATCAAGTTGAGCTTCTGAAAAGCAAGATTAGTAATGTGATTACTCGCAAGGACTCTAAATCGCCAATAATTAAGTTATCAGATCAGTCGGATGACTGGTCGTTCGTTTTGACAGACATGGCAGATGTGATCATCATTACTAGGGCTATCGACAAAGCATTGCGCAAAATAGGGATATCAATTTCTAAATACAAGAAATGTAAAACTATGAGAGACCTCGTCGACCTTATATCTAAGGCAAATAAGGTGGTAACGACATCAGACGAAAAGAGACGCCTTAATTTGGCTATCAATATTCTAATGAACACGTACAGTGCGAACGAAGACGTAACGAAGTATATTACTGAACGAAAGGATAACATTAGAGTATCAAAAGACGTACTTTTGGATCGATCGGATCCTGATAAGATTGGTGGGTTCAATCCGACAGAATTAATCTCAGCTATCAAGAGATTGCCGAAAAATATAAAACTGGATACAACAGTGACTACTATCCTCACCAGGGACATTCCTAACTTTAACACCAGCAAATCAGAATTGCTCACGGACACAAAACATCTGATTCGCATCCTTGAGGAACTAACAACCAAAACAGAATTGGATAGCGCCTATTTGCGTGAATTAGGTAAATTGCAGGCGTTCGTGAAATCCGTGGAAAACCACAGTGGTGGTGAAGTGATGTTACGCGATGTTTATTTATCACTTCGGGAAACCATTCAGGATAAATTGCAAAGCGTTACGAAGAGCGATATCAACGAAACAAACGTAGAATTGCTCGTCCAGCAAGGCCTAGATAACGAATCATCTTACGTAAAGAAACTTGCGACCAGCGCCAGCGAATTGCGTAAAGCTATTATAACGCACTACGATAAATTATTCCAAGAGATGAACATTATCGCTCCAGAGAAAGGTACGGTTGGGTTCGATATCAAAATTAAAGTGGACACACACATGATTACCGAAGACCAGGCAAAGTATGTTGCCGGGATGTATCTCAATATGTTCAATTTCCAACGGGAAGCTCAATTGGGTATGGTTGAATTAGCCGAAGCATGTGAACAGTTCTACCATACAAAACTATATTCGAAGTCGCAACCAAGTAGAGATCAGTTAGTTACCGCCGGGCAACTAATTAATAAATGGCAAGAAGGAAGCGATTCGTCATCGCAAATTGGAAACGACATGGCCGAGGTTTGCGAGTTATGGGCTAACACCACATTTGTTCCAGATCCAAAACAGCATTATTATTCATGGGTACAAGATGTAGTGATGGACAATAACCACGTGGGGAATCCAATCAAACCGACGGAATTCGATATGGAAAAATACAAGAAATTATTCTCATTATTACAAAAAACCATCAGCGTGCCTATTCTAAAAGAAATAATTACAGGAGCTGTGAAAACACATCCAGCACCGAAATTCACAGTTAACTATTTATACGACAAGTTGATTAACTACGCAATCGCTATGAGTATCGTCCATGAACGGCCGTTAGTCGGTGGCGGTGGTGGCGACACGTTTGTACAAAAATACGTTGACCCGACAAAAAAGTACATGGCAGCGATATCAACGATAGTTGACCCGAAAGTACATCGGCGTCTTGTGATCGGGACGCTCATAATGATAGCACTACTGACAACAGCCAACGTAGTGTACGATGCCAATTCTAAGCGTCTCCGAACTGCGAAACAATACGCTATGTGGGCTGGCGAAGCGTTGATAGCATATCTTGGCCTCTTGAGTGTTGGTTCTACATTGTATAGAAACTTAGAAAATTCTTACCCATCTATATTTGGCAAACGCGTACTCACAGCACAGGAAATGATAGACGAACTAAATAAATTGCAGAAAAAAGTTGACGTCCTGAAAAATCGGATACAACCTGAAAAAACAGATCCTACATCAGTTGTTGAGTCTTCATCCTCTTCATCCTCAACTTCGTCCTCCTCTTCGTCCTCTTCTTCGTCGTCTGTCGCGTCATCTATTTCGTCCTCCGCTTCGTCTTCTACAGAGCCCAAATCTGGTGGAGGTGGCGAGTGGGTAGACACTTCGTACGAGCAAGTCAAAGTCAAAGTAGATGACGTTGCGCATCATGGTAGCCCATCGCAGAGTTTCGCTAAAATCGCACAAGCTGCAGTAGTGTGGAACGCTGACTCATTCAAACCAACAAAACCCATGGTACAGCATGGAGAGAAAGCCATTGACAAACAGAAACAAGGTGTGAAACAGGTTTATGGAATCAATGAAAATGTAACAGAAACATCTGGCGGAGCTGGATGGCTTAAAGTGCCAGAGATAATCACATCGCTGACTAAGGTTATGGGTGGCGAAGGAAGTAATCCGTTACAAATGATTTCGGCGATTACTTCTATTATCGATCCAGAACACCAAAATCTTCCAGACATACAACCTGGTGGCACGGAAGCGGAGTCCCTTCTCAAAATTTTGACAGTTGCTTCGGATGTCATCAGCAAAGGTTCGGGTACAAAATTTGTGCCAGCCTCCGTAACCAAATTCTTCAAACTGCAGTTCGACACACCGCAATTCTTAAGTGATGCCGGTCTGGTCACTGGTAATAAAATGTCGATATCCGACGCGCTGAATGCGATACAATCATTAATAGGAAGCGACGAAGACAAAGCGAAAGATATATCTGCACAAATTTTAGACATGGTGCTCGAAAAACTGCAGAAGACTGTATTCAAAGATAGCGCTATTATGAAAAATATTATGGGTGTGGCCAACATGGCAAGCATGGTGATGGGTGGCGGTTCGGGCACATTCCAAATCAGATTACGTGATCCGACCAAAATGGATCAATTCGGCATCACCAACAACCTATTTGTTGACATAATCAAATCTTTCTGTGGTTACATGCTTTCATCAATCGGCTTGAGTTCCATCAATCAAACCCCACAACCACCAATTGCCGGTGGGTCTGTAGTGGATAGACGTCTGGTAGATGCGTACATCCGACTGCCTCAAATAATCTCATGGTACAAATCAGTGTTACATAAAGATCCAAAGTATTTACCCATCGATGAGCAAATACCAAACATAAAAACTGCAATGTCGTCACTTATCCAACCACTATGGATTGAAACCTCGGATAAGAACCTTATGGACATAATTGCCGGAATCAATCGTTTCGGCAAAAAGAAAACATCCGCTAAGTTAATTAGCGACGTGCTCGACGATTTGGCAAAACGAGTCAAAACAATAGTATCATCACTTGTTGAGGATCCTATCAAAGAGGAAGAGCTGGCCGAATTAATAAACGCAGACGTCGAAACTGTCAGGAAGATGACGAAAGTTCCGAAATTGGCGGACAAGCTTGAGGCTCTAGCTCCAACCAAACAAGTCAAAATTATTATGGATCACATGCGCAACCCAGAAGATGTTGCTGTGGTGGTACAAGATGAGGATAAAATATTGCTGCCGATTTTGATACTATCGCGAATATCAGCTTCCCTAGAGCAATTTGACGATTTTGTTTACAGTACCGATATGACAAATATCAAAGACGTCCTCGAAGACTATCTGGAATCGCATAATGAACTACCACAAGAACCGATCGGAGTGTTTGAGCCTATATTCGGCAACAAGACTTCACGTCGCGAATGCTTCGGTAAATATTTCAATAACGGTAGCGTCACAATGGAAATAGGGGTTCACAACGCTACCGAAACGAGAACATGCGAAACGGTATCAGGTCTGTGGACAGCGGGTACGTTTGCCAAAGACAAGTCCAGATTCGTAGATGTCGTCATGCGATGGATGTTTGATAGGAAGTCCATATTACGCGATCTGATAAACCATTTGTTCATCTGCGGTCGCCAGTTAATAAAGGCAGGATTTGACAAGAATCAGCCTTTCTACGACCCAACGGGACTTGCGTCGGCATGCTTCGATTTGACTGACAAACTTGATAGTCAAGTGCGTAGCGAATCAACGGCTATCCAAGAAAAATATGCGTCAATTAAAGAACATCTCGTCGCATATCTTGATTCATCACACGTGAAAGAGATTAACGAAATCCTTAGTTCGACGTGGTCACATTTGATAAAATATTGGGGATTCGACGCCGATAGGAATATGCTTAACCAAAACGAATCAGTTGATTCATACGATGATGTTTTGTCCGAAATGTTGTATTGGAACTACAAAATGTCGCCAGATGTGCAGATTGATCTTGGTTCGCTGAACGCATTTCCGTATCACTATGTACCGAAATTTAAGAGCGGTAGCTTCAAACCGTTTACCACTCAAGAAGTTGCTGCCGACTTTATTGCCACGAAACACGAACCTGGTGTTCCGTTATCACTTCTCGAACAAGATCGACAAGCCACCATTATGGCTTTCGAAAGAGTATCCAGGCTGATAGGTGGTGAAGACGCTCTGTTCAACACACTTGCGAGAGCCACGTCGTTCTCCGATCGAGGAACGGTTGATGCGGATTCATTATGGAAACTGCCTTTCTTACCAATCGTGTTGGTAATATTGGAAATTTGGATCCACATACTCAAATCCGACATGAAATGGCGTTTCGTTAGCGATAGCTACGCACACGACGCGAAACAACCCCCCAAAGATGCGAGACAAATTCCGGCACCCGCATCGTTAACAAAAGAGCTCGATCCAGGCAACGTAAGGGTACCAGAAGTAACAGACGAACACATGAACAAATATTTGGAAGCCGTTATGAAAAACCACCCAATTGCTACCATGAAAAATTTGGATATGTTTGGTATGGAATTTTCGGCAACAACATGGCTCGTCATGAACGGAATTGTCTGGTACGCTGGAGTAAAGTATAGCAATGATCCCGTCAGCATCGCCAAAGCTTTCACTTCAGTATCGAATCTAGTTCGGCGTGTTAGCCATTGGCGTTTGCCATTCCAATTCGCGACCAACGAGTATTTTGTTAAAGCCCAAACAATGGCCAGACAAATGGATAACAAATTGACATTGCTCGAGAGCTCAAGGGACATCAAAGTCCAGGCCGACGCAACTAAAGTCGTAAAAGAAACTCTCATAAGTCTCATCGACATACGAGAGAAATTATACACCGAAGTCATCGACCAAGACTTTATCAGCAAGGTGCGCGACATAGAAACCAAAATGTCTCGCAAGCAACATGTTGAAAAAATTAATACGGCTAATTTGTTCCTGGTCAATCGTGCTAGGTTCTATGACGGAAAAACATACGGGACTGCTTCTGGTATGATTCCGTTTATTAACCAATTACTAGCGTGTTACATCAACGGGTTGGCGGAAACCACACCAACGAAACGTATATATGTCAATTTGCTAGACGAGTTGCAGACCGGTTCGATTGCCAAGGAAATAGTCAAAGGCGAATCCATACAGGATATCAATTTCCAAGATAAATACTTGAAGGATATCAAGGATCGTGTGGCATTGTTAAGCGACCCGCCTGACGGATGTGCGCTGTTCGCGTCGTTAGCAGTCACCATCAAAAGCATCCTTTTCGCACAAGGCGAAAAAGAAAATACTTTGCGTTTCGGGCTATCACAAACCGACGACAAGCCGTTATATATGAAAGAGTTATTTAAAGCTAATCTGCCACTGATATCCAAAGAATTAGATTATCAACTGTCTAAATTAGACCTTATTGAGTCCGTTCTGAAAACTAAGATTGATGTCACGCGAACCATACCTACTGATTTCATGGAGGATAAAGTTTTCGTGGAGTTGAAAGGCGTTGAAGGCGTTCATAAAGGTATGCGAGTCGTCCACAAAGAAACATCTAGAGAACGCAAGTCATTTTTCCATGATATGATTAGTGAATTGAGAACCCTGATTATCAATTGGAGGCGTAGTGTGACCAAAGTGTACGACGAGATGAATGATGTTGCTCTCTACTACGAAACCCACGAAAATTCGATTAGAGATTACAAAGCGCGATACAACGTTATTCCGAAGCATACCCTGTCGCTGATGTCCATGTTCCTGAATCCAACCACATCATACAAGCCTAATTTCATTATCGGGTCGCCCGAGAACAAAGTCCTATATGGAGTCCGTTTGGCATTATCAAATACACTCGGCTCGACCCGAGACAAACCATTGATACCGAAAATAGAAATGTTCCCATATCTGGAAAGCAAAAAGGAACCATTGTTCGACCAAATTATGCTACTGCTCAGACACCAAGTGGATACCGAACAAATTCGAGCATCTGGAACCAATATAACGAACAACACTATCGAATCCATAGCGCCCACACATTTCTATGCTTCATATGATGAACTCATCCAATCAATTGAGGAACAGCCAACAGAGGATGAAACTAAAGGAGGAACGACATTAATAGAGCTGGGAATATCTCCACAAGACCATAGCGGATTTAGTAGATTACCGTTCGAACACGTGGGAATGTATGCGCAAGCTTTCGACAATAATGTCAGAACTAGCCTCGACGTCAACTCTGCTGGGTCAGAAAGACACTTTATGCATAAATTGCTCACAAATCCATATGGCGAGCGTTCGCCAAAAGAATTCTTTTCAATCTTGCCGAAAATCTTACACGGCGAGGATACGTTGCGTATTGGCGTACCGCGATTCTTGGCTGAGGAAATGTGGAACAAAGTTCTCCTGAACAACTCATACGAATTTAGCGGAGACATCTACAATGAGTCCGCACAAACAAGAACGCATAAAAACGCCAACGATAATGAGCCGTATATTGAAGACGAGTACCTCAAATTTATAAGAGGAACGCAACTTGTTGGCTTGCACGTTAACGACAAACGTAAAGAACTAAGTCTTATCGGGTACGATCGTTACAACACTTCTTTCATTCGAACCATCGAATGGATTTACAACATCGGTCGGTATGTTAAATTCTACATCAACGAACTTCTCCAATACACTCCGAAAAAGAAATAAGCAAATTTGAACTAAACTCATTTTTTAATATAAAATGGACATCGACGAGGCAATACACCTAAGCATTGAGTTGTGGGACAACTGCCCTATAGAACTGCTACATGAAGTAGTTAGAGAGTTCCTGAAGATTAAGAAAACCACATATATCAACTATGTCAGGACTTTACATCCTGACGAAATCGTGAAGCAAAACAAAATAAAACCTTTAAGTTTGGAAGGGGAACTAAAACGCGCCGAAGATAGCAGATGTACCGTTGATTTATCTGTAGCTGTATATGATTTTGGCGATTCAATAATTTCGGTGCAACATGACAGCTTCGGTTATTGTTATATACACACCCAAAACGATGACCTCGCCGCTGAACACTGCGAGAACAAAATAAACATAACAAATACAAATAAAATTATTTGCAAATTCCA